>Ga0315276_10000001_pt1 | contig 172036 bp, 134 predicted proteins | sample YL17G05_0_MG_FD_204542 | JGI IMG/M metagenome (GOLD analysis project Ga0315276, IMG submission 204542) | Sediment microbial communities from Yellowstone Lake, YNP, Wyoming, USA - YL17G05_0 | ecosystem: Environmental > Aquatic > Freshwater > Lake > Sediment | place: USA: Wyoming | collected...
TCACGACTTTTCCATTGCCGTTGATTGATTCGACCACGGTGTCCCAGATGAATTCCATCTTCGGATTGTCAAACGCCCGCTGCTGAACGATCTTGGCCGCCCGAAGCTGGTTGCGGCGATGGATCACATACACTTTTGAGCCGAACTTGGTCAGGAAAGAACCCTCCTCCACTGCCACATCGCCACCTCCCACAACGGCAATTACTTTGTCCCTGAAAAAGGCTCCGTCGCAGATGGCACAGTAGGAAACACCTTTTCCGGCGTATTCCAGTTCACCCGGCACCCCCAGCTTGATCGGCGATCCCCCGGTGGAGAGAATGATAGCTTTGGCGCGATAGACAGCGCCCGAAGCGCAGCGAGCCACCCGGTCGTCCCCGTCGACATAGACTTCCTCAACCTGCTCGGAGTGAATCTCCAACCCAAAACTCTTGGCGTGTTCGGCAAACTTCATGGACAACTCGGCGCCGGAAATGTGTTCGAAGCCGAGATAATCCTCAACCTCTTCAGTGTTGGCGATCTGGCCGCCGGGGAGCCCCATCTCCAGGCAGACCGCTTTGCGCTGCGCCCGTGACGCATACAAGCCGGCACAAAGGCCTCCCGGTCCTGCGCCCACTATCACTATGTCGTAGTGCTTTTCTTCAGCCATTCAGGAGTACCTTACACTTCGAATATTCTTTACCTTGCAAGTCACACTCGACAACAAACACTGCAGCGAGAAGTTCTCTCGTGAACGCCCGTACCCTTCATCACCAGTCAATCCCCTTCTGGGCCAGAATGCCCTTCTGAAATGGGTGCTTGACTTCTTTCATCTCCGTCACCATGTCAGCCATCTCAATCAACCAGTCAGGCGCTCCACGACCGGTCACTACAAGATGCTGCTGCTCGCCGCGTTCCGCCAGAACCGCTCTGACCGACTCGGGATCGACCAGGCCGAGACCGAGAGCGACATTCAGTTCATCGAGAATCACCAAAGGGAACTTCCGGGAGACGAGGATTTCACGAGCCATAGCCAGACCTTCACGCGCGGCTTTACGGTGCACTTCGATGTCTTTGTCGTCGTCGATTATACCCACAAATCCCTGACCAACCACATGAAGTTCAACTTCCGGAGCCAACCGTTTGATCCCCTCCAATTCGCCGTATTTCCAGCTCCCTTTGACGAACTGGACCACGCAGGTTTTCCAACCGTAGCCGACAGCACGCACGCACATACCGAGGGCGGCCGTGGTCTTCCCCTTTCCGTTGCCGGTATAAACGATTAGTAAACCTTTACTTGCGTCATCTTGAGTCATTTTTCCTGCCTTGTCAGAGGTATAGAATAGTCAATATTGAGACGTAAGAAAAGGGGGTTCTTGGCGCGACCTGATCTTGTAAGGTAATAACCTATAACAAAAGGGTCGTAGTAGCTTGAGAAAAAAATCACAAGCCAACCAATTGACATAAGTCTTTGTTGTCCTACCTCTTACTGGCATTCCTCTGAGTCGTTTTTTCCCGCCTTGTCAGAAGTAAAGAATGTCAATACTGAGACAGAAGAAAAGGGGGTTCTTGGCGCGACCTGATCTTGTAAGGTAATAACCTATAACAGGAAAACCGGAGTGTCTTGAGAAAAAAATAACAAACAAACCAGTTGACTTAAGTCTTTATTGTCCTATCTTGAATCAAGAGTCAAGACGACGCTGTTCGGCTGCCAGCCACAACTTTGTTAGGTAACCAGCAGCGTTTGCAAAGGAAAGGCTAATATGCAGTTCACGAAGGCCGAAGAGTATGGTGTTTTCGGGGTGCTGTACTTGGCCGAAGCTGAGCGTTTCCGCGTAGTGCCGCTGTCCGAAATCTCTCATGCCAAAGACATCCCGGAGAAATTCCTGGCCAAGATATTTCAATCTTTGTCCAGGCATGGCATAATCAGGTCCCATCGAGGCGTGCGCGGAGGATTTTCCCTGTCCAGAGACCCCAGCGAGATCACCTTGAGAGAAGTACTCGAAACGATTCAAGGCCCATACCATCTGACGCTTTGTACTGGGGATAAGAAAGCCTGTATCAGAAATCCCTCTGAGTTCTGTGCCATGCGCGAAGTTCTGGTTCTGGCAGAAAAGCGGCTTCTGTCCTTGTTTGAACAGATCACGCTGGCCGATCTGGTGAAATGGCAGCAGGCTCACGAGTTGCCACGCAGGTTGGCTGAAGTGTGACACCCTCATAGCGGCGGTTTACTTTTCAGACACTTTGCGTTATAGTCCTGCCTGCAATTTGGATTACGCTTGCTGAGTTCTGTTCATGGGTGTCAAGTCAGACCGTTGGATCAAAGAGATGGCTGTGCGCCATCAGATGATAGAACCGTTCGAAGAAGACCAGGTCCGTCACGGTATCAGTTATGGCGTGTCGGCCTACGGGTACGATTTTCGCCTGGCTGACGAGTTCAAAATCCCCGACCTCTCCCGCATCGACGACTTCGACCCCAAAAACGCCAGACCCGAGCACTTTCTCGATTGCCGGGCTGACTCGCTGCTTGTTCCCGCCAATTCTTTCGTATTGGCTCGCAGCTTTGAGTATTTCCGGATTCCGCGCGAGGTGGTCACAATCTGTACCGGTAAGTCTACGTACGCACGTTGCGGGATTGTCGTCAACGTTACACCGTTTGAACCAGAGTGGGAGGGTTTTGCGACTCTTTCACTGTCAAACACCGGTCCCCGCCCGGTGCGGGTCTATGCGAACGAAGGGATTGCCCAGCTTTTGTTTCTGGAGGCATCCGAAATCTGCGAAGTGTCGTACAAAGACAAGAAGGGTAAATATCAGGCACAGAAAGAAATAACCTTGTCAACCAACGACAAGGATCGTCGATAAACATATCAACTGTGAAGATTCACGAATCGGAGAATAGTCATGACAGAGCAGACGCTTGAAAAAGTGAACGACAAAGCGAGCAAATCCACCGGCAAGCGTCGGATGGTCACTATAGACGGCAACACCGCGGCAGCCCACGTGGCGCACGCGACCAACGAGGTTATTGCCATCTATCCAATCACCCCGTCGTCAGATATGGGTGAAAAATCGGACGCCAAATCGGCGGCCGGTGAGAAGAACATCTGGGGAACAGTTCCCACCGTAGTTGAGATGCAATCTGAAGGCGGGGCTTCCGGCGCAGTGCATGGCGCCCTGACAACCGGCTGCCTTACGACCACCTTTACGGCTTCGCAGGGTCTTCTTCTTATGATCCCGAACATGTTCAAGATTGCCGGCGAACTGACACCCACTGTTTTCCACGTGTCGGCTCGGGCGCTGGCTACTCACGCCTTGTCCATTTTCGGCGATCATTCCGACGTCATGTCAACCCGTTCCACCGGCTTTGGTTTGATGGCTTCAGGGTCTGTCCAGAACGTCATGGATCTCGCCCTTATTACTCAGGCCGCTTCGCTTCGCAGTCGGGTCCCCTTCGTGCACTTCTTCGACGGTTTCCGGACATCGCACGAAGTCGCCAAAATCGAAGAGATAACCTTCGACGACATGCGGGCCATGCTGCCGCAGGAATTGATAGATACCCACCGGGCGCGGGCGCTTTCGCCGGATCGCCCCAAGATCAAAGGCACCTCGCAGAACCCGGACGTCTTCTTTCAGCATCGCGAGACGATCAACAGCTACTACCTCGCAGCTCCAAAAATCGTTCAGGAGGAGATGGATCGGTTTGCCAAGGTAGTTGGGCGACAGTATCGCCTGTTTGACTATTTCGGACATCCTGAGGCTGAGCACGTTGTGATTATTATGGGCAGTGGCGCTGAGACATCTCATGAAGTCGTCGACTGGCTGGTCTCGCAGGGCGAAAAAGTAGGCATGATCAAAGTTCGCTTGTACCGTCCGTTCTCGACGAAGGATTTCGCCAGGGCGCTGCCGGCTACCGTAAAGCGGATCGCCGTTATAGATCGGACTAAAGAGGCTGGTGCGGTCGGGGAACCGATGTACACCGACGTCCAGGCAGCCATCAACGAAGCGCTGGACAACGGCTGGGCCAGGTTCACCAATCGCCCACTCATCGTCGGCGGACGCTACGGCCTCGGCTCGAGCGAATTCAACCCGCCTATGGTCAAGGGCATTTTCGACAACCTGAAAGAGAAGCAGCCCAAGAATCACTTCACTGTCGGTATCGTGGATGACGTTACCCACACCTCGCTCAAGTCTGATCCCTCTGTTGATCTGGAGGGCGACAATTTCCGGGGACTGTTCTTCGGTCTTGGGGCCGATGGCACCGTGGGCGCCAACAAGAACTCAATTAAGATTATTGGCGAGAACACTGATTTTTATGCTCAGGGATATTTCGTTTACGATTCCAAGAAAGCCGGGGCGGTTACGGTCTCACACGTGCGTTTCGGCAAGGATATCATCCGCAAGCCGTACCTGATCAAGTCCGCCCAGTTCGTGGCCTGCCATAACGAGTCGTTTCTCGAAAAGTACGAGATGGTCGAGAAGCTCTGTCAAGGCGGAACGTTCCTTCTGAACTCGATGGCCGGTCCGGACAAGGTCTGGGACACCCTGCCAAGGGAAGTGCAGGAGCAACTGATCGCCCGAAAGGCGAAATTCTATGTGCTTGACGCCATCAAACTTGGCAAGGAGCTTGGCTTGGGCGCGAGAATCAATATGATCATGCAGACCGCCTTCTTTCTCATCTCGGGTATCCTGCCCAGAGATGAGGCGATCAAGGCGATCAAAGGCGCGATCGTCAAGACTTACGGCGACAAGGGCGACAAAGTCGTGAACATGAATTTCGCAGCGGTCGACGGCGCCGCTGGTGCTATCCGCGAAGTCAGGATCCCGGGCAAGGTAACCGCCACCAAAACGCGTCCGCCGATTGTGCCGGATTTCGCGCCGGAATTTGTCAAGAAGGTCACGGCGGAGATTATCGCCGGTCGCGGCGACGATCTGCCGGTGTCGGCGTTCCCCGATGACGGTACCTATCCTACCGCCACGACGCAGTATGAGAAACGGAATATTGCGGTCGAAATCCCGGTTTGGGAGCCGGAGGTCTGCATCCAGTGCAACGTTTGTGCGATTGTCTGCCCGCACGCGGCCATTCGGCCCAAGATAGTCGAGAAGGCCGATCTGGAGGGCGCACCGCCCACGTTCAAGTACACTGAGGCGCTTAAGCCACTCAAAGGCAAGTACTATCTCCTGCAGGTAGCGCCCGAGGATTGCACCGGCTGCGAGATCTGCGTAAACGCCTGTCCGGCCTACGCTAAGGACGCTGAGGGCAACAAGACTGAGCGCAAGGCGATCAACATGGCTATGCAGGCCCCGTTGCGTGTTCCCGAGTCCCGTAATTGGGACTACTTCATGAACGAACTGCCGGAAACCGATCAATCGCTTATTAATATCGAAACCGTCAAAGGATCACAGTTCGTCAGGCCGCTGTTTGAATTCTCCGGCGCCTGCTCGGGATGTGGCGAGACACCCTACATTAAGCTGATGACTCAGTTGTTCGGCGACCGCGCGCTTTGTGGCAATGCCACCGGATGCAGCTCGATCTACGGCGGCAATCTACCCACTACCCCGTATTGCCAGAATGCTGATGGTCGCGGCCCGGCCTGGTCCAACTCTCTTTTTGAGGACAACGCCGAATTCGGTTTCGGTATGAGGCTAACCGCCGATAAGCTTCAGGAATACGCCCTGGAACTAACGCGGGAACTGGCCCCGGAGTTGTACGAAGCGCTGCTCAAAGCCGACCAGAGGACGCAAGCGGGCATTAACGAACAGCGGAATCGGGTCACCGAACTGAAACAGAAGCTGGAGCGCCTGAACGGCAACGACAAAGTCAGAGCGCTCAAGAGCATCGTCGATTTCCTGACCAAGAAGTCGGTCTGGGTAATTGGCGGCGACGGCTGGGCGTATGATATCGGCTACGGTGGTCTAGACCACGTAATGGCTTCGGGCAAGAACGTGAATGTGCTGGTGCTCGACACCGAGGTTTATTCGAACACTGGCGGCCAGATGTCCAAAGCCACGCCTCGCGGAGCGACGGCCCAGTTTGCGGCCGCCGGCAAACCGATGCCGAAAAAAGACCTCGGTCTGATGATGATGTCCTACGGCAACGTCTATGTTGCCCAAGTAGCTATGGGGGCCAGTCACAACCAGACCGTGAAGGCGATGGTAGAGGCGGAGCGGTACGACGGCCCGTCGATCGTCATCGCCTATTCGCACTGCATTGCCCACGGCATTGACATGGGCAAGGGCCTGACCAACGAAGACATGGCGGTCAAGTCCGGACACTGGCTGCTCTATCGCTGGAATCCGGAACTACTGGAGAAAGGCGAAAACCCGCTCAAACTCGACTGCAAGGCGCCGTCTATTCCGTTTAAGGAGTACGCCTACGCAGAGAATCGTTTCCGTAGCCTGTTGTCCAAAGACAAGGCGCGCGCCGAGAGGTTGATCGGACTCGGTCAGCAAGACTGCGACCGCCGCTGGAATTTCTACACCCAGTTGGCAGCAATGAAATACGGCCCGCCGCAAGGCTAAGGCCAGCAGCTTGTTGGAGCATCGAAGGCGGGCGCCAAGACGCCCGCCTTTGCTTTTTCATATTCCCCGCCAGAAATCCACCGAAAAGTCAAGAAGAGCAGCCTCTTATCCGATAATATCCAGAAAAGGCAGACTCAAACCGCTTAGGAGGAAAAAATGCGCCTCAAAGTTGCTCTCGTCTCGATGGTTCTGGTCCTGGTTTTTGGACTTGAACTGGCTACGGCCGAAACCGAGCAGGAGATTGTCAACCGGTATCTCCAGAAGACCGTGGCAAAACACACCAGCAAGCTGGGGTGGGCGTCGATCAATTTCAGCGTCGATCGCATAAACCGCCATAACGACTACAATGATTTTACCATCTCTGAATCCGCCAAGCTGACCAACGGAACGTTTGGCTGGCTCGATCAAGGGTTCTCGTTGGGAGCCGATTTCGGTATGGTTTTCAAGAAGCGTTTCGCCTGGTCGGTGGGAGGTGAATACTGGTTGAAGCAGGGCGAGACCCTTCCCGGAGGAGACTCCTATCTCCAACTTTCAACCAACACAACCGTAGCAGCCGACCCGAAGAGCGAACTGACCGTATTTGGGGTTACTACCAGCCTGCAGTACTACCTGGTAAACCCGCCGACGGTCGCCGAAAAGCTGACCAAGTGGTCCGCTCGACTTGGAGGCAGCGTGGGCTATTACTCGTGCAGCTGGGACGTCTGGCCGGAGTACGAAAACCTCAATCTCTCCACGGGCGCACCGGTTGACATGAATGCCACCTATAAGGGAACGGCGCCGGGTTTCAGCCTCGGGCTTGGCCTGGATTATCCGCTGGGCTTGTGGGACATGGGCCTAGCGATGGATGCCGGTTATCTCTACCTGAACTTTGGCAATGTCGCCTGGTATAATGGCGTAGGTGACGAAATTGTCGCGAGTATAGACGGCACCGAGGAAGGTCGGGTCAATCTGGCTTTGTCCGGTGTCCGCGGCAAAATCGAGTTGAAGAGATATTTCAACTGGTAGAAGACGGCCCTCCGAGAAAGCGCTGACCGGTTGACACACGCTGCTCTTGGTATATTTTGGGCCGAAGTGTTAAGCAGTTTGGAGAGTTCAAGTGAGAAAGAAACAGATTGGCCTCATTGTAGCAGCGTGTTCAATCGCTCTGGTACTACTGGTTTCGGCTGCCTTGGCTGTCGACAAGCTGCCGCCAGCCAAGGCCGGCACGATCGGGAACCCCACCGGCAAGATCGCCTTTGTACGTGACAAGAACATCTGGACAATGGACGCCACTGGCGGCCACCAGATGAAAATATGCGAGGCGGGCAACGCCGATGGCCGTCTAAGCTGGGCGCCGGACGGCAAACGCATCGCGTTTACGCGCTCGGGCAGAGTGAATCTGCAGGGGCCGGACAACCTTGGCGGCAACCACAAAGTGTACGACGTTTTCGTCGCCTTTGTCGATTCGGCCATGAACAACAACACGACCTTTTGGTACCGCATCACCGATGGCGTCGGATCACGGGATCCCGAGTGGAGCGCCGACGGCAAGACGATAGTCTACTACAAGGACATGAACGCTAATTTCGTGAACGCCTTCCTGCCGAATTACCAGATTTGCACGATGAATTCGCCTGAGAATGGTGCTGAAGAAATCCTGCGTCGGGACTGGCAGAACATGACTGAGTTCTTCATTGCACCGACGCTGAACGCGGCCGGAGACATTGTGTTTGTCCACATGGTGAAAGGGGGACAGGGAAGCTTCCGCCAGCAGGGAATAGCAAAGTTGTCGAAAGATAATTTCATGGCGCCGCTATCCGAAGTTGGACGACAGTCGACCCGAATGGCCGACCTTGTCGCGCCGGCCTGGTCACCCGATGGCAAGTGGATCGCTTGCGTGGGCAACAGCATGGCGGAGCCGGGAGTACTTCTCGTTTCGGCTGATATGTCAGAGAAGTACATCGTATTCAATCCGCCGCCGGCGACGTCACTGTATACAATTCCTCCGTCGTTTTCACCTGACTCAAAATGGCTGACTTTTTCTACCCGTGACGGTTCGGTTTGGATCTGCGATATTATGGGCAATGGCGCAAAGCGTCTTACGGGCCCTGGGATGGATTCCGCCCCGGCCTGGTCAAAGGCCACGCAATAGACTTGCCTGGTTATATCTCAATAGCAAGATGGCCGGTGTCATCGACACCGGCCATCTTCGTTGTCGTGACGATGTAGCTGACGCGCTTAGAGCTTTTTCCAGTTAGAGAGAACCTCGGTCAGCAGCCTCACCCCAAAGCCGGTAGCTCCTTTGGGAGTGTACGGTTTCCCCGAGGGCTCCATGTCGACATAGGCGATATCAATATGCGCCCAGGGCCAATCGCCGATAAAATTCTCCAGAAACGCGGCAGCCGCAACCGTGCCTGCCGGACGTCCTCCTGAGTTCACCAGGTCGGCGATTGATGACTTCATCTGATCACGGTGCTCATCCCAGATCGGCAGACGCCAGACCTTCTCGGACGTCACCTGGGAGGCCGCGCTTATTCGCTCCAAGAGGGTGTCGTTATTTCCGAGAATGGGAGCGCCGGCATAGCCGAGGATGTACAGGGCTGCGCCGGTGAGAGTGGCAACATCGATGACCGCCTGCGGCTTGAACTTGTTGGCGTAGTCGAGCGCGTCGGCCAGAATCAGACGCCCTTCGGCGTCGGTATTAATAACCTCGATAGTTTTGCCTTTCCGCGAAGTCAGGATATCTCCGGGACGGGTAGCATGCCCCGAGGGCATGTTTTCCGTGGCCGGTATTAAACCGACCAGATTCAGCCGCAACTTCAGGCGCGCCGCGGTTATCATCGTCGCTACCACGACTGCCGAGCCGGCCATGTCTTGTTTCATCTCGTGCATGTCCTGGCCCGGCTTGAGGGAGATACCACCCGAGTCAAAAGTGACTCCCTTGCCGACCAACACAACAGGTTTCTGTCCGCCACGTCCGCCCTTGTATTCGAGAGTCAAGAATCGCGGTGGTTCGTCGGAACCTTTGGCCACCCCCAGAAATGCACCCATTTTCTCCTGAGCAATCGCCTTTTCGTCCAGAACCTTGAATGAAATTCTGTGTTTGCGTACCAGTTGCTTGACTTTCTCGGTGTAAAGGCGTGGAGTGAGATCGCCGGCGGGGATTTGCGCGAGTTGGCGCACCAGGAGTTGACCTTCAGCAATGACCACTCCCCGCTCGACGGCATTCCGCGCTCGCTTGAGCCAGGCCGGACGCCCCACGGAAAATCGAAGGCTCGACAACCGGCTCTTGTCCTGGGCTGCCTCGCCGGTTTTATACTCTCGCTGCTTGAATGAACCGAGCAGGTAGCCTTCGATGGCTGCCTGGAAGAACGACGCATCGGAATAATTGCCAAAGAAAACCGTGGCCGAGGCAGCCTGGCACAAACTCTTCTTCCGGGACAGTTCCCCCATTGCCCGACGGAAAGCGTCGGCCGTAAGTTTTGTGCTTTCGCCCAGTCCGGCAACGATTAGTCGACCGGTCTTCCGCTCACTGGGGCGCGTGAACGAAACAGCCTCGCCGCTCTTGCCCGTGAACTCTTCCGAGTCAACGGCGGCCGCCAGCAAACCATGCGAGGCGGCATCGAGGCTTTTCAGATAAGGACCGGTGATCTCTTTGATCTGAGGGGCAAAACAGATAATAACATCGTCTTTTAGTTCGGACAACTTGTCGCAACTGTACTGGTATTGCATTCAGGATCTCCTTATTTGTGAGTTAGTCTACGATCTGCAACCCGCCGGGGCAACTTAATTGTCAGGGAACAAACAGGTCCAGAACAGCCCGTCAGTACTCGGCCTCAAGAAACGCCCGGAAGTTGCGCTCGATTTCAATCAGGTTGTCGGAACCGAACTTGTGCATGAAGGCGTCAGTCAGCACAAGTGCCGCTACGGCTTCGCTAATCACCGCCACAGCAGGCACTACGCATATATCAGCCCGCTCGACTATCGCCTTCGCCGGCTGCTTGGTGCGCACGTCGACAGTCTCAAGAGGTTGCCTGAGCGTCGCAATCGGCTTGATGGCGACTCGGGCAACGATGTCTTCTCCGTTGGTAATACCCCCCTCAAGACCGCCCGCACGATTGGTTTTGCGAAAGAAGCGCTTCTTCAAGGGGTCTCCCAGAGAATCGTAAAATATCTCATCATGGACCTGCGACCCTGCCAGCGAAGCCGCCTCGAAACCAAGTCCGATTTCAACGCCCTTTACCGATTGAATCGACATCAGCGCCCCGGCCAGTCGGCTATCGAGTCGATCCGACCATTGTGAACAACCGCCCAGACCAGCGGGCAATCCTCTGACAATCACTTCCGCGATACCGCCCAGCGAGTCCCGCTTCTTCATGGCCTGCCGAACGGCAGCTTTCATGAGGCTTCCGGTCTTGGGGTCAACGCAACGCACTTCGGATTTTTCAGCCGCTGCCGACAAGCGCCCGAGATCAGCATGGTCGAGAGCCTTGTCCAACGCCACCTCCCCCACGCGCACCACGTGCGAAGCAATCCTGACTCCGAAATGCTCCAACAACTGCCGCACCAGGGAGCCGGCCGCGACTCGCGCCGCTGTCTCGCGGGCTGAAGCCCGCTCCAGCACGTTACGAAGATCGTGGTGATGCCACTTGATTCCACCGGCAAGATCAGCATGGCCGGGGCGAGGCCTGCCGGTCTCGCGCAAGAAGCGGGTCTGGCGAGGGGTGAGTTTCTGCGGCGGGGGTTTAATCGGATCCATGATGGGCGCCCAGTCCGCCCAATCACGGTTTTCTATAGTCAGAGTTACCGGTCCGCCCATCGTGACGCCATGTCTCACCCCGGAGATGATTTGCGCCCGATCCTGTTCGATTCGCTGGCGGCCGCCGCGACCGTACCCTTTCTGACGACGCTGGAGATGATAGTTGATCTGGTCCGGATCGACCGGCAGACCGGCCGGCAGACCGTCGACGATCGCAGTCAAACGCGGACCATGCGACTCCCCGCTGGTGAGGTAATTCAGCACGGAAGTAGGATACACTTTCGTGGTCGGCAGGTCAACCGACAGTACCGGGGTTCACTACGATATCCGGGCTTCCTCGGGCAGGACGAGACCGGAATCCTTTTCCTGGTCTTCCATACGTTTTTGAATACGTTCGTCCATATTCATGGCCTGGGAAGCCGATAGGAACTCGACCTCGTCCATCGGCGAGACATCCCTCATCTCGGACAGCACGGCAACGATTTTCTTGACGGCAGCGTCGATCACATCAAGGCCTGCGGGCAACTGGGCCAACAGAGCCTCCGGATCCTCATTGTCGAATTTTATCCGGATCATCTGCGAGCGACCGTAGATGGCCATAATCGCGTTGTTTATGTAGTGCGAGAGCGTGGCAATGGCGATGGCTTTCAACTCCGAGGCTCCGCGCGCATGTTCCTGGTGGAGTAGTTTTCGTGTTAGTTCCTGGCGTTCCTTGAAAAGATTCTCGACCATGAAGTAGGTACGCCAGATTTCCTTGTTGGATCGCGCCAGGATATCTTCCACACTACCGATGTCTACTTCGAGGTATTTGGCTACCGCTACGGTGGCCGGCAGTAGTGAAACGGAGATCTCGTCCACCCGCTCCTTTGGAAGCCCGAGAGCGTCGGCGGCCCTAAAAATTGCAGGAATCCTTGTTTCAAGATCCATACCGTGACCAGTTGAGGTTTGGTCGACCATCAATGTAGCAAGCTTGACAATCCGAGGAATGGGATTGCGAGAGTCTCCCGGTTCGTCGTTGTGGTGGTCCCGGATAGCTACGACGATGTACTCCGGCAGGCGCCACCGACTGGCCAGCAAGTAGCCTATCTCGCAATGATCCGTCCCGAACAGTCGCCTTTCGGCGTCGAGGATACTTACGGCGCCCCGAGAACGCGCCTCGACGACCCGACGGTACTCTTTCGGATAGTGATGCAAGAGAAAAAGTGTGCCCATGTCGTGGAGAAGACCAGCGATGAACGCCTCCTCAATCGATCTGTGACCGATCGCCGCGGCGATCTTCTCGCTGGCCGCCGCTACGGTAAGAACGTTTTCAAAATAGCTGCGCGGATCGACTCCCGAATCGGCCCGTATCTGCTCGGGGTGAAGCACTGACGACGATAGGGCCATGCACTTGACAGTCACCGCGCCAAGCGTCTGGACGGCTTGATGGACATTGGAGACACGCGAGTATCGTCGATACATCGACGAATTAGCCAGCTTTAGGATCTTCGCCGTTAGCGGCGGGTCTTTCAGGATTATTCGGGCCAGTTGCTCCGAGCCGAAATCGGGATTGTCAACCTCTCTGAGAATCTGGGCCAAGGCCTGAGGGAGCGAAAGCAGGTCGTGCCCATCGCGAACCTGAGATAGTATTGCGAGTTTATCCATGCCAAATGTACTCCAAGCTGTCCTTTTGAGTATTATCGGCAGATTTGAGAGTCTTTTGAGACAGGAATATGAGCCGACTACGACAAAAGTCGGCCAGCCACTACCGACCGAACCACTGAGGTCAATTGATCAATCCGGAATGGCTTATACAGGACCTCAGTGATGCCGGCGGCCGCCAACTCTTCCGGCTTGAGCTCAGTTGCCCAACCGGTAACCAGAATAATCGGAACCCCCGGTCGGAGGCGACTGATCTGTCGAGCAACTTCCAATCCGGACAGCCGCGGCAAAGCCAGGTCAGTCAGAACGGCATCAAAGGTTTCCTGCTCGGCCAACCTTAGACCTTCCTCACCTGATGCCGCGGTGCGGACCTCGTAACCCAGCGACTGCCCCATAGCGGAAATCAGGTCCAGTATTACCTGTTGGTCATCAATAGCAAGCAGCCTCGCCGCAGGAGTTGGAGACATCTGGCGGGATGCCGGACCCGCCGGCGGAAACCGGAAGGACAGGAAAGCCGGGCTTCGTCCCTCGGTATCGATCGCGTATGTTGTTCCGGAATCCAGTATGTGTCTGAGAAAAATATCAGCCGGACGATCTCTGAATGCCTCCTCGACTCGCAGGTATCGACCGAAGGCGGCGACCTGACCAACCGAGGGGAAATTGCGCCGGTGACGGGAAATATCAAGATAGATATAGTTGTCTTTCTCATAAGTTGAAATGGTGATACTGTCGTCCTCTTCGGCCAGCACGGCAAATCGGTCAACCAGAGAACGGAAAAATTCAGCAAACCGATCACGAGCAAATCCTGCCAGAGAAAGCGAACCGAGGTTAAGAGTAATTTCTCGCGGTCGCTGCCCGGCCATGTAGAGATCACCGGAGACGTGGATCTTCTCCAGTTCACCACAGATACTCTCGCTCATAACATCATGGCGTGGCTGCTGAACGTGCGACTGTGGCCGGAGTACTTCTTTGACAATACCGGCAGCTTTCTCGGCCGACGATACGATACTGCGAAGCTGTCGGCGGACTTCATCGGGGGTCCGGCTGTCGCGCGAAGCAAGCTCGGCGGTCCCGATAAGTGCGGAAAGATGATTGTTCAGGTTGTTGATCCCAAAGGTAGTCGAATCCGCGTGGGTAATCGATAGGTCCGTATCACGGAACTGCTTGCGGACTTGAGACATGGCAAGACGTAGCGAGAACAGCCCGGCGGCCAGAGTCAGCAGACGTTCCAGTTCACCCCGTTCCGACTCTTCGACAGCTCCGGACGCAATCACTGCCACGGCCGTCCGGTCGGCGTCAACCAAAGGACAATAGGCTACGAACTCGGGATATCCGCGCTCGCCGAAAAGGCGCTGAAACGCTGAGCGATTGGTGTCGTGGTAGGTCTCGAAATGCCTCGCTATGGCTGACCGACCGTACAGAAAGAGTGGTTTGGCCGACACCGCGGCTGCGCCTGCTCCTCCCTCACCAGGTTCAACAGCGAGCGACTCGGTATGCTCGCCGGCAGAAAGTCCCACCACTCCGGACACGCGCAAAGCGGAGCCAACTCGAGCAGCAAGTGTCAGCCCGATCGTTTTGCGCCCGAGTACCCTGCAGATACGATCGATGAAATACGCGAGACTGGTATCGGAGCCGGTCATGACTTCGTCTGACTGCAGCAGTTCGAGTATAGCCTCAAAGCCTCTCCGCCGGGTCAGACGTTCGCGGCTTTGGTCTTCCATTCTCACTACCAAACCGGCCATCTGCGCAAAAGCGTCCAGCAGCTTCAGGTTGCCTTCGTCCACCGAAAATGGCCGCCCGGTGCGAATCAGCAGGAGTGCATCCGAGGGTGAAGAAGCTATCGGAAAGATCAGGTTCGACTGGGTCACCTTGGGGCCAGGTTCAGAGCCGGAGGATTCCTGGTTGATGATCAACGGCCGGGCGCGGTCCATACCCTCGATCAAAGCGGCCCGAAAATTCTCGGAGAGGTCGAAAAGCGGCTCGCTCCCTCCATGAAAGACCAACTCTCCCTGACGCAGACCGCACAGGTGTACCGACTCCGCTTCGGCCAACCCCACCAGCGCGCGACAAAAGGCCGAGACCGCATCGGATGACACAGTGGCTCGCGCAGCCGAAGCAATGCGGGAAGTCAGATCGGCACCTTGATCCGCCTGCTCCTGACGAGATGTTTCAGCCTGAATCAACTGTCGAGCCAGACGGGTAGCTTTGATCTTCTCCGCCAACCACTGGGCGACCGGCGACAGGTAGCGGATATCCTGCGCGGTGAACGACTTCGGTTCCTCAGAGAACAACAGCAGACCGCCGATTCGCTCCACGCCGGATACGAGCGGGAGAATAAGCACACTCTGGAAACGCGACGACACCCTGCCACCAGCTCGGTCTATGAAATCGAATTGTGACGCCAGCATCGGGTCACCCAGCTCAACGGCCTGACTGATGATGTTCCGTTCCAGAGGATAGTACTCAAGATACGAAACCTCCTCCTTACGGAGGCCGGATGATGACGTGAGCACAAACTGCCGCCGCGCCCGATTAACCAGAAAGACCGCTCCCGATACCATGGGATAGTGCACGATAATCTCGCGTAGCGAGATGTTTAGCAACTCCAGAAAATGATACGGCTGACGGCTGTCATGCTGGAGATGATCGAGAATCGAAAGCCGGGCGAGGCGCTCGTCAACTTCTTCACGCCGTTCCTGCCAGTAATCCGCATACAGCGCCAGCCCGGCGACCAGGAGCACTAGTCCCACGGCGGCCGCGAGATATTCACCCAGGTCGATCAAGGCATAAGCACCGACTACGAACCAGTCAGAATAGTCCGGCACCAGTTCCACGACTTTCCACAGCGCCACTACCAACAGAATCACGCCACCGGTGACAAACGGAATTCGCCCGCCAATGTCTCGCCCCAGGAAAAATCCGAATCTATAGATGAGAAACCCAACGACGAGCACAATTAGCAGCGGCGTCGCCACACTGGTTATGACATCAAGCATGGGTCAATTCCTCCACCGTTTCACCGTGCAACGTAAAAGCATCGGCTGCTGTTATCCGTAGCGGCATGATCCTGCCGACTGCAGGGGTTTCCGCGCGAAATAGAACCGTCTTGTTCCCTTCGGTGCGTGCCCGTGCGAACTGGTCGGAACGACGCGAATAACCTTCAACCAGCGCATAGCGTACCTGGCCGACTTCGCGCTGGTTTCGCTCATAAGAAATCGACTGCTGCAGATCGATCAGTTGGTTCAGACGGGCGATTTTCTCCGGTTCGGGGACGTCGTCGACCAGCCCGGCCGCTTTCGTTCCCGGTCGCACTGAGTAGCGAAACATGAAAGCAGCATCAAACTGTATGTTGCGCACCGCATCAAGAGTCATCTGGTAATCGTCCCTGGTTTCGCCGGGAAACCCGACAATCAGGTCAGTAGTCAACGACAGATAATCAAGCATGCTGCGCAGCGAGTCAACAATCTTTAGGTAGTGAGCGAAGGTATATTTTCGCCCCATCCGTTCGAGCACGCGATCAGACCCGGCCTGAAGCGGCAGGTGCACGTGCGGCAATACTTTCGGCTCGTCCGCCAGAACCCGGATCAGCTTGTCTGACAGATCCCTGGGATGCGAGGTCATGAATCTGATCCGCTTTACATCAGTCTCTCGGGCCGCACGGCGAATCAGGTCTGGAAAGTCAGTGCCGTTGTAATGGTAACTGTTGACATTCTGTCCCAAAAGCATCACTTCAACTACCCCTTCAGACACCATTTTGCGGACACCGTCAAGGACGTGATCGACCGAGTGCGACTGCTCGCGTCCCCTCACGTGGGGAACGATACAGTAGGTGCAGAAGTTGTCACAGCCGCGTGCAATCGTAACAAACCCGGAGTACGGTGTCTCCTGCACTGGTTGGATGAGATCGATGTTCTCGTGACCGAAAGCGGTCATAACCGGCGAAGTGCCCTCGCGACCTTCGATGACGTCGGGCAACTCGAATACCCGGTGGGTGCCGAGCACGTAGTCGACGTGTGGCACTTGCTCCATCAGATCGCTTCCCAGTCGCTGCGCCATGCAACCGACCACCGCGATCCTGACCCAGGGCTTCTGTTTCTTGAGATGTGACAATTCGCCCAGACGCCCGATAACGCGCTGCTCGGCTTTCTCTCTGACCGAACAGGTGTTGAGAATGATCAGGTCGGCATCGGCCGTGCTCTCGACTCGACGAAAACCGCGAGTGGCCAGTGCCGAAATCAGAGTCGACGAATCTGCCAGGTTCATCTGACACCCAAAAGTGGTCACGTGAAACGTCTGAATTCTCCGCTCGGTCATCACAATCGGCCTCGGCAAGTACTGGGTTGCGGCTTCTTGCTTCCGCTCTACTATGATACCGACTCAGCAGGCAAAATCAACCAGTTTTGTCTCCGTGAACCACGGATAGACTGCCGCTGACACGCAAAAGAAGGCCCTCCCCATATTCACCGTAAGGAGAGGGCCGGGCAATTCGGTTCGGGGGCTGTTAGAAACAGTCAGGCAATGCGGTGCCGCTGATGAACAGGTGATCAACCAGAAGAGACACGTCTGTGATTGTTATGTCATCACAGTTCGGATTCTGGCCTCCTGACTGGTTCACATCTCCTTCGGCCAGGCATTGTACTACCCCATCGCACGTACCCATTATGAACTTCGCCATGACCAGCGTTTGGACATCACTTATGGTCACTTCACGTGGATAGACACCAACACCATTGGCATTACCCACCCTCCCGACACAGCAGGGCGCTCCAGTAATGGAAATATCGAACGACCGCCTATCCGAATAGCTGGTCGAAGGATTGGTGAAGGTGAGAGCGAACGCATAAAGGCCGCTCTGGGTTGGGGTTCCGGAAATAATGCCCGCGCCGGTCACTGTCAGTCCTGGTGGCAGTATTCCGTTGGTAACAGAAACAGTGTTTTGACCGGTACCACCCCTCGTTTGGACCGTATCAGTGTACGGTGTGCCCACCACTCCGTTGGAAATCTCACTGTCAAGTGTGACTATGAACATCCGCCAGGCGGGATAGCTGACATCCTTAAGAATCCACCCGGCGGGGTCCAGCTTGATCGTATCTACCTCACTCGGCTGGTGGAACTTGAACAGCTCACTTCTCTCGTCGACCACCAGAGTTACGGTATCGTCGGGTATGCTTGCATTATTGAAAAAGAAATCGACGGGCATCTGGAATACGTTAGGCTGAGTATTCTGAGTCTGTTTCACAACAAGATAGATATCATAGCCGCCCGAGCTGGAAGGCTCATCCATATAGAAACACGCGTATACCGGGTAGTATTGACCGTACACCCATTGCATAAGAAATGAATCAAGATCCACTCCCGTAGCATTCTCCCAAACGGCTCCGAATTCTAGAGTCGTTGCTGCGCCGAAAGCAAACGCTTCCCGATACGCCCCAATCCCCGCGGCAAACAACTTCTCTCCCAGAACTCCACGCAGCATGTGCACTACCCAGGCGCCCTTGTCGTAGCTCAGACTTCCGCTGAAAATGCGCCAGACATTGGTCGTATCATCGCACCAAACTGATCCAGACCCTTTGTAGGCCATGGTGTTCATATAGGCATGATAGTTGGGCCAGCCAGCCCTCTCCAGTTCGTAGACCGCCTCGGAGTATGACGCCCAGCCCTCGTTCAGCCAGACATCGTGCCATGATTTGCAGGTTACCAGATCGCCCCACCACTGATGGCTGAGTTCGTGGACGATAACCCACGAGGAAAAACCGAAATCGGAGGTGCCATTCATCGAGGTCACCGTCTGGTGCTCCATCGCCCCACCCCAGTTAAAATTGGCGTGGCCGTATTTCTCGTTCAGAAATGGGTAGGGACCGTACACACCCGCAAGATAATCTATCATTTGCGGCGTCTGCCCCCAGGTGGTCAGCGATTGGTCGTAGCGGTCTGAATATACGTGATGGACAATTGGCATTGTATCCAGATCGTTGTTATAGACATAATTCTGTTGCCAGACAATGAATGGAGCAATAGCAACCGAGAACAGATACGTGGCTATCGGATACTGACAAGAGTAATGAAAAGTGCGACTATTGCTTCCCAAAATAGTCGTGATCGAGTCAAGCGTGCCATTTGAGGCGCAGTACAGAGCAGTATCAACCTCAATGTGGATGCCAATTGAGTCGGGCTTATCATCCATCCGGTCCTTGCAGGGCCACCAGGTCGGGGAAAAGTACGGTTCAGATAAGGAACTGATCGACCGCTTCCCGTTGTACCAGCTAAAAGCAAATGCCTGAAAGCCTCCCTCCACAGGATGCCCATGGTAGTTTATATCAAACCTGAACTGTTCACCCGCATTATAAGCGTGATCCAGAGTAACCGTGACGACATTGCCTGAGCGAGAATATGCCAACGGGCCTGACGGCGCCTGGATCCCGTCAACCAGCATACCGGAATGAAAATCGACAGCGATTTGAGTGACCCCGTTGATAGTGGCTTCCACGACAAACGTTACCTTGCCGTACAGGAACTCGGTAGTATCATTTACACGTATGGTAATATCATACCATTTGACGTCATAGTCGGTCTGGTCGGCCCGCAGTTCGCTCGCAGCGGCCAACTGCGCGCGGCGAGAGCGGTCCAAAGCAGATGCTTTCATCTCTCCCATGATCCGGTGCATATCCGAAGGAGTCATGCCGTCCATAACGACTGGCTCTGGATCAACAGCGAATACCGACGAGGCCAACACGACCAGGCTGACCAGAAGAATCACAGATGTACGATAATTGTCAGACATAGCCAAACTTTACCTCCACAGATGGTACACGAAACGGCTTCAAGCGCATCAACAAATCCGATAACCAATTGCGGGACAATATGTTATTGTGAGACACCAAATTACCATTGTATCAACACGAAACTGCCTGTCAATGTTTCTTGTCGACAGAAAAGCCCGGTGTCGACACTCAGAGGAGAGGGCTTCTTGACGCCATAAAGCAAGGCCGGGAAAATCACTCAATATGGATTCCCACACAATGGTTCAAGGGTCTCAAAGAGATACTTGATCACAAGATTAATATCGGCCACGCTAACCACAGAATCACAATTGACATCTCCTACACTAATCTCGGGCAGGGGCGGGTGTTCCTGAGCGAAAATATAATCGATCATGCAGGCGATATCCTGGATGCTGATTCGCCCGTTCCAGTCAACGTCGCCCCGCAGTTTCCAGACCTTCAGCACACAGTCAACATTCAACGGGTTGTTACTGGCCGAGGAAGCGGAAACCGTGATAGTGCCGTGATGGTCACCAATCTCGTAACCGGAAACATCAACCAGCATGGGGGCAGAGCCGGGAACGTCCCCCTCTGAAACCACCGCGGTGAGCCACTCCGGGGTGTCCATAATCGTCCAGGGCATACAACCACCGTGGACATTGAAGATACGAAAGTCATTATAGTTCATCGGTCCGCTGTCAGATCGGTAAGGAATCACAACCTGCGTGGGCTGGACCACGATTTCCGGAGTTTCATCACCGGCACGGAAATCGTACACGACCAACACCCTCTGAGGTTTGTTAATGGCCCAGGGTGAAGTGACTACGACAGTATCATAATAGATACCAAGAGGCCGCTCGACAGGGAGGGCGCGTAGCACAAAGGTAACGGGCGCCTCTCCAGAAGAGCCGGGAGCAGGAACTTCAAAGAGTTCCGATTCAAACTCCAGATAGACGTTCATTGGATCATCACCACCTGTATTCGCCACGTTGAAGGAAGCAGTAGGCATCCCGTTACCATGCCCCTGGTCGCACTCATAGACGGTGAGCACGACCGGCTCTGAAGGAACCGAGAGAATAGCGGGATCAAGGATTGTGCGTTGCTGAATAACGACTCGCACGGGTGAATTGACGGCACTAGCGGATGAAACGCAGAGAGTATCGCTGAAGAAATCTCCCCAACCCGACTGTGGAAAGGCAAAATAGACGCTGATAACCGCCGGCGCTGTTCCCGACCGGGGGACAATCGAATCGATATAGTGGGGCGGCACCAATTTTTCTATAGAGCAGAATGTCCCTACCGTGAAGTCAAGCGCGCCACCACCGGAATTGAGAACTTCAAAAGTTATTGGGTCAACAGGGGGGCCATTTGGATAACGGACAACCTGGATCAGTGTGTCACGTACTTCGATCATTGGTAGATCGGACGCTACCGAGAAGCGAACCGGAACTCGAACCGGGTTGTTGGAGGCCAGTGGATCGGAGACGGATATTGTGTCATAATAATCCCCATACCCCAACCCAGACACGCTTACCGAGACCACGGTAGAGTCCCCGTCGGTCCCGCCGGATGGACTGAGACCCAGCCATGAAGACTTCTTGGTTACATGCCAGTTGAGGCCAGGACTACCAATGTTGGTGATCCTGAGAACCTGAGGCGCGGGGTCATTTCCTCCCGCCAAAACGTTGAATACAAACGAAACCGGCGAAACTTTGATTACCGGTGGAGGCGGGCTTACGTTCAGACCAATGTAGAGATACTGAGGCGAGTTTACGGCATCCGGTGACTCCACACGGATTGAATCGAAATACGATCCCACGGCTAGACCCACTGTAGTGACCGACACTGCCACGTCCTGCGGCGTAGTACCATTTGCCGGAGACTTCAGAAGCCACGAGGCGTTCTCGACCAGAGAAAAAGTAAGCGGTTCCCGATCAGAGGTTATTCTGACCAGTTGTGCCGGTGGATTCGCCTGACCGGAGATTCCCTGGAAGTGGAGGGTGTCTTCGGACAGAACCAGGTTGGAAAGGATCGGCCGGTTGGCATCGAAAATCACCATTGTCCCGCCCCAGTATGGGCGGTACTCGTTGCCGTCATAGTCAACAAAGACGCCGTTAGCCCCTAACACAGTTGCGCTATCTAACCAGAGTGAATCCATCACATTCCACTGCGACAACACAAACTGATAAGTCGCCACGTGACTGGCCTGGCTGCTCGCCACGATGCCGTCAGAATACTGTCGGGCGCCAGTGAGTTGGAATTCGTGGTTGAGGTTCGTGCTTGCTAAACTGTTGCTGCGATACAGGAGACGAATCATGTCAAAGGCGGCTGTGCCGTATGGAGTACAGGCTGCTCCTGTCATCAGTAGATTGTCGTTCCCCCAGCGGAATCCGACAGCGAGACTACCGAGACTCTGCACGTCATTGAACAGGTAGAGGTCCATTGAGACATTGAGTTGATTGGTCCCGGCGTCAGGCAGAACGGTAAAGACCATCTTGATAGTGTCGGCCTGACCCTGGTCCAGAGGGTCCTGGACAAATTGAGCCTGAGTGGACGAAACCACGATGAGCGCAATAACACTCAGAGCTGCATGAAACCTGGTAATCATACGTTGCCTCCATGCAAAGAGCAGTAAGCAAGAACCTTTTTCTTCGACATGAACAGTTTGAACCGTAGAGCACTATCCTAAAGCGAAGAACATCAGACGAGAACCACCGACAGATTGGAGTGCGCTCTACCTGGTCCACATGAAACCGTTTGGGCCAAGTACCTTATGCTCAGGACAGGTATTCGCGAAAAAAAACACCCGATCGACCTGTCACACTTGAATATATCCCGCCTGGTTGGATACTGTCAAGAGTTATTGAAGTAGGCAACTGTGCGATGAGGGTTGGCGGCAGCCCAGGAGGAATCTAACGGGAACGCCTGGCGGCAGGCTTTTTTCGGCGCGTTGTCTTCTTTTTCGCCCGCGCAATCTCATCGGCGAAGAGCTTCTCCAGGGTGTATGTCGAGGGCTTGAAATCCAACAGGCATAATTCGAACAACTGGTCGACGCTTTCAATGAAGTGGAACTTCGTCTTCCGCAGTATCTCCCGCGGAATTTCCTTAAGGTCTTTCTCGTTCCCTTTGGGCAAGGCCACATTGTAGATCCCGGCACGATAAGCTGCTGAGATCTTCTCTTTAGTGCCTCCAACCGCCAGCACCTTGCCGCGCAGCGTGACCTCACCGGTCATCGCGATGTCATTGCGGATAGGTCGCTCGGACATTACCGAAGCAATGACCAGGCAGACAGTAATTCCCGCCGACGGTCCGTCTTTAGGAATGGCCCCGGAAGGAAAATGGATATGGATATCAAATTCGTTGAAATCGCCAAAATCAATCCCCAGCACATCGGCCTTGGAACGTACGTAGGAATGAGCGGCCTGAATTGACTCCCGCATCACTTCGCCCAGTGAACCGGTCGTGATGATCTGGCCCTCGCCCTTCATCTTGAGACCCTCAATGAACATCAACTCTCCGCCAGCGCCGGTCCAGGCCAGTCCGGCCGCGTTGCCGATTTCAGGCACCGTTTCCGCCTTCTCCGGGATAAACTGCGTCGTGCCGAGATACGATTCGAGAGTCTTTTCCGTGATTGTCCAGCTGTGCTTGTCGTTATTCTCGGCCTTCTGTAGGGCGATTTTGCGGCAAATTCTCTCCAACTGCTGCGAGAAGCCCAGCAGGCCGGCCTCCATAGTATAGTTGCCGATGATCTTCGAAAGAGTGTGATCGGATATCCGAACCTCGGACTTCTTCAGTCCATGCTTCTCAAGGATGCTGGGTATGATGTAGCGGTTGGCAATGGTAATCTTCTCGCGTTCGACATACCCCGGCAGTTCTACAATTTCCAGACGAGGAACGAATTGTTCCGGTATCTCCTCATATGATCTTACCGAGCAGACGAAGAAGATCCTGCTCAAATCGAAGGGAACACCAATATACTGGTCGAGGAAGTGCGAATTGTATCGGGCGTCGATCACCTCCAGGAGCGCCATGTTGACTGACGAGTTGTTGTCGATGTTGAAGTAATCGATGTCTTCGAGCAGAATCACCGGATCGCAGCTGCCGGCCTGTCGGAGCGTGCGGACGATTTGCCCCGGCTGAGCGCCGAGATAGGTACGCGGTGTACCCTTGATGTCACCAACCGTGGTTATCCCTCCCACCGAAATCCGGATAAACTCTTTACCGATCGCCCTGGCAATAGATCTGGCAAGTGACGCCTTCCCAGTACCCGGAGCGCCGACCAGACAAAGCGTGGGGCCTGCGTCCTTGCCGGCCATCAGCTTGCGTACTGACAAGCGCTGCAGAATGCGCTCCTTGAGACTATCCGGACCAAAGTACTCGTTATCGATGACTTTCTGGACTTCGGCGATGTGATAGTCTTCGGGAGTTGATTTCCCCCACGGGAGATTCAGCAGCCAGTCGAGATAGTTCTTGGTCGCGCCGTATTCAGCCGAGGCCGGTGAGATCTGCCCCAGTCGCTCGGTCTCAATCCGGGATCGGTCGGCCACCTCGTGAGGAAGATTGGGCAGACTTTTGACCAGTCTTTTCCAACGAGCTACTTCTCGCTCCTCGCTGAAATCCTCGCCCAACTGGCGACGAATCTCGTGAAGCTGTTGCCTGAGGAAGTACTTCTGCTGGTCGGCTTCAATCTGCTTCTTGACTTTCTCCTGGATACTGAGAACGGTTGCAGCACGGTTCAGTTCGCTGTTAAGCTCGTTGAGAAGCTTGTCGAAACGCTCATCAAGCAGAACACATTCAAGCAGTTCCTGTTTGGCGGCCAGGGAGAAGTGAAACGTGGCGGCCACATGATCGGCCATTAGCGCCGGATCTTCGGCGTTGATCTTCAGAACGTTGGACAACTCAGGGGAATAGATCGGGTCGAGATGGGTAATCTCGTTGACGACGGCGATAACCTCGCCCACTCGTTCCCTGATTGCCCTAGCTACAGAAGTTGGCTGTTCAACAGTGTTGACTTTTCCCTGAAGATAGGGAGCTTCAGCAGTGATGCGGCTGATGGCCACGCGACGGATTCCTTCAAGAGTGACTACTTTGGTGTCGCCGGTACCCTCTCGAATATCCCGCACCTCCGCCAGAACCCCAACCTGGTAGATCGGACGAGCGCCCGGCGCATCGAACCCCGACTGGGAGTAGGCGGCGACAAACTGACATCGCTTGTCATAAACTGTTTCAAGCAGGGTCAGGTTTTCCGGGCGACCTACGTGAATCGTGACCAGCATGCCGGGAAAGAGGACCTCGGTCATCAAAGGGAGGATGGGATAGGTTTCCTCGCTGTCGCTGACCACGAGCGGAAGTCGGTGTTTGCTTTTTATCACCATATGTAGCCTATCACCCTGATTATCGGATGAATACCCGTTTTTTGCAGTACCGACCGAACAATACACCATCCCTTCCTATACTGCAATAGATTGGGAAAACAGACAAAGCAACCTGCAGCAAAAGCTCTCGGGAAGAGACCGGCCCACGCGTCTCTTTGCGATCATAGTTCCCCCTTGCAGACGCAATCAGGATTTCGTCGAATCCTGCTCGATCGCTCTGACTTCCTGGGCTTGAGGACCCTTGTCTGACTCGACAACCGAGTATTCGACTTTTTGGCCCTCCTGAAGCCGACGGTAACCGGTTTGGACAATCTGAGAATGATGAACAAAGATATCGCCACCCCGGTCACGCACGATGAAACCGAACCCTTTCTCCGCGCTGAACCACTTGACGGCACCGGTTTCGCGCTCTGCCATGATGTTACTCCTGCAAAACTGTTCAGGCCCTGGGCACGATTCGGTGTCCCCGAAAGGAAATTCCCGAAACGTAACACTCTGTTTCATGCCCGTCTGGAGCATAATAAGCATTTCGATACCCGACCTGCCAAGAAAAATCTATGGTCCAGATCGATAACCCCTATATTCGAGTTACCATGAGACAGAATGATTCCAGTATCAGGACGTCCCAGAGGCAAGTAGTCGTGGTTGGAGGCGGACCGGCCGGCCTGATGGCGGCCGGTACGGCGGCATCGCTCGCCACCGAAACGTCACTTGTGGAGAAAATGGACCGCTCGGGTCGCAAACTCTCTATCACCGGCAAGGGGCGTTGCAACCTGACTAACCACGCATCGCTGGAACAGTTTCTCGACGCATATGGGCCAAACGGGAAGTTCCTGCGTCAGGCTTTGATGCAGTTCTCCAATACCGATCTGGTTGCCTTCGTGGAGAGTCTCGGCGTACCTATTGAACTGGAACGAAGCGGCCGCTTTTTCCCGTCGGGAAATCGGGCAGCCGATATTACCCATGCACTGACAAAGTGGGCAATAGAGACGGGCGTTAACATTCGCCCCGACTCGCCTGCAACCAAACTGCTGGTTGAAGATGGGCAAATGGCCGGTGTCCAAGTCAGCACTGGAAAAGTGATACCGGCAAAGTCTGTCGTTCTGGCCACTGGCGGCCTGTCCTACCCGGAAACCGGTTCCACCGGCGACGGTTATTCTCTCGCCCAAGCGGTTGGGCACAACATAGTCCCACCCCGACCGGCACTTGTGCCGGTCGAGACCAAAGGGGATATCGCACCACAACTTCAGGGATTGAGCTTGCGTGACGTTGGGATACGTCTGATGATCAACGACCGCCTTGAAGCCAGTCTGGTCGGTGACTTGTTGTTTACCCATTTCGGCCTGTCCGGGCCTGTCATTCTCTATCTGAGTCGTCAGATTGTCGACGCTCTGCGGACGGGCAGCCGGATTGAGATCACGCTTGATCTGCTCGCTGCCATGGACGAAAAGACGTTGGAGGTACGATTATTATCGTCATTTAACGAAATGGGCAAGCGAGAGTTACACAATATTCTTGAAGAATTACTTCCGGTTCGCCTGGTGACCGCCCTGCTGGACGTACTTGACCTCTCTGGGCAAACAACCGGCAGCCAGGTCACTATTGCCGAGCGACGTCGCCTGCGCCATGCCCTCAAAGACTTCCGTCTCACAGTGACCGGCCATCGTTCATGGGACGAGGCGATTGTCACGGCAGGCGGCGTGTCACTGGATGAAGTCGACCCTCGGACCATGCAGTCACGACTGGTCAAAGGGTTGTATTTCGCTGGCGAGGTGCTCGATATCGACGGTCCCACCGGCGGGTACAACCTGCAGGCGGCTTTCTCTACTGGCCGTCTAGCGGGTCAGTCAGCTGCAACCGGTGTTTAATCCCCACCCGGCTTAATTGACCACGCTGGGGCGCGAACCGCTCTCAAACAAACTGCGCAATTCGTGGTCCGGGTGAACTTTCAGGTTGTCGACATTCAATCTGATTTTCCCCGGATCGATCTGGAGCCGGTAGTAACCCAGACGGTTGTTCTCGATCACCGGCCAGGCCGATCTGAAGCTGGCGGAAATCTCGTTCTTCATCCGGTACAGATAACGCGCCTGATTGAATCCGACCTCAATATCCTCTTTGTAGACCCAGCCGGTGGCGTCATTGACCCGCGACCAGGCCAGCTTGGTCAGATACTTGAATGATTTCCCGGTAAGCCGTACCGGGAACCCGTCGATGCGTACCAGGAAGCGGTCCGCCTCATAGGTACCGTCGATTTCGACTGTTCGTGGTTGCTGAGCAACCTCTACTCGACTGTGCAGAGCTGCCGACTGCATATCAACCTCCTCTTCAAGATTTGATAGTATCTTATGTACTTGCAATGCCTTATCGTTAATTTCAAGTATTTCCTGCAACTGTTCCAAGCTGTAAGTTGCAAGCTCCTCCAGACTCTCGACCCCGCTGTTATGGAGACGGAGAAAATCCGATCTGCCGAGCACGTCACCCAGACGCGCATGAAGTGGCTGGTAACTCGCCGGCAACCCGGTCCGCAGCGAGAACGCATGCTGAGTCAGCATACCCGGTTTTTCCGACTCGCGGTCGACAGCCGCAATAAGACGTCCCAGCGCCGCCGTCAGGTGCGCCGCCGTGCGACCCAACTGTTGAATCTGCCCCAGATGTAAATGGAAGCGCTCTTCAAGTTTCTGCACCGGCGCCAGACGGCACCACTGATCCAGAAGCAGAGCGGCTTTAAGCATCGCGGCCGTTCGGTAAGTGAGCGGTTGCCGCCTGTGATTGACGGGCAACTGTCGCACCGCTTCTTCCAGCGAGTGATCGAACCGCTCGTACAACATGCGCACCGGCGTGTTGTTGGCCTGCTCATACCAGGAGAGGATAGCCGGCGGGAGGGTCCACTCGGAGGAACTGAGCGCAACACAGGTCCAGCCGAACATGGTCTCCGGCAGTTCCTGCTCTCGCAGCATCCGCAGGTAATGCAGCGCCTCGGCTACCGAGAGTCCCGCGCTTGCGGCCGCAGTACCGGCTGTGGCAGGCACCACCCCGCCGTTGTCCTGGCGTTCAATCAGTCCGTATTTATGGAGGAAGGCGAGCACAGACTCAAATCGCTTTGCGCCGTTTGAGTCGGTGTCAGCTTCCTGACACAACCGGTGATACAGCGTGTGATCGAAGATTCTCGCGAGATCGTTCTCACCACAAGCCAGGCCGCAGACGATCATGTGCAGCACCCAGTCCGTTTCCGGAAGACTGGTCCAGGCCGATCGGATCGGTTCGGATCGCACCGGCGCGATATAAGCATCCCAGAGAACTTCGGAGTCAAACGACGATTCCGCCATCACGACCGCCCGGCCCGGTTTATCACCACCGTGACCGAGCCGACCGGCACGGCCGGTCATGTTGTCAAACTCGGCCCGACTGATCGGCACCAGCTCCGGCCGGGAGTCGTACGCACCGGAGGCATATTTGACCGTTTCGAGATAGACCACGTCGGCCGGCAGATTGACCCCCAGCGCCAGCGTGGTCGTGGAGCAGAGCACCGAAACCTCTCCCTCGGCGAAGGCCTGCTCGACCACCGCCCGTTGATGACCCGTGAGATCGGAGTTGTGAAACGCTGTGCCGTGGCTCAGCGCCTGAGTAAGCGAACGAAGCAGAAACGACGGTTCTTCGTCGCCCAGCCGTTCCAGCGCTCCGGCAGCCGCTGGGAGACTCAGCGCCGCAGCCAGTTTGAGCGTCAGGCTCACCGAATCGGCTCGTGACTTGAGAAAGATGAGAGTCCGTCCGCCGTCGGCTTTCAGCCGCTCGGCAAACGCCACCACCGACTGCTCACTGTCAAAAAGAGTAATGACATCTTCAAACGCTTCGGAACCGTCGCGCCCTTCGTTATACGAGCGGTAAGTAAGCCGACCCTGAGCGGCTACCCCGCGAATGAGATCGCGCGGCCTGATGGTCTCCTCAACGATGACAGCCTTCAACCACTCCGCCAACGGCTCGATCCGCCGTTCGGCCAGCACCGCCGACAGACCGATTATCTCCGGCGCATATGTCGAGGCGAGAATCCTGGTCAGCAGACGCTCCAGCACGGCGCCCCGCCCCGGTTCGGAAATCATCTGGATTTCATCGACTACCACCAGCCCGATGTTGCAAAGGATATCCAGCCGGCTCACCAGCGCGAGATCGAATTTCTCATGGATAGCCAGCGCTATATGGTAATCACCGGCGGTAAAAGCATGATCATTTTCCGGATAGTCGCCAGTTACCAGCAGACACTTCACCCCCAGCGGCCCGTAGGTCCGGTCAAACAAACGGAACTTCTCCTCGGCCAGCGACCGCAGAGGAAACAACATCACTACCCGACCCTGCCGGGCCAGAACACGCGCCGCGGCCATCTCGGCGCAGAACGATTTCCCCGCCGACGTGGGCGCAGAGATAATCAAGTTGCGTCGCTTGTCATCGGACAATGGTTCCAGCAGTCCCTGACGAATTGCTCGGCGTTGAATCGGCAGCAGACTCTCCCCCTGCCGTTTTCTCCAAACTTCGATCATCTGTTCCGAAATTCCGTATCTGCTCAAATCTCCCAACTGCATCGTTTCACCCCCGGAAAAGGTTAGTTCTATATCCTCACACCACACAGCTTTCGAATCCACACGACGGACAGGCGCAGCAGCGCCCCTGGCGAATCATCCCTGCGGAACAATCCGGGCAGGTTTCAACGTTGAGGTAGGCGTACCGGTCGCTGTCGGTCGGGTCGAACAGGTCTACCACCGAGGACCACGGGAAATTGCCAAAATCAGCTTCAGTAGCCATCGACACCTGCATGGCAGGAGCCGAAACAGCTCCGGTTCCAATTCGTAACTCATTGATAATTATGCTCATACGTAACGAGCCTCCTTGCTCACCCGATATTTATCGACTCTAATCTATAATACTGCACATTTGTGCAGTTGTCAAGAGAAAAATTGAACCCCAGCTGAATTGGGAGCAAAAAAAAACAGGCGGTTAAAAAACCGCCTGCCCGGCCAAAATGGCCTCGACGATAAGCAAGAACCGCTAACGCGCTAACTTGAACTCTACCTTATAGGTAACTCAGATAGCCAACGGGCGACCGTTCTGGATAGCCGGTCGGTATTTGTATTTCCAAGCCACCGCCAGAGCCGCCGCATCAAGCAGCGTGTTCTCGGAACTCACAAACACGACGGCATCCAGAACGTCGCCTTGTCACTCGTACTCCGAGATTGCCTTGACGTCATTCCACACAACGGCGCTTGAGGCGCCGGGCAGGTTCTCGATTTTGGTGTCCCCGCCGACAATGACGTTCCGTCCCCATGGTTTGTTCATCTTCGTCTGAAAATGAATGGGTACTATCGACCACAAAAACAAAGCGCCCGACCGCAAGGGTCAGGCGCTTCCCGCAAAATCTTGAAAGCTCTCTCGCAATTACCGGTTCAAAATGAAATCCACCTTGTAGGTGACCCACATCGCCACCGGGCGGCCATTCTGAATAGCCGGCTTGAACTTGCACTTAGGCGCCGCCGCTACAGCTGCCTCATCAAGCGCCGGCGTTCCGGAAGACTTGTAGACCACAGCATCCTTCACGTTACCGTCGCTGCCTACCAGCGCCTTGACCCAGACCAGACCGGTCAGACCAGCCTGCTCAGCCAGACGCGGATACGGCGGCTTCTCGTAGTAAATCATCTCGGCGATGATTTCCACCGGCACGAATTCGTCAATCGACGGCAGGTAATCATCCTCGGCGATATCGACTTTAATATCATCAGAGGCGCCAATCGTAACATCCGGCGCAACGATATCGGCCATCTCCTCGCGCGTTGCCAGCACCACATCGTCATCGACCACTTCTTCGTCGGCCACGGGCGTAGGAATACCGACCTTAGGGGCGGCCACTTGCGGCTGGTTCACTTGAACCTGCGGTGGCTTCTTGGCCAGAGTCGGAGGCGGGCCGAGGTCGGCAATGGTTCTGATCACGACTACCTGATCACTGATAGCCTGTTCGCTCTGCATCTGCTCGACCAGCCAGGACACGATGAGAATAAGCAGAACGAAGCTCGTGGTAATCAGCGTGCCGAACGCAAGATTGCGCTGGTATTTCGACTTGAGTTCATACGCTCCGTAAGTCGAATAGAGTGCCGATTCCATGTGTGACGTATTCAATTTCAATCACCTCTATATTTTTCAACAGCGGCAACTGGCCGCAGGTTCCTTACCGCAACTGGCCGCTTGCTTGCGCCGCCTGAAAGGCAAAAGTCATAATGCGGTCGTCGCGGTCTTCCCATTCTCCTACCGCGTACCGGTACGAAAACTTCCCTTCCGCCTCGGTTAATTCGGTAACTTTCTTGTTCAATCGCTGCGCCAGACCGGCGTTCCAGCCACGCTCCAGGTAGTCGATTTCATCCAGAATGTTAACCAAATCCTCGTATTTGGCTCCGCGGTTAATCAGGATCAGCGTGTTCAGCTTGGGGTTCTCCTGATTGAGGTTGAATAACAACGCCCGCAGCGAATCGGAGTTAAACTTGTAAGCCACCGAATCTGGTTTCCTCGGATCGGAGGGTATTAATTTAGGGAGATTTTCCTCGGAAGCGCGCTTGGTATGCCACCAATACCGGCTGAGCGAATCAACCCGGACCGTCAGCAGATTTGACTCTGCAACTTCCAAAGTGTCATCGATTTCTTCCGGCTTGGGGAGGTTGATTTCCATCGCCTGGGGCATCGCAAACACCGTGGTGACCATATAGAATATGAGCAGCAGGAAAGCGATGTCAACCATCGGCGTCATGTCGATGCGGATAGCGAGTCTCCGCTTAGGTCGACGCAGACCTTTCTTATGACCCTTTGCTGCTCTTTCAACAACATCACCAGCCATCTACATCACACTCCTCTCGGCGGTCCGGCCAACCGTCACGGCATCAGGCCCACCGTATTCTATAGCAGCCTGTCGCCTTATACGCCGCCCGCCGGCGTTTCATTTTCTGTCTCGTTGTCAGTAATAATCAGGAAGCGGTTCAGTTGGTTTTCCTGCATCTGCTTCATGATATCCTGAATCAGTCCGAAATTCGCCTTTTGATCGGCTTTCACCACCACCAGCGCACGGATCTGCTCACCGCGGGCGCGGAGCAGTTCCGAAGCGACATTGAACTTGTCGGCCGTGCGCACGATTCGGCCCTTGGTCTCGACCATCTGCCCTTCGATTTCGATCGTCACCTTCTTGACAAAATCGACATAGATCGAGTCCTCTTTGGTGACCGTCAGATTGATAATGTCCTTGTCGGGCAGTTCAATCTGTGAGTGCGATTCGGGCAGGTCAACGGCGCGCGCTTCCGGTGGTTTGAAAGTGGTCGTCGCCATATAAAATATGAGCAACAGGAAGGCGATATCCACCATCGGGGTCATGTCAATCCGGATGGAAATCCGGCGTTTTTTCTTTCCAGACATAGGTACCTACGCCCTTATCAGGCCTTGGATCCTTTCGACTTGAGCATCTGGATGACCTCGAAAGTCGCCTCGTCGGTCGTATAATTGAACGCGTCTACTTTGTTGACAAAGAAGTTGTAGAAGAAGATGCCCAGAATACCGGAGAGCAGACCGCCGGCCGTGTTCACCAGCGCCTCGGAGATTCCTACGGCCAACTGGGTGGCGTCGATTACACCGCCTTCGACGTTTCCAGTAGCCGCAAAGGCGCGAATCATCCCGATCGTGGTGCCGAGCAGACCAACCATCGTGGCAATCGAGGCAATCGTCGACAGAGCGATCAGGTTCCTCTCAAGAAGCGGTCCCTCGAGGGCGTTGGCTTCTTCAATCGCCGTCTGGGTCAGAGTGATGCGTTTCTCGTGATCGATGGACTTTTCATCTTTGATCTCGCGGTAACGTTCGATACCGGCCCGGAGTACGTTGGCGGTCGTGCCGCGCTGCTTATCGCAAGCCGCCAGGGCGCCGTCGAAGTCGTTGTTCTGAAGCAGCGTGATGAGCTTCTTGAAAAACACCTGAACTGAACTCTTGCCCTTGGCCACCGCATAGAGCGAGAAATAACGCTCAATCACGAAGACCAGCAACATGATAAAGATCATAATCAGCAAGACTACCAGGGGACCACCCTGGTAGATGGAGTGGACAATCGGTGACTTTGCGGTTCTGAATACACCGTACCAGAGACCGAAACCGAGAGCGAACGCCACAATAGCGTTCAGAGTCACGAACAGCGTTTGTTTAACCACGTCTCAATATCCTCCAACGAGTGTTGCAATTAGATTTCTATTCCCTTCACAGCTACCAGCAGTGAAGCCGCCATGGCGACGAATATACCCCACGACAGAGTGTTGAAAACCGTCGCCACACTGTAGCTCTCGCCCAGGCTGGCAAATGTCGCCGGGGCATCAAACCCGAAGTCGCCGCCGAAAAACGAGATCATGAGCACTGCGACCAGCAGAAGCAAGGGCAGCCAGTTCAAGCGCATAATCTTCTTGAGTTGCAGCGCTTGTTCGTCCGGTTTGCCCTTGGTCCCATATATGGTGTACAAGTTGAGCACCGGAAGCCCCAGACATAGCAAGCCATACGCCAGCATCAACAGCCCCGAGAGAATCACACCAAACCCGGACGAAAACATCTTGCCACCGATATCGCCAATGGCCACAAATGCACCCAGGCCGGAGATCTGAGAATACACTTTTTGGGTCCGGGCGCGAGCCACCTGACCAGTGATGATCTCCTCGTTGGCGCGTGCCCCCTGATAGGTCGTCCCGGTAGCGGAGCTCTGCCCGGTCTGAGTCGGAGTCTCGTCGCGCACTACCTTGTAGGCGGAATACCACGGCATGAACAAGGCCAGCAGAATTACTACCGAGGCCACCGCGAGAACGAGTCTCTCGCCACGGCCGACCCGTTCCTCAAGGAGCTTGCAGTCGTCGCGGAGGGTGTCCTCCGACTGGCGCCGGGCCTTGAGCGCCTCGACGTATTTTTCTTTCTCTGCGTCGTTCGTGAAGAGGTCTTTGGGGGCGCCGGGAAAAACCTCGAAGCCGATATAACGATATCGATCTTTCTCGTTGATCCTCGACCCTACAGGACTTCTTTTGTCCCCTTCAGCCATTCATACACCTAATTCTATCTGGTTACAATCAGTTGAATTCAAATTGAGTGTCGTCTTTGCCTTTCTTGGCCTCGGCATCGTTCGGGTCGCACTTCAAAACCTTGCCGTACCACTCGAAGGCGTTCTTGTAATCGCTGTTGGCGTCATTAGTACCGGCCACGGCGCGAAGGTGGTAAGCCTGGGCAATCCACTTCACCAATGCTATATCCGTGCATGGCCCCTTGGCAGAAAGGCAGTCATAAGCCTGAAGCATGTAGCGCAAGGTCTTGTTGAGATCCTTGCTACAGATACTACCCATAAAGTACGCAAAACCAAGTGATTTTTTCGCCTGGCAGTTGTTCGGATTCAAAGCCAGCACACGCTCGCAGGCAGCCACGCCGTTGACGCAGTCCTGAAGCTGGTACAGGTAAGTATTGGCCAGACGTTCGACCGTAGCGGTATCAGTGGGCACGAATTCAAGATACTCATTTATGTAGTCGACCGCCACCTGATAATAGTTCAGACCCGGATTTATAAATGTGTCAACCGTCGGCGTATCAGCCGCCTGTTCTTCATCGGGCAGTTCTTCTTCCACGCCGTTTGCGGTTTCGTCGCCGGCAATCCGCAAAGCGCACGACGAAGCGTGTTTATAGATGTTTGCCGAGGCCGAATCAACTCCTGCGGCGATTCTCAACTCATAGAAGTGCATTGCCTCGCCGTACCGTTCCAACGAATAGAGCGCCACCGCCATGTTTTGCAGGACGACAGGCTGGTCGGGATTAGCTTCAAGCGAGCGTTGATAATACTGCACGGCCCTTGAATTCTGCCTGGGCTGAGAGCGGAAGTAACAATCGCCGAGGATCATGTCAAATTCACCACGATCTACCTTGGAGCCATTAGTCTCGTTCAGCGAAGTCATCCACTGTTCCTGCTTGAGCAGAGTCTCTGCGGCCTGCTCATACTTCTTAAGGCGCCAGAGTGACTTCCCGTAGTGGAAATAGATATCGCGCGGCTCATAAGGAATTGCCAGAACCTTCTCATAATTGGCGATCGCTTCCTCAAAGCCGCCAATATTTTCATAGGCCAGGGCGATTTCGTAGTAGGTCCTCACCGACGAAGAGTCCGGCGACTTGTTGGTCAACTGGAGATATCGTTCGTACGAACCGATAGCCTCCAGAAAGCGCTGCTTGCGATCATCGCGCTCCCGAGTCGACAAACCGGCTTTGAAGTAAATACCCCCAGCGCGATTCCAGGCGGGAGCATAAGTGCTATCTCTCGTCAGGACTATCCGGAGTTTTTCAATGGCGCAGGTGTAATCCTTCAGTTGGAGACAGGCCTCGGCCCAGTGGAAGTACACCTCGGTCCCGGCCGTATCCAAACCGCGGGCTGTTTCATACTCCAGGACCGCTAAAGCCGGAACCCCGTTGAAGAGATTGACATCGCCGAGAGCAATATGGTACTCGGCTTTCATCGAATCCGCAGAAATCGCGCGGCGCAACGCCCGATCGGCCTCCTGGTATTCTTTGCGAGCCGTATACAGAAGGCCCATGCCATATTCAAAGCGGTCCTTTATTTCGCGGGCCCTCATGAGACCTTCGTTAAAAGACACCTCTGCCGAGTCGAGATCACCGAGCTTCAACTGGCACTGGCCAAGGGAATAAAGCGATTCGTAGTATTTCTTCTTCTTGTCTAAGGCGGTCTGGAAATAGTCGCGTGCTTTACGGTAGTCTTCGCGGTTGTAGGCGATCAACCCGAGAACGTGATAGTTGTAGTGATAGGTGGGGTCGGCTCCAATCGCCCTCTCGAGACACGTTATAGCCAGCGCAGTATCTCGATTGTCAAGAGCTGCCTGAGCCCCCTGGTCGAGAGTTTCTGCCACAGCCGTAGCGCCGAATACCAAGAACGCGGCGAGAAACCACAAGACTGCTGCTAACGTGTTCTGTTTCAATGTCTTCTCTCTCATCCCATCTAACACAAGTTTGTTAAATTATGTCATTGCTCTGTAATGTCAAGTCCTAATTTCCTGTACTGTTCGTAAGACGCAGAGCTTTCCCTGGGTGTGCACTCCATTCGGACGAACCGGCCGAACTGATACCCAAAATATACAAAACCCACAGAACTCAGCAACAGTCCCTGAGCCTCAGAAAGCTGACTGCCGAATCGAAGTTCGATGCAGATACAGCTAACCAGAACAAGAATTCCGGACATCAGGTTCATCACACGAGTTGCGACCACCATGGCCGCCTCCTTTCTCTTATACTACCGTAATTACTTAGCATTTCTTCCGAACTACTCGGACCGAACGTTATCTCGACTCTCTGGGAATGAGCCTGACAATATCAGTGCCGGACAAACGGAAGGTTGTAAGAGACTGTCAGATAAGACGATGACTACGGATTTCAGAGGGAAACTCGTACGTTTCGCTGACTCCAACGCAGGGTTTGCGTAGTTTGAAGTATGGCAGGACCGGACAAGTGGGGAGTCATTTCGTGTCGGTTAACCCACAAGGAACGCCCGAACCTCTGAAATGGTCCCAGTCGAACCAGACTTGTACGTTGCTATCGTCGAGATATTTCAAGTATATCAGGCCGCTCCAAATGCGCGGGTTTCCCGAAAAATCCAGGGCGGGGAAAAGGAGCTTATTAAGGCTACTCGTAACCAAGATACTTCGAGCCTTCCAGTAATCGTTGCTGAGGTTATCAATCCGACTGGTACCGGTAGTATCTACCCGAATGCGCCCACTGAGCAGATCAGGAATCATACCACTGAAGAACTTCTCTGAAATCTTAGTCGACCAATCCTGTTTAGGTATCGGCGGAGCCATTACTCCCAGGGTATCGGGTAGAAGACACACCCGCAGACGGTCCCAGACACTGCTGGTATCCATGTTGCGGAAATCCAGGGGAGGGGTCGGATAATCTACAGTCGGCAGAAGAAGAACGACGAGGAAGTTGGATGAGGCAATCGGTCGACCGTCGATAGTCATCGGCTCGTATTCTCCCCAATTAATTGCGGATTTGATCTGATCGTTGAAATGGGGGGTCGTGGCCGTACTCAGTTCTACACCGACCACATCTCCGGTGCTGTCCAGGTCTACTCGAAAGACCTTGTACTCGTACCCTCGCCATGATTTGTCCGGGTCGAGGAGATAGTAGTAGGATGGAAAATTGCGCAGACATGCCGACTGGTAGCCCAGCTTGGCCAATGCCGCCCAGTACAGTTCATTGTCATCTACCTGACAGTCGGGGCCGACCGGGAAACGGATAAGCGGCTCTGATCCTCCACCGCCAACCTGCAACAACACACGAACCGTCATGCTGTCCCGCTTGCTGTTCCGCAGACCGGGGACAAACTTGATCGAGCGAAAGAAGCGCCCGCTGCCTATCGCAAATGCTGAGTCGCCTGAAGACTCGGCCGTTACCATCTTCACCCGACCCTTGGCATCTACAAACAGATGTAGCGGCACGGGAAACTCCGCCCCAATAACCGGTGGAAGACTATCCCCCGCGAAGGGCGGGACCTTTATCGGATATGGCAGGACCAGCCCGAAATGTGTGGGACGCGGACGAAGCGGACGGGAACGGCTGTCGAGTCCGGGGCGCGGTCCGCCGCACGAGACCAGCAAGTCGGTCAACAAAACAATTGCAAAGCCAATGACAATTCGTCTCATACTCGGCCAAATCAGCGACTAACTAGTTGCCGCACTACCACCATCTGCTTATCCTTGCAACTAACTGAACCAAAGGTATTCCTCGGATGCCGGAACATCGACAGCTTTCAAGAAACATTTGGACCTCCTGGGTCGGGTACGGCCTCAGGGTGGCGCTGGGATTTCTGTTCGTTCCGTACATCACTTCTACTCTCGGCGATGCCCGCTACGGCGTTTGGGTTCTGGTCTTCCAGACCATCAATTACTTCGTGTTGCTGGACTTCGGTCTTGAAAAGGCGCTCCTACGCTTCATCTCCAAACACCTCGGCTCCGGTCAGTTCGAGCCAATCAATCGCATTCTCAACACAGCTTTCAACCTCTACCTCGTGGTCGGCTCGCTAATCATAGCCGGTACCTGGTTGGTTGCAACTTTTTTGTTTGATTACTTCCAGATTAGCGATCCGTTGCTGCTCTCGGAAGGAAAAGCAGCCCTGGTAATCATCGGATTCTACATGGGCCTGCGCTTTTATCTGCTTCCGTTTGCCGGGTCACTCGGCGGCTTCCAGCGTTTCGACATTTCGAACTGGCTCCATATGCTCGAAGACCTGGTTAGGACGATCGTGATGGTCGCGCTTCTCGTCACGGGCCAGGGATTGGTCGCCCTGGCGTTGGTCATTCTCGGGATGTCCACGCTCAAGCAGATTGTCGCTATTATCTGGCTCAAGAGACTTTATCCACAGGTCAGGTTTGCACCGGGGATGTCCAACCGAGCAACTGCGCGTGAGCTGTTGGACTACTCCAGGATAACTATGGGTATCACTCTCTCCTGGCTGGTGCTTTTCAACACCGACTCGATCCTGCTCGGACTGCTGGTGTCTTCGGCGGCGGCGGGGGTATACGCTACCGGCGCACAGGTAATGCTCTACCTGCGCAATATTGTGAACGTGGTCGCCTCGCCACTGGCAGCGGCGTTTTCGACGCGAGAAGCTGCGGGTGACATGGAAGGCGTCGGCCGCCTGTATCTGAAAGCTCTCAAGTACACTTCGTTTCTTTCATTCTTCATGTCGTCGGCGGTGATCATCTTTGCCCGCCCGTTCGTGGCGCTGTGGTTGGAACCGGAGTTTGCCGAGGCGGCCGAAGTGATGCGTGTCCTGGCGGTCGGCTCTGCCTTTCTGGTACCGCAGATCATAGGCGAGGCGCTTCTTTTCGGAGTAGACCGGCATCGCCTGCTGCTGCGCGCGCTACTGATTGAGTGCCTCCTCAAGATTGGTCTTTCGTTCTGGCTCATACCAATCTACGGCTTGCTCGGGATGGCCTACGCGGCGGCGATACCCCAGGTCATCTTGTACGTGGCACTCTATCCGGCGATGATGGCCCGCGTCCTGAAGATGCCGTTGGCGGCGGTTCTGATGTCAACTGTGCAGTCAGGTTTTCCGGCCATGTTTGCCTGTGTGCCGATGGCCATCCTGGTACGCGTGGCTCTCCCCCCGTTAGGCTGGCCGGCCTTCGCGGCAAACGCTGCGGTGGTCTCATTGACCACAATCGCAGCCGGCTGGTTTGTGCTGGCACCTGAAGATCGAGCGGCATTGCTCTCCAGAATTCGGAGCAAGAAGACAGGATCGGAGTAGTCGCGATACTATCATCGCTTGCCGACAAGTCTCTCTTTCGCTAAGTTCTCCAAAATTGTCCTTCAGATACAGGAAAGGAAAGCACGCTCATGGCCAAGACAGTCAAACGTAGAAAAATCACCCCGCATGACTTGTTCAAGCTGCGAATAATAACAGGGCTGGCGATGTCGCCCGACGAAAAACGTGTCGCTTATGGTGTCGAGCGGATTGACCCGACCGCCAACAAGTACTTCCAGAACATCAGCGTGCTTGATATCACTTCCGGAGAATCCCGGCAATTCACGCACGGCGACCACAACGATGGCCAGCCGGTCTGGTCCCCCGATGGTTGTCAGATGGCGTTCATCTCGACCCGCGAAAAGAAAACCGGAATCTACCTGATGCCATCAGCCGGCGGCGCCGAGAGGAAACTCCTCGAAATCGAGGGGACGCTGGCGTCGTTACAGTGGACCCCGAACGGTCGACATTTGGTGTTTGCCCTGCGCTACAGTGATTCTCATTTCATTAAGGACGAGAAGAAAAAGGAAGAGCCGCCGGTTTTTCGACACATTACGAGACTGTTCTACCGACTCGACGGCGAAGGATTCCTGCCGAAAGACACGTTCCAAGTATATGCGCTCGACGTGACTTCGGCCGAGTTGCGACAGATCACCAAAGGCAAACGTGACAACATCTCGCCGCACGTATCACCCGACGGCAGATGGGTTGCATATACCTCGAATCGCGCAAAAGACCCGGACCTCGATTCGCTGCGCGACGATCTGTTCGTAGTACCGTTCAAAGGGGGACGCGAGCGCCGGATAGCTACCCCGGCTGGTCCGGTGACCAATCCAAAATTCTCCTACGACGGCAGGATGATCGCCTATATCGGCCACGCCAACCCCGATGATACTGGAGTTACGAACCTTCATGTCTGGAGTGTGGGCCTCAATGGCCGCCCCGCCGCTAAAGACCTCATGCCGGGGTTTGATCGGATGGCGGTCGGGCAGGCAATCAGTGACACGTCCGATGCCCACGCCGAAGCTCAGCTTGAATGGTCAGCCGACAATAAGCAGATTCTATTTTTGAGTTCAGATACCGGAGCAGTCAATTTCTACTCGGTTCCGGCCAGAAGCGGAAAACCAACCCGACTGTTCAAAGGCAAATGCCATATCAGGGGTTTCTCGGTCAACGGGACGAATCGCACGGCGGCGCTTATGTACGCGGATTTGGACAATCCGGGTGACATCATAATCTGCCCTGTCTCATATGGCGCGGAAAAACGGGCCAAGCAGATGACTAAGCTGAATCCGTTCCTGAAAGCAGAAATCGCTCCGAGCCAGACAAAAGAAGTCTGGTTCAAGTCGTTCGACGGTACCGACGTTCAGGGTTGGCTGGTAACCCCGCCCGGGTTCAATCCTAAGCGGCGGTATCCATCAATTCTCGAGATTCACGGCGGTCCCCGCACCCAGTACGCGTTTACGTTTTTCCATGAGATGCGTTACCTGGCTGCCTGTGGCTATGTAGTGTTTTACACTAATCCTCGGGGTGGATCATCGCGCGGTGAAACCTGGGGTGAGGCCATCTCCGGTGGCTGGGGAGACCTCGATTACCGGGATTGCATGGCAGCCGCCGACTGGCTCGAAAACCAGAAGTTTGTCGACCCCAGGCGAATGGGAATCACCGGAGGCTCTTACGGCGGATACATGACCAACTGGATCATTGGTCATACGCATCGTTTTCGGGCGGCCGTGACCCAGAGATCGGTGGTTGACCTGAAATCATTTTTCGGCTCATCTGACATGGGATTCTTCTTGAGAAAGAATTTCAATGGTTTTCCCTGGACCAATCCGGAGAACTACGAGAAGTGCTCCCCGATCACTTATTTCAGAAACATCAAGACTCCGGTATTGATACTCCATAACGAGCGCGACCTGCGCTGCAATATCGAACAAGCCGAACAGATGTTTGCTACTCTGAAGGTCATGGGGAAGAAAGTGGAGTTCGTGCGCTTCCCCGATGAGCCCCATGGGCTGTCTCGTCACGGCCGACCGGATCGGCGAATTGCGCGTCTGGAATGGATTCGAAAGTGGTTTGACCGTTACCTGAAAAGATAGCGTGATCCGTCGGCAGGTAGTCCGGTAACCGGACAGACGCTCTATTGGCTACTCGCTGGGCACGCTGCTCTTATTGCCGAACCAGTTGGCCTGAAGAAACCGCTCGCCCTCCTCCCAAGTGCGGAAGGTGTGCGATATTTCCTTGGTACCGCCCTTGACGAACATCTCGTTAAGTTGCCGGAAAGTGCTGACGTTGTTGATCACGTAGATTGACAGCGCCACGTTGTTGGCTCGAAGCCAGGCCATATGTCGGCCGATTACGCTGGTGACTTCGTTGCGCGAGGTCTTCCAACTGGTCAGGTCGACCAGCTTCGCCCAGGGCTTGCTCAACAAAGGCTGTATGTCGCGTTTGAATTCTTCGTGGTAACGACGGGCGGTCTCGGCTGTCCACTGGCCGTAGACTTTGACATACGCCACAGCATTCTCTTCGTCGACGTCAATCGTGTATTCCAGACTCCAACTTGTCATGATATCCTCTGACCGACTTCTCCAAGAGCCGGCGTTTCGCCCGACCCGGACGAAACCCTGAGCAGACGAAAAACCCACGTTCCGTCCAACGGCTGCTCGCTGATTGGTTTGGGGATGCTTCAACTCTGCGCTTACTGCACCCGTCTAATTATACGACATCCAAGACCAAACGCAACACAAAAAGTCAGCCGGTGAACGAGGATTTTTGAGCGCCAGCCTGCCGATCGGGTTCGGCAGGCTGGTCGCAGACAGTCCGACATTCCGATCTGTAGTTCAGGGAGTCAGCGTCAACCCCACCAATACAGAGCGCGGAACGTGGTTGAAGCGAAACACTTCCTCATACTTGGCGTCGAACAGGTTATCCACATGCGCCGAGATGCTCACCAGCGAGTTGAACCGATAGCTCGCGGACAGACCGAGAACCGAATAATCATGGAGAATGACGCGCCGAGCGGACCAGGCGTCAAAGTCCATATCGTCGCGCTTGCCAGTGTAATTGACCGCTAACCCTAACAGCAACGGCTCAGATACTTGATAACCTACATGCAACGTGGCCTTGTGTTTTGGACGTCGCAGTAACGGCCGGCCAAGCCTGCAATCAATAGCTTCAGTGAAAGTATGACTGATGTCGGCAGTAAGGTTGCCTATTCGTACTCTGGCAAGCGTCTCAACTCCGGATGTTCTGGCCTCGGCCACATTAGCCATTCTCCACGTTACCCCGTCGAACTGAATCAGGTCGCTGAATGAACTATTGAAGAAGGTCATAGATAATTGAACAGGATCACCCATCGGAACCAGGTCAAAACCGGCTTCCCAGCCGCGACTTGTTTCCGCTCGCAAACCCGGATTACTAGTTTCCGGGTCGAAGAGTTGGTATAACGAAGGTAGCTTCATGCCAGTCCCATAGCTTGCCCTTAGTTTTAGTCCGTCGTCAAGGAACCGATAGGAGACCGTCGCGCGGTATGTCGCATAGCTACCGTACGTTCTATGGTCGTCCCTTCGCAGACCGATTGTTGCTGTCAACCTCTCTCGATACGAATAGTCCCCATGGACATATACGCCGATGGTTCTGGCCCGGACGTCGTCTATGTTGTTCCGGTATTCACCATAAGCGCTCGCCAGAAAAATAGACTGGCCCATGCGCTCTTCTTCTGTCTCGACACCGAGGCTCAGACGCACCTGCTCAGATAGACGTCCCGCGACCTGCCAGTCGAATTTCAACCGCCGCCCCTCGTAGTCACTGTTTCCGGCATCCAAAGGATGGTCTGTGTCAAGTGAATCGAAACTTGACCTGGTGTAATCAGTGATATATGCGCCCAACTGCTGCCACAAGCGGTTGTCGACTACGTCATACCCCAGTCTTGCTGAAAACGACCGTTCCCTTGAATCCAAACTGTAGTTGGGATCATCAAGAATGCCCCACTGCTGATCGAGCTCCGCTTTCGCCTTAGTGACTCGTCCTGAGAACCGCATCGAGACCTTGCGTGACGGACGCAGCCCGAACGTAGCCGAAAGAGTGGTATTGGTATAGCCGTCGGCTTCCGACTTGTCGCTTTCCGATGTTGCCGAGATACCGTCGCTATCTTGTCGCGACAGTGTCACCGAGTAGTCGACGTCATCCTTTCCCGAACTGACCGCGACCCGCTCATGGTAGGTGTGAAACGAACCCGCCTCGGAAGCGAAAGTGACCGCCGGTTTCCCCACTGGCCGCCTGGTAAGGATTTGAATCACGCCGCCGACCGCATCGGAACCGTACAACACGCTCTGTGGACCGCGTAGTATTTCGATTCGCTCGATATTGTCCACGGGCAGATGGGCCAGGTTGACCGCGTTGTTGGGCGAACTCGGATCATTGATTTCGACCCCGTCGATCAAGACCAGCACGTGTTCGGAATTGGCGCCGCGCATGAAAATCGACGTCTGTTGGCCGGACCCGCCTGACTGCACCACGCTGATTCCGGGAACAGTGCGGAGAACTTCGGCCACCATCGTTGCCTGGGACCGAGCGATCTGATCCGCCGTGATTACGGTCACGGAACTTCCAACCCGGCTGGTCGGAGTGGCCAGACGATTGGCCGTGACTACAATAGTATCACTAAGGTGATGAGGATTGAACTCGCTTCCGAGTTCAGCTTTGGCCCGGGTTCCCATCGCTCCCGAAGCCACAACTAAACTAAGCACAAAAAAGCGCCTCATGGCTGACTCCTTGCTTTGCCGGGCGCGAGACACCTGACCAGACAGCCCGCGCTGCCGGCGACGCAGAAGAATGAAGTCTCGGCAGGTTTCCTGGCTTGGGTTTCAAACCCCTCGGCGGCGCCTTCCCCGTGCGAACACGAGTGGCGTCTGGCCGCGAGAGTAACCCTTACAGTAGCGGGGCTGCGACGGTCTCACACCGTCTTCCCTATTATCCGCCCACCGCAGGCGGCACCGAAACGATGTCACACGATAGATACGATTGATTCACGCCCGGTGTCAAGCGGGATTGCGCGAAAGTGATTCCGACGGTGGCCCACCTTTCAGGTGGGTTTCTATGCCTTCTGGCCAAATCATGCGAGAATCCCACCCGGAGGGTGGGCCACCGGACCTATTGGAAAGTCTTCGCGCACGACGATTGGGGAGCCGGGACAGCCAGTTCCTCTCAATCCTTTTCCGTGTCATTCTGCTGCCTCGGCCGCGTCGGCGATGCCAATGGTGTAGGCACGTACCCGCAGGAGGTGACGATCAGTGATATTCAGTTGCTGGTGACAGCGAAGTTCATTCAGGGAACGTGTATCGGTATCGTGCCATGTCTGGCGGAAGGTGATGCGAACCAATCCGGCGGAGCGAATCCGACCTGCAATGATATCACGATCAGCGATATCCAGACGCTGGTGAATCACCTGTTCATTGCTGGCCCGGCGAATGCGCCGCTGAAGAATTGCTTGTAGAACACGATGGCAGGAACACGGGGCTCCTGCCCTACCGTCTGTTTAGTGGGCGGCAGACGTCCTCGTCTGCCCCATTCTGTTGATGTGGCTTCTGAAGCCGGGCAGACCGGGAGGTCTGCCGCTCACAAGTTTGTAGAAAGTCAGCCCACCCGATGGGTGGGGTACAAAAAAAAAGATGGCGGGTTCGAGGACGGACCCGCCCTACCCTTTGGTTGCATTCACGATTCTCTCGGTGTCGCGCGCGATGACCAATTCTTCGTTGGTAGGCACAACCAAAGTCCGGCAGCGAGCACCGTCGACAGAGATGTCCATCTCCTTGCCAACCGCCAAACGGTTTTTTTCGTCGTCTACGGCAATACCGAGGATTTCCAGGTTGGAGCAACTCATCCCGCGTACGACCGGTGAGTTCTCACCCACACCCGCAGTGAACACCAGTGCGTCCAGTCCACCCAAAGCAGCCGCATAGGCACCAATGTACTTCTTCAGGCGATAACAGTAGGCGTCCAACGCCAGCTTAGCGTTAGGCTGGTTGCCATCGACAGCCGCCTCTACGATTTCGCGCATGTCGGAGGATACACCGGAGATCCCGACCAGGCCGGAATGCTTGTTCAGCAACGTGTTGCCCTCGTGAAGCGACAACTCTTCACGCGCCATGATGTGCAGAATGACGGCAGGATCGAGGTCGCCGGAGCGAGTCCCCATCAACAGGCCTTCCAAAGGCGTGAAGCCCATCGACGTGTCAATTGAGCGGCCGCGATCGACCGCGGCTACGGATGCGCCATTGCCGAGATGCGCCGTGATTAGCTTGAGTTCCGTCAAGGGGCGTCCCAGCATGACCGCGGCACGGTCGCTCACAAAACGATGCGAGGTGCCGTGAAAACCGTAGCGGCGGATGCTGTAACGCTTGTAGAGCACATACGGGATACCGTAAATGTAGGCATGCGGCGGCATTTCGTGATGGAACGCGGTATCAAAAACAGCAACCTGCGGGATGTTCGGGAGGCTGACGTTGCAGGCGTTTATCCCCCGGATGTTGTGCGGGTTGTGCAGGGGCGCCAGTTCAATAAGCGACCGCAACGCCGACATCAGTTCAACGGTAATGAGCACCGAGTCGGAGAACTCCGTGCCGCCGTGCACGACCCGATGTCCCACGGCGTCGATCTCGCTCTTATTCGCAATCACGCCATGGTTGGCCGACATCAGCATGGTAATCACGTACTCGACCGCCTGAATATGGTCGAGGATTTCCGCCGAAACTTTGATCTCCGGTCGGTCATGAGGCTTATGGGTAACTACCGAACCGGCCATGCCGATTCGAGCGACCATCCCTTTGGCCAGCGCTTTTTCGGTTTCGGTATCCACAAACTGATATTTGACTGAGGACGACCCACAGTTGAGCACCAGGATTTTCATCGGATTTCCTTTCTGACGGTGACGGTCGCGGTCGTGTTAATCCGGTTGCCATCTTTGTCGTACTCGAAGAAACCCTTGCCGGTTTTCACCCCAAGATGACCGGCGCGAACCAGCTTGCGGAGAATCGGGCAGGGATTGTAGCGATGCTCGGACAACTCCTTGAGCAGGTTCATCATCCACGACATGACCACGTCAAGCCCCATCTGGTCGGCCAGAGCAAGCGGCCCGACATTGAAACCAAAGCCGAGCTTCATGGCTTCGTCGATGTCGTCGGCGGTGGCTACTCCTTCCATCAGAACGTGCATAGCTTCGTTGATGAGCGGTACGATGATTCGCGTCGTAACATAACCGGGATATTCGTTAACGGTGATCCACTTCTTGTCGAGCATCACGGCAAACTCCACCGCTTTGCGGAAAGTCGCCTCATCAGTACGAAGGCCTTTGACTATTTCCACCAGCGGAATTCGCGTCACCGGATTCAGAAAGTGCATGCCGATGATTTTCTGTGGGCGCTCGGTGGCCTGGGCAATCTCCGAGATCGATAGGGTGCCAGTATTGGTGATCAGAAGCGTGTTTTCAGGACAGATTCGATCAAGTTTCTCAAACAGGTCGCGTTTCTTTTCGAGGTCTTCGGGAATCGCCTCGAGCACAATCTCAGCGTCCTCGGCCAGCCAGAGATCGGCAGTCGGATGGATACGTGACCTGATCGCTTTCTTGTCGGCCTGAGTCAGCCCCCAGCGACCGATTTCGCGATCCATAGCTTCGTCGATCCCGCGCAGACCGCGCTCGGCCTGCTTAGTAGTTTTGTCCGCTAAAGTAACATCATGGCCGGCGGTAGCAATGGCCTCGCTCAAACCCTGGCCCATGGCTCCAGCGCCAATGACCATTATTTTTGAACCTGGCATATATCAATCCTCGACAGTTCGTAAACGTTTTCCGGGCCTGAGGCCCACGGTCGGGTCATTATATACATCTATTATCGGGCGGCAAGCGTTTACTCATATAACACATTTTGGGTAGTTTAGGGCTGTGTTTAGCGGTAGCGAGGACGGGTCGATGGTTGTATAATGAATTGGCCGCCAGGCGAAGCTTTGGGAAACATGAGCGGCACATGACCGGTTTCGGAGGTACGAGGTACTATGTTGTCAGGAAAGCATATCGGAACACTGGCTTTTATGCTGCTTGTCGCGGCTGCGACTCCGGCTCACGCAATTCAGCGAGTAGCAGCAAGATTTGGGATAATGGAGGTTCGTTTTGGGTACGCCATGCCGCTGGGAACTCATACTGGCACCTTTGTAGACGATTTCATTTACGAAGGCCGTTTGTACGAAGCAAACGCCAAGGACGTCTACAAAGAAGGAGTTGCGTTCGGGGTCTCGTTCGGGCAGACTTCGGCTCGTAACTTTTCACTCGGTATCGGTTTCCAATACGTGGCCCACGATTTTAGAGACACAGCTGTGTCGAAAGATGGCACTATTGGGTTCTACCAAGCGGAGACTCCCACTTATCGCCAGTATGATCTGCAATTCTCGGCCCGTTATTCTCCTCTGGACATTAAGGCAGTTCCGATTGCGCCGTACATCGGTGTTTCCATATCGCCCGGCCTTGGAAAAGCGGATTTTCGCTCCTTTCAAGATGAGTACCAAATCACCCTGTCGACAAGTCTCGATTTCGGAGTTGATCTTAGAATCTGGTCCGCCCCTGACAGTAGATCATTCCTTTGTCTGTCGTCGATAAACAGTTGGGATTTCTACGGCAGTGGCGACCGGGCGCGCCATCTGCAGATCGGCGGCGGACTAAGGTATTTCTTCAAATCATAGGTCGGTGCCGGGGTTATGGCAGACGGGCACCATAATTGCATTTACTGCTTTTTCTAAATGGTCGTTAACGTAACTAAATCTAAGTCTATGCTCAGATTACTTGCACGTGCATTGCTGATATTGGCGTTTGCACTGCTTTGGGGCGGCTGTGGCAAGGATCCGGTCAAGCCGACTGATCCGCCTCGAATCACGCAATTCACTGCAACTCCGCCCGACATCATGCCGGGGGATTCATCTCTAATCACCTATGCCGCAACGGGATCCGATTCTACCAAGCTCTTCCCCGGAGGAGTGAAACTGAGTCCGGCATCGGCCGGCACCCACTGGGTCAAGCCGTCGATTCCAACCGGCTATGGACTGGTCGCCTACAACAAGGGCGGCAAAGACTCGTCGTTGCTGACAATCTCCATGTCGGGCGCGGTGCCAATGATCGAGTCATTTGTTCTCAATGAAGATACGATTCTGATCGGCGATAGCACGGTCATGTCATGGCGGACTTTGCGAGCCGACTCGATAGTGATCAACAACGGAGTTGGACGACAGAATAACGCCGACTTAGGTGGTATTGTCCTGCACCCTGCAACTTCTACCTCCTATCGGGCCATCGCTTACAACCAGATCGGCCGTGATACGGCAACGGCATCAGTGCGGGTGGAAATTCCGTACGCCGTCAACGCTGTATACGGAAACCATTTCAAAGGCGTGATGGGCACAGGTATCGTAGAGCCGGAGTTCAGATTCAGAGTCCTCGATCAGGCTGGCAATGCACTCCGCACCACAAGGTTGTATTTCTCGGTTGTAGAGGGTGACGGTGCTTTGCTGGCAGATTCTCTTTTGCCTGACGCTAACGGAGCTATCATCAACAACTACACGTTTGGCGGACAACTGGGTTACGGCCTTGTCAGAGCTACTGTGCCCGGTGTAGACACACTGGACGTTAAGGTTCGTGCGAGCGTGATCAGGTTCGGGGCGGATGGTCAGGGGCAGTATGTGCGGTTGAGTGATACCTATGCTGATGTGTTCGCTTTGAATGGAACTCCGGTGTCAATCGACCATCCGGAACCTGACAAGCCGCTTTATTATGTCAACTACGAGCAGGCGTTGGGAGTTGTGCTCGTTGTGTATGATCTCGACAATGACGGTTTTGTACTGGGCACTGAACCCGTTGTGGAAATTATCGTCAACAGCGTGTTTCAGGATTCGGCCGCCGAGGGCATACACATAGGCTCAAGCATTCACGATGTGAGAGCCGCTTATGGCATCCCTGACAGCTCGTTCTATTCACCACCTTCACCTCCCAACAACCCTGCTGCTGAAGGTCTCAAGTACGTCTCCCTGGGAGCCCTATTCTATGCTTCATACACTCCCCCCGATTCTGCGACCATCGAAATCCACCTCTGGGACCCTACCCCGCCAGCTCCGCTTGGTGCTGCTGGCAAGACCGTCCCAGCAGGCTATTCAGGTCAGCCAGTCGGTATTAGATTTTCAGGACGAAAATAGATGTTTAACCTCTTGTCAGACTAGTTGTTGAAAGTTACAGACGACTTAGATATTTTGACTCAGGATACAGACAATGCAAATGCGAAAGGAAACTAGAATGTTGAGAAGGGCTGTAGCCTTGGCCATAGGATGCATGTTGGTTGCGTCCGGGGATTTGGCTGCCGCAGGCGGCGTTACAAAAGTGATTGAACCAGGAAGAGCCCCCAGATTCGCCGACAGCCTGCCACAGATGCGATACGAGATTCGGAAAGCAGACAACGCAATCGTTACGCTGGAAACCAACTTTGGGAAGATGGTGCTGGAGTTGTACCGTGACGTCTCCCCTGCCCACGCTGATTCGTTTCTGGCCCGCTGCGAGGATGGCTTCTATTCCGGAACGAAATTCCACCGGATCATTAAGGACTTCATGATTCAAGGCGGTAACCCGTTCCTGGTAGGGAAACAATCGGTGACGTACTACCTACCCAACGAGTTGAATTCCCTGCCTCACGAATTCGGCACGTTGTCCATGGCGAGTCGAGGAATCCCAACGACAGCTCAGACTCAGTTCTTCATCTGCACTGACCGAACTCCCCAGACCAAATCGCTCGACGGCAAGTATGTGGTTTTCGGACATTTGCTGAAAGGATTCGATGTCTTGTGGGCAATAGGTCGAGTGCCGGTGGTGGCGGCGAAGGAATTCCCGGGTGCAGAGAAATCCACGCCGACCCAGGACGTTTTGCTTCAGAAAGCATACCGCTCCGACGCCGAGGGAAACCCTCTGAAGAAGTAGCCACACAGACTGACTGCAGGACCGGTGAGGCAGACTTTGTGAGTCTCTGCCTCACCTTTTGTTCTTGTTCAGGCAACAGTCGGGCAGGCGATAGCGTCTAAAGAGAAGTAATGAAACTGCGCAAACTGGCCATACTTGGTTCGACCGGCTCGATCGGCCGTTCCACAGTCAAAGTCCTGCATGAACATCCGGGGCGTCTGGAAGTGAGCGCTTTGGCCGCCTACAATAATGTCGATCTCCTGGAACAGCAGTACCGTGAATTTCGACCCGGGTTTCTCTGCATGGTCGACGAACAGGCGGCTTTGGACCTCCACGCAAGACTGCGGGGAGAGCCGGTAACAATCCTGGCCGGAGCAGAGGAGCTCGCGCAACTGGCGGCTCTTCCGGAAGTCGACATCGTGCTGAACGCGGTGGTGGGCGCAGCCGGACTGAAAGCGTCGCTGCAGGCCATCAGGGCCGGCAAACAACTGGCGCTGGCTAACAAAGAGTCATTGGTGGCCGGTGGCCCACTGCTGGCGAAAATCTGCCGAGCCGATCCTCCGCGCATTCTGCCGGTTGACTCGGAGCATTCGGCGGTATGGCAGGCGCTGCGGGCAGGCCGCCGCGAGGAAGTACGCCATATCATTCTGACCGCGTCAGGCGGACCGTTCAGAACGCTTCCTCTGGCGCAGTTTGAGGCTATCACGGTTGAACAAGCCCTGGCGCATCCCACATGGAAAATGGGTCGTAAAATCACTATTGATTCCGCTACTCTGGCCAACAAAGGTCTTGAAGTGATGGAAGCGGTGGTGCTGTTCGGCGTGGAACCTCGACAAATCAAGGTTGTTATACACCCGCAGTCGGTCGTACATTCGATGGTGGAATTTGTGGACTCTTCGACTGTGGCCCAGATGTCCGAGCCGGATATGTGTCTGCCTATTGCTTACGCCCTTTTTTGGCCGGAGCGACTGGATCAGAGCCGCGGCGCTCTCGACTGGAATGGAATGAGACAGTTGACATTCGAGCCACCCGATGAAAACAGATTCCCCATGTTGAGACTGGCTTACGAGGCGGCCGAAGCCGGAGGAACCACCCCGGCGGTTTACAACGCGGCCAATGAAGTAGCGGTGGCGGCGTTTCTGGAGCGGACGGTGAAGTTTAATAAGATTGTCGATATTGTCAGAAAGACCGTTGAGGAAGTGAAAAGAATCGCTCGCCCGCAACTTGAGGATATTCTTGAAGCCGACCGACAAGCGAGGATGGCAGCCGGCGCCATCAGGGAGAAAACTGCGTGCTGACATTCTTCTCGTTTATTTTCGTTCTGGGGATTCTGATCTTTTTCCATGAATTGGGACATTTTCTGGTGGCGAAAAAGCTCGGCATTAGAGTTGAGCGGTTTTCACTCGGGTTCCCTCCCAACATTATCAGCCGCCAGGTTGGAGAGACGATTTACTCCATCGGGCTCATTCCGCTGGGCGGATACGTGAAGATGGCGGGTGAGAATCCGGACGAAGAATCTACCGGTTCGCCCAACGAGTTTATGTCAAGACCGGTCAGCCATCGGGCGGCAGTAATGGTAGCCGGTCCGCTAATGAACTACTTTCTGGCCATCGCGATAATGACCTGCATCTACCTCTTTGCCGGGATTCCCTACTCCGATCCGGACCGGATCCTGGTGGGTGAAGTTGCCGCAGAGAGTCCTGCTGCAAAAGCCGGTCTTCACTCCGACGACAACGTTATTGCCGTCAACGGTCAAACGGTCAGGGCGTTCGATTCGATGCGGACCATAGTCAACAGCTTCGTCGAAGCGCCGGTTGATATCACCTGGATCAGAAACCAGGATACTCTCAGCGCCAGCATTGTAACTCGCCGTGCCGAAGTGATGAATTCCGAGGGCGCGGTCGATACCGTAGGCGAAATCGGTATAAGCGAAAAGATTGCCGGCTATCGGAAATACGCTCTTGGGTCGGCCATAGTCAGCGGTTTCACGAAAACGCATGTGATCCTCTGGGAGACTCTGGTTTTTCTGAAACAGTTGGTGACGGGACAGGTGTCCACCAAGCTGATCGGCGGCCCGGTGTTCATTGCGCAACAGTCGGGCGAATACGCCCGTCGGGGTCCGTCCTGGCTGTTTTTCTTCGTGGCTTTGTTGTCAGTCAATCTGGCGGTTCTCAATATTCAACCGTTTATCCCGGTTTTGGACGGCGGACAACTGCTATTCCTGCTGATTGAAAAGATTCGGGGGCGACCTTTACCGATGAAAGCGCGTATCGCGGTGCAGTATGTCGGCATCCTGGCGGTGCTGACACTGACGCTCTTTGTAACGTACAACGATATTCTGCGACTGCTGGGGCGACTCTGAGAAACGGTCGAGGTCGGTGACGGTATTCTGGTTGACACCCGGACTGAAACCAGCTATCCCCATTAGCGTAGAATCTGGTAACAAATATTATTAGAGAGTGAACTGATGGCAGCAGCCGAAAGCAGGAATCAGACCAAAGCCACATCCGCCAACATACTGTGGGAAAACGTAAAACAGATCGGTATGGCGATCATTCTGGCCCTGTTCATCAAGACGTCAGTGGTTGAAGCATACAAAATCCCGACCGCTTCCATGGAAGATACCCTGCTGGTCGGCGATTTCCTCCTGGCCAATAAGTTCGTTTATGGTGCGCGTCTGCCGCTGGTCAACTGGCAGCTGCCGGCTGTCAGCGAGCCGGAACGGGGTGACGTGGTCATTTTCATTTACCCCGGCGACGGCGTGACTAAGTACATCAAGCGATGCGTCGGAACGCCAGGTGACACAATTGTCGTCAGAGACAAGATGCTGTACGTCAACGGACGGCGCTTCCCTGACGAGAAATATGCCAAGTACATCGACACGACTCGGAACGGACAGCCGAACATCCAGCGACGTCGGCCCGGCGGTCAGAATACCCGCGACAATTTTGGCCCTTATGTGGTGCCACCAAACAGCTATTTCATGATGGGCGACAATCGGGACAATTCCGCTGATTCCCGGTACTGGCAGTCAGTTCACAAGAACCTGATTCTAGGTGAAGCCATCATGGTACACTGGTCGTGGAACGAGTCAATTCTCCCCTCGCCTGAGGTCTCAGTTTCTGATCCGCTCTCAGTCCCCAGACTGTTCGCATACAATGTCGCGCATTTCTTCCAGAAAGTGCGCTGGGGCCGGTTATTCGGAATAATCTCCTGAGTCGTTAAAGGTAAGAACCATGACCACAAAAGTAAACAGCATATTCTTCGCGATGCCCTTGATGCTCGGGCTTGGCGTATCGGTTTTAGCCGGTCCGCAGCTTGAGGTGATTAATACGACTATCAACTTCGGGCGAGTGACTCAGAACAAGGTGATCACATCAGACTCGTGGATCAAATCGATCGGCGACGAACCCCTCAAGATCATCACGCTCTTTTCCGGCTGCGGCTGCACTGAAATTCCTCTCACCGACTCGACCATAGACCCCGGAGATTCATTGCGACTGCCTATCCGGTTCAGCACCGAGCGTTCCATTGGACTTGTATCCAAGCGGCCTACCATTCAGACCAACGCCGCAGACGAAGTGATCGGCCTGAGCATATTGGCTGAAGTGCTGGTTGATCCCGGCCTGGCCTGGCCGGTTGTCCTCACCCCCGATGTCGCTGATATCTCCCAGTACGGTGATAAAACCCGTCGGATGGACAGATTCTGGCTAAAGAATCAGGGCAATGAGAATCTGCGGGTTTATGTCGTTGACTCGGCCTTAAAGAGCTTCGAGATCAAGGTCCCCGGCGAATTGAAAGCCCGCGAAACCATCGAGGGGAAGCTCAGAGTGATTGACAAGAGGGTCACTGAAGATTTCGAGGAATCGGTGACTTTCCGCATCGAAGGCAAAGAGACGTATTTCTACACTCTGCCGGTATTTCGTCGCTATCGCCCTGACGCAAGCGCGGGTCAGTGACTTCACTCCCTGCCGTTCGGGTCCATTGAAAAACCATGTACCAGTCATCGCGAGTCTCGACCGCGCTTCGCGGTTGAGACGTGGCGATCTCAATTTGCTTTGCGGCAACGAATTTGAGATTGCCGCGCTACGATGTCCCACCTGACGGTGGGTCATCTCCTCTCGCAATGACTTGCAAAGGACTTTTTCAACAGATCTATGGGGTGGGCTTCTCCTTTTTTGTTTGGCTCCCGACGCTGTTTCCTGCTTAATTGGTTTCTATGTACACCCTGAAGGTGGAGAATCTGAGCAAGCGGTTTGGATCGCGAAGGGTATTTTCTGACCTGTCGCTCGAGCTTGCTACCGGTCAGTCGATATCGATTACCGGCCGCAACGGCAGCGGAAAGACGACTCTCCTGATGCTTTTGCTCGGATTACATCACGCGACTCAGGGCAGAGTCAACTATCTATGCAATGCGGTACCGCTGCTTGAAAACGATATCCGCGCCAATACGGCTCTGGTCTCGCCCTATCTGAATCTGTACGACCAGCTTACCGGCGAGGAGAACCTGGTGTTTTTTGCCACTTTGTCAGGGATCAATCTGTCGGGCAAGCGGATCGACGAATTGCTGGCGACAGTTGGACTGGAAGGACGCGGGGTTGATCCGGTCGGTTCGTATTCATCGGGCATGAAACAGCGCCTGAAATACGCTGTCGCGCTGCTCAAGGAACCGGCCTTTCTGTTCCTCGACGAACCGACTTCCAATCTCGACGTCGATGGCAAGCTCTTGGTCAGGCAATTGGTGGAAAGCTGCAGGCGGAACTCGATTGTCATTATTGCCACTAACGAAGAAGAGGACTACTCACTGACCGATGGACTCATTCGGCTTGGCCAGTAAAGCGTACGCGGTTTTCGCCAAAGACCTGCGTCTCGAATGGCGCACCCGGTACGCTCTGAACACTATCCTGATGTTCGGCGTGACAACTCTGGCGGTGGTTTCTTTTTCGCTGGGTCAGGCCGGGTTGCCGGTCAAGTTACTGGCGGCGCTCTATTGGATAGTGGTCTTCTTCTCGGCGATGGCGGCGCTGGCCCAGGTGTTTACGCGAGAAGAGGAAGCCGGCACAGCCCTGGCGCTCCGCCTGTCAGCCGATCCGAATGCGGTTTATCTCGGCAAACTCTTTTTCAATCTGGTCCTGCTGAGTACGATGGCCGTCATAATCACGCCGCTGTACTTCATCTTCACTGATGCACCAGCCGACAATGTCCTCTTGTTCATCGTGGTTCTGGCGCTTGGAATAGTCGCCCTGTGCGCTGCTACCACTCTGGTGGCGGCAATAATATCTCGCGCTGCGATGAGGGGAGCGCTGTTCGCCGTGCTCAGCTTTCCGATCCTGCTTCTGCCACTGATACTACTGGTAAGTGCGTCCGACTCGGTTCTCCTCGGCCAGGGCATATCGGAAATTCTCGCTCCGCTTCAGGCCCTGATCGCTTACATAGTGGTGATGCTGACCGCGTCGATATTGCTTTTCCGGTTCGTCTGGAAAGCCTGACGGAGCATGGAGACGAAGAATTCAGGGAACGCCGGGGACTTCACCAGCGTTGGAATCTGGAAACCGGCTGCGGTCATACCGCAGGCCGTGGAGAATTGAATATGAAAGCCAAATACGTAATAGGCGTTGTAATTATTGTCGTTTTCGTGGTCTGGGGCGCGACCTCTTTCATGGAGACGACCGTCCAATATGTCCCCCTTCAGACCGCCGCCACCAGCACCCGCACCGTGCAAGTGATGGGCAAGATCGACTTCGATGCAGTCAGGTACGACGAAAACGAGAAACGGCTTTGTTTCGCCATCTACGACGCGAAAGCCGAACAGCCGACCGGCGCGCAACGGCTGGACATCGTCTATTACGGCATCGTGCCCGGAAATTTCGATCAGGCCACGTCGGTAGTGCTCAAGGGCAAACCGGATTCCACCGGTATCTTTGTCGCCGAACAGATGCTCGTCAAGTGTCCCTCCAAATACCAGGGTGAGAGCGGCGAATACCAGGACTTGAGCAAACACAAAGGCGACACTTCCGGCAGATAAAGCCCAAATCTTCTCAGATCGTCTCTTGCGCAGCATCCAAGTTCTTGTTGCGTGATTCAAAATCGATTCTATATTTATTACAGGGCATAGACAGGGACATCGGTCCCAGAGGTACCGAGATGATGAGTGACGTTCTGAAGACAGTGCGGCCCGGACGCATAGGTTTCGTGGGCGGGTCACTGTTGGTTTTGTGTCTTGTTTTAATAGCTGGTAGCGTTGCGGGAGAGGATTTCAAACTGCTTCTGGTACGGGAAACGGGGGTTGATCAGGCCAGCGGGCGCCCGGCCGGACGGGTGGTGGTCAACGGTGGCTATATCGACGGCATCGAAAAGGGTATGACTGGCGTCATCTGGCGCAAGAACAAGTATAAGGGCCAGTTGGAAGTGGCTGATTTCACAGTAGTCGAGGTTGCCCCGTACGAGGTAGTCGGTACGTTCGTGCTGCGCTACCCTGATCTGTACGTGCAGAAGAAAGACCGCATCACTCTGACAGTCGCGACTCATTCCGACGCCGACGTTGTCGCCCGAGCCTTCGAGAGCCTCGACGCCGACCGATGCTTTGATGCCCTCCTCTATTTCGAGAAAATTCTCTGCGCCAACAAAGAAAACGATTTCGTGCTCAAGAGGGTCGAGGAATGCCGGGCCCGTGTGGAGAAGAAACTGACCGAGGGGACGACGACCGGAGCCGGTCATCTCAAACAGTTCGATATCTGGGAGCAATTGGAAGTTGCCGAAGGTCTCCATGAATACAAGAACGACCTGGCCGCCGACCTTTATCTCAAGCGAATCTATTCCGAGGACAGCACCCTGACCAAAGCCAAAGAACTTCGGCAACTTGTCCCTGCTCAGGATTTCTCGACACTTCTGTCGCCGCAACACTGCAAATAGACTGAACAGAAATCGCCGCGCCGTCGGGCCGCCCAGCCCGGCGGCATTCATACAAGGAAAGGGTTGGGGGCAAAATGTGGGTGACAGGAGTGGGGTAGGGCGTTATATTGGAGTGGAGATATCACACAAATGTGGGCATTTAGAATACTCAGCGTTTTGATCGTCTCGGTCGCATGGCTCATCATTCCGCTTCAGCTTGTCACGACATTCGTGATAGGCATTCTTGTCTCAGTCACATTTGGGCTGCTATTGTTCCCGATGAGTGTGATTTGGGTTGTCCTTTTTCTCGGACCACTTCTTGGCCTGTCCTGGTGTTGGGAGAAAATGCCTTTTCTGAGAATCCCTCTTGGTCTGGCTGGATTACCTTTCGCTTTTTTCGGCAATATTTACGCCTGTTTGATGCCATCTATGGGTGAACTCGACAGCCGCGTTAGCAAATTGCTCATCACTGAATCTTGGCCGTATAGTCTTGATTGCTGGCGCTTGGTGACAAACAAGCTCATACCTGAAAGCTCCGGTGCTGCGAATTTTCGGTCTATACTAACTGAGGTTTCGCGGAAGTGCCCTCCATACATAGAGTTTCTTGAAGATATGGGGGTGCAGACGCGACAATGATTCTTCCGTATCGTCACTGATTATGGCGGGAATGTCCGATTTCGTTCTTCACTTTGATAAATCGGCGTTCAAGCAATTGGACAGATTCGCCCAACTTGCTTGCCAGGTCTATAACCTGGGCGACGATACTCAATGGTTCAATACGTTCCGGAGCGGGCTTAATGGATTCTATTTACGACTCTACGGAGTTGCGACGCACTACCAGGACGTCCACACGTGGATTCCTCGAGTCCGGCACCCTTTTGAGACTGAATACCATATGACATCGGTCCTATTCAATATGGACTCATCCCTTGAGTGTCTGGTCTTCGCACTCAATGCGCTTGGGTATGCGGCCGCTCCACACGGGTTCCGAAGTGTAACAGATCGCAAGGAATTGCAGCACGTTCTTCCTCGTGATATAATCGGGACCGTAAAGGAGAACGGGATCAGGGATCAATTGCTTGGCTACGAAAAGGTCTTCCCAACCATTCGCAAATACTGGATGGAGAAACGCGCACTCATTGATGCAATCTGTGAACTTCACGATGTCTCTAAACACCGGCAAACGATTTATATGGGGGGAAAGAAATCAACAGATCCACCCCCTGGTTTCTATGAGCGTTTGGGCGTTGCCGGTAAGCGAGACCAAGAATGGTGCTACTGGCCGGACGCTGAGATTATCCTTCGCGACGATCCAAAAGCACCGGAAGTGAACCGATCTCCCGATAAGCGAAAGGACTGGGCCACTCTTGAAGAGTTAGCGGAAGAATTCATTCGTTTCGTGAACCAGACGGGACTTCTCGCTTTAGGAGACGCGACTTCAAACATTCAACTTCCACATAGGGAGTTCTTGCGAGGTTCATAGCCAATACTCGCCGGCGAAGGGGTTTCGACCTTCGATTCTAATATAGTGCGTGTTGTCGTCATTCCTGCGGAGGCAGGAACCCAGCCAAGCTGGTTTCACAGCGACCGCCGGTGTTCACAACATCCAATTTTCACTGCGAGCCTGACTGGGCACCCCGCTACAGCGGGGTGTGACGAACTAGCAGCACAACGCCAAGACAGAAGATGGCACACCGGGAGGTGCTCCATCCACAGAAATCAAGCTCGGCAGATGTCGACATCTACCGGGCACGTTAATGTCAACCAATCCCACCCAGAGGGTGGGCCACCAGACAATCCCACCCAGAGGGTGGGCCACCAGACCTTCGACCCTTCGACAAGCTCAGGGTGACTCAGGGTGACTACAACGCATGGCAGGTTCGAAGACGGACCTGCCCTACTGGTTACATGTTCTTGATGATCTGCGTGGCAAACTCCGAGGTGCCGACTTTGCGGGCGCCTGCCATCTGTCGCTCCAGATCATATGTCACAGTCTTGTTGTCGATCGTCTTCTGCACACCGGCGTCGACCAGTTTAGCTGCTTCGTTCCAGCCCATGTACTCCAACATCATCACGGCCGAGAGAATCAGCGAGCCGGGGTTGATCACGTCCTTGTCGGCGTATTTCGGCGCGGTGCCGTGAGTCGCTTCGAAGAGCGCGACATAGTCGCCGATATTGGCGCCGGCCGCCATGCCCAGTCCGCCTACCTGCGCGGCGGTGGCATCGGACAAATAGTCGCCGTTGAGATTCGGTGTGGCGAGCACGTCGTATTCATCGGGACGCAACAGCGCCTGCTGAAACATCGAGTCGGCAATGCGATCCTTGATGACGATCTTCCCCGCCGGCACTTTGCCGTCGTGCTTGCTCCAGAGTTCCTCCTCGGTGACGATCCTGTCACGGAACTCGGTGGTCGCCAGTTTATAGCCCCAGTCACGGAAGGCGCCCTCGGTGAACTTCATGATGTTTCCCTTGTGCACGAGCGTGACCGACGATTTGTTGCGGTCGATGGCGTACTGAATCGCCTTGCGGACCAGCCGCTTGGTGCCAAAGACCGACATCGGCTTCACACCGATGCCGGAGTCCAGACGAATCTTCGTCTTCATGGTCTTGTTGAGCCAGCCAATGACTTTCTTGGCATCCTTGGTCCCTTTCGCCCATTCAATTCCGGCGTAAACATCCTCGGTATTCTCGCGGAAAATGACGATGTTCAACTTCTCTGGATGCGTTACCGGCGAACCGACACCAGGGAACCAGCGCACCGGCCGCACGCAGGCGTACAGATCCATGATCTGCCGCATGGACACGTTCAGGGAGCGGATGCCGCCGCCGATAGGCGTGGTTAGCGGGCCTTTGATCGCAACGTAGTACTTCTTGATGGCGTCAGTCGTTTCTTTCGGCAGCCATTCGCCGTACAGTTCGAAGGCTTTTTCACCGGCGTGGACATCCATCCACGCGATCTTCTTCTTGCCGCCGTAGGCTTTCTCGACCGCGGCGTCGACCACTCGGCGCATCGCCTTGGAGATGTCGCGGCCGATGCCGTCGCCTTCGATGTGTGGGATGATCGGTTTGTCCGGGATGACCAGCTTCTTGTTCTTAAGAGTTATCGGCTGGCCATCGGCGGGAACTACGATGTGTTTGTATTTTGCCATGCTTTCTCCTTATGTGAATCGTTTGTTCTCTTGCGCATTCGTAGGTCGGCACCCTCGCAGTCCCGACACTCCATTGTCAGGATGACAAGCATCCTGACCTACGTTCAATCGCCACTTCTCTTCTCGTAGGGCAAAACCCTTTAACGGTTCTGCCACACATGGCAGGAGCACAGGGCTCCTGCCCTACACGATCTGAGAACTGCCAGAACCACCCCCGCCGAAGCGGGGGGGGCTGCCCTACGGGGACTTGTCTTTCGTGACTCGGCAGATGAGGACATCTACCGGGCACGCTCATATAACGGCGTCAACAGCCTACTAGTACCCCATGATTTTGAGGTGCTCTTTGTACGTGGCCGCAGAGCCTTGCAACGACGCCAGCTCGGTCTTGCTTAGCTTCAGTTCGAAAATTTTCTCCACGCCGTCGCCGCCGAGAACCACCGGCACGCCGATATAGATGTCGCTGATGCCATACTGGCCGGTGAGCCAGGCTGAGGCAGCGAGCACTCTCTTCTCATCGTTGAAAATCGCGCGGCACATGTCGACGCTGGCAGCTGCCGGAGCGTAGTACGCCGAGCCAGTCTTCAAGAGCTTGACAATTTCGCCACCACCGTCAGCCGTGCGCTTGCAGATCTCCTCGATCCGCTTCTTGTCAATCAATTCTCCGATCGGGATCCCGGCCACCGTGGTATAGCGAGGCAGCGGAACCATGGTGTCACCGTGTCCGCCAAGAACCATCGCTTGTATGTCGGTCATAGCAACATTCAGTTCCATCGCAATAAAGGTGCGGAACCGGATCGAGTCGAGCACGCCCGCCTGACCGAGCACACGATTCTTCGGGAAGCCGGTTATGTTCTGCATGTGGAAGGTCATCAGGTCGAGCGGGTTCGAGACTACCAGGACGATACTCTTGGGGCAATACTTCTTGATGTGTTTTCCGCACGCCGAGATGATCTCCGCGTTCTTTGTCAGAAGGTCCTCGCGGGTCATGCCCGGCTTGCGAGCCAGACCGGCGGTCATGATGACGATATCAGCCCCCTGCATGTCCTTGAAATCGTTCGTGCCGATTACCTTCGCATTGTAGCCACGAACCGGACCGGCCTGGGTAAGGTCAAGCCCTTTACCTTTGGGCATGTCCTCGACGACATCGACCATAACGACATCGGCGAAATTGGCCTCGGCCAGATACATGGCACACGTAGCCCCAACGTTGCCGGCTCCGATCACAGCGATTTTCTTGTTCATAAATCCTCTCCTGGATAGTTCCGTATGCGTCCTATGGCGCACCCGCAAGTTTAAGTACTGTGTGGCCGGCGTCGTGCACGATAGCCAGCCGCTTTCTATTGTTCTTTTCCAAACACTCACTCATCAGCGCCTGAAGATCATGAGCCGGTTCGTAGAAAACTCGCCGGGGCTGATCATCGGGCAGATGCGAATATAATCTCACGTTGATTCTCCGCGTCATGGCGAGGACGCGCGAGAGCTTGTGCGAACCAAAGCGCGGCATTCCGTCCATGGGACGATTGTTTTCGCGGTCCCATTCCTCAGAAAGATCATAGAAATCTCTCTTCCCTATACCGTCCTGACAGGCAGCGATCACAACGACCGTTCCTCCGTCGACCACCGCCGTCTGACAATGCTCCAGCGCCTTTTGCACCTGATACAAGCTGCGATCGAGCGGCGGGCGAACCTCCGCCACAACCAGATCGTACGGTCTGGTCACGTTGCGCGCATAAAGAGCTTCGGAAGCCCTAGCAGCTTCTGCGAACGCGCTATCGATCCGACCGCAGAATACCCGGCCAATGGTGTGAGCCGCGTCGCATACAACCTGAATCGAAAAGACTTTTTCCGGTCCGAACAGTCGGAGCATTTCGTCGAGATGCTCAGCCATCGGGTTCCCCGCAATACGCAGGGGTCGACACTCAAGAGAATTGGCTTGGTTGTGATTACGTTCGATGGTGGCGCGATTGGCCAGTCCCGGAAAGAAAGACTTCCGTCCGCCGGTATATCCGGCAAAATAGTGCGGTTCGACGGACGTAAGCACCAGGAGCTTGGTCGCCTTGACAACCCGGCGGTTGACCCACACGTCAGCTTTGAAATGATCGATGCCGACGCGTACCATCTGACTAATGTCATTGCAGTCATGCCACGCCAGGCGCGGCTTGATGCGATCAAGGAAACGACCGAAAATGCGCTGAAAGTGCTCCGGCAAAGGCTCGCCATGAGTGCCGCACGCGACAAGATAGTGGGCGGCATCAACCAGACGATGGTCGTAGGTCTCAAGCCATTCGAGAATCTGCGCCGTAGGTGTGTTGCGATGACCGTCGTTGACGACGATAAGGGGCAACTCACCTTCGAGCAGGCGAGCACCGCCGCCGGTGTTGATGCTCTCAAGAAAGCCAGAGTAAGTAACTATCTGATCGCAGGCCGTCAGATCATAACGGTCCAGTTCGACCCAATCAGGGACGTCCAGACCGATCTCGGAATCTGCGTATGCCAATCTGACTTCCATGTGCAGCATTGTCCTCAGGACTTGCAGTTAGAAGAAATGGCTGATCTCCTTGGCAGCGTTTTCGTCGGAATCTGACGCGTGAACCGAGTTTTTCTCCATATCCAGCGCGATTTCCTGCCGAATAGTGCCGCATGCGGCTTTCCTGGGGTCGGTAGCGCCGATTAGAGCGCGAAGGTCTTCGACCGCATTCTCTTTCTCAAGAAGAATCGGGACCACCGGGCCTGAAATCATGAACTTCACCAGGCTGTCGAGAAATGGCTTGCCGGTGTGGACCGCATAGAAACCGCGTGCCTTCTCCTCCGTAAGATTGAGCATGCGCATCTCGACTATACGAAAACCGGCTTTCTCCAGGCGGCCGATCACGTGCCCGATCAGTTTTCGCTCTACGGCGTCGGGTTTGACAATCAGAAGGGTTCGGCTCATCCCTCAGCTTTTCTCCTTCTTCAGTTTGGCCGCTTCAGTAAAACCGATCTCAATCGCTTTCCTGTTTTTGTCTTCCGTGCCGCGCGGGGCGCGCTTGAGAACAGCCCCGGTCAGCGCATCGCGCGACACCGCCCCGGTCAGCTCTGCAATCGCCGCAAGTGCGATCACGTTGGCAACCATGACATGCCCGGCATCCTCGCGGGCCAGCCGGGTGAACGGTAGGCCGTAGTAGTTCTCGGTCGGGATCTCCGTAACCAGCGTTGTGTCCACAACCAGCGTTCCACCCGGCTTCAGGTCGGTGTAATACTTGTCCATCGACTCCTGCGTCATGCACAGCAGAAGGTCAAGTTGCATAGCTTTGGGATAGAAAATCTCGTTCGCCGAGATGACCACATCGGACTTGGAAGCGCCGCCACGGGCCTCGGGACCATACGACTGCGTCTGAACAACATTGCGCTGGTCCGACTTGGCGATGGCCTCAGCAAAAATCACTGAAGCCAGGATCATCCCCTGGCCACCGGACCCGGACAAGCGCATTTCGAAACGATCCTGAGGAATTTGAACCTTATCAAGCAACTTCGTTGCCATGACTATTTACCTCCCTTCACTTTGGCCATAACTTCATCGTAGACGTCGCAGAACTCAGTCTTGTCATCCTTGTGCAGAAGACCGATGACATACTTGCCCTTGAGATCTTCCGGCGACATCTTCTGTGCCTTGGCCAGTGGGACGGAACGATCTTTGAAATCGTTGAGCATGTTGACCGCATCGCCCAGTTTATTGAGCCGACCGTAGTAGGTGTGGCAATTGGAGATTACTTCAACTAACGAGAAACCCCGGTGCTGGATCGCCTGGGTGATCAGGTTCTCAAGCTGCGGCGTGTGGTAGACAGTGCCGCGCCCGACAAACGAGGCCCCGGCAGCCTGCGCGAGGCAACACGGATCGAACTGTTTCTCGGCGTTGCCGTAGGGGGTAGTGGTCGAAAAGGAATGTGCCGGAGTTGTCGGTGATCCCTGCCCGCCGGTCATGCCGTAGATATTGTTGTTAATCAGAATGGTCGTGATATCAATATTGCGGCGGCAGGCGTGAATGAAGTGATTCCCGCCGATAGCCAGCGCGTCGCCATCACCGGTTATCACAATTACCTTAAGCTCCGGGCGAGCGAATTTCACACCGGTGGCAAAACCGAGAGCGCGACCGTGTGTGGTATGCAAAGCGTTGAAATCAAGATAAATTGGCATACGGCTGGAACAACCGATACCGGACACCATAACTACCTCGTCCTTCGACAGGCCGAGATTGTCGATGGCTCGAATGATCGCCGTCATGACAATTCCGTTCCCGCAGCCGGCACACCAGACCGTCGGCATTGCCTTGTGCGGCCGAAGGTACTTGAGGATGACGTCTGACTTTTGTTTCTCTTTGTCTTTTGTCACATTTGTCACGATAGTCATCAGAGCACCTCCTCGAGCTTCTCGACCAGTTGCATGGGCGTCAGAATCTCTCCGTCGTAGCGCTGCAGGGCGTGAACTTCGATGTCGGGCGGCAGAACGCGACGGACCTCGTTGATGATCTGTCCCATGTTCAGTTCGCCGACGATTACTTTGCGACAATTGCGGCACAGCTCGGCGATTTCTTTGTCCGGGAACGGCCACACCGTGAACAGTTGCACCGTGCCCACTTTGAATCCCGCCTTGCGCACGATGTCGGTAGCCTGGAGCGCGGCCCGCGACACCGAACCATAAGAAATAAACGCCACCTCGGCGTCATCCATGTGCTCATCGCGGAGCAGCATGATCTCGTCTTTGTAGTCGACGATCTTGTGACGCAATTTGTAGAGTTTCGGCGCAATCTCATCGGGTCGATTCGTTGTAAATCCACGCGGATCGTGAGTCAAACCGGTACAGACATAGCGATAACCATCACCGTAGGCCGGCATCGGCGACACCAGGTTCGGTGTCATGGCAAAGGCCTCAAACTCCTCCGGGGAACAGGTCGGTTTGACGCGATTTGTCACCTTCAATTCCCCCGGCTCCGGCAACATCACGACCTGACGGGAATGGCCAATCACTTCATCAAGCAGAATCGTCACCGGCGTGCGAAAACGCTCGGCGAGATTGAAAGCCCGCACCGTTTCGGTGAACGTTTCGTAAATCGTAGACGGCGCCACGGCGATGGCCGTGTTGTCACCATGGGTGCCCCATTGAGCCTGCATGGTATCTGACTGACTGACCTTGGTCGGCAAACCGGTCGATGGCCCGCCGCGCTGAACGTTGATGATGACTATCGGAGTCTCCGTCATATAGGCATAACCGATGTTCTCCACCATGAGCGAATAACCCGGCCCAGAGGTAGCCGTCATCGACTTGAGACCGGAAATCGAAGCTCCAATGACAGCGGCGATCGAACCGATTTCGTCTTCCATCTGGATAAACCGTCCACTGATTTTCGGCAGCTCGCGGGCACACCCTTCAGCTACTTCGGTAGACGGCGTAATTGGATAGCCGGCGTAGAAGCGTAAGCCGGCATAGATTGCTCCAAGCACACAGGCCTGATTTCCCATGACCAAAACACGTTCTTTTTGTGCCATTGCCTGCCTTCCTACTTGTAGTTACTCGTAATGGCCAGGTCAGGGCAATGCACCCAGCAGATCGTACACTGCGTACAATTTTCAGGGCGTGCGATGATCGGCTTACCGTCACGATTGGGTTCAAAGACTTCTTTAGGGCAAAGGGCAATGCAGATATTGCAGGCTTTGCACCACTTCATGTTGATATCGAGAGGCGGCGGTCCGTTCTTGTAGTCGTACTTGCTCTGTGGACCGGGCCGTTCTTTGGTTTGTCCCGGGGTGTCTGAATCTGTCATACCTTCTCCTCGCGCGGGACAACAAGCCCGACGCGATCTATCGTATACGTTGCTCTTACTTTTTCTTTCCAGTCTTCTTGACAACCGGCTTCACGGTCGTCTTTGCCGCAGTCTTCGTCGCTGCTTTTTTGATCTTTGCGGCAGCGCCGGTTTTGGCCGAGGTCTTCGCGGATCTTCCGCCTTTAGCCTTCTTGAATGCCTCTTTCATCAGGTCCGGAAGCTCAGTCGGCGATCCGGCCACTGGAATACCGGCGGCGTTCAGTGCCTTGATCTTACCCTCAGCGGTGCCTGACCCGCCGGAGACAATGGCACCGGCATGCCCCATGCGCTTGCCGGGAGGGGCGGTCTGGCCGGCAATAAACGAAACCACCGGCTTGGTGACATGTTTCTTGATAAACGCAGCCGCCTCTTCTTCGTCCGAGCCGCCGATCTCACCGATCATGACAATGCCCTTGGTAGCCGGGTCAGCCTGGAATGCGGCCAGGCAGTCGATGAAATTGGTGCCGATGACCTGATCGCCGCCGATTCCCACACAAGTCGATTGACCGAGACCGGCCAGAGTCAACGCCCAGATAGCCTCGTAGGTCAAAGTACCGGAGCGTGAAACTACACCTATGCTTCCCGGCTGCACAATGTTGCCCGGGAGAATGCCGACTTTGGACTGTCCGGGTGAGATCAGACCGGGGCAGTTGGGTCCGATCAGCCGGGCGCCATGTTGTTTTACGTACGGGACAGCCTTCATCATATCGTTGGCGGGAACGCCTTCGGTCACACAGACGACCAGCTTGATACCGGCCGCTACGGCTTCGTAGATGGCGTCGCCGGCGAACGCCGGCGGGACATAGATCACCGACGTGTTCGCCTTCGTAGCAGCAACCGCCTCTTGCATAGTATTGAATACCGGTATTCCGGCAATCTTGCTTCCGCCTTTGCCAGGGGTCACACCGCCCACAACGTTAGTGCCGTATTTTTTCATCTGCTCCGCATGGAAGGAGCCGTCGCGGCCGGTAATGCCCTGTACGATCAGTGTGGTTTTCTTGTCTATAAATATGGACATAACTCTCGTTCCTCTCTGCCTTTCCCCTATGCGGTCTGCCCGGCCAGACTGATGGCCATCTTTACAACGTTATCCAGCGTGTCGGCCGATGGTAGCTTAATCGACGACAGAATTTTCTTGGCTTCTTTTTCGTTGGTACCGGTGAGACGCACGACTATGGGAACTGCGGGCCGGAACTGTTTGAAGGCCTCAACAATTCCGGTGGCCACATCGTCACAGCGAGTAATACCGCCGAAGATGTTGATAAGTATCGACCTAACATTCGGGTCTTCCAGAATGATCTGAATTGCCGTAACAACTTTCTGAGGGTTGGACGAACCACCGATATCAAGGAAATTGGCCGGCTCGCCGCCGTACCGTTTCACCAGGTCCATAGTCGCCATAGCCAGTCCGGCACCGTTGACTATGCAGCCAACGCTGCCGTCGAGTTTGACAAACGACAGGTCGGCCTCGCGCGCCTTAACCTCGACGGGATTCTCGGCGTCCAAGTCGCGCATGGCGGCAATCTCCGGATGCCGAAACAGTCCGTTGTCATCGATATTGACCTTAGCATCAATTGCCTGCACATCTCCGCCAGTAACGGTAACCAGTGGGTTAATTTCGACCAGCGAAGCATCAACTTCCCAGAACGTCTGATAGAGCTTCATCAGGATATCAGCCGCTTTGCGTACCTGGCCGATGTCCTTGAACAGGCAGTAGGCTAGATCGCGCGCCTGATACGGGCGCAGGCCGACCACCGGATCGACGTGCATCTTGTGAATCTTTTCAGGTGTCTTCGTAGCGACTTCTTCAATGTCCACACCACCGGCGGACGAGACCATTATGACCGGTTTCTGGGCAGCGCGATCAAGAACGATGCCGACATAGGATTCAGAGAGAATCTCGACCGCCTCGGTTACGAGCACTTTGCGGACCGTCTCGCCCTTGATGTCCATACCGAGGATCTTCATAGCCAGAACACGGGCGGCCTCGGGATTCTCTGCGTACTTCACCCCACCCGCCTTGCCGCGTCCACCCACCAGAACCTGAGCTTTGACCATAACCGGTTTGTTGTAGCGCGCGGCGATATCATGGGCCTCGACATTAGTCGTGGCTATCGCGCCCGGAGGCACGGGCACGCCGCGATCGGCAAACATCTGTCTTGCCTGATACTCGTGTACTTTCATAAATGGCTTTCCTCGCTGTCTAAAGCGCTATTAACGGTCCGGGCTTGATAGTACTTTCCGGCCAGAGTTTCAAGTGATTCTCTGGTGTTGCTTTCGGGATTGTCCAGCACCTGCTCCAGCAGGTATTCCAGTATCTTCCCTACGAGCGGCCCCTGACCAATATCAAACATGGCCATGATGTCATGACCATCAAGAGCCAGGTCAGAGTAGCTGAAGGGAGGCTTGCGTAAGAGTTCTTCACGTATCTGCAATTCGAAGACGTCGACGTCATCAGTGCGACCACCCATACCCTGTGCGACAACGTCGGCGCGACGCAAATCGAGCAGGTCGTATATCAAGTCCACCCCGACTTTGCGCACCAGTCGTCGAAGTCCCTTGTCGGTAACCGCCGTGGTGAACATATGACGGTCAACCAAAGTAACAACCTGGTCGGTCTGGTCATTGGCAAACCGAAGGCGAGCCATAACGAGGCGCGCAGTCTCGGCCCCGAGGGTTTCGTGGCCGTAAAACGTCGCGCCATCTTCGGTGAGACGCTTGCTGCGCGGTTTTTCAATATCGTGGAAGAGCGCGGCCAGACGAAGCTCGAGTTTCTTACCACACGCGTCGACACACCTGACCGTGTGCTCAAAAACGTCGTAGGCATGAAAACCACCGGGTTGAGTCACTCCCACGCAGGCATCGAGCTCCGGCAGAATCTCGCCAAGCAGACCACACTGATACATAAGACGGAAGCCGATTGATGGCCGTTCCGAACGCGTAAGCATCTTGACCAGTTCTTCGCTTATTCTCTCGGCCGACACGGTTCGGATAAGCGTGGCTTGCGCTCGAATGGCCGCGAAGGTTTCCTGTTCGATGTCAAATTCAAAGCGCGCGGCGAATTGAATCGCGCGCAGCATGCGCAACGGATCTTCGGAAAACGACTCCGGCGAAGTCATGCGCAAACGCCCTTCGTGCAGATCGGTCAAGCCACCGAGGGGATCGATGAGTTGCTCGTTGTCGAGCGCAACTGCCATGGCGTTGATGGTGAAATCGCGGCGGGTCAGGTCCACTTCGACCGGCAACTGCGGATCGAAATCCACCGAGAAGTCCTTGTGTCCGACACCGGTTGAATGCTCGCGGCGGGGCAAGGCTACGTCGAAGGTGAACGACTGGTCATGCCGATGTTCGGTGAACTTGATGACACCAAAACTGCGACCGACCAGGTCAACCCGCCCATGACGGCGAAGAAGCGACGTGAGATCATCGTAAGGAATGCCGGTAACGAGATAGTCCCGATCTTTGACTTTGAGATCAGGAGCAAGAAAGCGGTCGCGCACCGCGCCGCCGACTTCGTAGATTCGTCCACGCGTCAGGATATCATCTACAGTATCTTGCGAAAGTCGACACATCATCATGCGCGCACAATCCGGGTTCCGGCTTCTCCCCTGAGCGCCTTGCAGGCGTTTTCAAACGACGAAATCGTCACCACTTCGCCGCCATTCTCAAGGAACTTGATAGCCGCTAGTATCTTCGGCCCCATAGAGCCTTCAGGAAAATGACCTTCGTTGTAAAGTCGCCTGATTTCGTTAAAAGTTACATGCGACAGGTTTTTCTGCCGTGGCGTGCCGAAGTTCATCGCCACCGCTTCGACCGAAGTCAAGATCGACAACATGCTCGCACTGATCTCTCCGGCCAGAACGGCGGATGCCAGGTCCTTGTCGATGACCGCGTCGATACCTTCATACCAGTTGCGATGGTCGATGTAGATTGGTATTCCTCCGCCGCCAGCCGCAATCACGACCGTACCCGATTCAACAAGAAGCTTAATCGTGTCGGATTCAACAGTGCGAAGCGGAGTGGGTGACGGCACCACCCTGCGCCAACCCCGGTTGGTGTCCTTCTTCATCTGCCAGCCTCGGGTCTCTGTGAAGTTCACGGCATCCTCTTCGGTGTAAAACTGGCCGATGAATTTGGTGGGATTGGCAATGGCCGGATCATCGGGAGCAACCACAATCTGGGTAATGATTGTCACCACCGGCCGTTTCAGACCCTCATCTTTCAGCCGATTGTGCAGCGACTGCTGGATCATGTAGCCCATGCCGCCTTCCGTGTCGGCTACGAGCACACCCAAAGGCAGAATAGGCGCTTTGCCGCGAGCGAGTTCGATTCTTAGCAAAGCGTTTCCGACCTGCGGACCATTCCCGTGAGTCACCACCAGATTGTAGCCCTCGCGAACCAGCTCTACGATGCTGTTGAGTGATTCACGGGTGTGACGGAACTGGTTGGCAATGGTATCTTCCACACCAGGCTTGGTGATGGCATTGCCTCCCAGAGCTACAACTGCTGTCTTGACTCGGATCATCTATCGTTTAACCGTCTGTGTTCGCAGATTAGAAAGTAGTGACGAGCCGAGCTGTCTCGACTCGTCAAAACCGTTATCGCTTCTTGCGCGTCTCCTTCTTACGCGATCCCTTTCCGGCAAAGAACCCCTCCAGCACAGTCGCCACGGTGGGCATCCCGATTTCCTGAAGTGAGTAGTAGACGCGAGTCGTCGGATGCTTAATCTTAAGTATGCGACTAAGGTCAATCGGCGTGGCGACAATCACCGAATCGCAATCGGTCCGGTTGATCGTCGTCTCGAGGTCCTTTATCTGTTGATCGCCGTAACCCATAGCCGGCAGCAGCATCCCTATCTCCGGATACTTGTCAAACGTAGCGGATATCGACTTGACCGTGTATGGCCGCGGATCGACAAGCTCAGCGGCGCCATACTTGCCTGCGGCAACCACTCCCGCGCCGTATTGCATTTCGCCGTGCGTCAATGTGGGGCCGTCTTCGACTACCAGAACCCGCTTGCCACGGATCAATTCGGGCTTGTCAACCTGAATGGGCGAGGCTGCGTCAATCACAACCGCACCGGGATTGTAGGCCGCGGCGTTCTCGCGCACTATCGCTACACCTTCAGGCTCCGCCGAGTCGATCTTGTTAATAACGATTGCGTTCGCCAGCAGGAGATTCACCTGGCCCGGATAGTAAGTCAACTCATGTCCTGCCCGATGCGGGTCAACCACCGTGAATAGAAAATCGGTTTTGTAGAACGACATGTCGTTGTTGCCGCCGTCCCATAGCACCACGTCGGCCTCTTTCTCGGCCTCGCGGATGATCATTTCGTAGTCGACACCAGCGTAGACTACCACGCCGCTCATGATGTGCGGTTCGTACTCTTCACGTTCCTCAATGGTGCACTTGTGCTTAACGAGGTCTTTCAGATCGGCGAACCGCTGGCAGGCCTGACGGGCCAGATCACCGTAGGGCATCGGGTGACGAATGACCACTACTTTCTTGCCCATGTTCTGGAGCACTTCGGCCACCCGCCGAGTGGTCTGCGACTTGCCGCAACCGGTGCGAATCGCACAGACCGCTATGACCGGCTTGCTGGACTTGACCTGAGTAGGGCGCGCCCCCTCAACGGCGAAACGCGCACCGGCGGCCATCACGTAGGCGGCTTTTTCCATGACGTACTGGTACGGCACATCGGAATATGAGAAGATGACTTCGTCCGCCTCGTACTTCTTGATCAGATCGAGCAATTCGCTCTCGTCATAAATAGGAATGCCCTTTGAATAGAACTTACCAGCCAGCGCCCGAGGATAAACACGCCCCTGGATATCCGGAATCTGGGTGGCCGTGAAGGCAACCACTTCGACACTGTCATCGTCGCGATACCGAGTGTTGAAATTGTGAAAATCGCGACCGGCCGCACCCATGATGATAATTTTCTTCTTCGCCATATTTCACATCTCCTGATTGATTCTGTTCAATATCGTTGCTCTTATCTTCCGCGATATCGTATCGAAGTTATATTGATGACGACAGCCATATGAACAGAATCAAATACTGGGGCAGATGACCTGTGCGGGTTGTGAATATGTGCTGGCATCGGGATATGTTCGATCGTACAACCTACTGGTTATCAATTTGTGCGCGCTGGAGTCCACCGGAAAAGTCAACGTAGATTGACTTCCACTCGCTGAACACATCAAGCGCCGCAGTCGCCGCCTCACGATGCCCGTTGCCGGTTTCCTTGGTGCCGCCGAACGGCAGGTGGGTTTCCGCGCCGATCGTAGGGGCGTTCACGTAAAAAATGCCCGTGTAAACGTCACGCATGGCGATGTACGCCTTGTTGATGTCACGAGTATAGATCGACGCAGACAGACCATACACAGTATCGTTGGCCAGCTCGATGGCTTCGTCCAGCGTGCTGAAACTGCCCACCGACAACACCGGGCCAAATATCTCCTCGCGCCAGATACGCATTTGGGGAGTCACGTCGGCAAATATGGCCGGACTGACGAAATACCCTTTGCTGTACGCGCCACCGGTCAGACGGGCGCCGCCGGTTATCAAACGGGCGCCGTCCTGGTTCTTGCCGATATCAACATATTTCAGCACCGTGTTTAGCTGGTCCTCGTTTACACACGGACCCATCTGGACAGTCTCGTCGAGACCGTTGCCGACTTTCAGCCTGGACGCCCGCTCGCCCAGCTTCTTGATCACTTCGCCATAGACGTTCTTGTGGCAGATGAGACGGCTGGTCGCCGTACAACGCTGTCCGGTAGTGCCAAAAGCACCCCACAGAGCGCCATCGACGGCGAGATCAACGTCGGCGTCATCCAGGACGATCTGCACATTCTTGCCACCCATCTCCAGACACGAATGCTTGAATTTGGGCGCACAAGTTTCCGAGACGCGGCGTCCCACCTCGGTCGAGCCGGTAAAGGAGATGACCCTGACGCGGTCGTCTTCGATCAAAGGCTGACCCACAGTAGAACCTGCTCCGGTGACCATGTTAACCACACCGGCCGGGATACCTTCCTCGTGCATCACTCGCACCATGTTGACCACTGACTTGGGCGTGTCCGTCGCCGGCTTGATGACTACCGTATTGCCGCAAATCAGCGCCGGCATGGTCTTCCAGGATGGAATAGCCATGGGGAAGTTCCAGGGAGTAATGAAACCACACACACCGAGCGGTTGACGTACCGTCATGCAAAATTTGTTCTTCAGTTCGGATGGCGTGGTCATGCCAAACAGGCGGCGTCCTTCACCGGCCATGTAGAAGGTCATGTCAATCGCTTCCTGCACGTCACCGCGAGTCTCGGCAACAACTTTGCCCATCTCCCGGGTCATTTCGCGAGAGAAGGTTTCCTTTTCCTTGAACAGCCGGTCGGCCACGCGGAACAGGATCTCGCCCCGTTTGGGCGCAGGCACCAGACGCCACTTCTTGTAAGCCTCGGCAGCCGCATCGACCGCGGCTTTCACATCAGCGGCGTTGGACTTCTGGAACACACCTACCAGATCGCTGGTGTCGGCGGGGTTACGATTCTCATAGGTCTGCCCCGAGCTTGAGTCAACCCACTCACCGTTTATGAAATTCTTGAAGACTTGATCAGCCATATTCAACTCCGTATCTCTTGCGATTTCTGCATGTTTTGTCTCCAGCAGTAGTGAACTTATTCACAGCCATCTGAGAGAGTTTGTTAATATAGTGGTTGGGGTCGTAGAGTCAATCTTTCTTAGCATTTATGGACCATCGATTTCCTTCTTGTCGTACAACAAGTTACGCGACTCGCTGGCCCATTTCAAGGAACCGTGCAAGAGGCCATCAGGAAAGTACAAAATCGGATATGCCGAGACCATCTTGCGGAATCGGATCGAATGCGACTTGATCTTTTCGTCAGTTGGGACGTTCATATATTGGAAGTTATTGACGGAACGAATGCATGAATGCGCTACTGCTAGCAACCTGGCTTTCCCTCCCCCTCGCTCCGCTTAATCCTGTCGAGGAAGATACTCTCTCGGACATGAGCCTGCACTTTACGGCCGGCCTGGCCTGCCCCAATGGGATCGTCACGGCTGGGCCGGTTTTGTCGTCGAACTACGAGGTCCTGGTCATTCACCCGTTCATGGTGCGTGGGACGGTTGATTTCAAGTATGGTCGCGTGAGGTCAAACCTGTTTCCGCAGGGGCATCTTTGGTCGATGATGCTGGGCGGCGACGCTATCTACTATCGGGGGACGAATTATCTCACCGGCTATGTCGGTTTCGGTTTTGTTTATTCTCTCCACCACTTTGTACCCTTTGAAGCTACCGCCGATTCCCTCTACCTGAATGAAGGTATAACCGATGTTGATGTTCAGCAGAAGTGGGGGTATCGACTGGTGCTGGGACTCCGCTATCACAAGTCATACTCCCTGGAGGTCGGCGTTGTGGAGCTTCAACCGGATTTCAAGAAGACTGGGAGAGACAGCAACGGCGTGGAGTCACGCTCCTACCAGACAACCCGCACGGGTAGTTTCCGAATAACGGTGGGCTATCTTTTCGAGATTTGACGAGGGGCATCGAATTTTGTAGGGCAGGAGTCCCGTACTCCGGCCATTCTCCCGGCAGGACCGCAGGGGTTCTGCCCTACGGCTGATAACGTGCGAGAAATCCCCGGCGAAAATCCTCGAAACGTCCTTCTTCGATAGCATGCCGAATGTCGCGCATCAACTGCTGATAGAAGTAGACCGAATGATAAGTTGCGAGAATCAATCCGGTGATTTCCGATTGATTGAAGAGATGTCTCAGATACGCCCGTGAGTAACGGCGGCACACGGCGCAGTCGCAGGATTCATCGAGCGGACGACTATCGTTGGCAAACTCAGCGTTGCGATAGACCAGCGGACCAGTCGAAGTAAACACCATACCCGTACGGGCGTTGCGCGTGGGGAGCACACAGTCGAACATGTCCACACCGTACGAAACGGCCATCAGAATGTCTTCGGGGTAGCCGACACCCATAAGGTAGCGCAGTTTGTCGGCGGGCAGTTGTTCAATAGTGTGAACGAGTATGTCTTCCATCTCGGCCTTGCTCTCCCCCACCGAGAGACCGCCGATAGCGTTGCCGTCGAAATCGAGCGCGACAATCTGCTCGGCCGATTGAGTGCGGAGACTCTTATGGGTGGAGCCTTGAACGATGCCAAAAAGATGTTGTTGAGGTGCAGTCTCGCGTGAAGTCAGCTCGGCAAACTGTTTCCGACACCGTTTGGCCCATTCATGAGTACGAGCGACAGCCTCAGCGGCAGTCTGCTCATCGGCTGGGTACGCCACACACTGGTCGAAAGCCATGATGATATCCGCACCGATGTCGTGCTGAATCTCGATCACTTTCTCGGGCGTGAACAGGTGACGGGAACCGTCGAGATGCGATTGGAACTCCACGCCATCGTCACTTATCTTGCTTATGTCCTTCAGGGAGAAAACCTGGTAGCCGCCCGAATCGGTGAGAGTCGGCTTGTTCCAGCCGGTGAAAGCAGCCAGACCACCCTGATTCTTAACTACATCAGAACCGGGTCTGAGATACAGGTGATAGGTGTTGCTGAGGACAATCTCGACGCCGCATTCTTCAAGCTGCTCGCAGGTGAGCGCCTTGACCGGACCTGCCGTGCCGACGGGCATGAAGGCAGGGGTTTGAAACGATCCGTGGGCGGTGCGAATCTCACCGCACCGGGCAGAGCCGTCAAGAGTCTTCAGTCCGTACATCAGGTTTTCAGCCAATGATCTTATCCAATGCCGACTGCAAATCTTTCACCAGAATCAATTCGATCTGGCCGTTGGTCAGATGGGGACGATTCCCTTCCGGCAGTATCATCGCCTTGAAGCCAAGCTTGGCAGCTTCGGCGGCCAGCCGCTCGACATTAGCCACCGCGCGCACTTCGCCCGACAGGCCGACTTCACCGACTATCAGCACGTCGTGATCAACTGGGCGATTGGTCAGCGATGACGCAATCGCTGCAAGAATTGCCAGATCGAGACCCGGTTCAGTCAGACGCAGTCCGCCCGCAACAGAGACGAACACATCATTGGTGGCCATCGGATAACCACATCGTTTCTCCAGAATGGCCAGCAGCAGCGCCAGCTTCTTGTTGTCAATGCCTCCCGCAACGCGCTGCGGATTGCCGTAAGTCGCCGGTGTCACGAGCGCCTGTACTTCCACCAGGAGCGGGCGATGGCCTTCACACACACCTGCCACAACCGCACCCGTGCGCTGGGTGTGAGGCTCCCCGCTTAGGAAAAAAGCCGACGGGTTGACAACTTCCTCCAGCCCGGCCGACTTCATCTCGAACAAACCGATTTCCGACACCGAGCCGAAACGGTTCTTGACCGCGCGCAGTACGCGATACAGGCGCGACGAATCTCCCTCGAAGTACACGACCGTGTCGACAATGTGCTCGAGTACTTTCGGGCCCGCCACCATGCCTTCTTTGGTGACGTGCCCGATCAGGATGAGCGCGAATTCCTGCGCCTTGGCGAGGGTGACAAGCTGGTTGGCAGCCTCGCGCACCTGACCGACCGTGCCGGGGGGCGAGTCGAACTGGCCGGAAGAAACGGTTTGGATAGAGTCGACGATCACCACGGCATAGGCGCTGTCCTTGAGAATCGACACAATTTCTTCAAGATCTGTGCAGTTCACTACTGTGACACGGCTCCCCTCCACAGACAGTCGCTGCGAGCGCATCTTGATTTGCGGCAGCGATTCCTCGCCGGTGATATACAGCACATCCAGACCCTGACGGGAGTAGGCATCAGCAGCCTGCAGCACGAGAGTCGACTTGCCGATCCCCGGGTCTCCGCCGATGAGCACGGTCATTCCCGGCAGTAACTGCCCTCCGAGCACGCGGTCGAACTCCCCGATTCCCGATTGAAAGCCAATAAGCTTCTCGGAGGAAATCTCCGCGATGGTCTGCCTGGTGGCCGACATCGGGCGCGATTTGGCTTTCTTCTTATCTGGCGCGCGCTCTTCGATGAGGCTGTTCCAAATGCCGCATTCGCGGCACTGTCCCTGCCAGCGAGTATGTTCTGCTCCGCACTGACTGCAGAAGAAGGCGGTTCGTTGTTTCTTGGGTGAGGCCATCCCCTCAACTCAACATTCTCTCAGAATGGGGTATCGCCATCGACCGGTTGTACATTAGGCGGCAGTTCGCGGCGTTGTTTTTCAAGATTTTCAAAGCGCGCCAGCTCGCTGACAAACCCCAGGCGCACCGTACCGGTCGGGCCATTCCGCTGCTTGGCAATAATCACCTCGGCTTGTCCCTGCACCTCAAGGAACTTAGGGTCGTTCCGCTCCAGATGCGAACGGTAGAATTCCTCGCGATACAAAAGCAGCACCAGGTCGGCATCTTGTTCAATCGCGCCGGACTCGCGCAGATCGGCCAGTTGGGGACGTTTCTCACCACCGCGCTGTTCCACCGCGCGCGACAACTGCGACAGCGCGATCACAGGTATATCAAGCTCCTTGGCCAGAGCTTTGAGATTGCGCGTGATCAGAGAGATTTCCTGCTGACGGTTCTCGGTCCTGGAGCTGGAGTGCATCAACTGAATATAATCAACGATGAGAAGATCGAGGTTGTGCTGCGCTTTCAAGCGGCGCGCCTTTGCGCGCATGTCCAGCGGTGACAGGCTGGGGGAATCATCGACTAACAAAGGGGCACCTGACAGAGCTGCCCCAGCCATCGGAAGCTTACGCCACTCCGCGTCAGTGAGCTTACCCGAGCGTACTTTGTGCTGGCTAAGACGGGCCCGGCTGCACAACATACGGAGCACAAGAGCTTCTTTGGACATTTCGATTGAGAAGATGCCTACCGACTTTGGATTCTTCTCCCGCGTGGCGACGTGCTCGGCGATATTCAGCGCTAACGCGGTCTTCCCCATTGACGGCCGTCCCGCGATTACAATCAGGTCGCCGTTGTGCAAACCGAGAGTGGCGGAATCAAGATCGTGGAAACCGGTACGCATGCCGGAAAGGCCGCCCTCACTGACCTGCATCGAGTCAATCTTCTCCATCGTTTCGTCGATCAGGTTCTTCAGGGGCACAAATCCCTGACGCAACCGACTCTCCGAGATATTGAAGATGTTCGCCTCGGCGCGGTCCAGCAGTTCATCCGCGGGCATTTCGACCGAGTAGCAGGAGCTCAGAATCTCATTGGAGGTCGCGATCAGGCGGCGGAGAACCGACTTCTCCAGAATGATCTTGGCGTATGAGGCCACGTTGCCGGTCGACGCAACCTGCTCGACCAGATCGACCAGATAGACTCTCCCGCCGATTTTGTCGAGTTGCCCTCTATCCTGAAGACAGCTCACTATTGTCGTAATATCTACCGGTTCGGAGCGGGAGTAGAGATCGACAGCGGCCTGGAAGATCATCTGGTGTTTAGGGGCGTAGAAATCACCCGCATCCATGACGACATCGATAACCCGGTTGATGGCCTCCGGGTCTTTCAGAAGCGCGCCGAGCACCGCCTGCTCGACTTCGATGGATTGCGGCGGCTGGAGTCGTTCGTTCTGCTTGTCGGTTTGGGTGCGGTAGGCCATAAGACTACTTCATGCTTTCATAGCGGGCGAGCAGTTTCTGCATATCGTCCCAGGTATCTTTCTTGTACTTGGGAAAACGAAGCAGCGCCGCCGGATGATACGTCACCAGCACGGTGACACCTTCGTAGCTGTGCCATCCGCCGCGAAGGGTTCCGAGCGATGCGCTGGTCTTCAAAAGTGCCTGCGCGGCGATTCGTCCCAGACAGCAGATCAGTTTCGGTCTGATTATGCGGACTTGTTCCCGAAGGTACGGGAAACACTTCTCCATTTCTTCGGGCAACGGGTCACGATTGCCGGGCGGACGGCACTTGAGGATGTTGGCAATGTAGACGTCGTTCCGGCTCATTTTCATGGCGGCCAGAATCTTGTCCAGCAGTTGCCCGGCGCGCCCTACGAACGGCTCGCCCAGTCGGTCCTCTTCGGCCCCCGGAGCCTCGCCCACAAACATGATCCCCGCGTTCGGATTGCCGACACCATAAACGAACTTGTTGCGCGTCTCACCCAACGGACACTTCATACAGCCATAGATCGCCTCGCAGTGTGCGGTCAACGATTCGTAGTGCGGTCCGGAGTCCACATCCAGGCCGGCCTGAAATACGTCGGCGGATGATTCCTCTGACATTACCGTCTGAGCAACTGGCACAACATACGTCGTGTTGGTATCAGCGTTCTCATATTCATGCGGCCGGCGTTTAACCACAATCTCCCCAATGCCTAACTCCGCCTGCACCTGCAAGGCGCGGCGGATCATCTCGGACAAATTGTCAGGTTTGCCGTTCATTCACTCAACTCCCGTGGATGAGATAAGCTAAGACAAGTCGGCGATCAATTCAAGCAGTTTGATAGCCAAGTCACGTTTTAGCATCAGAGGAAGTTTCTGAGGCTTCTGACCTGAGCGAATGACGGTGACTTGATTGGTGTCACTCTCGAACCCAGATTGCGGATCATTGGCGGAGTTGAGAACGATCAGGTCGAGGTTCTTCTCTTTCAGTTTCTTGCGGGCGTTGGCCTCCCCGTTTTCCGTTTCAAGGGCGAATCCGACCAGCAGTTGGCGTTTCTTCCTCTCACCCAGGGTTCGCAGGATATCCACAGTCGGCTTGAGTTCGAGGCTCAACCCCTTGGCGTTCTTCTTGATCTTCTGTGGAAAAGCCCTGGCGGGTTCGAAATCGGCCGGCGCCGCCGCCATGATCACACAGTCAGTTCGAGCGAAGCGTTTGCTCACCGCTTCGTACATTTCGCGAGTGGATTCGATACTGACGCTCTCTATCCCCGAAGGAACCGGAAGCGCAGTCGGCCCGGAAACGAGTGTGACCTCGGCGCCCATCTCGGCCGCCGCTTCAGCCAGGGCAAAACCCATTTTCCCGGACGAACGGTTGGAGATATAACGAACCGGGTCAAGAGCTTCGCGGCACGGACCCGCAGTAACCAGTATCCGCTTACCGGTCAGGGCTTTTTTTTTTGAACCCGCTTTGAAGTAGGCCTGAACAGCTTCGAAGATCTGGTCCGGTTCGACCATGCGACCTTCACCCCAGTGATCGCACGCCATCTCACCGGTAGCAGGGCCAATGAAATTGAACCCGATTTCCTTGAGATAAGCGACGTTTCGCTGGGTCGGTTTGTGCTGCCACATACCGGGGTTCATAGCCGGTGCAACCAACACAGATCGCTGAGTGGCGCAGATGATCGTAGTCAGCAGATCGTCGCATATGCCGGAAGCTGCCTTGCCCAGAAAATTGGCCGTCGCCGGAGCGACTACCACCAGATCGGACCATTCGGCCAAATCGATATGGCGGGTCGCAACAAACTCGCGCTCGGGGAACATCCCTATCGCTACCGGATTATCCGAAACTGTTTCAAGAGTCAGAGGCGTAATGAATCGGGTCGCTGCGTCGGTCATGATAACCCGTACCTCGGCACCGGCCTTACGCAGACCGCGTATGAGATACGGGACCTTATAGCAGGCTATGCCGCCGGTAAGTCCGACGAGAACTTTCTTGTTCTTAAGAGACATTTCTAATTGATGCTGGATGAGCGATCCGAACTGATCTCGCCCACAAGACGGTGGTCAGTTTGACCGAATTCGTGAAACATAACAGCCGAGACCATCAGTTTGACCTGTTCCGGAGTCACCAGCCTCTGGCTGGACAGGGTCAGACGGTCCAGCACTGCCTCGAACTGGACGCTGTCGAGAATGCCGAGATTGAACAGCTTCAGGAGGAAGCCGTGCGCCTGGGGTGTCAGGCGGGTACGCTCGGACTCAGTCAGGATGCGGCTGGTCGCCGAGCGATCGGGAATCTTGCTGTAGATACTCTCAGGCGCGGAGCCGGAATGTCCCAGAATCCAATTGTAGGCGGTGGAGATTTCGTGTTCGGTGTACCCCAGATTCATCAGACTGGAGGAATACTCCGACATGTCCTCCATCTGGTCGTTGGAGTCCTGCACGTAGTCCATCAGACAGAAGACAATTTCAAGAATGCGCGAATCCACGAGTTCTCCTCAATAAGCCTTTATACTGAGCAGAAGATACGTCGATGTCGGAATTCATGCAAGATTGAAACGAGCGGGCAGCGTCACTACGGGATCAACCCCAGGCAGGCAGAAGGATCGACGTAGCCTTTAAGTCATTGCGGGCGCTGAGAATAACTTGCACTTCGAGGATCTCGGCGACCCCTGAGAAAAACTGCTTTGGAGCAGTTTGTTTGCTGACTAAAACGATCTCTGGGACGAGGTCGGCGATGTTGGTGCAACTCTGATTGTCAGTTGTCCTGCGCGCCCTGATCTATCCAGTCGCGGATTAGCGCTTGTTGAGTAAGTGAGAGAGGTGCTGCCCCCTGGGGCATGCGCGAACCGAAAGTCCATGAATCAGTGGTCTTGGTGTATAGAGTGCTGGACGTAGAGTTCCCTGCAACCACTACCGGTCCCCCGGTCACATTGCCGGTGGCACTCATGACATTGGCATAAGTCGCGCTGGTATCAAGAAACATCCCCCCGCCGGGGAAGGCACCGCCGTGGCAGAAGCCGAGTTTGGCGCAACTGCCCTGAAGCAAAGGCTTGACCTGAGTGACGAAACTCACACCGGCGACATCATTGTCGGTGATTGTACAAACAGCCAGCGCGCGAGCCACTTCGGCTCCGCTGACTGCGCTCAACACCAGCGAGAAACTCTCTGCGGTTTCCACTTCGGAGTCGTCGATCGTGCTTACCAGGATCGTGGCGCTGGTTTGACCAACCGGGATGGTATCAGTTCCCGAGGCGGAGGTGTAGTCACTTCCGGAAGTTGCCGTGCTGTCGCCAAGTGTAGCAAATGAAAAAATCACCAGGTGGCTGGTGGAATGATTCAGTTCAACATTCACCAGCGCCGTATTGCCCTCAACCACGCTCTGATCCCGGACCGAGACGGCCGGCTGAGGCTCCGGGGTGGTCGAAGCATCATCTTTCGAGCAGCCCGGAAACATAGCGGCGAGCACCATTAACAAAACGACGTTTCGAGACTTCATCATCTGTAAGATCGGTTGTCTAAGACCGCCTGTCCACAGGGAATCGCTTGCAGTAATTCCTTCAAGAGGGGCCTGTTGAAAAACCCCAGATGTGGTGTCAGCCGACTCTGGCTGACACCTGTAACTGCAAGCCTGCCAGGCAGAATCGCCTGGCAGCACGTTGTTCGAAGGACTTTTTCAACAAGCCCAGAGGCGGGGGGAAAGACTGCCGGCAGCGGCCCTACTTCGTATTGTATTTCGTCGAGGCAGCCGTCTTGACGAACTAATGTTTGAAATGGCGCACGCCTGTGAACACCATCGCGGCGCCGGCTCTGTCGGCGGCGGCAATCGCCTGTTCGTCGCCTTTGGAGCCGCCGGGCTGAATGATAGCCGTGACCCCGGCGTTCGTGGCAACTTCGACACCGTCCGGCATCGGAAAGAAAGCATCCGAGGCCATGACCGCTCCGGCTGCCCGATCACCCGCCCGCTTGACCGCCATGAAGGCGGAATCAACGCGTGAAGTCTGGCCCATGCCGACTCCCACCGTGCCGCCGCTCCGGGCGAGGACAATTGCGTTCGACTTGGTGTGCTTGACAACTTTCCAACCAAATAGCATGTCCTCAAGCTCTTTGGGAGTTGGAGGGCGTTTGGTGACCACCTGGAGGGCTTTGGGATCAAGGACATGATTATCGGCAGTCTGCGCCAACAACCCGCCGCGAATGAAACGGTAGACGGTCTCGTCCGGTCCGCGCTTGCGCTGCAGTTCCGGCAGGACCAGAATGCGACGAGTCTTCTTCTTCTTGAGTCGATCCAATACGCCTTCGGCAAGACCAGGAGTCAGAATGCACTCGACAAACTCGGTATTGTGAATCAGCTCGGCCGCGTCTTTATCGATCTCTTTGTTCACTCCAATAATGGAACCGAACGCCGAAAGCGGATCGCTATCGTATGCTCTCTGGTACGCCTCGGCAAGGGTCTTCCCTATCGCCGCACCACACGGATTGGCATGCTTGAGAATACAGGCGAACGGTTCGTCAAACTCGAGCAGCAGATCGAGACAGGCGTCAAGATCGCCATAGTTGTTGAAGGAAAGTTCCTTACCCGAAACCACATCGGCTCGCAGAAGCGTGGGATGCTTGAACCCCGGTTCTTCGTAAACCGCCGCCTGCTGATGAGGATTTTCGCCGTAGCGCAGACCGGAACGATGCTGATACCGGAGGCTCAGAATGGCCGGAAAATGAACCTGTCCATCCGGCTTGCCGCCCTGGAAGTAGGCTGCGATAGCCGCTTCGTACTCGGCTGTAAGAGCGAAGACCTTGCCGGCGCATTTTCGCCGGAACTCATAGGTCGTGGCGCTGTCGTGAGCTTGCAGCTCTTTGAGCAGCACCGGATAATCCGACGGATCGACAATAACCGTGACATCGGCATGGTTCTTCGCAGCCGAGCGAAGCATCGACGGCCCACCGATATCGATGTTTTCGATGATCTCCTGATCCTGTGTGTCGGGCTTTGCGACCGTTTCGCGAAACGGATAGAGGTTGACTACCACCAGATCGATCGGCCGCGACTCAAGCATTTCCAGTTCTTCGCAGTCTCTTGGATTGTTTCTGCGAAATAGCAAAGCTCCGTGAACTTTGGGATGAAGCGTCTTCACTCGGCCGTCCATGACCTCCGGGCTGCCGGTAAATGAGGTGATCGAGACTGCGTGAATCCCGGCGTCGCGGAGTTTCTTCATCGTGCCGCCGGTCGAGATGATTTCAATCCCCAGCTTATTCAGTCCTGCGGCCAATTCCACCAGGCCGGTCTTGTCGGATACTGATATGAGAGCGCGCTTGATCTTTCCTTGCTCAGACATGTTATACCTTTCCTGTCAACAGTCGCTGGGCTTCGCGGTACCGACTGGCCGACGCCGCGATTACTTCATCAGGCAACCGGGGCGCGGGCGGTTTCTTGTTCCAGTCGAGGGTGTCGAGATAATCACGAATCGGTTGTTTGTCAAATGATGGTTGTGACTTTCCCGGTAGATATTTGTCCACCGGCCAGAAGCGACTGGAATCGGGTGAGAGGACTTCATCAATGAGGATAAAGCGGCCATTTTTGTAGCCAAACTCGAACTTGGTGTCTGCAATAATGATCCCTCTCGTGAGAGCGTAGTCGGCAGCCGTCTGGTAAACGGCCAGCGATTTGTCACGACAGAGCTGGGCGGTTTCGCGGCCGATTTGTTTCACCATCGCGTCGTAACTGATATTCTCATCGTGGCCGTCGTCGTTTTTGGACGACGGCGTAAAGAGCGCTTGAGGCAGCTTCTCCGACTCACGCAGACTGGACGGGAACTCGAACCCGTGCACGGTATTTGCCCCCTGCTTACGGGCTGCCTGAAGCTCCTTCCACATCGACCCGGAGATGTAACCTCGCACGATACACTCAACGTCTACCCGCTCGGCCTTGGTGACAATCATCGAACGCCCTTCAAGCATCTGGCGATAGTTGCGAAGCGGCTTGGGGTAGTCATCGACATCGGCGGCCACAAGATGGTTGTCCACAACGCTCTTGAGGAAGTCGAACCAGAAGAGCGACATCTGCGTAAGCACCCGCCCCTTGCCGGGGATACCGTTGGGCATCACCACGTCAAACGCGGAAACACGATCCGAAGCGATGAACAGCAGCGAGTCGCCCAGATCATAGATATCGCGCACCTTCCCGCGCCGAATCATCGGGTACTCTTTGATTTCGGTGGTCATTACCACCTCGGACTTAGTCGAGGTCATACTTGCCCCTTATCAGATTGTCTATCGCGCGGGGATAGAGCTTATGTTCTTCCACCAGTACGCGGGCGGCGAGCGTCTCGGGAGTATCACCGGAAAGCACCGGCACCCTCACCTGTTCGAGGATGCGGCCGTGATCGTAAATCTCGTCGACGATATGAACTGTCGGGCCGGACTCCTTTTCACCTGCGGCAATGACCGCCTCATGCACGAAATGCCCGTACATCCCCGACCCGCCGTATCTCGGGAGCAGGCCCGGATGGATATTGACTATTCGCTTCGGGTAGGCGCGTATAATCTCAGCCGGCAGAAGCTTCAGATAACCGGCCAGGGCGATATACTCGACTTTCCGCTCGCGCAATTTGGTCAGCATATCGGAAGTAGCTTCTTCCGGGGTAGCATACTTCTTTGAGAGAAAGACGAACGTCTCAACGTCCGCGCTCTTTGCCCGTTCAAGCCCGAACGCTTTGCTGGAGTTAGAGACTACCCAGACCACATCGGCGGCCAGATCGCCCCGCCTGGAGGCATCGATAATTGCTTGAAGGCCGGTGCCGCCACCGGAGATAAATACTGCCAACCTCGCTTTGTTCACATTCGCTAACCCGGTCATCCTATTAACAAGGGTGCTAATGTAGCAGGAAGAACCAAGCAGGCAATCTTCTTTTTCAGGATAATGGCGGGTTCGAGGACGGACCCGCCCTACAGGACTGCCTGCGGGTTGTAACGCGTTGCCAACTATAGGGCTATGATGTCAAACCTGAACCAATTTATCAGGCCGACGGCGTGGGCCAGCAGGAATAAGAAGAGAATCTGCACCGCTATCAGGTAGACTTTGATACCTGGGGCGCGCTCCGCCCGCGACGTATCAAACCCGGCGGACTGACAGATATACAGCGGCAAGCGGGCCAGAAACAGGCCGATCTGGAACAACCAGAAGAGCGGATTGAAAAGTTGAATTTTCTGTACCCACAGGAGTTGACGGTATTCCTTCAGTCCTCGTTCCAGGATTGCCAGTGGTTCTTTTTCATCAAGCGAAAAACGTTGGATCACGTGGTCTCTGAAAATGGCTTTGATAAGATTGACCTGGACCCTGCCACCGCCTCGGGCCGGAGCATCGCGCGTGACAAGGTAGCCGAGACCGACCTTTTTCAGAGAGTCGACGGCGAGCGGCGCTAAAGGCTCCATCCGTTGTCTGATCAGCTGAGCCGGGACGTTGGTTTCACGGTTGGTAAATTCGATATATTCCCCATATAGTGCCCGAAACTCCGTCAGGTTTTCCAGCCGCTGTTTGATCTCAAAGTAGTTCATCATGGCCTGGACCCACCTTCAAGAAACACTTTAAGGTCAGCATTGAATCTGTCTGTATGTTCGAGGTTTACCATGTGGCCAACATCAGGGTACATGAACATGCGGCTGCCCGCGATCAGCTCGTGGAGTTGCTCGGCCAGCGGAACAAACACTTTGTCCAATGCGCCTGCAAAGATGGCGGTAGGAACCGTGATCCGATTGACCCGGCTCAGATCGTCCTCTCGGGGATATTGGCCCCGCATCGGGTCCTTCCAGACTGCTCCTGAGTATTCTGACATCATACTATCCAGAAAATCCCGCAACTCGCGCCGGTCGTCCTTGTACCAGGCCAGACTCCAGCTTCTCCACTTGTTGAGAGCCGCTGCAGCGCCTTTGTCCCTCGCGAGCTGATCAAGATGCGGGAACTTCTTCCCGACATCGTATCCGGCTGCTCCGGTCGAGACGAGGACAAGCGATTTCAGCCGGTCCTGGTGTTCGAGGGCATACCCGATTGCGGTAGCGCCGCCCATCGACAGCCCGACCAGGTGAAACGACTCTATTTTTAGATTATCGACCAGACGGGCGAGGTCCTGCACCCGGTCGGCGCGCGAGTAGCCGGACAGGGGGGCGTCGGACAACCCGTGGCCACGGGCATCGGGCGTGATGACATGATACTTGTCGCGGAAGTATTCGACCTGTGGCCGCCACATGCGCCGGTCGAGCGTGAAGCCATGCAGGAACACGAGCGCCTCTCCCTCACCGGCGCCCTCGTAGTAGATGCGCAACTCACCAAGATCAGCGTACGGCATGGGGGAATATATACATTTGCGACGAAAGGACAAATCTGCGTAGGGCGGGCTTGTCTTCAAGCCCGCCAATTCTCTCGCCGTATATTATGATGATGGCGGGTTTGAGGCAAACCCGCCCTACGGAACTGCTTGAGTTAATGGCTTACAATGTGCTTGACACCTGAAGATGCGTGGTTGATCTTTGCCCACAGATATCAGAGTTGAGACTCTTTTCCACGGGGATTAACGTGGCACAGCAAGAACAACAGAAACTTGTGATCGTCCTACAGAGCAACACTGCTGCGGATCCCAACGATCAGTGGGCCAAACAGGTGGCAAGTCTCGTTAACGGGAGGCAGAACTCGATCGTAGTCACTTCAAAGATATCGCATCCCCCTGCATCCAATTTGTCCATTATCTATGAAGACGGCGATGGCAGTGCACCTTACGGGCCTGTCGCCTGGTTTGATCCCGCGCTGGACCATCAGGGGACGAAGATGTCAATAGATTTGACATTCTATAGAGAGAAGCGGATTTCGATGCCACAGGAGTACTACCTTTGTTACTTCATCTCAATTATCGTTTTCGAGTTCGTCTTCTCTATGGCGCGAAATGGCAAGAAGTTGAGAGTGCTCAAACCTCACGAGTTTGATCAAGTCAACGACCTCGTCTGGCGCGGTGCCCTTCCAGAATCATCGAAAAATACACTCGTTAATCTGACGAATTCGCTATCCCAGGGACTTTACCGCGGATTTCTTGAGGCAAGCACGCAGATTCTATTAATCGGCCAAGCCGTGACCCACCAATTATCTGAGGACGCAAGGGTAGTTTCTGACTTCCTCTCTGGACTCTCCATGTCGGGAATCGGTGACATCTATCCTCAAGTGCGCCGGAAACTTATTCAATGGGGTCCACAAGCGTCCAGTAGGCTGGAAGGAAGCTTCTCTTCGGCCGACCCAAAAGCAATGCCACTCTTTATCGATTTTCTTGAGGCTACACCAGACGAGGATTCCCTTTACTTGTTACGAGCCATCGCATCAGCCGAGAAGATTGAAGATGAACCCAAAAGCAATGCTCAAATGGCATATGAGAGATTCGTGAAGGGCAAGCCGCGGCCGACGGCCGATCCGGTGAGAGACGTTGGTTTGACGGTAACGCCGGAGCCAGCCTCAGCAGTCGGTTCGACAGCAGGCCCAGATAGTGTTAGTCGATTGGCTCAGACCGTTGATTTCGCTGAGAAACAGGGCGGCCCAGCGACAGAAGAAGTTGCACTGGAACACCCGGGAGTGACCGTAATACCGGAGCCGGCGAGGGCGGTGGGTAGGACGATACCTCCAATGGTCAGTACTGGGCAGACAGAGCCAATTCAGTCTGATGCAAACGTGGCGAAAGCAGGTGAAGGCCCGGCCTACCCAGGCCGCGTGGCCGCAAGGAACGACGGCACCGGCGGTCCGGATTTGCTTGGTTATGATGATTATGCCGTAGCCATCGCCGACATCATCACTGCCGATGGTACACAGACGCCGCTCACAATTGCAGTCGGCGGTCCGTGGGGGCGGGGGAAAACAAAACTGCTTGAGCTTATCAGAGATAGGGTGAAGGGGTTCTCTGGCAGGAAGACACGCTGCAAATGTCGTATCGTTGAAGTAACGGCATGGGAGTTGTCGAAAACGCGGTTGATTTGGGCAGAGCTTTATACAAGGATTCTGAAGCAAGCACTTTCAAGTAATCTGCTACGGCGGCTCATGTTTCGATTACGATTCGCGGCCCTGAAGGCACCGTGGAAATTCTGGTCTACCGTCGCTTTCGTCTTTCTTGTCGTCTTTGTCATAGCCGATCTCTTCATGCCGTCGTCGGTTCCTAAATTCGGCCTTCGACTTCTCGAGTGGAAAGCCGTGCCAGAGTGGGTGGCTCCGGTAATAGGTGCCGGATCCGCTATCTTAGCTGTGCTACAGCAGATCGGAGGACCCCTCGGAAAATTCATATTGAAGGGCTTGAACAAACGCCCCCTATCGCCCGCACCCGGTTCGGAACAGGACATTCTCTGTAGTATGGAACATGTTCCTCAGGCACTTCAGTTCGCAATTGGCAGTCGAATCGTAGTGTTGGTTGACGACTTAGATCGCTGTTCCCCTAAGCAAGTTCTCAGTGTAATCGAGGCGATTCGTCTGTTTCTCAACGCTAAAGAGTTCGTCTTCGTCTTGGCTATGGACTGCGGTGTCGTAACTCAAGCAATCGGCGAGCACTATAAATTCATGTGTCAGCACCCGTGGGAAAGGCGTGAGATGGGCCGCGAGTACCTTGACAAAATCATCCAAGTGCCCTTCCATCTGCCTCCACTGACTGGGGAAGAGACTGCGACTTTAGCCCGAGAACTGCTGGAGCCGTACTCGAGAAAACGCGTTCCCACGTCAGAGCCACCGCCCGGCACAGTAACGCCGCCTCCGTCACCTCTACCTCCAGGGCTGCCTCCAATACAACCCGTCGAAGAAAGGCTACAACAAACTAGACCGGACATTCCGGAGTTGCACTCCGATGAAAGTGAAGCTGTTGAGTTGTTCTGCAGAGAAGCCGGTGCAGCTATGTCGCCACGTCTGATCAAGCGCTACGTCAATGTATACATGATCGCACGCAATATCTACATCTCGGGACGGAAGGAACACCCACCCGCAAGCTTCGCTTATTGGATAGGCATTTCCGTTCTGTACCCAGCTGAGGCCACACGCTGTCTCACATTCTTCGATGCGACAACCGATGACCCGCTTGTCTCGGAAATGGCGGGGTATCGTTTCCACATGAAAGTCGAAGACTGGCATGAACTAAACCCTGCCAGAGTCGAGGCCTTCAAACGGCTCTATGCCGCATTGGTCATACAGCACACGGTCGTATACGTGAACAGAACCATCACCGACTGCTTCAACCTGGCGCTCGACTAGTGAGTGAGGCGGGTTTGAGGCAAACCCGCCCTACGAACCCTGTCAAACATCATCAAACCCGTTGTCCTTCCACCATTTTTTGAAGGCCGGGCCGGTAGGACCCTGCAATATGTCGCCGTAGATGCTCCCCCGAAGTTCACCCCAGCGGCCGTTGAATTTCAGCCATTCCTGACCGGCACGCGGATTAGCGCGGTCACCGAGAATCTCCAGATTCTCCCAGCACCGCCACTCGGCGCCGTTGCCACAGTAGTCGTCGGGCAGGATCATGGTCGGGCGCACTTGCCGCCCGGATTTCGGATAGCTCGCGTGTGAGTGCCGGGCCGAGTAGACAATCGGGTGGGTGTTCTCCGCACAACGGAAGCCGTCGGTGTTGCCCTGTGCCGATGAGTACCAAACGTGCCATTTGCCTCCGGTGTGAGCCGCATAGAAGACGCGAACGATATCGCTGCCGCCTTTGTCGACTTCCACCTTGATGTGCTCCCAGTCGCCTTCATGGGTGATGGAGCGATCAATCGCGATGGCGCCGTTGTACGGATAGCAGAACAGGTAAGCGAGATGCCAGCGACCGGAACCGGCAGGCTGAACATGAACATAGCATTTCGCCGATGTGAGATTACCGATACAGGTACCCGTGCGGTCACGATCATCGGGAATATCGAGATAGAACATCCCCTTGGACAGGCCGCCGGAATGGTCATCCCCCACCTGCTGACTTACGAGAGTTACGGAATTGACCTGTCCTTTGGCCAGAACCGGCGTGATGGTGACCGGTCGTTTGGCGTGCATGAGCGAGGCCACGTGCAACAACTCGACCCGTCCAAGATACCATTCCGCGCTTGACGGGAAGTATCCTTCCTCGGGATGAAACCGCACCAGCGGTGCGAACCGGCGGGTGAGTCGATCCAATTCGACAGGACACAGCACACCGACCGCTTCTGTTTGGCGATTTGTGTCGAAACGGAGTGGAAAGTGTTTCCAAAGCAGCAGTAGGGCGGGCTTGTCTTCAAGCCCGCCATTGGCGTTGCTTTCATGACATGGCGGGTTTGAAGCAAACCCGCCCTACGGGCTACACCTTGCTCGCGCCGCGATCAAGAAAGTTCTTGAACGAATCCAACAGATCGATCGGCACGGGGAAAATAATCGTGCTGTTCTTCTCGGCGGATACCTCAACCAGCGTCTGCAGGAATCGAAGCTGCATGGCGTTGGGGGCGGTCGCGATAATGCGGGCCGCATCGGCCAGTTTCTGAGCTGCCTGCGCTTCACCCTCAGCATGAATAATCTTCGAGCGGCGCTCGCGCTCAGCTTCGGCCTGCTTGGCGATAGCGCGGGTCATTTCGGGCGGCAGGTCGACATTCTTGACCTCGACCACCGACACCTTAACGCCCCACGGCTCGGTCTGCTCGTCAATAATCCGTTGCAGCTCGGAGTTGATCTTCTCACGGTTGGCCAGAAGATCATCCAACTGTTGCTGACCAAGAACCGAGCGTAACGTGGTCTGCGCGATCTGCGAGGTGGCTTCGAAGAAATTAGCTACCGAGACAATCGCCCGGTTGGCGTCGACCACCTGAAAGTAGAGCACCGCGTTTACTTTGAGCGATACGTTGTCCCGGGTGATTACATCCTGCGGCGGAATATCATAGGTGATCACGCGCAGATCGACGCGGATCATCTTGTCTACTCCCGGGATCAGTATGATCAGGCCCGGACCTTTCATGCCGATCAATCGTCCCAGTCGAAAAATCACGCCGCGTTCATACTCCCGAAGTATCTTGATCATGTTGAACAGCAGCACGATGCCAAAGAATATGATGATTAGAATACCAAGCGGAACGGGGGATGCCATTTCTACTCTCCTTTATTTCGAGTTTAGTTTCTTGACTTTCAGCAGCAGTTTGTCCACGGCGACGATCTGCACTTTGTCACCGGGTATCAGTTCTTCATCGCACTGGGCCTTCCAGAGTGCGCCATCGACGTATACCATATCTTTGGTTTTGACCACTGCCGTCTTGCCGGGCATGCCTTCGCCGCCGGTCGAGACAGTGCGGCGATGCGCCTTGATCACCAGCCAGATCACGGCACCGAACAGCGCGGCCATGATCAACGTGATGGTAAGAAGGAACGAAATTGAAATCTTGAGAGCCGGATCAACCGTATCGATCAACATAAGTCCTCCAAGGAAGAACGACACCAGGCCCCCGACAAAAAGGAGGCCGTGTGAAACCACTTTGATTTCCGCCACCCACAGGGCAATTGCGAGTATGACCAGCGCCAGACCCGCGACGTTAATCGGCAGGGTCTGCATGCCATAGAAGGCAAGTATCAGCGAAATCGCGCCGACCACACCGGGGAAAATTGCGCCGGGGTTATACAGTTCCAGGACAATACCAAGGCCACCGATGGAGAAGAGTAATAACACAATCTCAGGGGTAGTGATAATCTGCAGCGCCTTTTGCGAGAAAGTGGCGTCGATCGCCTCGATATCCACTTGGGAGAGCGCCATAATCTTCTTACCGATGGGCAGTTCGGTTTCGCGGCCGTTAAGCTGTGCGAGGAGATCGTCGAGATCGTTAGCGATGATATCGACCACGTTGCTGTCGAGGGCTTCCTGAGCGGTAATCGAAACCGATTCTCGCACCGCCCTCTCTCCCCATACGGCGTTGCGGCCCCACTTTTCGGCCATCGAGCGCATCTTGGCGGCGGCGTCATTGGTGAGCTTCTCATTCATAACCGAGTCAATCTTCTCACCCCCCCCGCCGACCGGGTGGGCCGCTCCGATATTGGCGGTAGGCGCCATCGCCGCAAAATGCGCCGAGTAGGTGATATACACACCCGCCGATCCGGCCGTGGCTCCGAGCGGTGCGATATATACACACACCGGAACATGGCTGTTCAGGATAGTCTTGTTGATGCCCCAGGTGGCGTTGGAGAAGCCGCCCGGCGTGTCGAGAAAGATCACCAGCAGTTCGGCGTTGTCGTTTTCGGCAGTCCCGACCGCATCCTCGATTCGCTCTGCCGTCGTAGCGCCGATTGCACCCTCGATGGACATGGTATAAACAAGCGACCGTCCGACATCCCGAGGCTCTCGCGGTTCAGCCGAGTCTGAGACGGCGATATTTGAAGTACTGTCAGCCGTTACCGACTGACAAAGTATGAACATGGCCAAGGCGATGATCAGCCAGTGCATTGTTCTTTGACGCATGGGAAAAACTCCTTTGACTGACATAATATCAGTACGCGCTGGCGGCGTGTCAATTCAAAACCGAATAATACTGCCTTGCGTCACCAATTCAGGGATCGGTGGCAATAGCGAACGACGCCATCAAGAACAGTAGCAAGGACTTCGGTGTCAAGTATGCGAACCGGCGCCACTCGAGTGATATCCTGGCCAAGAACCACGAAATCGGCCGGATAACCGGGCAACAAGTACCCGCGACAGTGTTCCTGACCGCAGGCTATGGCCGGTCCGACCGTGAAAGCCTGGAGCGCTTCGGCGGCATACAAGCGCTGCTCCGGATGGAATACGTCGCGGCGGGCGGGTCGCGCCCGCCGCACGGCGGCGGCTATTCCGGCAATCGGGTCAAGCGGCTCAACCGGAGCATCGGAACCAAAAGCCAATGGAATCTTCTTGTCGAGCACCGAGCGGAAGACATAGGCGTTGGCGCTGCGTTTATTCCAGTACTTCCGGACCATGTCTATATCCGCCGGACAGTGCGACGGCTGCATGGAAGCGACCACCCCGAGACGCTTTAATCTTGCAAGGTCTTTGCGACGAACCAACTGCAGGTGTTCGATACGGTGGCGTAAAGTCCTTGAATCCCGACCACCGACAGTATCGAGCACATCCAGAACGTTGGCGACTGCCCTGTCCCCTATGGCATGGATTGCGCATGGTAGTCCGAGACCTGCCGCCTGCCGGACAGTTCTTGTCATGTCGGCAACCGGGGTAACCTCGACGCCGTAATTGTCACGGCTGCCGTCATACTTATGGAAACAGAGAGCGGTCTGGCTTCCGAGTGAACCGTCGGCGAACAGTTTGACTCCGGCAATGCGAAAGAACGCCGTGCCGGCGCCATAACGAGTACCGGACTTCTTCAGTTCCGGGAGTGTGGCTGCCGGAGGATAATAGTTGATGCGCAACCCAACTTTGCCGCACTCAGCCAAATCAACAAAGTATGAGAAACCATCAGGTCCGTCGAACGAATGCACACCAGTCACACCCTTGCGATACGCCAGCTCCAGCGCCTGTCGATAGCATTTGTCCATATCCCCCCTGGTCAACGCGGGAATGGCACGAAACAGGGGGAGATAGGCCGGCGTCTCACGAAGAAGCCCCGATGGTGAGCCGTCCGGCAGTCGCTCAATCCTTCCTCCAGACGGGTCCGGCGTCTTCGCGTTGATTCCAGCAACCTCAAGAGCCCTGGAGTTTACCCAAGCGGTGTGAGTGTCCTTGTAGAATATGAACGTCGGTCGGCCACCGGTAATCTTGTCCAGCATGAAGCGGTCCGGCTCAGCGCGTTTGCGGAATCCTTCCGGAAACAATCCTCCGCCGACCACCCACCGAGCACGCGGAAGACCTTGCGCAAAACGGTCAATCTTATCAAGCGCCTTTGCAAGCGAGCTAATTCCGTCCAGAGAGACCTGTGAGAGCGATTTCGCCAGCCAGTAGAAGTGCGTGTGAGCATCAACCAGTCCGGGAATGATCGTGCGACCTTTCAAATCGATTCTTGCATAAACGCGAAAATCGGGATCGTGCTCCAGACGATTGCCTACCGCCACTATACGGTTGCGCGATACGGCCATGGAATCAACGACCAGCCCGTCGGCCTGAGTCAGGATTCGTCCGTTATGAAACAGAACTTTCGTTTTCAAAGTGCTTGCCTCTTATCCGAGAATCACCGTCGCGAGTGGTCACACCAAGTCTGTCCAGCTCCTCAAGAATAGGGATGGCAAACTTGCGGGTGAAGCCGAACCGGTCGCGAAGTTCAGCCACCGACAAACGATCAGTCGCTCTGAGATGATTCCTGACAAACGCGACAATATCTGACCAGACTTCAGACAGAAAGAGGAAATCCGACCCGCACTTATATCCCTCGCCGGATTCGATGATGTACTTGATTGCCTGCTGGTAATTCTTGCCTTTAGCTGCCAACTCATTCAAGGTTGGCGGGGCGAGTTTCTGGGCGCGCAGGATACCCAATATCTCATCGTGTGCCTCCTTGATTATTCCCTTGAGACTCATCCCTCGACCCGCGAGATCATACAGATCGTCCTTCCGCTCAAGCAGAGACTGCCGGACCAGGTAATTAAGCAACACCGGAAGGACAACACTCAAGTGCGGCAGCTCGTGGGTGAGTTGTGCAGTGCTAAGTCCCTTGAGATGCGGTTGTTTCTGCAGTTCATGACGGACCGCAACCAGCACACTATCTGTAACCTGCTTCAAGGCATCAATTGCATACAAGTAACTGTCGAATCGGCCGATCCTGCCGTCGGCCTCCAACTGGGATAGCGTTTGATCGACGTCGCTGTCCGCAAAGTCAGCCGTTTTCAGCAGATCACCGCGCAATGCCAATACCTGCTTTTCCAGTTCCGACAGCACGAGGGACTCCAGCGTGAAAGACAATCGTTTGTTCAGGTAGGCATACCGCTCTAAATCCCGTCGACGCGGCAATGTAGGCAGGTGGTCAAGCACTGTACCTCCGCCAAGGGTGACCATGGGAGTGGGAAGTCTCAGCACGAAACGGTCTCCAACCAGCGCATAAACCGGCTCATCAGGTTTGAAAAAGACCAACCCGGTCTCGGACGGTTCGAGGGCTTTGCGGTCCAGCAACCTGACCTCACCCTCGGCCTCGGTCGTGCCAACTATCAGCAGCGCGCGTCTGCGGTCAATAAGCGGAACGGCGGCATGGGCAAGGAGTTCTACCGAAAGGACAAGAAGAGGGTTGTCGCTAAAGTAGGTCAGATCGGTACGGTCGCTGATGACGCCTCCGCGCACCAGTTGCTCACGCTCAATACCGGTGAACGACACCGCCGTGCGCTGCCCGGGTGCGGCGATCTGCACTTCCTGACCGGCCGACTGAAGTGTGCGCACCTTACCTGTGACCATCGCCGGCCACACTCCAACGGCCTGCCCCACCTGCAGATTGCCTCCGCGCAGCGTGCCGGTCACCACACCACCCATACCGGGCCGCACAAAAGAGCGGTCTACGGCAAGGCGGGCTTTCCCAAGATTCTTTCGCGACGGCAGTTGCTTCGGGAGGTCATTCAGATATTCACCCAGTCTATCGAAACCGTAGCCGGTTTGAGCCGACACGCGAAAAAACGGAGCATCATGCAGAAACGACCCTGCCGTCTTTTCCCGCATTTCCTGTTCAAGTAACTCCAGCCAGTCCGGCTCGGCGAGATCACACTTATTGATGACTATTAGTCCGTGTCGCACCCCAAGCAAGCGCGTGATCTGAAAATGTTCTTCGGATTGCGGCATCCAACCATCGTCGGCCGCCACTACCAGCATGACGCTGTCGATCCCGCCCGCCCCGGCGATCATATTCTTGACAAATCGTTCGTGGCCGGGAACGTCAACCAGCGCAATCTCCTCCCCGCTAGTTGTGCGGTAGAAAGCGAAGCCGAGGTCGATGGTCATGCCCCGGGCTTTTTCCTCGGGGAGACGGTCGGGGTCCGTGCCAGTCAGGCGCTTGACAATAGAGGACTTGCCGTGGTCGATATGACCAGCCGTGCCGATGACAATCATGCGCCCCTCTTTCCCATCATCCAAGCGCGTGACTTACAGCCCCGGCCAGCATTGCCACGTCGTCGGAATCAACCGCTTTCAGATCGAGAATGAACCGGTCGTTATCTATCCGGCCAATGATCGGTGGCGAGGACTTGCGGAAAGCAATCATCATTTCATTAGCGTTGCGTGAGCGTGCGAAGACCAACCCGATTGACGGCAGACTCTGCTCCGGCAGCGCGCCTCCACCGACAAAGGCAGCCGTTTCTTCAATCGACAGATCCGACGGACTGCCCGCCTGAACAACGATAGCCTCTGCCATCCGGCGAAGCTCTTGTACCGGACGACTCAGCACCTGCCACAGCTTGATTTCCTCGAGATGCGTACCGTTGAGATAGGCGGCCAGAAGTCGTTCCAGCACCGCAAAGACGAGCTTGTCTACTCGCACAGTACGGAAAATGGGGTTCTTCTTGATTTTCTGTACGACGTCACGTTGACCGACAATCAGACCGGCCTGCACACCACCGAGCATTTTGTCACCGGAGAAACAGGTCAGAGCGGCACCGGCGCGCACCGATTCCTGCACGGTCGGTTCGTGGTATCCGAGGATTTCGCGAGTAGATCCGAAAACGCCACTGCCCAGATCATTGACAACCGGAAGACCATGTTTCAGTCCGAGAGTCACCAACGCCTTAAGGTCGACCTCCTGAGTGAATCCGGACTGAACGAAATTGCTCCGGTGGACTTTGAGGATCAGAGCGGTGCGGTCATCAATCGCCTGTTCATAGTCGGCAAGCGTCGTGATATTGGTGGTGCCGACTTCGCTAAGTCTGGCCCCAGAGCGATTGAGGATATCCGGGATACGGAACCCGCCGCCGATTTGCACCAGTTCGCCGCGTGAAATAATCACTTTCTTGCGGTTGGCTAGCGTGTTCAAAATCAGGAATATCGCGGCGGCATTGTTATTGACCACCGTGCCGGATTCCGCCCCGGACAATGTCGCCAGGTAACGTTCACACGCGACGCCACGGCCGCCCCGCTTGCCGGAGGTCAGGTCAAACTCGATATTTCCATAGCCTATAGCAGTTTTCTTAATCTCATCGAAAATCTGCGGCGACAACGGCGCACGACCCAGATTGGTATGAACGACAATGCCGGTCGCGTTGATCACCCGTGTGATGCGGGCGGCAGCTTCGTCGCGAATTCTTTCTCTGATGGCATCAAAGAGCGAGTCTTGAGTTGTTGGCTCAGCAGTCACGCTTAGTTGCTGTTTCAATTCGGCGACTACTTCTTTTGCGATCTCAGAGGCTATGGGTCGAGGTATGGCCGAAAGATCATGAGCCAATTCCTCGGACTGAAGAATTATTTCAACCGCAGGAAAGTCGCGCGGCGTACGGATTATTTTCTCGGCCATAACGACTCGTTGTAGATGATATGCGCCAGTACCCGGCCTACGTTGGCGAGAGACTCGGCCGAACATTTGTCGGGTGTGTCGTTTTCGGTGTGCCAATACTTGTAGTCAAAATCTATCAGCAGCGCGGTCGGCACTCCGGCCGCTCCCAGCGGGAGGTGGTCATCTTGAATGGTGTGACGTACGCTGTCGACAAACGTCGTCACGCCAACCTCAACGGCCGCCCTCCAGATCATGTTGTTGATCGTCTGGTAGTATCGCTCGGTGTATTCTTCGCGGTAAATCCGTTGATACATGTCGCCCACCATATCAATCACTAATGCAAAATAGTATTTGTCCCGTATCCCCTGCCGGGCAAATTCGCGCGATCCGAGTGAATAATAGTCATAGTCGCCGCTCTTACCCCAATCCTCGCCATCGCACAGAACGATATCAAGATTGCACTTCGGGGACAGTTGCTTGACAAGACCAGCCAGTTCCAAAAGTACAGCCACACCAGATCCGCCGTCATCAGCTCCGGCAATCGGCTGATTCCGCCGGGTAGAATCGGAATGATAATCCGTGCGGGGGCGACTGTCATAGTGTGCCATCAGTAGTATCGCCCGCTCATCGTCAGGGTCTCCTCGAAATCGGGCCACCACGTTAACCATCGGCGTGTCAACCGATGCGTAGGGATCAAAAACCTTGAACACCTGCGAGTCCACCGAGAAGCCGCTGTTCTCAAGTTGTCGGTAGAAGTACTCGCGGCACCTCGCCGACGCCGCTGTGCCTGGCACCCGCGGGCCAAACTCAACCTGCTGCTCCAGATACTTGTACGCGCGTGCACCATCAAACTCCGGCGGCACAACCCGGTCCGAGCATCCGCTCGTAAGCGCAACAGCAAGAGAACAAACCAGTGAGAAACGAATCATGGGGGAATTTGCCGGCAGCATTCAAGCAAGTCAACCGAAAACCGTTAGAAATGGATTTCGGTCCAGAGTTGAACTTCTCGGACGTGACTCTTGCGATGTCTCTGCAGGTCATTGGTATCCTGCCACCTGACGGTCAGGCCGCCGCGAATCTGATTCGAGAACGTGTAGGATATCACAGGAGACGCAGCGAAACTGGAATTGTCCGTGAAGACCACGGCGGGCTTCCCGAGGTTAGACTTCTCCGAGCGGTTGGAACCGTATTGCACGCCAAGATCGATTGTCACCATCGATTTAAACTTCAGTTTCCCGAATATGGGAATCGAAATGCCGGTCGGGGCTGAAAAAGCGTACTTAGTCGAGACCGCAATGGTTTCCTTGGTCGTGCGAACCTCGTACTCAGGTGTGCCATTTGAACGGTTGGCTTTTTCCTCAATCGAAAGGGTGTTGCCATATGACCCGGACAGGGACAACTTCGAAAACAGTTTAAGGTTAAGAGAAATCACAGGGCTGCGGTTTATTGTTTCGGTTCTGCTGATCGCAAAGCCGCCGTCGAGACTGCGCACTTCACTTATCTGCCTCGAATAGCCAGTACGAGGTGAGAATATGTCAATGAACCAGTTTACGTACTTCTTCAGTAACGGCAGGGTAGTGAATCGTCGAATCTGTATGCTCAGTTCGGGCCACGATGTCGTGATGGACTCCGTGCGATCAGTACCTACCGACGTCAGGCTGCGACTGGTTTTAGTCTTATAACTGACCGTGGTCGAAATGCCTCCGAGGAGCGAGAACCCGGAGCTCAAGTCCAGAGACTCAGATTCGCCGGCCGAAGGATTGCGGTTGGATCCGGTGGATGGGAAATCGGCACGACTGTCGAAGCCGAGGCGGTTCTTCCACGGAAGCTTGTCAAGAATTCCCGGTATTGATCGATTGAATCCCTGGGAGTATTGGTACCGGAACGGCTGCATCCAACCAGTCAGAAACTTTAGACCTTTCAAGATCGGAGCGTAGAATGGCTTGCCTGGCTTCTTTTCCGGCTCTTCTTCGGAGCGACCGCCGCGGGCGGTTCCGGTACGAGCCGTGCTCTTCCCTCCAGCGCTCTGCTTCCGGCCAATGTCAAAAAGCAACTGATGCTTGAAATCACCCGACACCGACCAGTTCTTTGTCAGCGACGCCGTGTGCGTTTGCGTTCTCGAATCGAAGTTGTCCGTATAGCTGGCCATGTAGGAAAACGTCTCTGTGAAAAACTCAAACAACTTTGGATCATAGGTGGCTTGAAATGACTGATTGTAGCTATCCTCCTGCCCGAGCTTAAAATTCCGGAATGCGATGTTCACCAAAGAAGGATCAGTCATATCCCTTCTGGTGCCCATGTTGTAATTTACGTTCAGAGTGGGAAACAGCCGGTACGACAAGTCCATCCGGCCGTCCAGCTTCCGACTGAACGAGGACGTGCGATTCAGGTCAATATCGTCCGTGGCCTGCAGGTTACGATTGAAAGTGGCATTCCATGTCCATCTGGAAGGATATACTGAGAACTTTGAAGGCGCGAATCTTTTCAGCAACGGAATCGGCTTGGTCCAGAAGAAAATCGGAATCTCCGGCGGTTTGCTCACCCCCATCTCGAAATCAGCACGGAAATTGTAGTTCTCCGCAAAGATGTAGGGATTAGTCACTTTCTGCTGTCGCGCACGGGTATAGGAGAAAGACACTTTTTGGCGATTCAGCAGAGCATTGAAGAGAAGACTGCTGCCCTTGCGTGCGAACGACTCCGAAAGGGTTACATTGATCGATCGAGCTATATTTTTCTCGGCCTCCCGAGTTTCCGGTGGCAGCACCACGTCAGAGTTATTTCTCAGAAGCGGAGTGACTATCGATTCGGTGTAACGGTACGAAACCGGCATCCTGGCAGTCCACGACCTGGGCAGGAACCTGCCGACATCAAAAGATCCACCAGCCGAAAGATTGTCGGTTACCTGGCCGCTGCCCAAATTGTCTCTGGAACCACCTCGCGTAGCTTGCGAGAGACCGCGGAAATAGGCGTCACGGTGTTCATAACTGAAGCTGTAGGTCGCAAGATCAGCCAGGGAACCGCTGACCAGCACGCGCGCTGCCGTACCGACATCTTTGCGCACCTCGGTCACACGGAGTTCATCCAGCCACACATCGCCCGATATTGCCGAACCGCCGTAGTTGCGAACGCTGGCCGAAAGGAATTTCACTTCGTTAATATTCGGGCGGCCCACCACCCTGTAGATTTCGGTCGAATCCTCCAGCCGCGCCTTGCGATCTACCTGGGCACGATCAGCTCGGTCCTTCAAAGCCGTAATCGAATCGAAAAGGATATTGACATAGTTGGGTGATGCCCAGCCGGGTTCAAGCAGTGTGCGGAACTCGTAGTAGTTCAGGCTGTCGAGACCCAGGCGAAAATAGAACATCAGACTGTCATCTCGATTGATCGATGAGTCACCATGGACATACATTTCCATCCGGCGATAACCGGAGTAAGACTCCGTGGTCAGCAGCTCCTTCATCGCAGTCCCCTCGGCCCCGGGTTGGAGTTGGTTGAACACCATAGCCAGGCCTCGCTGGGCTTCGGTGACGTTGTTGACCTTGTCGACATACGCTTCAACGCCTGGCGGCGGTACAAACGTGCCGTTATCCTCGGAAACCGATGCGATGAAGAACTCACTCAAGCTGTCACTGGGCTGAGTTCTAAGTGTATCACGCCAGTTTGACTGAACAAAGCCCCAGTCGGCTATCAGTACCGAATCCATGTCGGTAAGACTGTCTGCTCCGGGATTGTCTTGCCCGAACCAAACACGCACGTGAGTCACTTGTGCCCAGCTTGCAATTTCACCGCCCTCTGAGACTGTATCAAGGACATCCGGTTCCCTTACCGGTACTCGATAAGTGTACCAGCCATTCCTGCCTGACCCGGGCACGAGATAAGGATTGTTCTCCTCCGCATTTAGAGGCAGTGCAAAAGTGAAGTAGGAGTTTCGTTTCTCAAAGCTCTTGGAAAGAGCCTCATTGTCGGGCAGACCCTGAACGGCATCGTCGTCGATATTGCCTTCAGTACCATTCTGCCACTCGTAGTGCAGCCAATGGTTGGGGTCATTGACTTTCTCCTGGTAACCTGGTGAGTTCCACACCTCCCTCGGAATAGGCGGGCGACCATTGTCATCGACACCGACTCCTTTACCCTTGAATTCATACCACCAGTTGTCTCCGGCCGGGTCCGGGAGGTTGTCTGCATCGTACACTTGACCACAATCGTCGGTCTCGGAAGCATCCATCTTGAGATCCAGACCAGTGTCTTCACCGTCGTCAAGGGTACCATTGGGCGGGTCACTTCGATCTTCATTTTCAAGTTTGTCGTTGCCGTTGATATCTTCGCTGATTCGTCCGAAGTCGAAGTGCAATACCCCCTTGCCACCTTTGGCCCGCACCTCGAACAACTGTACCCGCTTCTCATCGACCCGGTTGGCAAATGAGCGCATAATTCCGCCCCAGGACTCCGACGCCACCGAATCGCTGCACGGATCCTGAGCACTACCGGTGTACTTGTAGCCATGGGGACGAAAGATAAGGCGCAGCGGGTGCAAAGCCCCCTGACCGGCTGCTGTTTCGATCTGGTAAACGTCCTCGCGCGAAATCGCCGGCGGGTTGTGCCATCGAATGGTTCCGCGAGTCCATGAATTAGCGTTATCCTTGATGTCGATCGGTACTGAGGCGAGGGTCCAGTTATTGCGAACGTTGCCGAGGGACTGAAGCTCAACCGCTGATTCGAAATCGTCGATGTAGGCAGCTCCATCGACATTGGGATTGGGCCGCGACTGCGCTACTTCTGCCGTGACACGGATGCGGGATTCAGCTTCAGTGGAAATGAGCGGCAGCGCGTCGATCATCTTCGTCAGGAACTTCGGGGCCAGCCCGAAGCTGATGTCAAAATCCATGACCGCCGCTTTAGCCGTTTCCTGTCCGACCCGTGGTTTGCGCTCCTGGGCCTTATCCGATTTGTAGAGAACCGTCGCTCCGAATTTCAGGTCTTCGCTGTGTGCGTATTCCGCCCGCATGCCAAGAAGGGTCTTCTTCTGCAAGGCCATGAAGGGGGCATACTGGAACTGGACTTGCACGTCGGCATTGGGGTCGGTAGCTTCATCGGTGAGAAGAGTCACCTGACCCATGTCATACGAGATGTCATAGTCGGTCCCCTTGGTCAGTTGACGACCATTGAGTGTGACCCGTTCAGAACCCTCGATCACATTGGCTCGCCCCAGTCGGATAGTGGCGCTGCGCGTCTTGGTCGAACTCTGAATGTAGTACTCGCTGGCTTCCTGCTTTTCGATGGGTGACTGATAGTAGTACAAAGCCGGCACTTTATCAATCAGCGTGTCTGACGCATCATTGTTCGCATCGACAAAGACCCGATTGGAATTGAACGGTTCCCGCTCCGGGAAAATGAGCATTCCCCAGTCACTTCGGAAGACTGCGTCGTACGGGTCCAATTTCCCGTCAGGGATTTTCACTCCTTGCTGGTTGTTGTTCCACTGGTCCAGTCCCAGAATCTTCAAGTACGGGTCCTGGGCCACACCGTCCGCATCCTGATACTCAAGATTGGAAGTCGCTTCTTCACGTCCCGCAAGTCCCTTGCGGATCTTGAAATCGATATCGTCGATCGTGAGATTCTGAGGGATGCGATAGCAGTTCCGCCACATCAGTTGCCAGGCGGGGTGGCTCGGGAAATTGTCCTTGGTCTGGGGTTGAATGATGCGCAATGTGTCCATCCCCGGGCCGGTGTACCCAATCGTGTCTATTCGCCCGGTGGGCACCGATTCCGCGCTGTACCGCGTTATTTCCATGCGGACACCGAGCGTTCGCTGCCGGGCGCTGTAGAACACCAGCGCAATCGGGCAGTGCACAGGATCCTGGCCGTAGAGAAGCTCGAACTGCTCCCGGGGCACTTCCGTCATCAACATGTCACCGTCATAACTCGAGACTGCGGAGCCTGTTTTGAGGTACATGCGCTCCGCGTCGGTACTCTGTTGATTAGATTCCTCATCGTATACCCAGAGACGTTCCACCCGGTCGTACTTCCCGATTTCACCGGGATAAGCCAGATCGAAGATACGCCCCTGAAGATATGCATAGTCTCTTACGTACTCGGCATTCTCTTCGCCGCTGGCCGACACCGTAGATGATTCCGACGAACCTTTTTCCTGCGAGGCAATGGCCGTCAGGCTGAGATTGCCAAGCTGGGCTTCGGTCTTGAGTCCGAAGAGTCCCTGTATGTGCTGCGAGTAGCCGACAAACTGAGTATTGGGGATATTCAGCGTGGTGTTGCCGGCTTCAATCGTTTTTACAATATCATCGTCGTCGCCTTTGTAACGAAGGATAAGCCGGTTCGCCAGCGGGATGTCCGTCTGGTTGTCCTGGGATACGCTGACTGATATTTTCGTGCCGATGGTTCCCTGGATCGTGAAACGCGAAACCTGCTCCATATTGAGAGCCGGAAACTTACTCTGCTGCATGATACCCGACCTGGCGGCGTCATCCCACTGCGAGCGACCGGAGAAGGTGATGCGGTAGTTTCCGGAAACTCGCAGATTGGCGCCGCCCTCACCGAACATCTGATCGAATCGCTTGGGCAGGTTGACGCCGATGGAGAGCCCCTCGCGTCCTCCTCCCTGTTTGCTCCGGGCTACCGTGTTAGTGGCGAAGCCCTGCCACTTTTCGTCAATCGTGCTGCTGACGCGGTGGTTGTAGTAGTTGCGAGCATCGACTGAGACAGGAACCAATTCGACATTACCGCTGATCCTGGTCGAAAACGAAAAAGAACCGTTGTCGAAATTTCCCTGATCTGAAGCTTTGGGAGTAAATACTAACTTGTTGGAAAGAGCCGCATAGGAAAGTGGATACATGGCTGCGGAAAAGCGGTTGGCCGGTTCGTCGTACGAAGAAACGATCGTCGAACGAACATCGAGGCGAGCCTGAAAACCGATACCCTCAATCTGGGCAAACGCCCCCCCGCCCTGCGTAAGCAGAACTATGAAAAAGACTAAAGCTCTGGTGTGCGAAGGAACGCTCACAAGCCTACCAAGTATAACAAGTCGTATTTCAAGCCGTTAGCAAAGACTCGATAGGCGCGTTCTCCTACTGAAAGGATCCAAGCTGCTGGACTTCTTCCTGCAGTTCGATCCCGAACCGGTCCAACACTCTCTTCTTTAACATATCGGCCAATTGCCGGATATCCTTTGATGTTGCCCGGCCTGTGTTGACGATGATATTGGCGTGTTTGTCGTATACTCTGGCACCCCCGACACACAGCTCCTTGGCCCCTACCTCTTCCAGCAGGCGCCCTGCCGGCAGTTTGCCGTGTTCCTGTGTGGAATCAGGGATATTGCGGAAGAAACAGCCGGCGGTCCGCCGGTCGGGGTGACGTTCCGCACGCCGGGTAAGAATCTCGTCCACTCGCCTCTCGATCTCAGGCTTCTTCCCAGGAGTCAGCTCGAACGTGACTGAAGCGACGATCTCATGGGTCTCTTTCAGACGAGAATGCCGGTATGCAAACTGAAAATATGGCGCATCCTCAGTTCTCACGCCGCCACTGCTGTCCACCAGGACGGCTTTCTTGAGAACTTGTCCGACTTCTCCACCGAAGGCCCCGGCATTGCCGTAGATAGCTCCGCCGACACTGCCCCAGATACCGACCGCAAACTCCAGCCCGGTCAGCGAGTTTTCGGTGGCGAAGTTAACCAAGTCGATCAACTGTTCACCTCCGCCGACCTCAACCAAATTTATGTCTATGAGTCGCAACCCTTTGATTCCCAGCTTAATAACGAGACCATCAAAACCATCATCAGAGACCAACAGGTTGGAGCCGCCCCCCATTACGAAGACCGATATTGCCAGTGCGCCAGCCGACCTGACGGCACGGACAACATCGTCAACCGACCGCGCCACCAGAAAATATTTCGCCGGGCCTCCGGTCTCGAAACTGGTCAGCGGGGCAAGCTCCCGCGAGAACTCCAACTCAGTCCCAAAGGCTTCGATCAGCTTCGATGCCGGAAGGTTTGGCATAACTTTTGGCTGCACAACCATTTTCACGCCAAAGATAGGGTCGGAACAGGCCGAAAATCAAGTCCAAACAACCCATCGCGAGAGTGTCTTGGACACGTAATTCACCTGAAATTATACGCTCGGACAACCAAATAGACTCCGATAGACTTCCTCAATTGCTCGAATCGCCCTCTCCCGGCGCTGAATCGTTTTCGGAGCCTCCCTTGGTAGTATCCTGGGACGGCTGCTGGCCGGCGATATCTCCCTTGCCGACCTCGTCGAGGTAGTTGAGCCTGAGCTGGTGCAGGACATGATCAAGGAGCTTCTGCTCTTCGGGACTGAGATTCCCTGCCGTCTTGCGTTGCAGCATGTCCAGCATGTCGATGCTGTAACGGGCAGCCTCGAGATTCCGCTCGACCTTGCCGGTTATTGGTGACATTACCTTCCCCAAATGCTGCATGGTTGACGCCTGTATTGACAGCACCAGTTGGTAATACATGATATCAAGGTCATCGGTCTTATCGGTCATGGCTTTCCTCTCTTCCCTTCTACAAAACTCCGTCGCGAAGCGGCGCCCTATCCGCCGCCAAGATGCATCTCTTGCCGTTCGGCCGCTTTCTGGAGGTAGTTATAGAGTCGCCGGTGGTCGTTGTCAAGCTGGGTGGGCGAAAGGATGAGTCGCTCGATCAGTTCCCGCCCGATCTCCATCAGATCACGGTCCCGCCAGAGATTGGCGACCCGCAGTTCCGGAAGTCCCGACTGCCTGACTCCGAAAATCTCCCCCGGGCCGCGAAGCTGCAGGTCGGCTTCGGCGATAAGAAACCCGTCGCCGTGCTGTGCAAAGTACTCCAAGCGTTGTCGCGCAATAGGCGAGACTGGAGCATGGGCCAGGGCTACCGCCGTTGCAGGTTTGCCGCCTCGCCCTATCCGACCGCGCAGTTGGTGCAGTTGCGCCAGTCCGAAGCGCTCGGCATGTTCGATTACCAGAATCGTGGCGTTGGGATTGTCGATTCCGACTTCGATCACCGTAGTCGACAAGAGCACGTCGACAGCGCCGCTTCGAAATTGCGACAGTATAGCGTCACGTTCCTTCGGCTTGACCCGGCCATGAACTACACCCAGACGCAGCCCCTTGAGCGGTCCGGCGGAAAGCTCGGCGAACGCATCTTCCACATTCTCAAGCTCGGACTGCTCCGACTTTTCGATCAGGGGATAGACCACATACGCCTGCCCCCCCTTGGCGACTTCGTCGCAAATGAACTGCCACACTTTGTCGCGCACGTCACTCATGCGCCAGACGGTGCGAATCGGCTGACGTCCCGGCGGCAGATCCTTGATAGTCGAAATATCCAGGTCGCCATACAGAGTCAGTGCCAGCGTGCGAGGAATCGGCGTGGCGGTCATCACCAGCAGGTCGGGATCTTCGCCCTTGGCATACAGTTTCCCGCGCTGCTCGACTCCGAACCTGTGCTGTTCGTCGATAATGACCAGACCGAGCCGCGCGAAAGCCACATAGTCATATATCAGCGCGTGAGTGCCAAGCAGGACATCGATTGCACCCTCAGCACACTGCTGGGCGATTTTCTTCTTCTGGGCGGCGGTGGCTGAGGCCGTGAGCAGACCCGCGCGAACGCCGATCTCGGCCAGCCTCTCCTCCCAGTTGCGGTAATGCTGCTCGGCCAGGATTTCAGTCGGCGCCATAAATGCACACTGCAAACCGTTTTCGGCCGCGTACACCGCCGACAGCACCGCGACTACAGTCTTGCCGCAGCCGACTTCCCCGTGAAGCAGCCGCGACATCGGGCGTTCACCCTTCAGATCGTGGAGTATCTCCCTCGTGACTTTCTTCTGCTCGGCAGTCAATTCAAACGGCAGCGACTTGCCGAACCGCGCTACTTTATCACCCGGAGGCTGATACTGGTGCTTCTTGGTGATCGATACTTTCCGCCCCTTGTTGCGCGACACCATGAACTGCAACTGAAGCAGCTCGTCCAAAGCCAGCCGACGACGGCACTGCTCGATCTGGTCCTGATGCTCGGGATAGTGCGTGTGCGTGACGGCATCGTGGCGCGAAAGAAGCTGGTGTCGCTCCAGGAGCGATTCCGGGAGATACTCCGGCAGACGTTCGCTAAGAGTGTCCAACACAAATGTCGTTATGGTCCTGACGCCTCTGCTGGACAGACCGACTTTACTCAACTCGGCGGTCTGCGGGTAGACCGGAATGATTCTTCCGGCATGAACCAGTTGGTCGGACAGATCGTCGAGTCGTTCCAACTCTGGATGTACGATTTGCAGCCCCTGAAAATAGCCCGGCGTGCCGGTGGCGGCGAATTTCATCCCTTTCTTGAAGAGTCGTTCCCAGAATTTGACACCCGCAAACCAGACCAGCGAGACATTACCGGAATCATCCGCCAGGATGACCTCGTACCGCTTCGTACGCCCGTAGAGGATACCGTGAGCCTTGACTTCGCCAACTATCGTGGCGGGTTGGTCGATCCTCAGATCGGCTATTCGCACTATATTGCTGCGGTCGAGATACTGGCGCGGGAAATAGTAGAGGATATCTTCAACGGTGTGCAGACCGTGCTGGTCGAGCACGGCAGCTTTTTTCGGCCCGACACCCTTGACATACTGAAGCGGTGAATCCAGTCGCAGTTCAGCCACGGGGCAATCTGTCCTGTCAGGCCGCCGGTAGTCAATCATAAAGTGAGGTATCAGCGGCGTAGGGCAGGATCCCTGCGGTCCTGCCAGGAGAGTGGCAGGAGTACAGGACTCCTGCCCTACTGCTATTTACAGGGCGCCTGAAGTGTGTTATCATAGACTCGGAAGCGGATGCCGTCTGGTGGCGGTCCCGGCCTTCAAAGCCGTGAGGGGGGCAATTGCATTGTCCCCGGTGGGTTCGATTCCCACCCCTTCCGTTTGGAAAGGCGCATGTCCGGACTCTTGGAGTAGCTTGCTTAAGCTGTTGGTCTGCTCGAAAGGTAATCTATATTACGCCCTGCTCCGCGAGGGAATCCAGGAAATCCTCTACTACCTTCTGCAGGTGCATTTCGGCACCGGCTTTATCTGGTTCGGCGTCGACAGTGAGAATGTGGGGCGTGGACGCAAGGTTCAAACTGTCCAACGTAGCGCATACCGGTGGCGTAAACTGCAGCTGATCGTCCCAGTAGACATACTCATACCCCACTTGCAGCGAATCGTTGAAGCCGTCGACGTTCAGGGTCAGGGTATCATGAGCACCCATCGGTATTGACACGATCTGGCTTGAATCGAGCGTTATGTCCCGGTCGATAAACACTTGGTTTATGATCTGGCGAGCATCGACCTCGGAGACATACTTGGGCGGAACTGGCACTCCTCCTAACGGTCGCTCGTCGCATGCATCGAGCAGCGCAGCCAGTGCCAATAGCGCAACGACGTCGCGTACTTTCCCGCCAGTCGTGCTAGGTGGACAAACGTACTGTCCACAAGGGGGGTAACGAGGAAAGTCATATCTGGTAATTTGCTTGATCTGAAGCATCCTATTCCACCTTTCGGATCAGACAGTCTTCAATATAAGACGAAACTGCATAGCTCTTGTCATAGAATTTCCGCTTGAACAAGTCAACCTTGCTCTTCCAGAGCTTGTTAGCCAGTCGGTCAACTATTGGCATAAGCAACCGTTCGTGCTCGCAAATAAGGGGCGGAATTTGGTTCAGGTGGCCGGTTGTCCGCCAGTTCACACAGCCACAGAAAGTAGCGCAGCGACCATGCAAGGCACATCCGGCACACGACTCCACATCGTGCCGGTTCTGCTCGATAAACCAGTTACGCTTGACATGATCGAAACCCGACCCGACGTCGCCGATGGCATTCTCTCTGGCCGCATCATCATCCTCAGCCACAAACTGAACGCAGGGATAAATCCGCCCTGAGGCCGCGATGGCAATCTGCGAGTTGGCCAGGTCACACAGTTCACCCCGTTCAATCGGTTTCTGTGCCCAGGTCTGTATCCGCGAATCGAAAGGACTGTAATAGATCTTCTTCCCCGCCTTGAGGCTGTCGTAATAGTAGCCGGCCAGATCGCGATACTGGCGTTTGAGCCGCCGGATGTCCTCGGAACGCCAGTCCGCAGAGTAATTGAGCGTCTGCACGATGTACCTGAATCCCCGACCGAAGAGATGCTTCACGCCCCCGGCAAGGAACTCCACTGTCTCCGGGGTCACGACCGAAACCGCCACCGTGTAGGGATTGAACGCCAGCGTTCCGTCGATGGCTGCGTCCACTCGCTCGTACGAGCCTTTGCCTGTTGCATCCATCCGGTTGAAATTCTGCTGATCCGGGGAACCGTCGAGGCTGAGTGAAAAGTACACTCCGCTGGCACGTAGGTACTCAAGAACGTCCGGAGTCAGAAGTGTCCCGTTCGTGGCCATCCTGAACACGAACTTCCCCGAATACTGCGCCTTGCCGAGTGCCACGACTTCTTTGATCAAGTCGAGTTGCAGAAGAGGCTCGCCTCCGAAAAAAGTGACAGCACACGGTCCCGCTGACTGGGCCGACAGGAAGTCGAGGGTTCGGAGCGCCGTATCAGGCTTCATCGACCGGCCGTCTTTGACCCCCGCGTAGCAGTACCTGCAGCGGAGATTGCAGGCGTGAGTCAGGCACAGCGCAACCGATTTGACCGCCCCAGTTTCCACAATATCAAACCTACATCGTTCCCATCTCTGAGCCAACAAGATATTCTACACTCTGCCTACGCCGTAACCCCCATCCGGTTCCAGCCTTTGTCCCCGGCACCATCCGGTTTTCCTTGTATGCCAGCCATCTTGTCCGTATGATTCCGTTGTAGAGCGGACCCGGTCGGCGTAATCGCACTCTAATTCGCCAAATGTGAGCAACGAAGTCATTTGACAGGAAAGCGACAAGCAATCTCTCAAGAGGAACACCATATGAAAACCTTCATCCTCATGACCAAGCTGTCATCGGAAGTGACGGCCAAGATGAAAGACCGGGCGGAAATCGGCGCCGCCTGGCTGGACGAGGTTCACGAGAAGTGTCCGGAAGTCAAGTTCCTGGCGCACTACGGGCTGCTGGGATCGTATGATTTCATGGATATCTACGAGGCCCCGGACGAAGAGACCGCCGCCAAAGTGTCGCTGATTAGCCGGATTCACGGCGCGGCAGTCGCCGAGAGCTGGACGGCGATCCCGTACAAGCGGATTGTCGAACTGATTAAGGAGATCTGAGCACAACTCGCTGTTGCGTCAGGTCACAATCCGTCTGCGGCGGATCAAGACCTGACGCAACTCGGCCCTTGGATCCCCCGGTCAAGCCGGAATGTTCGTGGGCGGCAGACCTCCTGGTCTGCCCCATGTACGGGGCACACGGGGACGTGTGCCGCCCACGTACGGGTGCCTAAATCGAGCGGACGGGCATTTTCTGGGGGTCGTCGATCAAGATGTTCTCCTTGATCGTGTAAGCTTCGGCGAACTGGACGCCGGCCAGATGTCCCAGCGTGCGCGCGCGACTGTAAAGCAGATCGAAGATATGTATGCCGGGCGCGAACACTTCTTTGCGACCGGCTTCAGTGACGCTGCTACCGGTAGCGCCCTTCTTGAGAATCTCTTCCACCCACGAAGCATCGCCGAATTGCGATTCGTATGCAGCAATCGCCCGTAGTTTCTGATCGAACACTTCGCTGATATCCACCAGAAACGAGTAGTCGGTGTTTCGGTAGTACGAGGCATAGATGATCTTCCGGGGGCGGTGCGGCTCACCATCTATGGGCAATTTCGCCAAGCCAGCCAGAAAGCAGGCATCGTAACCAAGTTGGCTGCAGGCCAGGTGGTCCGGATGACGTTGTGTCCAATGGGGCAATACCACTAATTCGGGTCGTGTGTCGCGGATAACCTGAGCGATCCGGAGTTTGTTCTCCTGAGTGTGCTCGATAGCCGCGTCCGGCATCTCAGCGTTACCACGAAACGCGAGACCGATGATCTTCGCAGCCGACAGAGCCTCGGTAGCACGGGTGTGTTGGTCGCCGTAGGTGCCCATCTCGCCTGCCGCCAGATCGAGAACGCCCACCTTGCGCCCTATGCGGACCATCTTGATGAGCAGACCACCACACGTAATCTCGGCGTCATCGGGATGAGCAGCAATCGCGAGAACATCCAGCGCGACCGGTTTATCCATTGAGGATTTCATCATAATGGGCCTCGTATTCCGAAACGATCTTCTCGGCATTGAACTTCTGCAGCGCTATTTCGGCCGCCGCCTGCCGGAACGACAAAAGGCGGGCTTTGTCTTTGAGCAGAGAGAGCGCCGCGCGAGCCATAGCTGAAGTATCCCCCACCGGCAGCAGGAATCCATTCTTGTAATCGTCAACAACTTCGACCAGGCCGGTCCCGCTCGTACCGATAACGGGCACTCCGCAGGCCAGCGCCTCCAGCGCCGCCAGGCCGAAGGATTCTTCTTCGGAAGGGATCAAAAACAAATCCGCACAGGGCAGGACTGCCTCAACGCGAGTCTGATTTCCGAGAAAGGCAACTTTATCCTCGAGTTTCTTCTTCTTGATCTGACGGCGTGCCAAAGCCGTATCGGGGCCTTCGCCAATCAACACCAATCTTGCCGGCACTTCAGACTGGATCTTGTCGAAAATCTCGATCACATCGAGCACCCGCTTGACCGGTCGGAAATTGGAGATGTGGGCAATCAGGAATTCCCCCTCGCGGACGAATTCATTCTTGCGGCACTCGGTGCAGCCCGGTTTGAATCGTTCCGCATCGAAGAAGTTGTGGATCACGCGGATGTCTTTCCTGATATGAAACACTTCCTTGGTTTCGAGAGCCAGATATTTTGAAACCGCTGTGATGCCGTCGGATGCATCGATGGAGAACTTGGTGATGTCAAAGAACGACGGATCAGAACCAACCAGCGTGATATCCGTGCCGTGCAGGGTCGTGATGATCTTGGGCAGACGGTGGCCGCTATCGCGCAGAATCTCTCTCGCTAAATAGGCGCAGGTGGCGTGCGGGATGGCGTAGTGCATGTGAAGCAGATCAAGATTGAAGTCGCGAGTGACTTCGGCAATCTTCGATGCCAGAGTAAGAGCGTACGGGGGGAATTTGAACAACGGATACGAGGTTGCTACCACACCATGGAAAAAGAGATTGTTCTGGTATTTGTCCAGGCGAAACGGCAGAGCATCAGCAATGAAATGAACCTGATGGCCGCGGGCGGCAAGTTTCTGCCCTAATTCGGTGGCGACAATGCCGGATCCACCGACAACCGGAAAACAAGTGATACCGATATTCATACTACAGCTCGGATTCCGATAATGAGAGAAGCTGATGCGCCGGCTCCTCGCTGTTCATGTGTTTGTAGATGTACGTGACAATCCCACCGCCGTGTCTCGCCAGGAAGTACGTGATGTTCAGGCAACGTTCCTGCAATCCCCGCTGCGGGTACAGGGCGTTACCGATGCGGTAGATTCTCTCCCGTGTCTCCTGGCTTTTCTTCTTATGAGCGGCAAAGACTTTGGCTTCAAGGCCGTTCAAGAGGAAATCGATCTTTCCGCGAGTCTGCTCGGCCATACTCTGAAGTCCCGAGTCGAAAGAGACAACCTCATCTGACAACTTCCGAAACTTCTCCTCGATCTCCTTGCGGAAATCACCGAACCTGCCCTGAACGTCCGCAGGAAAGGTCTCGGCAAGCACTCGGTTAACCACCTGCTCGATATCACCCAGCAAATCCTCGAAAGCAACACCGAGGTCCTGCATCAATTGTGCCGACCGGCGTTCCACGAGAGTCAGGCTGGGACGTGCCCGGTACATCGGAGCCGGCAGATTGAACAATTCAAATAGCGGGCTCACCTGCGCGAAGTACGCTATCTCGGAGGGCCCACCCATCTGCATCAACACCGGAAAGAGCCAGGACTGCAACAGTGGTCGAGTCAGAACATCGGTGGAAAACGCCCCGGGATAATCGTCCAACAGAGACTTCAATTCAGCACGAGTCGCATGCGTGTCTCCGATCAGATAGCCTTCGCCGTCGCGCATGATCGGTCGCCGACCCTTCTGATTGCAGAACAGGTGAACGGCATGTTCCTTCTTCTCGACCTGAACATGGTAGTCGCACTGGCGCAAACGTTCGTTCGTCCTAATAATAGACGCGCTGATGGCTTGTTGCTTTTCAATCACTTGTTCGAAGAATGGCGCCGCCAGACGCTTGACTTCATTGTCGGCGGGGCTGAAAAGTACAAGCCCGGATTCGCCGGCGATTGCGGCCATGAACTTGCCGAAAGCCGTGACCATCGTATCCTCCGGCGTATAGCAACGGCGCAGCGTCGCGACAAGACCGGAACTGAAATCGGTCTGCCCCAGTTCTTCGGCTATCTGGTCAAGAACCCGTGCCAGTTCCTGACGGTCCTCGAAGCGGATCTCTCCTGTGGGTATAGGTAGCGATGGGGGCGTCCGGTATTCAAGTCTGCAAAGCTCACCCTTGCGCGAAAGAACATGAGTGTGATTGGCCTCGGCGAAATCGTGATCGTCGCCCGCGATCCAGAATATCGGGATAACCGGCCGACCGAGTCTTTCGGCGTACTGTCGGGCCGATTTGACAATCGCCAGAGCCTTGATGAGTGTGAAGAGTGGTCCGCCGAACAAGCCCGCCTGCTGCCCTGCGAACATGCAGACCGAACGCTTGTCTCGCAGCCGTTCAATATTCGCGCGAGTGGTATATGACAGGCCAAAGACTTCGTTCTGACGGCGAAGTATTTCGATCATCTGATCGCGCGGGTAATTCATCCGGTCCAGCGAGGACAATACTGTTTCAGGAGAAATCGCGGGATAGAAATCGCGCGCCGGTTGCCTTCCGTAAATGAAATCAAGGTACAACCGGGAGTAGCCCAGCATTTCAGGTTGGACCAGGGAGATGGGCTTGATTGACATTTTTTCTGTTGTGGCGGCGGTCATAGCAATTCAACGACTTTCAATGTATCCTCATGCAACAGTGAATACGTCCCACTGTTTCCGGGTCTGTTGAAGAACCCAAAATGTGGTGTCAGCCGACTCCGGCTGACACCGGTAACTGCAAGGCTGTCAGGCAGAGTCGCCTGACAGCACGTTTTCCGCGGAGTTCTTTCAACAGGCCCTTCTGCAGTCGGGCGGGTGGTAAAGGGACATGATCATACCTTCTCCTCCTCTTCCTCGATATATGCGCCATCTTCATCGATGCGATCAATAATCATTGCTTCTTCTTCCCGGACTTCCTGGATCTCTTTCAGGGTCAGTTTTTCCATGTGCAGGAAGAGATAGCCGAATACGAACGACGGCAACAGGTCCATCAGATGAAGCGCCAGTGCGAATAGGACGGCGTCGGAACGACCCACCGAGAAAGCCGCCAGCGAAGTTGACACGGCCACTTCAAAAGTGCCGGCGTTGCCCGGGGTGATCGGAACTAAGAGAACGATTGTGTTGACTATCATCACCACTGCTGCGGTGGCCAACGGCAGCGTAAATCCAAAAGATTTGAACAAGAACCAGATTACCAGCATGTGGACAGCCCACGAGGCCAGAGACAGAAACAGCGTTCCGGCCATATCCTGGCTGGAGCGGAGAAGCTCTATCCCCTTTGAGAAAGAGCGGATGAACTTCTTGAAGGTGATATATAGACCTGGCCAGCGATCACGCAGGCTGTTGCGAGAAATCTCTTCCAGACGAGCTTTATAATGCAGAACCAGATACAGGGCGATAATTGCCCCTACCGTAACGCCAGCCACAACGAAACTCAGGTAACGGTAGCGGTCGGGAAAAGCGAACGCCAGTGATGCAAAGAACATGAAGACTATCAGGCTGATGGCGTCAAAGAGTATCTCCATAACCAGGGTGGAGAAAACGTAGGCCTTGCGAAGACCCTCTTTGCGCGAGAACCAGACCACCCGTCCGACCTGTCCGGTCAACGCCGGCATGACTATCCCCAGCACCTGACCAACCGAGTAAAGCGTCACCACCCGCTTGAACGGCACCCTCTTCTGCTGGGAGACCACCAACTTCCAGCGTAGCGCCTTAAGAACTACGAACAAGGTGGCTGAGACAAAAGCGGCGACGATATACCAGACATTGACTCGTTCGAGCAGAAGCCTCAATTCCGAAGCACGGATATCCTTCACGCAATAGGCCAAGAGCAGCAAGCCTATCAGCGTGCCCCAAAACTTTTTCTTCTTCCAAAAAACGGCCATATGCTCCGCGTCAGTTCCAGAACAAGCAAGAAAGATAGACTGATGTCGGAGAAGTGTCAATCAAATACGGCTGGCTGCCAGGCTAAGCAGGTCGTCAAACGACAGCAAGTAGGTCTTTACGAACCCATCCGCGGCGCTTGTTTTCAAACAGCACATTGTAGAAATCGCCGGACTGGGCAAGAATTTCTACGATCAACCCGGGGGAGGCATCCAGTTCCTTGTCGGCCTGCTCCGACGGTCCCGTCCGGACCACACATTCCTGTGCGATGATAACTCCTCGCCGGGTCAGGAAATCCTGATCGTACTTGACCGTAGTCAGCAAAGAAGCGGACAGAAGAAGAAGAAATGTAAGCCAGATTCCGGCTCTGGTCAGGGCACCGCGAACGGCGAAACCGAAGCGCGCAATCAAGAAGCCGAACAGCAGGATGAAAAAGCCGGACGAAATCCACGCCAGCATCGAAAGGCGATACGGCTCAACAATCGACTCAAACAGCGAACTGACCGGATTAAGCCTGACTCCTTCCATCTGGACAGAGGTATACTGACGAGCGAATTCGAGATTGGCTTTGATATCAGGGTCGGCCGGATCAAGCCGTTTGGCCCTCAGATAGCACAATACAGCCTGACCGAGATCACCGGATCGGAAATAGGCGTTCCCGAGGTTGAAATACAGGGGTGCGGATTCCATCCCCTCACTTACCAACTGGCGGTAGACGAAAACCGCGCTGTCATATGCACGCTGCTCATAGAAGCGATTGGCCTGAGTGAATTGGCCGCTCGGAGTGGCACACAGATTTCCGTAGGAAGCCAGTGCGATAACGAACCCTGCTATCACCCGTTTCAGCATCAGAACCGCACCTCCTCCAGACGCATCATCAGCTGCTCAGCATCGGCCAGCGCCTGATCAATATCCGACTGGCTTACGGAAGCCGGCGCATAACGAGCGAATGAGCAACGATCGAGAAAGGCGAGGATATCTTGGACGAGTTTCGGATCGGCGGAATGGTCTACAAGCAAGTCCTGAATCCGGTCGCTGGTCAAACCGTGCGGGGAGACGTTCAGTTTGTCGCTGATGAACGAAAGCAGGGCCTGACCGCTCTCTCCGAAAAACTGCTCAGAAGTACTCACGGTCGCGAGTTGGGCGGCGCGAGCCAATCTGCGTCGAGCTTCGCGTGAGGCCCGGCGCGACCGAGCATAACCTATATCGCCGGACAGCTTCTCGCGACGACGGCGCAAGAGCACAGCGACCATCAGCGCCAGCACCGGCGCTGCATTAACCATCAGGTATAACGGCGAAGTCAGCAGCAGGCCTTCCCGATGACCGAGATCGCCCGGATCTTCCTTGATGTACCTGATGTCACGCGCGTCGGCGCTGATTTTTGAGTCCGGTGCCGAGTATGGCACCTCCTGAGCGGCGGCGTACCCCTCGGTACGAATAACGTTCAGCGTGATCGGCTCAGTTCGAGCGGTCCGATACTGACCCGCTTCAGGGTCGAAATAGCTGAAACTGACCGCCGGAACAACCAGTTGCCCCGGTCGTTTTGGTATGAAAACTTCCTCAAATGTCCTGGTCCCGCCGAGACGTTCATCAAGCTTGGAAACCGATTCGTTGCTCGACGCCTTGTAGACCCGGAAATCGGGCAGGTCGGGTATTACGGGTTCGGCGACCGATTTGATATTCCCTACCCCGTTTATCAGGAAGTTCACCGAGACCGGCTGGTTGACCTCGACCTCGCGTTTCGTGGGAGTCGCTTTCAAAGTAAATCGACCGACCGTCCCTGAGAAATCGCCCGGGCGTCCTTCCACCGGCAAAGACTTCACGTTCACGGTCAGGGACTGGGAACGTATCTGAACTTCTTCCCCGGCGCCGAGCATTCCGAATATGTCGAACGGATCGCGGCGCTGATTCTGCTGGCGCGATTGGACCGTCACTGTAATAGTGGCGCGACCGATAGTCTGCTCGCCGGTTGCTGTGGGGAACAGCGCGTACTTGCGCTCGATGACGCGATACGTTCGGTCATTGACCCGTTGCTGATACGGTCCGCGTGTGCCGAGCAGCTCGGTCCAGAAACCGGTCGTGGTCGGCTCCACCAGCTCCGGGGAACCGTAGTATTGCACGGCAATAAAGAGTTTCAGCGTTAGCGTGACTTGCTGACTGACGTACGGATTCCGGTTGTCAACCGAGGCTTCAAGAAAGTAGTCCTTACTATTGCCAACGGTGTCGAGCGCTCTCCGTTCGAGTTGTGGCGAAACCGAAGCACCTCTGCTTACGACCGTCAGAGTGACTGAATTGCCAACGTAACGCCGGTTCTGGTAAACCACCGAGATATTCTCAATCGGATAGGTCCCGGCCTTGGACGGTACCAGCAGATAGCGGTTTGTCACTGACGCTTCCACCACGCCGTTAACGTACGATATGTTCGTCGAACGACCCTGGGAGTAGATTTCAAACATCGGCAGAGTGGGCAGACTGGGGCTCGGCATGTCCTGAGTCGATCCCTTCACCTCGACTTCAAGAATCGCCTGTTCATCCAGACTGATCGTTTCCTGAGTTAGCGTGACCACTACCTCAAGCTGCGGAGACGTCTGTGCCGACACCATTCCGGCAGCCGTCAAGATTGCCAGAAGCGACGCAAAATACGCTGTTCTCACAAAGTGGCGCATGTCGGGTCTACCAGTCATTGCCGCTATAATCTCCTCCGGTAAGCTGGCGGCTAACCTGCTTTTGGACGTCTTCCTCATCATCTTTGAGGGCGTTCAAAATACGCTCAGCATCTTCTTTGGATATCGGCTTTTGTTCCTGCGCCTGCTGCTGATCTTGCTGATCCTGTTTCTTCTGATCCTGCTGCTGATCCTTCTGCTCATTCTGTTGCTGATCTTGCTGCTTCTGATCCTGCTGCTTATCCTGCTGTTGCTGCTGTTGCTTCGGCTGATCCTGTTTCTGCTGCTCATCGGGCTTAAGCTGGTCTTTCAGCTTTCGTCGAGCCAGTTCTAGATTGAACTTCGCATCCAGATCGCTTGGATCGGCTTCCAGCGCTTTCTGATAGCCAGCAATGGCTTTGGCGTATTCACCCATGCGAAAATAGGTGTTTCCGAGATTGTACTGCGCCCGGGAATTGACTGACGCATCCTGACTGTTCAGAGCCTTATTATAGCGCTCAACAGCTTCTTCGTATTTTTCCTGCTTGTGCAAGACGCCGGCGATGTCGTAGTCAATTTCCGGCGACTCGGGCCGTTCCGCTTCGGCCATCTGGTATCGCTCAAGAGCGGAGTCGTACTGCTCTTGTCGAAAGGCGTTGTTCCCCTCCTTGATCAGACTCTCAACTTCACCGGCAATTGCACCGGCAGCGAGTACCAGCACCGAGAGGCTCGCAAGCACTCGAATCGTCTTATGCATTCGTGACCTCCGCCGGTTTCTTCCGCTCCGAGACAAAAAACTCCGCCGCCACCAGGATAAGAGCCAGCAGCAGCGGCCATTGATAGCGATCGTCGTATCGTGTCACCAGTGTTCCTTCCAGTTCCTTCTTCTCCATCGTCGAGATTTCCTCGAAGATGCGATCCAGCTCCAATTCTCCGGCGGTGGCGTGATAGTACTTGCCACCGGTTTCGAGGGCGATCTTCTGAAGAGTCGCCTCGTCGAGTCGCGAGACGATGACTTCGCCCTGCCGGTCCTTTTTGAACCCGACCTGATCTCCTTTACGATCAATTACCGGTATGGGTTCCCCGGCCGGACTGCCGATTCCGACCGTGTAGATTCGGATCCCGTCCTTGCGGGCATCGGAGGCGGCTTCCACCGCGCGCCCTTCCTGATCTTCGCCATCGGTCAGGAGCACGAGGACTTTGTGCTTCTTCTCCTGCTGAGAATAGGCCTTTCTCGCCGCAGTGATAGCCGACTCTAACGACGTACCCTGCTCTGAAACAGTATTTTGATCCATGACGCTGAGCAACATTCGCGCCGCAGCATAGTCGAGAGTGAGCGGACACTGGACAAAAGCCTCACCGGCAAAGGCCACCAAACCGATCCGATCACCTTTCAGGCGTTCAATGATGCTCCGGATTTCCTGTTTGGCCTTCTCCAATCGGCTGGGCTTGATATCACGAGCCAACATGGAATTGGACAAGTCCACGGCGATCACGATGTCCAGTCCTTCGCGTTCCAGCTTCTCCATATGCGTGCCGAATTGAAGACGCGCGAGCGCCACACAAACCAGCGCCAGACCGACCAGGACGAGAACGGCCTTGGTGCGCTGACGCGCGAACGAAATATAGGGCGCGTTCTTGAGAAGCAACGGCAGGTCACCAAAGAGATTCAGCAGTCTCTTCTTGCGGCTGATTGCCCAGAAGACAAACAGGCCCAGCATGACCACGCCGATCAGTAAAGCGAAATATACCGGTTCTGCAAAACGCATATCGAACTCAGATCATAACTTCGTCAGGGCAGCTTACGAAACACGCTATTGCCAAGCACCACCTCAACGGCCAGCAAAATCAGTCCGGCCAGAGTAAAGTAATGAAACAATTCTTTATACTGTATTGACGCAGACACTTCGATCTCCGTCTTTTCCATCGAATCGATAAGGGAGTAAATCTCGTTAAGCTCCTGCTCTGAACGGGCGCGGAAGTACTTCCCGCCCGTTATCTTCGCGATCTCCTGCAACGATGCCTCGTTGATTCGGGTCGGCTGATAGACATAGCGCTTGCCAAAGAGCGGATCATCAACGGGGAACATGGCGTTGCCCGGACGTCCGGCGCCGATTGTGTATATCTTGATGTTAAAGGCCGTCGCCAGGTTAGCCGCCGTAAGTGGGTCGATCTCACCGGCGTTGTTCTCCCCGTCGGTCAGCAAAACGATGATCTTGGATTTGGCGTCCGATTCGCGCAGACGGTTTACGGCATTGGCGAGGGCCATTCCAATAGCCGTGCCATCCTCGATGACGCCGAAATCGACCTGATCGACATATCTCAGCAAGACATCGTAGTCTACCGTAAGCGGACACTGGGTGAATGAATACCTCGCAAACACGACCAGCCCGATCCGGTCATTGATTCTCTTGGCGACGAATTTCTTCAGTTCTTCTTTGGCGACATAGAGCCGATTGTTTGGCTTAAAATCCTCGGCCTGCATCGACGACGACACGTCCAGGGCCAACATGATATCGACGCCTTTGGAACTAATCTCCCTCACCTCGGTACCCGAACGCGGACGCGCGAGCGCCACGATCAGAAGTATGACGGCCGCGACACGCAGTATCGGCAAAATCGTACGCCAGCGTCGACGATGCGAGCGAGTCGCCCGGCTGACAATACGCACGTCCGAGAACTTCACTGCCGCCGAACGGAACCGTCCGCGCTTCAGGTAGTGCCAGATCATAGCAGCCACCACCAGCACGCCCAGAGCGAAGATCACCAATGGAGGAATGGTAATATCCACCATTTCAAAGAAATTGAACCCAAGGCCGAAGAACTGTATGCTGCTCATACCTTTTGTTCCTCGGTCACCGGTGGTTCGCTGGTCTTGCTAGCGATGGCAAGGACGTCAGTCTCCTGCCGTCGTTCGTGATCAGCGCGCACTCGCTCGACCACATCGTGCGCGCTCATAAAATCATCTTCTATACGCACCCGTTCGGGCATAAGCTTCGCAAACTTCACCTGGTCGGCATGATGGAAGAAGTCTCCCAATTGCAAATAAGTTTCTCCCGGCAGTTCGATTTCGTGGAACGCGTCAAGGAACTCTTCGGTCGTCATCTCCAGTACGTCCGTCTTGTATATCCGACCAAGATAGGCACGGATGATCTCGGTCAATTGGAAATAGAACTCCTTCGCCTGTAATTGGTCGGCAAGCTGACCGTCGAGATACTGCACCTTGAGAAACGCGAGCTTCTCGAACGCGATTTCCCACGGCGATCTCACGTCCAGTTGCGCCTTCGCGCGCTGTTTTTTCCACAGCCACCATCCAAAAGCGATCGCCGCAATCGCCAGAACCAGCAGGCCGATACCGCCATAAACGTAATACATCGTGTAATCCGGCGGGAATTCGTATGGCGCTTTGAGCGGCTTGATATCGAGCGTGTCGGTACCGGCCAGATCGAGCAGCGAGAGTATCTTGATCGGGACCGGCTCCGCCAGCATTACCTTGCGAGTAGAGTCGGGCAGCATGAAAATCACCGGCAATGGCGGGATTGTGTAATCGCCGGTCGTGTACGTACACAGCACAAAAATCGTCCGGCTCTCCAGACGGCCGTCGTCACGTTTAGACTCAATGTCAGGCTGGTAGTCCTTAACCTCGAAAGCCCCCAAGTTCGCACCCAGCGGCGGAGGAATAAGATTATAGGTTGAATCGTAGACAATGATCAGCGTATAAGTGATCAAGTCACCAATGTACGATTCGGCCCGGTCCACCGAAGTGTTGATCTCGATTCCCGGCAGAGAACCGACCGTGTCCGCCGGTCCCTGCGCGAACGCAACGGCGTTTCCTATCAACACGAAGGCAACTATGTACCAGCGTAAAGACTTCATCGTGACCGCTTACTTGACGTTGTGATCGAGGAACTCCACTTTCTCTGACTGAACCAGGCGCATGATGTAATCATTGTATGCGGCCTCGGCCTTCTGACCATGATAGTCGCGATATACCTGGGTGCGTACCGAATCAAGGGGAACGCCGTCGTAAAGCGAATCCTTGTTGGCCCGATAGAAGTTGCCCAGATCGACGGTGTCGATCTGGATTCCCGGCAGAACCTTGTCAGCTACAAAGCGATCAACTACCATCCGTTTCTCGTACATTTCGCGCTGGCGTTGCAGCTCCGGCTTAGAGAGGTAGTCTTCACGCTGAGCAGCACCGTAGAGCAACTCCACTCCTACATACTGCCGGATGTACTGCAACTTGGCTTCGCGGGTAGTAAGCTGGGACTGTAGTTCCGGCGGCAGGAGAGCAATCTGGTTCTCTACTTCGGACATGTATATGTCCCTCTGTCCGATTTTCGCTATCACCGCATCGGACGCGTCCTTCGGTTGATAGTCTATATCGGTTGCAGCGCTGAGATTGCGACGGGCATCCAGCACGTTGCCGAGTTTCTCCAATGACGCCACCAGATTCTTCGAGGCTTCAGCCATAAACGATCCATTGGGATCATACTCTTTGGCTCGGACGTAATATGCGGCGGCATTGCGGTAGTCTTTGAGGTCATCGTAATAAACGCGAGCAATTAGGTAGCTGATGTTGCCGCGTTCCTGATCAGAGATGTCGTCAAAGACGAGAATCTTCTGGTACTCTTCAATCGCGGCGAGCGGCAGACCATTGCTGTTGAGTTCCCCAGCCAGGCGTTTGTATTTCTCAACCTGGGCAGAGTGATCGACCTGTCCGCACGAACCGAGGAGCAGCCCCGCCGCAGCCATCCATCCTACCATCACCATAAATCTCATGTATGAGTGTCTCAACCACATTCGTGTCATCAGTGTCGCTTCTCCCTCATCTTGAAAAATGAAACCAGCGGAGCGATGTATGATTGATCGGTCTGGATGTTGATAAAATCCATGTTTACCAGTTTGAAACTGCGCTTCAGATTCTGCAGGTCTTCTTCGGCCCGCGCCGCGAACTCCTGCCTGAACGCTTTCGAGCCGGTGTTAATCAGAACCACCTCGCCCGTTTCGGTGTCTTCCAGTTCAATCAGACCGACGTCTTCAAACACCCGCTCCCGCGGGTCACATATCTTCATCGCAATGATGTCGTGTTTCTTATTAGCCACTTGCAGCGGCTTCGTGTAATCCTCGAAGAAAAAATCCGAGACCAGAAACACGACGGACTTGCGTTTGATTACTTTACTGAGATACTCAAGGGCCATCGCAATGTCGGTGGCCACTCCCTGCGGCTGAAAAAAGAGAATCTCACGGATCAGACGGAGCACGTGCGAACGTCCCTTCTTGGGTGGCACGAACTTCTCGATCCGGTCAGTGAAGATAATCAGCCCGACCTTGTCGCTGTTCTTGATCGCAGAAAACGCCAGCAGAGCGCACAGCTCCGCGGCGACCTCGCTCTTGAACCGGTCCCGGGTGCCGAATCTTCCCGAAGATGATGCATCCACCAGCAACACTACCGACAATTCTCGCTCTTCGCGGAACTTCTTAACGTGGGGGAAGCCGGTGCGGGCGGTAACGTTCCAGTCGATCAGGCGGATATCGTCCCCCGGCTGATACTCTCGTACCTCCTCGAACTCCATTCCCTGACCTTTGAAGGTGGAATGGTACTCGCCGGAGAAGAGATCGTTGACCAGTCGCCGGGTACGAATCTCTATGTACCTGATCTTCTTGAGTATCTCCTTTGGGATCATGGCTGCCTGCTACGGTACCTCGACGGCGTTGAACACTTTTTGTACGATGTCATCCGGCGTGATCTCTTCCGCCTCGGCCTCATACGTGCACAGCACACGATGGCGCAGAATATCGGGGCCGACTGCTTTGACGTCTTCCGGAGTCACATATCCGCGACCGCGGACGAAGGCGTGTGCCTTGGCACCAAGGTTCAGGTAGATCGTAGCGCGCGGCGAGCCGCCGTAGGCAATCAAGTCCTTGAGATCGGCCAGACCGTACTTCTCGGGTTCGCGCGTGGCAAAAGTAATGTTGACAATATACTCCTTCACTTTTTCATCCACGTACACCTGGCGAAGAACCGACCGCGCCCGGATGATATCCTGTGGCGTGACCACTTTCTGCACCAGCGCTCGAGGCGCTCCGGTGTTGCGATCCATGATTTCGCGTTCCTCGGCCGGCGAAGGATAACCGATCTTCAGCTTGAACATAAACCGGTCGATCTGGGCTTCCGGGAGCGGGTAAGTGCCCTCCTGTTCGATCGGGTTCTGGGTAGCCAGAACAAGAAATGGCTCATCTAGTTTGTAGGTGCTGTCACCGATCGTGACCTGTCGCTCCTGCATCGCCTCAAGCAGTGCCGATTGCACTTTGGCCGGGGCGCGGTTAATTTCATCGGCCAGGACAATATTGGCGAAAATCGGTCCTTTCCTGACCGAGAACTCGCCCTTCTGAGGGTTGTAGATCAGCGTCCCGATCAGATCCGCCGGGAGCAGGTCAGGCGTGAATTGAATTCTCTGGAATTTCGCCTGAATCGCATCCGCCAGTGTCTTGACCGAAAGCGTCTTGGCCAGACCGGGGACACCCTCAATAAGAATGTGACCGTCCGCCAGAACGCCCATAAGCAGTCGTTCAATCAGGTATTTCTGGCCGACAATAACCGAACTGATCTGCGAGGTCAGTTTGGTTACAAACGACGCTTCGGTGTCAACCAGCGCCTGAATTTCCCTTATGTCAGTGTTCATCTATCCTCCACATACAAAACACTCATTTCAACTTATCGAAAAAGCTCCTGATCTCGGCCTCCAGCCGCGAAACTTCTCCCGGCGCCGGCGTGAGAGGCGAGAATTTTTCTTTCTCGGCGCGTATCAACCAGCCACTCAGAGCCTCTCTCACTGACTGATCCAGCTCAACCGTCGCAAGTTTCCGGGCAATAGCGTCGGCTGATTGGCCCGTCGGATCAAGACTGTAGCGGGTCTGGATATACATGATCAGATTGCGATAAACACCGGTCTGGAACTTCTTGAGGTCCATTCCGGCATCTTTCCGGACAGTGTCAAGCCGCTCCAGAAAAGCCTCAGCGGGACTCTTGACCTTCTCGGTCTTGGGTTTCGGCTTGAAAAAAGCAAACGCTCCGACTGCCGCACCTATAACACCTACAACAACAAGAGCAAGCCATCCGCCGGAAAGGCCACCTACTTGTCGCGACTCCGCGGGAACCGGCTCGGCGATAGCGAGAGACACCGGATCAATATTGAGCTCGCCGACCAGAGAATCAGGCCAAGTGACGTACTCCAGAATCATTGGCTGAATCGTGGCTACTCCGGAAAGAACAGGAGCCAGTTGATACTCAAAGATTTTCGTAGTGATCTCCGTCGACCCCGAGCCGGCAGAACGTACTGACGACGAATACCGGGCAACTTTCAATTTGTCGGAATTGAGGCGGAAGGCCTTTTCGAACCGGTAAGCGTAGGCCGGGCCGTCCCAGGTGACTGTGATTTGAAAAGCGGCGGTGTCACTAAACGCCATCTCGGTCCGGTCAATTGATTGCGCGACGGAGATCGAGGCTTCTCCGACCGACGGAATCAACCAAAGCGAGCAGACTGTCAGACCAATCACCAGACCTTGTCGAAGTTTGATTCCCATACCGTGTTGTCTTTCCGTCACGAAAGTTCAGCCGCGTTTAGTATGAATCCGTTAACTGTTTGTCAAGTCCTTAGTTAAGCCGGAGTTATGCCCGGTTAACGGTGTTATACCCTGGGTTTGGGCGGGAGTTTCGTTAAAAAAGGTTAAGCCAGAACGAGAGCCACCAGCCCCAGGACCATCCCCGCTTTGAGAGCAGTTGATCCGATTGCCAGCATTCTCGGACTCGGGCATTTCCAGATGACAATCATAAACACCAGCAGCGGAAGGTCAACCAGATACACGGTAATTATCTCGTAGGTGCGACCATACCAGTCATTGAGCACCGGCAGATAGGTCAGGAGCACCATCACAACATATGCCACCAGAGCCAGCGATAGTGCCCGCGAAACACCAACTTTCAACGGCAGGGAACTGAGACCAACGTGACGGTCGCCCTCCATATCCTGCACATCTTTAACAATCTCTCGTACCAGGTGAAAGAAAAAGGCGAACGCCGCTGCTACCAGCGGCCCGGGCAGGCGAAACGTCAGTGCCGGGTCAACCGCTAATCCACCGGTGATGAACGTCATTCCGGCCAGCATTGCCACTACGGCATTTCCAGCCAGAGGAATCCGCTTCAGTCTCAGATTATAGGCTGTGAGCAAACTGATCGTAACCAGGCCGACTACCAGTATATAGAGAGAGATCGCCACAGCCAACACCAGCGCCGCTGCGTTCAAGCTTACAGTAAGGTTCCGGGCATACTTCGGACTCAGTCGTCCGGTAACAAGAACCCGTTGGGGATGATTCGTCCGATCAACCTCGATATCAACCAGATCGTTCATCGCGTTACCGGCGGCACAGATAAGAAACGCTGCGATGGAAGCTACTGTCGGACCATAGTAGCTGGGATCAGTCCAGGTCAAATGCGCCCCTATCCACACTCCCGCCGATGCCAGCAGACAATTTAGGACTCGAATCAAACTCAGGGTATTGATCAGGCGCGACACACGGAACAATAGGCTTCAACCATCCAATGAGTCAACCTTAACCTTGAACCTGTTCCTAAGCTACTCAATTCCGTAGAGGAACTGGCAGATCAACAAGCGGTTGTTGCCGGTGTCGGAGATAACCAGCCGTCCATCAGGTGTGAATGCCAGGTCCGAGGGTCGAACCAGCGGTTGGTCGCTGCCTGATACGATAGGACCAAGAGCCGTGAGATAATGTCCTTCCTGATTGAAGCAGTGTACTTTCCCCGAACTCTGGTCAAGCGTCCAAAGCCAGCCATGGCCGTCAATCGCCACCGCAACCGGATCCTCGAGAGCAGGATGTTTGATCTCCCTGACCATGCTGCCGCGATCGTTATAGATCACAATCCGCCGATTGTCGGTATCACAGACATAGATATTGTCATGTCGATCAGACAGAAGCTTGGAAGGACGGCGGAGTGCGCCGCCCGGGTAAGTGAAATCGCCCACGAAGTGGTCGACCTGCCCCAGCACATCAAGCACGACGATCCGATTGTTGTCAGTGTCGGCGACCCAGATTTCGCCAAAGTCAGTGACGGCTATTCCGGCCGGACGGACCAGTTCCTGAGGCTCTTGATCATCCTTCAGTTCGACTTCGCCCACATATTCGAGTTTGTCGCTGCACTGCACCAGTACTCTGCGACCTGAGTCGGTAATCCAGAGTGTTCCCTCGGCATCTACCGTCAGATGAGTGGGTTCGGAGAAGCGACCGGACGTTCCGCCCTCGCCGGAGAAATCCCGGACCGGCGTCAGACGAGCATCGAACCAGACAATGCGCTTGTTGCCGGCATCGATCAGGTATAGAGTACCACGCTCCCCTACCGCGAGCGCTGTTGGCGATTTGAGAGTCTTTCCCAGTACTGCTCCGATAATCTGTTGCTCAACAAGAAGAGCGGCGGGCGGCAAAGAGGGTGTGGCTTCCTCGGTCGCTGCTTTTTGATGTCCGCTACAGCCACCAGTTACACACAAGCACCCTCCGAAAAGGAGCGCCAGGGAAGGCAGCCAGAAAGGGACATTCAGAACCCGGGGTAGAATGTGAGGCATAGCTGGCGTCTGGATGAAAGCGGATCGACAGAAAACTCAAAAGCACTATTAGCGGCGGAGAAGTCCCCATCTCCGATACGCCTGTTGATCCGTCCGGTGCTGCGAACGGCGCCGATAATCGAAATCACTCGGTCGATAACCGCGACACCGATCATAAAGTCAGAACGGCGATAGGCTTCGCGACTCCGGTTGCGGAGATCGCGGAAAGTCCGGCGGTCCTCCTCGCTTTGCCACTCCCAGTGGTTTTCCGGAGTGTCCTGCAGGTATGGACGCTCATTGTCGTAAGCCCGGCCCAATGCGTTAAACTCACGGATGTTGTTGTAGAAACCAACCCAGGAAACAAAATCATCACTCCTGCCCTCGAGCCGGGCGTTAGCATATGTAGCGGCGTACCGGATGTAATCGTTCTTCCGCCAGTCGCCGTACATATGAAAAGAGAGATAACTAACCCACGTGAACGCTTCCGCTGCAAAGAAATACCGTGCCGTCCGGCGTTGTCCCAGATAGTATTGACCGCCACCCGGAACCAAAGCCGAGTATAGGGCTGCCTTGAACAATGATCTCCGGCTCGACGATACTTCTTTCGCCGGGGCGGCGAAATCGTCCGATCCTGCGTTCGCCAACACGCTCGCCGACCACGTTTCAGATGCGAGACTGGCCCGCATCGCATCGCTCACGGGACTTTCACCCATCGACACTGCCCACGCGCTGCCGCAGGTCAGGAGCAGAATGAGTATTATCACCGTGATCTTATTCATTGCTTACCCGGTATCGTCAGAACTTATAGGACAACTTCATATAGGGCGTGTCTCGCCGGGAGTGATATGACTTCAGCGAAACATCAACATCAATTCGCGAAAACGCCGACGTTCCTACGGCATTGCGGCTGTTGATCTTTCGAGCCGAGAAGAACGCCTCGAATCCGCTGACCAGGCGATTGATAATCGCGATGAATATCATCTTGTCAGCACGGTCATACTTGTTGTTCGCGTCATTGCGCATCTCCTCGTAAACCATGCGTCTGTCCGAGGTTGGTGTCGTCGAGTCACCTGTGATCCTCATTGCAAGTTGAGTCGGGTTGGCCTCGTGATACTGGTCGAGAGTCAGACCGTCGCGCGTGGCATCGTCCCAACCCCATGCGAACTGATTGTATTTGCCGGTCATTTCATAATATTGTTGCGTCGTATCACTCGGGAGATGGTGAGACATCTCACGCGCAGTGACAGAATCGTCATCCGTCACACCATACGCCCAGAGCAGGTACTTGTCCTCATAGTCGCTGCGCGACCAGTGCTCTTCGTTGAACTTCTGATAGGCGTCGGTAGCCACATTACCGTCATTATGAAACTTCAGATGAAAGCCCCGGGCCGCAGCTTCAATTCCCAGAAACACGAACGGCTTAATTCTGCTGCCACAATAGAATTGCCCGGCTCCCGGTAGAATCGCTGACAGTGCAAACGCCTTGAACGGCGATTTCCGTTTGACCGACGGCTTCCCCGATTCCCCATCAGAATCAGGAGTCTGGGCGTCAGCAAACGAACTCGACGCAGCGAAGCTGCTATATCTGATCTGATGTCGATCCTGCTCAAAAAACGAAGGCGGCAGATCTACTGAGTAGCCGTACCTTGTCGACAAGACAATAATACCAACAGCACCAATAACAACAGACCACCGACATAACCACATCACATTGCCTTTCATCTGATGACCGCAATGTCCGTGAAAGCTGATTCAGTCGAACCGCCGAAACTCACCTCGATCACGCACCGATACACGCCAGCCGTCACGTCGGAACAATCCCATGTCACTTCATTATCCGCAGAGCCAAGCGTTGCGCCCGACATTGAAGCGATCTGTCGCCCAGACAAATCGAAAACCTTCAACCGCACTGACTGGGCCTCAGCTCCGAGGTAATACCTGATTGTGGTTTGACCGTCGCGAACCGGATTGGGGTAGTTGAAGAAACGTTCTTCGTCAAAGGCGGTCGACGGCAACCCAGGTGTCGGGAGTTTTAAGGGGTCGAATGCGAACGTTCCTGCCGGATCAGCGCCGTTCATCGACCAGAAGTTGCGCACCGTGTCCGGGTCAACATCCCAGGCGTAAAACCATCCGTCACCGCCAAGATAACCGAGCTTTCCGCCGGTCGAGTCATGGAACAGTACCGCCGGAGTCGCCGAGACAAACTCACGTTGCTCGCCGTTCGAAAGGGGAAAGCCGTAACTCAGACCATCTCCGTAAGAGTAGAAATTGCCCCGGCTCGACGGGAAGATCAGCTCCGGTCGGCCGCCTGATTCAATGTCGGCGACTATCGGCCCGGCGATGACATCGGCGTCCGGGAAACGGTCGGTCACTTCGAGAGGGAAGTCGGTCTTGAATACCAATTCGGCGTTGAGAGCGATCACCTCGTCGCGCCCGCCGACTATCACTTCAGGATAACCGTCCAGATCAACATCCCCCACCGTCGGCGGTGTCAGGATCAGTCGGTCGAGCGATCTCTGACTAATGATTGAGAATTCCGGCGTGGCGCCCGATCGATCGACCGTAACCAGAATAGCTTTCCCATCGGGTGAAAACGCCGCGATTTCATACTGGCCATCGAGATTCATGTCGACTGCGGTCGGACCCCACACGTATAACCCCTCGAATCCAAAAGGAGGATGAACGGTCTCATCAACAACGAACAGCCACGACGAATCAGCGACCCCTGAAAGGGTGTCGCTGGCAAGGATCACCAGGGCGTCACCTAAGCGACATGTGCCGTGAAACAACTCACCGAACGGCAGTCCGATGGTGCGCGGGATGCGGTTGGGCAGATCCCAGCGATATACATCACCGCCGTCAATCAACGCGTAGAGCACGGAATCTCCAAACGACAACGCCACCGGTATCCCGATTGTCCGAAGCGTGTCATACCTGTCGGCGCGGGCGTCATTGTTGGCATCGGTCGGTCGGTACAATTCCACCCTGCCAAAGGCCGGATTGGCCGGATGAGGACACCCGACTGCAATCAGTGTTTCAGTGGCCGTTGGAGAAACTCGTCCCGTGACTGGTCCGGCCGTAATCGGAGTTTGCGTGAAAGCAAAGACCGGCACCGGATACTGTGCCGAGGGGTTGTTAGTGGTACCGCGATGAATCGATGAGGAGGAATCCAGATCATACACTTGCGGGCACCCTGGGCAGTTGCCTTTGGTTCGTATGAAGTTTGCCCCCGAACTCGTAACGACTGTGAGATACCGCCCCGCTGCCATAATGACTTCGGGAATGCCATCGGGAGGATCATCCAGATCGTCAGCAATCGGCGCTAGTCCAAGATAGGGGTTCCCCGCTCTCACCGGAAATCCCGCAGCCTGACGATCCGCCTCGAAATCGAACAACGCAACACGGTTATCGTGGCCTCCAGGTATTTCCGCGCGGCGAATGTTCTCGACAAAGAAATGAGTCTGGTTGCCGGTATTGTCGACCGTCGGAGGATTGGTGTTCGGAGTGAAGGCCGAGGCCTGATCATCGCGGAAGAAATCGCCCTGGTTGCCGTAACCGGCGCGATAGAAGCCGCCAAAATGGACCAATCCGTCCGCTTCAACCAGGCTAATGAACTTGCGATCGTCGCGGAACCACTGAAGATCGTTGTCCAGAAAGTTGTTCTGACCGTCACCGTCATAGTCCAGCGCCGCCACTTCCTCATCCACATGATAAATCAGCACACCGGATCCGGGCATGAGAAAATCGTACTCACCGGTGAAAGCGCGAGTCGAATCGACGGGTCCTTGAATGACGCTGGTCACCTGATCGGCCAGCACGTAGGTGGTATGATGATCGACCTCATCAAGCCGGTTCTCGATCAGATAATACTCGGTCTCAGAAATGGGAAGGCGGGCGATCTTCAAGCCGGGATCGGTGGCCATTTCAGCGGCCACAATCGGCACGTCAGTGGTGTCTGTACGAAAATCATGGACTTCATTAATACCGAGAAAAGCGCGCGACCAGGCATCCGGCAAAACCGGTATGGCGCCAAACACCTTGCCGAACGGCCAGCCGAAATCGATGCCGGTGCCAAAGCCGTTATCGTCCATCAGAGAGAAATCGCCCAATTGGGTCAGAAAGTTTTCGGTATTGTATAGATCGACCAGACCGAGCTCGTGTCCGAACTCGTGAGCCAGCACGGCATTGAGCGCGGTCGCGCGGTTATCCTGAACAGCTGTCTCCGGCATCATCAGGGCGTCACGGACAAAATGAGTACTGTCGTCAACCGCTACTTCTCCGGCGAACCGAATGTAACCGCTGAAGAGATCACTACAAGTCGTCGGAAAACCAATGTCATTCTGAGCGTCGGAACCGGCGTGAAACAAAAAAAAGGCCTGATAGGAGGAGAAGTCAATTTCAGGATTGACCGTGTCGGCGAGTCGAATACAGTCAACGAAGAAGTTCTCGAGCCCCTCGACAACTTCCGAGAAATCACATCGGCCGTAGTGATTCATAGGGTAAGGCAGTTCATACACTGAATCACTCACGGGAGGATAGACATCCCAGGAGAGATGAATCTGCCCGCCGGAAACCGTCTCCCAGTAACGGTTCAAGGCGCGCATATGCGCGTCGAAGTAGAGCGAGTCGTGCGGTGGCGGATCGGTCAGGTGCCCAAATATCTGGATGTACGCTGAATCGGTTAGTGTATCCAGGGGCCGCGAGAGGTCCATATGCCCCTGGCCGGTCGTGTTGGGATCGTCTGTTGCTTCGTACTGGAAATTGTAACGCAAAACCAGGCAGTGGATGGTAGTGTCAAAATCCGCCGCCAGCGCCTGATCGGGCAGCGACCAGCGTTCCCCTCGCGATTCAATCAGTCGCCGGGGGTTACCCTCAGGGGTGAGGCAACGCCGGCTGACCAGATTGGGAGAAACAGGCGTAACTTCGGCCGCACGCTCAGGAAACAGCAACTTGCCGTCTTCACCAAGGATTGATGCCGCCAGACTCACCCAGATGGCCAGACCGGCCCGGCACATGGTACGATGTCGTCTTCCTATGACTAAACTCATCCGTCAGCCTAAAGTATGATCCGCAGAGAAATACGCAAGGTATTTGCCAGAGAAAAATCCTTTTGGCTGGGAATGTAGGCAAAATCAAATTGGCCCCAAGTGAAAGGAGACAGGCCGAAACCAAGCGTGGGTGTTGTTATCTCGCCTTCCTTATCGTAAATGTATCCGGCCCGAGCGGACAACAAGTCGGCATAGGTGAACTCTACGCCGCCGTTATAGATCGGCTGCCCAAAGTCAAGAAAGTGAAACCAGGGGAACGCGTTGAAGTCCACTCGAAACTTGAAGAGCGTGTTCATCTCGGCCGTGACTATGAGGCTGGTGTAGTCTGATCTCAGCAGCTTGTAAGCGAAGCCAAACGCGTGATTGCTCGGCAGATAATCAGACTGGTCGGCGTCGATGTAAGTCATCTTCGGACCCATATTGGTGAATGTCGTACCAAAAGTAAGGCGTGGGGTAAGGTGGTAGAGCACACCGAGGTCGACTGCGATGCCGCTTGCTGTACCGCTTCCCTGCTCTGCACCAGCGCCCTGGGGAGATAGTTGGGAGTAGAGAAACTTGGCTGTGATTCCGCCTTTGAGCTTGTTAGTCAACGAAGTTCCATAAGAAGCAGCCGCGGCAACGTCGTAGGACTCGAACTGCCCTTCGTCGCCACCAGTTTCATTTGTGCGTTGAAACTTGCCGTACGATATGAACGTGATGCTGCCGCCAATAGTGCCCCATGATCTATTACTGGTCGCCGCCAGGAATTCGTAATAGAGATCATCGGCCAATTCCGGCAACCAGTTCACGTGCATCAGGGAAATCTCCGAATGACCCTTGCCTTTAATCACCAGACGAGAGTCGCTGGCTATCCAGCTCTCCTCACCCAGAAGTCTGAGGCCAACGATGTTATCGTTGGTCATGCTGCTCAGGCCGGTGCGAGACCAGTTGCGACCGTCGAACTCGATAAGACCTGCCTGCGTAGCGACATAGACTATTCCCCCGTCACCGGAGATCTCGTTCACCGGCTGAGCGGCTGGGTTGCTGTACACTCTGACGACGGCCCCTTCAGCGGGTGCGTTACTGTCAAGATCGTTGATATCCGCCAGCAGTGCGCGGTAAGCGACCCGCTGCTCTTCGCTCAGACCGCTACGCTTTGCAGCGAGCGAGTCAAGGGTCTCACCAGGGGCCATCGCATGTACCGTGTAGCCCGGCATAATCCAGCGCTGACCATCGAAATAAAACACTCCAATATCGGTTCCGAGCCAGATACGCCGCGCATTATCAACAAAGATCGAGCGCACCTGACCCTTCACGCTCGCCGCCAAAGGCACAAAGATCTGCGCCCCGGGAGTAAGCGGCGTGTCGACCCCAGGGATACCTGCAGCCGCAGGAACCGCGACCGTCGTTGTATCAACTTCTGCAACGACACGAACGGTCGTGTCTGTTGCTGCCGGCGCGGGCGGTACTAATTGCTGAACCGGCAACGCCGCCTGAATGATCTTGTAGTTTTCAATGAAGCGTCCGCGGTCGGTTGCCGTGCCGTAGATCGAATACCGCGCGGCGATCTTATCGAGTGTGTCATCGACAGCAACCGTATAGCTGGTGGCGTTTGTCCACACCATCCCGTTGAATCGGTAAAGTTCGTCGTTCACTACGGTGTAAAGTTCAGTCAACGCGTTGCCTCCGATGGCTTCGATAGAACCGGATGGCAAGCCGGCCGAGTCACTAGTCAACGGACCTACCGTAAGACCACGAAACACCTCAATACCAGTGTTCGTGACAACGACAATCGTACCGCCAACCTCGTTCAAAGAAATCACCCCTGTCACCGGTTGGTTGTCTTCTCGCGTAACAAGAGCCCAGTTCTTTCCGTTGAAACGAGCCAGGCCATCAGATGAGCCGACCAACAGCATTTGTCCGCTCGAGGCTATCGAAGTCGGCTTTGAGTTGAACAAAGCATTGTACGGAATGCGTAGTTCCTCCGGGAGATATCGGTTGCGCGAGCGTTCCAGAGCCACCGCGATTCGATCGCACTCAATATCGTTCAGGGTGCTGTCCTTCATCCCTTCACTCAGTCTCTCTCTGATCTCCTGCACCCGCTCCCAATTGACCCGACAGAGTCGGAAAGCGAGCAACAGAGAATCAAGATCGCGAGAGACAACCTCGAGCTGATCGTAATTCGAGGGCAGCGCCGCGACAACCTGATCACGCAACTCAACCAGTTCCTCATATGTACCCAGAGTACCCAGAGTACTCACGTTATTTGACGCCACTACCCGGTCGACCATGCCGGCCAGCAGGGTTTCATCGGCGACCTGAAAATAGGCCTTCACTTTCTGCTCGACGGTCTCGTCGGTTCGAGTGCCGAAGATTTCCTCGATCTGCCACTTCTTGTTGTCATAACGGACCAGCCCTTGCCCCGTGATTGCCCAGATATCGTAGTCGAGATGGCTGTTATCGCCGCCTGTGCTCAGAGGGGCAAACGCTTTCAGTGGTTGATACTGAATACCGGTTTCAATCCAGGCATCAGACAGCGGATAGCTGCCGAGACCGGCCGGGTTCCAGTGGGTAGCAGTGGCATCATCGGCGATGGCCACAAACGCTTCGCCCATACCAGCCGCCCTTGAACCGGGGGCGATCCGCAAAAACAGCACAGCGGCGTTGGAAATGTCCGCCATGGCGTCGCCGGCCATACCCAGTCCCAGTACCAGCACGGATGCTGTCAGAAGTTGTTGTCGTAAGTTCATCAGAGATTACTCCACCTATCTTAAGATTTATCTTTTTCCATTCTATTAGTTCAAAACAACAATTTTCCCAAACTCCTCTGCGGCCTCGGAACCGGCCGACACCGTCACCCGGAACATGTAGACGCCGGTGGCTACTCGATCACCCTCATCGTCACGTCCGTCCCAGACTATCTTGGTCTCTCCGTTCGGGTAACGGTCTGCCCTTAGATCATATCGGCTGGTGCTCCAGATGTTCTTACCAGACAGAGTATAAACGCCCACCTGCAACTCCTTGACATCCCGGGTCAATTCAAAATAAAACGTCGTTGCCTCGCTCATAGGGTTCGGATAATTCAAGAGGTCCCGCAGGGCCAGGTTTTCGCTGCTACCGATCTCGACCTCGAATTCAACTGCCGCCATATTATTTACATTGTCCCAGGCCTTTATCTTGAACTGGTGCCGTCCCGGCCCAACAACTGAAAGAGGATATACCAAACGACCATCCGTGTAACTGTCAAGGTGATATTGAAACCTCTCGGTCAGGCTGAGCGCGTTATCGGTACGATCATCGACAATGAGACTAATACCATGCCCGATACCACCGGCGAGATTGACGCCCGACGGATCAGAAATAGTCACCATCAGGCTGTCGCCCGAATCGAGAAAGTCACCGTTCCGAATCGCCCCGCGTTTGATCGAGAAGCACTGGATTGACGGCCCGTCGGCATCAGCCGAAGTTGATTGCCTTTCGCTCACCGGTATACTGTCGCACACACCGATAGCATCGACGTAGTCCAGCATTGCATAGGCCGACACTCGTGCGCTGCTGCCTCGATAGCTGACATCAAGAGGGGTCAGGAAACTGAAATCAAATATGCCGTCCCTTATCGTTGCAACGCCCCGGAATAGTATGGGACCGGCAACGGCGTAACGGATCGCATTGGTGTCGTCAGAGAGGTGATATGATCTCTGCCGGTCGGAATCGTAGACGCTGACATTCAGCGTACCATTACCGTAATATGGCGCGCCGTACTGATCGACGATACGCCCATTCACGCGCGACGCCTGCAATGCCACCAGGCTGTCGGGCCGTTCGAAAAACTCCATCCGGTACCGAGGTAGGCCGAGTTTGAGACACGGATCGCCGAGATAGACATAGGCGCGGTCATTATCCACTGGTCGGGGAACGGTATCCAGCGGGTTGGGATACTGTCGTAGCAGCTTGGCCGCGAACAAAGCTTCACAGACAGAAAGATCGGGATTCCCGAATAGTACGTCGTAGACGGCCCGATTGAATTGGGCGTTATCGGCAGCATACACAAGACGAGTAGCAGAAATGACCGCTATCGCCCCACCGGAGGCCATCTCAAGGAAATCCTCCGCCATTCCCTCGCTCTCGGGATCGTCGAAAAAGCCGATGTCGCACGACGCCGCATACACGAGCGGAAGGCGATCGGCATTATGCATCCTGGGGAGGTCAGCGGCGCGCTGCAATACATGCTCGTGGGCCCACACATCCGGATTGCCGTGGCCGACATAGTTGACAATCAAACTGCCTTCGTTGAACGCATCGACTATAGCATCATTGACTGCCGGTTTCTCCCGATTCACGAACGGGTATTCCCAGAGATAGATCTTCTCACGATTGAGGAGCCGCGGCGTATACTCACGTTCGAGTGTTTCTGTCTGAGTTGTATGAAAGGTCTCGTTGTGCCGATCTCGGGTGTGCTCATCGTCCGCCACAAATGTAATGCGGGTCCGCCAGGGACCGAAACTCGACGGCGACTCGTAAGATAATATCTTGTCCATGATCGCGTTGATTCCGGAACTGCTGCGTACCGGCCAACGGGCCGTCATCATGTCGAACCCCCGGTCCCGATCGGCATCAAGGATACCGTAGGAACCGAAATAGACGTAGTTGTCGTCGCTGTAGGTTCGATCGGTAGGTCGGATATATGACGGCACGTAGTTGGGCATTCCAGTGCCGAGATGGTCGAGGAAATCGAAGTTGGCGTCGCCCACGAAGAGCGCACCCGACGGCGCCGGCCCCGGGTAGTATTCGTATGCGAATTTCAAGAAGTCCCGAATGGCCGTGGGATCGTAAAGACCGTAAGAAAAATTGTCCATAACATCAGCCACTGACACTATCTGGATAGTCGTCCCCTGGCTCGCGCGATAAGCAACATATTCTCCCAGGCTTGAGACCAGCGACTCGGCAGTAACAACGATTAAGTCGGTCTGGGAAAACCCAGTCCTCAGATCAGTGAAATCCGTCGCTTCTATCTTGACAGGCGACGAAGCCTGCCCCAGAAGCCCGCACCAGAAACGATTCACGCTATCGATAGCAACGCTGGCGCGAAAAGCCAGCGTCCCCGAACTTCGGTCAAACCCGACTATGACATCCGGGTGCAAGGGATCAGAAATATCAAAGATTGTCGGCGTGGATATGAATTGATCGACTATCTGAACATCAACCGGCCCATCAATATCCCGCACGGTGAAATCAAGGCTGTTGTTGAACGGTTGCAGCGTGCTGCGATAGTAGATTTCCACATAATCAAGAAACGGCGGAACCTGACTGGAAAGCGGTTTCAATTGGAGGCTCAGTTGGTTTGTTTCGCTGATGCCGCCGCGCAGATTGCGGGCTACATATTGGCAGGCGAAGGTGTGGCAGTCTATCTTCTCGGCAGTAACCTCGTTGCAAGTCAGCACAATGTTGTTTCCTGACCGCGCTCCCACGTAGACATAGGCCGAGTCTGCCTCCAGTGCCCCCGGGGTCGGCACGCCTAACGTCTGGCTCGCATCATCATTCCAGAACCAGTCATAGAAATTCCAGATGTTGCCGTCGGCTTCGGTCGAAATGATATTATCCTGTTCCACGTGCACATTGGCCCAGTACTGCTGGACAACCGGTGCGTTTCCCTGACCGGGCGTTCCATCTATCTGTGCCATCCGCCGAGCCGGACCGGAGAAATCACCCGAGACGGCCAGCCAGTAGACATTTTCGTTCGTGTAGGGATTGTTTACGTATCTGGGCGCACTCGCAGCCGCATAAGTCCATCTGTGGGGAGATTCACCATAGAAAATCAGTTGATCGGAGTCGCCGAAATTGCCGTCGCCCCCATCAAGAATCATCAGGGATATTTCCGCGAACTCCGGTCTGGGGTCACTGTTGTTGATCGAGTTCGGCAGCCCTCCGGCATTGAAGACGCGAATGGAATCCGGCTTCAAACCGGCCAGGGTTATACCAGCCGCTTGCAGTTGCGCTCCGGTTACGCGCATAAGACCGGTTTGCCTTACTGTGAGCTTGTACCAGCGCACCGCGGTGACAAGGCCATCCCCCGCAGAGACTGCAGATAAGGCAGCATGCGGCCGATCTTCGACCGGCCAATTTTTGGCAACTTCATAGTTGGCCACCGAGGCTTCCCAAATCCGCTCGAAAACCGGATCGTTGGCGCGTGAAAGCGCGGCAACCGGACGGGTGTGCTCAAAGGCTATCTGCACTTCGACCTTGCGGTAACACATCCCTCCGGAGCAAGGCTGAAGTCGCACACCGACCGTCTGTCGACCACGTATGAGCGTCGGCCGCGACACCGAGGCCAGATCTCCAGCCGAATCTGCAGGACTCGGGGAAACTGTCTCCCCAAGACCACTTGCGCTCAGCAGTCGGACTTCGGCGCCAGGTGGAACCGCAATCTGAACCGTGCTTGTCAGATCTTCTGGGGAGACTGAATTGTCCGAGAAAAAGGTCTGGTTGGGATCTGTGTCGAAACTGTAGACGAAATGAAAGCCAGTCTCAGAAGAACTGAGGATCGACAGTTGGGAAGCAGTAGCGAATGCAGGAGTGGCGTTGGCCAGAACCGTCAGAAAGATGAATACAAAGTATTGTTTGAGCAGGTCTGAACCGGAACAGAACCCGGCCCAGGATCCAATTCGATCAACAACCACGGTCAATTGCCTCTGCTGAACTAATTGTCAGCCTTTTCTAACATCAAAAACCAAAAAGCGTTAACCGTAGTGCTATAATCGAACTCCTCTCAACCTGTATAAACCATGCAACTATAATAAGTTTCCGGCAATCTGTCAACCCTCCCGACAGTTACCGCACCACCAAAGTCAGCAATTTCGCAGCCAAGTGACCAGCGTCAAACGAGTCGATATGCTTAATCGATTGTCTCATAGATGGTTATAGCCGACAGGTGTCCGGGCTGGGGTTTGTTATCTTCTGACCCGGAGTGCACTTTTGTGTGATTCGGATGGTCACAATTGGCCTACTGATATCGTCTCAGCTCCTCGGCCAGGAACTGGCTGGTCTGCCGGGTACCTGCTTCGAGGTCACTAAGCTGCCTCTCATAGTCCTCAAGTCCACCGTTCGGGTAGAATACGGCGCTGTACACATCGTAATAGAGATTGCGATAATTGATTAGCTTGTCCGTCAAGGGAGAGTCGAAAAACCTGCTGTCGACCACAAGATCGACACCGAACTCCAGGACGTCTTCGTAAGCTTCCAGCAGTGGCAGATCGAACTGGTTAGAACGCTCGACAACCTGCCGCACTTCGTCCGCAGACAACTGGGCGCCGCGGCGGTCACTCTCGTTTCGCCACATCTCGGCCACCTGATTACCGAAGCGGAAGAACCTCGTAGTGGTGGAATCGAGGAAGCCTCGCACTATCGAGACCTGCTGAACGGGGGTTGCTGTCTGAAGCTTGTCCGCCCACTCGGCCTTCATCCGGCTACCACGGTCTTCCGAGTCCCGAATGATATCCGCATCAGTCGGCGGACCGGTCTTGATGTGAATCGAACTGCAGGCCAGAGTAAGTATCGTCGGCACTAACACTGTCAACCACTTGACGCCACGCATCTTAGAGTCTTCTCCGCGCTTCCACCAACTCAGCATCGCAGACCGCCAGATCACACGTGAAATGGCGCAAGAATTGAGACGACTTGACGATCTTGTATCCCCTCAGGTCATGTTTCCGCGTAACGATCCGCTCGGCTGCGTCAGCTACGCAATCGATATGCGAATTGGTATAAACCCGACGCGGCAGGCACATCCGGACCAGTTCACGCGGGGCATAAAACTCTTTGCCGGTCTTTGCGTCTACCCCGCCGAACATCAGGCTGCCAATTTCAACCGTGCGGACTCCCCCCTCGACATAGAACTCCACCGCCAGCGAATGACCGGGGAAACGTCCCGCTGGGATGTGCGGCAAGAACCGTCCCGCATCGACAAACACGGCATGGCCTCCGGTCGGCTCGATGATCGGCATCCCAGCATCTTTAATCTGCCTGCCGAAGTACTTGACCTGCTCGATGCGGAAGTCGAGATAGTCGAACTCAAGCACCTCTTCGAGTCCAACCGACAGGACCTCAAGGTCGCGTCCGGCCAAACCACCATAGGTCGGAAATCCTTCAATCAAAATGAGGTGCTGGGTAAGCAGGCCATATGCGTTCTCATCATCGAGTGTGATAAACCCCCCGATATTGGCCAGCCCGTCCTTCTTGGCCGACATCATGGCGCCGTCACAGTAAGAAAACAACTCAGTGGCAATTTCGCGGATGCTCCTGCCCGCATGGCCGGATTCATCACGCTTGATAAAATAGCAGTTTTCCGCGAAACGGGCGCAATCGAAATAGAACAGCAACCCATGCCGATGGCAAATTTCAGAAGTCTCGCGCACATTAGCCATCGACACCGGCTGGCCACCCGCCGAGTTGTTGGTCACGGTCATGATGACCATGGCAATCTGCTCCACACCATGTTCTTTGATGAATGCTGCAAGCCGGCCAGTGTCCATATTACCCTTAAACGGCAGCGCTTCGTCCGATTTGCTTTCCGGGCAGGGTAGATCGATCGGGATACCGCCCTTGTGCAGGCAGTTGCCGCGAGTCGTATCAAAGTGGGTGTTGTTCAGGACGTATTGGCCTTTCTTCATCAAGTTGGAGAAGACCAGGTTCTCGGCCACGCGTCCCTGATGACACGGGATCACAAACTTCTTGCCGAATAGACCTTTGACTGTGCTTTCGAACTTGCGAAACGAGGTCGCCCCCGCATATGATTCGTCACCAAGCATGAGGGCCGCCCACTGGCGATTGGACATTGCGACAGTGCCGGAATCGGTCAGCAGATCGATGTAAATATCCTCGGCGCCGAGTTTGAAAAGATTGTATTGAGCTTCGGCAATCAACCGTTCGCGTTCATGTTTGCTTCTGAGTTTGATGGCCTCCACCGACTTGATTCGGTACGGTTCGGCCGGCTGGCGATTTTTTCGCATTTGTATCTCCTTTCCCGGTTAGACGGTTAGCCAACCAACAGGTTCAGAGATATGCTCAGGTAGCGTCCTTCACCCGACGACGATGATACTCCAGCGAAAGATGGTTGCAGCTTTGGCGAATCCTGGCCATGAATTTAAGTTAAGCTTTTTCGAGTCGAAAATCAACGACCATCCGGCCTGTCACCAGACCGCGAGCGTTGCGAACTTCGGGCGACTCGTAGACCGCCAGAGGTGACGTGCTCAGGTCGAACCTGATCAATCCAAGTTGTTCTAGCACATGAAGACAAATCGGCCCGAGCGCGCGCACAGCCCCATCAAGAACTTTGACCGCAATCCCGATCGGCGGATCGGAGAATCCCACCCCCTGGACAGCCTCGGCTCCCAGTTTGGTGACCCCATTGCCGGGAAAGGCGCGCATGAAATCGTAGCAGAATCGTTTGTGGCCGGCCACCAGATACGGTTCGTTGGTCATAGCGTCGAACACTCGCGCGAGCGCCTGCCTTACCGACTCGTCCGGACTTTTGGCTAATGCCAGATTCTTGAAACCAATGGCGAGATTCTTCACCGGAAGCGAAAAATTGGGTGCGCTGCAACCGTCAACTCCGATGGTGATCTTTGCAACCGGATACTCACAGACTTCGGCCACCGTTTGCATGATCATCTGTTGGGCGCGAGAATCGGGATTTAGATACTCCGATGTCTGCTCCCCCAGATATCGTGCCAGCGCCAGGAACCCGGCATGTTTGCCGGAACAGTCGCTGCGCAGACAACCGAACTGGTCGTCGGATATCGGTGGCGTCATCCCCTCGAATTGAAAATAGAGCGGCCAGCCGGAACCACACTGCAAGTCCCCCGGCGAGTTGCCCGCTTTCGCCAGCGCTTCTCGGACTACTGCCACGTGTTCATCGGTGCCCGAATGCGACGAGCACATGATCGCCAAATGCCGCCGTTCGAACTTGAAATGATCAAAACCGCCGGTAAGAATCAGCGGCAAAGCCTGGAACGGTTTGATTGATGAGCGGGTCATATAGACCGCGTCAGGATTGCCGTAGTTGTGGGTCAACTTACCGTTGGCATCGACTACGGCGATGTCGGCATGATGCTCCGCTTCCTCAGTGACCCCGCGATAAACGCGGGCGGCAGGTTCACAATTCAACTGTTTTCCTCACTCTCTGTTTGCCTGGCTTTGTCGGTCGTCGCGGCGACCAAAGGTACTTTGAAAAGTCAACACTTCCCCCCGGCCCGAACTTGACTCCCTCTTTTTCCAGCAGACTCTTCTGCAATTCGTACCCCTGCCCCGGCTTCAGCGAGATCTTTCCCTGACTGTTAATCACCCGATGCCAGGGGAGTTTCTCTTTCTCCCATGAGGCGTTAAGAGTACGGACGACCTGACGGGCGGCACGAGGGTTTCCAGCCATCGCCGCCACCAGACCATAGGTGACCACTTTTCCGCGCGGGACCTTTTTCAGCACTGCGATTGTGCGAGTATGGAACTCAGTTGGCATGTCGTGTCCGCTTTCCAGGAAACAATGTCGGGTTTTTCGCTCAGTGGGTCAATGAAAGATACCCGGCAGATGTGGGCATCTGCCGGGCACGGGATTCTTCTACAAACTGGAACGCGGATACCCATATCGGTTCATGACCACAAGGCTGTTGCGCCGTCAGGAGCGACAACTTATCATTCGGGCAGAGAGGAGCAACAGTGTCACTTACGAATGTCAATTCACAACATGGTGTTACCACGCTGACGTTGACTCGCGGCAAGGTGAACGCCATGAATGAAGAGATGGTCGATCAACTGCTGGGGACTTTTCACCGTCTGAGCGCCGATACTGATACGCGCGCCCTGATCCTCACCGGGCAGGGGAGCTTCTTCTCGTTCGGGCTGGATGTGCCTGAGTTGTATGGTTATTCACCGCCCGATTTCACCAGATTCCTGACCAAGTTCACTGACCTGTACCGGAACATGTTCGAGTTCCCCAAGCCACTGATTGCTGCAATCAACGGCCACGCGGTCGCGGGTGGGTTCATGATCGCGACGCCATGTGACTACCGTGTCATGGCTACGGGCAAAGCGAAGATATCACTCAATGAGATTACGTTCGGGTCGGCAGTGTTTGCCGGGTCACTCGAAATCCTGAAGTGTGTGACCGGCCACCGCAACGCTGAGACCATTGCTCTGGGCGGCAAGATGTACTCCGCCGAGGAAGCGAGAGCGCTGGGGCTGATTGACGAGGCGTATGCTCCTGAAGCCGTTCTTCCCCGCGCTCAGGCAGTTGCGACCGAACTGGCTGCTCGTGATGCTGTCGCCTATGCAACAGACAAGAAACTGCTTCGCGGGCCGATAACGGAGCAGATCAGACGCTCCGAAGCCGACTCGATCCGCCGGTTTGTCGAAATCTGGTACTCGCCATCGACGCGGGAAAAGACCAAGCGGATAGTGATAAGGTAGTAAGCCTTGTTGGTCTAAACCAGACCCGCCCTTGGCAGGACGGTTTCGACATCTTGGTGCCGAAGTTCTGAATGTCGAATCCGCCCGAGAGGGGACTGGATTCGACCTACTCTAATCATGCTTACGAGGGGCAGACCGGGACGTCTGCCGCCCACGCACGCATTCACTTCTGGGAGCGTCGCGGTTTGTGGCCCAGGATTTCGTTGACGTCATCAACGAAAAACTCCTCCGGGTCGAATGAGCCGCCTATCCATTCCTCACGCTCGTCATGTTCAGGGTGTTTCGGATCCGCCAGCACAGCCAAGCAATCAGCGTAACCCCAGGGGCCGCCGACATCTTCAGGCGGGCACGCGCGCTTCCCGGCCAGACAGATCGGGTACCGGCTGTTTGGATCGGGAGGCAACACTTTCTCGACAAGAACGATGTGTTCCCACCCATCGCCGAAATCATAGTCATATCTAAACTTCATGCCCGGCTCAGGCGCGATATCGCGCAGTGAGTATTGCCTCTCGTTCAGGTCTCTTGAGAAGTTGTCCGGATGAGGGATGGAATAATAGCGGCCGCCGATGAAAAACTGGTGGAGATGGTAATCATACCACCCCATCGCCGCATTAATGACCTTGTGCAGCTTCGGTAGCTTCGTGTCGCTGGAGACTGCCAGCCGCCGCCACACCGGAGGCTTCACGTGTTTCAAAGTGACTTTCAACACGTGGATTTGTGTGATTGGAGTTGTCTTTGGTTTAGTCATGTTCACCTCAGCAAGTGTAAGGACGCTGTCGAATCCGCCCGAGACGGGCTGGATTCGACCTACGATCCTACAACTCTTGGATCCCCCGGTCAAGCCGGAGGATGACAATGTAGGGCGCAAGATGATGACAACTCGGAAAGGGGCAGACGAGGACATCTGCCGCCCATAGTATTGTCGAAACCGAAGCGGTTTCAACCTACCTCGTTGTCGTCGCGGCGCGGAAGAACTCGCGGTTCATCTTGGCGATCATCGTCACCTTGATCTCCTTCGGACAAACCGCCTCGCACTCGTACTGATTGGTGCAGCCGCCAAACCCCTCTTGGTCCATCTGCGCGACCATCGACCGGACCCGTTTCTCACGCTCCACCCGCCCCTGCGGCAGGTACGCAAACTGCGAGACCTTGGCTGAAACAAAGAGCATCGCCGATGCGTTCTTGCAGGCGGCCACACAGGCGCCGCAACCGATACAAGCGGCGGCATCCATCGCCTTCTCGGCGTCATGTTTCGGAATCGGGAGTGCGTTGCCGTCGGGCGCGCCGCCAGCGTTGATCGAGATAAACCCGCCTGACGCCATGATCCGGTCGAACGCCGTGCGATCCACCACGAGGTCTTTGATTACCGGAAACGCCTTGGCGCGGAACGGCTCGATATAGATCGTGTCGCCGTCTTTGAAATGCCGCATGTGAAGCTGACAGGTGGTAGTCGCAAGCTCTTTGCCGTGCGGGACACCGTCGATCACCAGCGAGCAGGCGCCACAGATACCTTCGCGGCAGTCATGATCGAAATGAATCGGGTCGTCGCCCTTCTTAATCAGGCCCTCGTTGACCACGTCAAGCATCTCGAGGAAAGACATATGATCGTGAATGTCCTTCGCCTCGTAAGTCTCCAGCCGCCCACTGTCGAGGGCGTTCTTCTGACGCCAGACTTTGAGTGTGAGATTCATTATTTGTAGCTCCTTGTGGCCAGTTTGATATTCTCAAACACGAGGTCTTCTTTGTGCAACTCCGGTTTGACGCCGTCGCCTTTGTACTCCCAGGCCGCGACATAGGTGAATTTCTCGTCGTTGCGCTTGGCTTCGCCATCGGGGTGCTGGTGCTCCACCCGGAAATGCGCCCCGCAGGATTCATCGCGGTCGAGCGCGTCGTGGCACATCACTTGGGCGAAATCGAGGAAATCAGCAACGCGGGCGGCGGTTTCCAGAGTAGCGTTCATCTCCATGGTGCTGCCTACCACCTTGAGGTCTTTCCAGAACTCTTCGCGCAGAGCAGGGATTTCCTGCAGCGCTTTCTTGAGGCCCTGCTCGGTGCGGGCCATACCGCAGTGTTCCCACATGATCTTGCCAAGCCGACGGTGGAACTCATCGGGCGTTTGTTTGCCGCCGATCGCCAGCAGCTTGTTCATGCGTTCCTCGATCTGTTTCTCGGCATCCTTGAACTCCTGGCGATCCGTGGAGATTTTCTGCGCTCCGGTCTGAACGAAGTAGTTGCCGATCGTATACGGGATGACAAAATATCCGTCCGCCAGCCCCTGCATGAGCGCCGACGCCCCCAGTCGGTTAGCGCCATGATCGGAGTAGTTGGCCTCACCGATGACGAACAGGCCGGGAATCGTGCTCTGCAAATTGTAGTCGACCCATAGCCCGCCCATGGTGTAGTGCGATGCCGGATAAATCCGCATCGGCACCGCATACGGATCTTCGTCGGTAATGCGCTGATACATATCGAACAAGTTGCCGTAGCGTTCTTTGATAACCTCTTTCCCGAGCCGTTTGATGGCGTCGGCGAAATCGAGATAGACCCCGTAGCCGCTCGGGCCGACCCCACGACCTTCGTCGCACACTTCCTTGGCCGACCGCGACGAGATATCGCGCGGCGAAAGATTACCGAAACTCGGATACTTGCGTTCCAGATAGTAATCGCGCTCGTTCTCGGGAATCTCGTTTGGTTGGCGAGTCTCGCCTTTCTTCTTCGGCACCCAGATACGGCCATCATTGCGAAGTGACTCCGACATGAGCGTCAGCTTGGACTGATACTCGCCGGTGTGAGGAATACAGGTCGGGTGAATCTGCGTGAAACATGGGTTGGCATATAACGCACCCTTGCGGTAAGCTCGATAGCAGGCGGTCACATTGGCGGCCAACCCCATAGTAGACAGATAGAACGCATTGGCGTACCCGCCGGTGGCCAGCACGACCGCATCGGCGGCGTGTGAAGAAATCTGTCCGGTCACGAGATCTCGCACCACAATTCCCTTGGCGTGGCCGTTGATCAGAACCACGTCGAGCATCTCCGTGCGGGGATACATCTTGACCTGACCGGTTCCGATCTGCCGCGAGAGCGAAGAATACGCCCCCAGCAACAACTGCTGCCCGGTCTGTCCGCGCGCATAGAAAGTTCGCGATACCTGCGCGCCGCCGAATGAGCGATTGTCCAGCAAGCCGCCGTATTCACGGGCAAACGGGACACCCTGGGCCACGCACTGATCAATAATGTTGACTGAGACCTGTGCGAGTCGGTAGACATTGCCTTCACGCGACCGGAAGTCGCCGCCTTTGACGGTGTCATAAAACAGCCGGTAAATCGAGTCGCCGTCGTTCTGATAGTTTTTGGCGGCGTTGATACCACCCTGGGCGGAGATGGAGTGCGCGCGCCGGGCACTGTCCTGGAAACAGAACGCCTTGACGTTATAGCCCAGCTCCGCCATGGTAGAGGCCGCCGATGCGCCCGCCAGGCCGGTACCAACCACGATGGCGGTGTACTTTCTCTTGTTGGCTGGGTTGACCAGCTTCATTTCGAAGCGGTGCTTGTCCCATTTCTGTTCGATCGGGCCGGATGGAATTTTGCTTTCGAGTTTCATCTTATCTCCCTCCTGGCACTAGAATAGTGCAGCCGGTCAGGACGGCCAGTGGAATTGAAGCATAACCAACGAATAACAGCACGGTAGCGACCCAGGCGAGCCTGTGAAGGCGTACCTGCCACTTTTCCGTATTCAGACCGAGTGACTGGAACATACTCGCCACCCCGTGGCTGAGATGGTAGCTCAGCAGGCCAACCGCGATCACGTAGAAAATCGAGACCGCCGCGTTCGAGAATCCGAGAATAACCATGGTATAGACATCCGGTCGACCCTGCGGATCGGTTAGCGATGCAAATTCCGGGTTGGTCACCCGCACGGTGTAATGCAGGAGATGGTACACAAGGAACGAGACAATGATCAGACCGGTCCAGATCATCGTGCGCGAGGCAAGCGTAGCCTTCACTGTGTTGGCGTTCCGGTAGCTTATCGGCCGGGCCGCCCAGGCTTCGAGTTTGAGCTTGATCCCAAACCAGATGTGAATCACAACGGTGGCCAGTAAGAACAGCCTTATACCCCACAGGGCAGGACCGAGAGACTGTAGTTTCTCGGCGTAGCTGTTCATCTGGTCCTGTCCGATGAAAACCTGTAGGTTCCCCAGCATGTGCCCGGAAACAAAGCCAAAGGCGACAAACCCGGTAACGGCCATCAGGATCTTTTTGCCTATGCTTATGTCCAGAATATGGGCGGGAAAGCTGGTTGGTGGCTTACTTGTAACGCTTATATTCATGGTCTTTCCCTTTCAATAGTTCGCAGATGATAGGTGCTGAAACCGGCCCAGTCAAATGAAAAACTTCACAAGCTTACCGATTACGGCGAATAGACTTGCAGGTCGAAAGTTGACTTGTTGTTGCGGGACAGCCTGCTGAGGGTATAATGATGAGTCGGGCCTGTCGCACCGGCTCGATGGAATGGGCGACAGAAGACCTTGTTGTTCGATTGACAGAGGTTGATAGAAACTATATCATATTGTTCTGTTTCCGATGTTAGGTGAGAAGATAAGATTTGAAACATATCTCAGTCAGGAGAAAATCATGACTCATCTGCGTACATTTGTTGTTGCCCTGGCAGGCATCACGCTGGTTGCGGCCGCATCGTGGGGGCAAACTGCAATCTCTGTGGGCATATCCGGCCCGGGTGCCGTCAATGACAGCACTATCAAAGTCGGCCAACCGGTGTCGGTGGACATTTACTGGAATAACAAAGACGATGATCGTCGGGGGTTTACCACCGGCTTCCAGGTCTATTCAGAAACCATCAAGTCGATCAAGCATTGGCCGGAGCACGGCAAGGGCTTCACCTGGGCGGACAGCGGAAGAGTGATAGACACGGCGTCGGGTGATGTCAGGGCACATGCCGGCTGGGAAGGCACCAACACGTGGGATTTTACCGGAATCAGACAAGTCCCTATTGACTGGGACGGCAATCTTCCGGACACGATCGGCTTTGGCGGCCTGGTGGTGAAGAATCACTACGGTGTGCATGACAAGAAGAAAGTGTTGTCGTGGACGATGGTCGTTCCGCAGGCGGGCACGATAGTAGTGGACTCAACGTATTTCCGCCCGGGTGGGGTTTGGGCGATTGTTGGAGTCGACGCTATCGAGATAAAACCGGCTTGGGGTGGACCCTACAAGTTCAAGGTTATCGAATAGAACTTCAAAAGCCCGCCCCCCGGCGGGCTTTTTTGTATCACTAGTATGCAACTTTGCTCAAGCTGTACAACCGTTGCTATTCTCGCACTGATCTGTTTGGCGTTCTCAACTGCGCCGGCCCAGTTGCCAATGGACGTTCCACCGGATTCATTGACGAAGAGTCTCCCCTCGCAATCCGATTCCACACACGCGGATTTGTCTCCTAAGAAACACTGTGTGATTCAGATTTCAAGCCTGCTGATAGAGGACATGAAGCTGGACGACACTCTTGACCTTATTGTTGAGACTGGTGAAATTGAAATCGGCGGCGTTGTGCTCAAGATAGCGACCGCAAATATGGCTGTTCATATCGTCGATATCCTTCCGGGTGAACTGATTGACTCGTGTGGATGGGAGATGTTCGATGCCCGCCAGGTTACCTCCAAAGACCAATCTGCTCCGCGAGAGGTCTGGCAGATAACGACTCTGGCGCAGGGCTTTTCGGGGAAAAAGAAGCCGGTCTGTTTTGGGTTTGACCGCCCCGCCGTCCTGGCCCGTCTGGTTGTTTCAAGCGCACACCGGCCGAGTGTCGCAGACACGACGGCAGAGATATTCTTCTACTGGGAATCCTGCCGCGACAACGTTATTTCGGATCGCGACGGCGCATCGGTTCTAATCTCTGACACGGTCTTGGATGTTTTGCCCGCAATCTGCGCGACCGAGCGAGAAGTATTCCCCACTCGCTACGGGTCTCCTTTGATTTGCGTCAGCCCGCGCGCCAAACACCCGCCACGACGCTTGTTCGAGTTTCGCAACGGCGGGGTGACGTTCAAGTTTGACGGCGGACCTGGGGCTTCCGATTCGACAGGTGTAAAACAGTAATCAGCAGTTACTCTCTCGACGCTTCGTTCAAGGTTACTCTGCGCTTGTCACCGTATGCTCAACCTTACCAGTTGACAGATTCGCGCAATCCCGTTTCTTGAGCCGAATGCGAACGGTTGTTTAGGCGTTTTACCCGATTTGAAGGACCACTTATGCGTCTGTATGAATTCGAAGGCAAGAAACTCTTCAAACAGTTCAATATTCCCACTCCTGAGGGGAGACTGGCCGCAACGCCTGATGAGGTGTACGACATAGTGAAAGCCGCCGGGCCGTCCGTGCTCAAGTCCCAGGTCCTTACCGGCGGACGCGGCAAGGCGGGCGGTATCAAACTCGCCGACGGACCCAACGAGGCCCGCACCTACGCTCAGGAATTGTTCAAACTCAAGATCAAAGGCTTCCCTGTCGAGCGGCTCCTGATCGAACCGAAACTGGATATAGCACACGAGTACTACGTTGGTGTTACAATCGACCGCGCCAACTACAAGATCGTGATCATCGCTTCCGGCGAAGGCGGTATGGATATCGAAGAAACCGCGGTCAAAGCGCCCGATAAAATTGTCCGCAAATCGTATTCCGCTCACGAACCGCTCTATAGTTTTGATGCGCTCGATATAAGTCGGAAGATCGGCATCCCGGCCGAACTCTCCAAACAGGGGACGGCCATTGTCCAGAATCTGTTCAAGCTGTTAAAAGCCTACGACGCGAAGATGGTCGAAATCAATCCGCTGGTGCTGACCAAAGACGGCAAGCTGATCGCCGCCGATTCGCGGATTTCGCTCGATGACGACGCCCTGTTCCGTCACCCCGACCTCAAAGAGCAGGGAATCGAAAAACGCCACGAGGAAGGCGAACTGACCCCGCGCGAAAGGAAAGCCACCGAGTGGGAAATACCGTATCTCGATCTCGACGGCGATATCGGCATGTTCCCCGGCGGCGCCGGTTTTGGCATCATGGGTAATGACTTCATCCACTACTTCGGGGGCCAACCGGCCAATTTCATGGACTCGGGCGGCGGGCCGACACCGGAACGGTTGGCGCAGATGCTGGTATTGCTCGACGAGAATCCGCAGGTCAAAGCGATTTTCGGCGCGCGGTTCGGCGGGATCAGCCGGTGCGATGATTTCGCCAAGGGCGTGATCATGTTCCTCAAGAATCACGGCCTGTCCAAACCGATGGTCATGCGAATGACCGGCAATATGTGGGAAGAAGGGGTGCGGTTGTTCGAGGAAGCCAAGCGGGAGAATCCGAAACTCATGGAGAAAATCGAATTTCACGGCATCGAGACGCCGATTGAGGAAATCTCCAAACGGGCGGTCGAACTGGCCCGGATCGAGGGGAGGCGCTAATGGCTATCCTGGTTGACAAGAAGAGCAAGGTGATTGTGCAGGGGATCACCGGCGGCGCAGGCAAGTTTCACTGCGAGCGGATGATTGCATACGGGACTAACATTGTCGGCGGTACGTCACCCGGCAAGGGCGGGCTGAAAGTATTCGACAAACCGGTGTTCGACAGTGTCGAGGAGTGTGTCGAACAACTCGGCGCGGATACATCGGTTATCTTTCTTCCGGCGCAGTTTGTCAAAGAAGCGACTATTGAAGCGATCCGCGCGGGAATCAAGTTCCTGGTCGTGGTGCCGGAGCATATCCCTATTCATGACATGCTGGTGGTGCGCGAGGAAGCAGTCAAACACGGCGCGACCGTAATCGGCGGCAACACGGCGGGGATTATCACACCCGGCGAGGCCAATCTCGGCATCATGCCGGATATCGCGTTCACGCCCGGACGGGTCGGCACCGTGTCGCGGTCCGGCTCGATTACTTACTATGTAGCCGATACCCTCACTCGCACCGGCTACGGCGAGACGACCTGTGTGGGACTGGGCGGCGATCCGGTGCTCGGGTCGACATTCGCCGAAATCCTCTGGAAATTCGAAGAGGACAAAAAGACCAAAGCGGTAGTGATGACCGGCGAGATCGGCGGCGTGTACGAAGAACAGGCGTGCGACACTATCCGCAAGATGAAGACGCCGGTGCTGGCGATGATCGGTGGTATCTACGCACCCCCCGGCAAACGAATGGGCCATGCAGGTGCTATTGTCGAAGGCAAGATGGGTACCGCGCAGGAGAAACTCGACGCTCTGTCCGCCGCCGGCGCCCATGCCTGCAAAACCTTCGAGGACATCCCAAAGACGCTGAAAAAGCTGGGGGTTTGAAAAGAGCTGATTCACGTCTTTTTTGACAATAATGCTCTGCAGACACTTTTTGCAGATCCAGATTCCGCCCGCAAGATAGGCGTTATCCAAGGCATCCAGCAAGCGGGTGGATTGCGGGTTCATTTCAACTTCTACAACTATTGTGAGCGCATATTGGGATTGCATCCACACTCCCTCGTGCGAATCCAGGAATATCTCTGCCTCTCCGATAACCTTTGTGGCTCCCACTTGCTGACGAGGCCTACGGTGCATTTGCGTCAAGTGGTCAATCCACCGTCATGGTTTGATAGTATGACTAGCGAGCAGATTATACATGACGCTCAAGAATGGACTACTCGGATGAGCGGACTGATTCACTGCAAGAACTATGCAGAGGCTTGTCAGTTTACACTGCCGCTTAAGGTATTGATCGAGAACGAAGAGGCGCACCAGCTTGAGTCCTGGAAAGCAATCCAGATAGAAATGAACAAGGCGAAGATGGTAACTACGAGCCGGGGCAAAAGGCTGTGTTTACTACGGATGCAGAAGCACTTGCGAAGCTCCGAAAACGGTTTATTGATAGCAAGATTCGAGACTTCGGCCTCATAAAGGATGGTTACATTCTTGATGACTTGCAACCGAATGTGTTGCATGCCGTACTGCCATCCTTGTTGTATTACGCGGATGTGAACTCAAAGTACCTTTCCGAATTGTTCACCGGTTCGCGCCAGTCCGAGAAAAGTGACCAGTTCGATTTCGAACAACTACTGTACTTGGATCGTATGGACTATTTCATCACAAATGATACTTCTCTGCATGGTCTTGCTAAGTCCTGTGGCAATGAGGATTTGGACGGGAGACTTCTCACAGTGCATGAGTTCAATGACGCGTGCGACAAGAAGGTGTTTGATCTGTGTAATAGAGCTCCGAGAAAAATCGACAGAATGTTGAGCTTTGAAGGTTAGCGATTCTCGTTGAGGGCAACTCAGACTGGTAGGACGGACCCCTGTGGTCTCGACATCGAGGGGTTCGAAGCGAAGCTGCCCTACTCATGCTCCAACTTGTCGACTGATTTCCGGATGACACTAATCGTAGTCGGATCAAGCAACAAAGACCAGGCGACCTTGTTCATCAGACCATGGGCGGCCGCGGCTTTCCGCGCGTCGTCGTCCGATGTTTGAAGGCTAACATTTACACGATCCTTGAGCCATTCAACTCGTGCCTCATCCGGCATTTCCTTGTAAACCATATACTCGGCCAAAGCTTCGACCGCGTCGGCTTCGTTCATTGACAAAAAAGGCGCCAACTCAGTCCAGAGAGCCACCTCTGATATAGGCCGAAAACGCGCACGATACCGAGTACCAAGGGCACCGTATAAGTCGATAATGTGCGGTGAGTCTGGTGTGACGGGCGGAGGAATCCTGCCTTCTGTTGCTAGTATGACGTGTCTATGGTATGAATCAGACATAGCTTTTCGAATACCATCCGCCCCGCCGAATAGTCCTTTCAGAAATCCCACTTGCGTTCTCCTTTTTGGTCCGGCTGATGTAAGTGTTGATCCCTAGCGCATTCGCACTTTGAGACAGGCAATCGACCTGGTTTCGGATGGGTTTGGTACGTCACCCACATTCCAATAAGTTCACTCGATCCGTCACGCTGCCTCGCGCCGCCTTCTCGCATGGTCGAATGATAAGCTGGCGACATAGAGTGTGTCAATAACTTCGAAGGATCAGTCCCGTAGGTCGAAACCCCTGAGGTTTCGACATTCACACAGACGGCGCAGAGCGCCGTCACACTCGCGCAAGCGGGTGCCCAGTTATGCTTGCAGAGCAGTGGCGTTCTGCATTAGCCTCTCTTTGCTCGGTACGCCTTAACCACCTCACCGGTGAACAGCCAACATAACTGGATACCTGCTTCCGCAGGTATGACGGGTCTGCGACCCGTCTCCCATTTGCGTGATCTTTCTCCCTATCAAGTTCCGTCGCCCGCCTGCGGCGGTCGACTCAGGGGTTTTGACCTACGCCTCTTTTGTTTGACTGTGGCTACACAATTTCGTACTTGTATCAATTGAGTTCCCAGCTAATATGGGAATCAACAAATAGGAGGATAGGATGTCCAAAACAAATCGTAGTCTGTTTGCAATCGCGATCTTCGCGCTCATTCTGGTGGCCCAACCGGTTCTGGCTCAGGAAAAGCCGATCCAGCTGTCGTTGTTCTCGCCGATTCAACTCGTTCCTGAGGACAACGCCATTTCAGGTGTTCGGCTTAGTTTGCTGTACGGAAAGAACAAGTATGTCACCGGTCTGGATTGGGGGCTGGTCAGTCATTGCACCTCAGGCATGTCCAAGGGAGTGCAATTTGGGATTGTCGGTCTTGTCGACGCCGACTTTATGGGCTGGCAGAGCTCGGTAGTGAACTATACCAAAGGCAATTTCGAGGGATTCCAGTGGGGTTTTGTGAACTATGCCGGCCACGCCAACGGCCTGCAACTGGGGTTCGTCAACTATGCCATGACCATGCATGGTCTTCAGATCGGACTGGTTAATATTATTAAGCAGGGCGGCCAGTTTCCGGTCTTTCCTATAGTCAACTGGTCTTTCTGACAGGTTAATGACGCGAGCCGGATGCTCCTGTCATTCTGATCAGAGAAGTCCTGTTGGACCAGACCCCCGGCGGTTTCGACATTCTCGTTCGACCTGTCAAAACCACGTCGCCCGCCTGCGGCGGTCGACTCAGGGATTGTGACCTGCGCTTTTCTATGCGGCAGATGAGGGCATCTGCCGGGCACGTATCGGGGCAGACGAGGCCCCCCGATCACGCCGGGGGCAGGCTCTGCCGCCCACGCGTCTGCTGGGCACTCCATAGGCACCCCGCTCGCCTCTCCCCTATCGTTGGTAGTCCCTCACACTGCGCGTTGGGCGGTTTTGTCGTCGGCGACTATCTTGCCGTCAACCAGGGTGATGATCCGTTTGCTATAACCGGCGTTGATCTCCGAATGCGTTGCCTGTATAATCGTCGTACCTTCGTCGTTAAGCTGGCAGAACAAACGCATAATCTTGCGGCCTTCCTCGGTCTGCAGATTGCCAGTGGGTTCATCGGCAAGAATCAGTTTCGGCTCGGCGACCACCGCCCGCGCCACACCGACCAGTTGCTGCTGTCCGCCCGAGAGTTGCGACGGGAACAGGTCTTTCTTGCCGACGATATTGAATCGGTCAAGAATGTCGCATACCATGCTCTTGCGCTTGGAGCTCTTGATCTTCTTGTAAAGCAGCGGGGTGTCGAGGTTCTCGTACACGGTGAGGTCGTCGATCAGATGATAGCTCTGGAAGACGAACCCGATGTAGTCGCGGTACAACGCCACTCGTTGTTTCTCGCTCAGGCCGTGGACAGGCTGGTCGAGAAGGTAATATTCGCCTTCTGAAGGAGAATCGAGCATCCCGATGATATTTAGCAGGGTCGACTTGCCCGCGCCTGACGGTCCCATGATGGAGACGAAATCTCTCTCGTTGATTTCGGTTGTCACACCGCGCAGGATAAACGTGTTATTTAGTCCCTGCACGTATCGTTTGGTGATATCTGCAAGTCTGATCATCTCTGAATATCCTATGGTTTCGAGTAACGGTCAACCCGGTATTGCTTTCTACACATTTATTCACATCGCAGGGTTTCGGATGGCTTTGTCCTGGCGGCCCTTATTACCAGAACGCCGACAGTCGTAACGGCAATGACGGCAGTTAGGAGTCCTGACATGACAAAAACGGACCAGTTCAGTTCAACATGATACGCCCACCTGCCCAGCCAGGATGATGCTATCAGATACGACACCGGGAGACTTGCGATGAACGACAAGCCCACAAGGATCAGCAGCTCCTTCAGGAACATGACGGTTATGCCCGACTCGGTGGCTCCGATTGCTTTGCGAACACCGATCTCGCGCCGGCGTCGCGCTACCGTAAGCGACATCATCGCGAGCAGGCCCGCCGAAGTAATCACGATCACTATCGCCGACGACCAACCCGTTATTTCTTTCATTCGATCCACCGATTGATACTGGTCACGATAGAGAGCATCAAGATAGGTGTACGCGAACGGCGTCCCGGGTGACATCTCCGTATAAATGGTCGCAATCCCGGCCAACGTCTGCTTTTGATTCTCCGGGGCGAGTTTCACGTAGATGTTGCCCAATCTGCGTCCGAAGATGAGAAGCATCGGTTTCAGCGGCTCGGATAAGGGCTCTAAATTGAAGTCCTCAACAACGCCGATTACAGTCTTGGTGCGATCCCAATACGAGAACCGTTTGCCAATGGGATCGGTCATCCCCATCAACTGAACGGCCCGCTTGTTCAGGACTATTCCGTCGGTGGCGTCGCTGGGAAACTCCTTTGAATAGAACCTGCCGGCCGCCATACGGAGCCCCAGGACCTTCTCATAATCGTAGTTGACCTTTTCAAAATGAAGTTCCAGCCGCAAATCCTCGTCACGACCTTCGAAGTTCCAGTTGTTCCCTATAGTGCTGCTGATGTTTGTAACGCCATGGAGCGATGATGTTACTGCCGCAACTCCGGGAAGTGCGCGCAGCCGCTCGCCGAAGGCATCATAGGAATCAGCGATCTGGCTCGTAGCGCTTAGCCGGACTACATTGCTCTTGTCCAGACCGAGGTCCTTGCCGAGCACAAAGCCGAGCTGTTGATTGACGAGAAGCGTGATTGAGATAGCAGTAATGACAATCGCGAACTGAACCGCAACCAGCGTCTGCCGCAGACGACAACCCCTCCTACCGACAACGATTTTCCCTCTCAGCGCCTGTGCCGGCGTTGACATCATAGATGACAAGGCGGGTGCGATCCCCGCGCTAATACCACACGCCAGAACAAAAAGAGCCATCACGGCCGTCAGAGGAAGAATCGCGGCAGACATAGAAAGCTGCTTCCCGGCCAGGACATTGAAGTGCGGCAGGAACACTTCAATCAACACGATTGCGGGCAGCACGGCCAGCAACGACACCAGGAGCGTTTCCAGCATTAGATGACGCGCCACCTGCCAGTTCTCGGCGTCAAGGACCTTGCGCACCCCGATTTCCCTTGTTTTCTGGCTGGCCCGGGCAATAGACAGCATCACGAAGTTCAGGCACGATACGAGCAGCAGACTGACGGCAATACCCGATAAAGCGACCACAGTGCTTAGCGTACCACCTGTGTCATCCACGCCATGCAACCGGAGGTCGCCCATCGGCTTTACCTGGAAACTGAGCGTCGCGCCTTCAGCACCATCTCTGTCCGTATAGTATTTCTGGCAGAAATCAGATACCTTATTGCCCATTTCAACCAGGTCAGTTCCCTTAGGTGCCAGCAACCAAGTGAGAAAATCGGCGCCCATCCAGGCATTCGGATCCTCGCCCGCATCGCCGAGAAGAGCAAACGGCACCAGGATGTCGAAACGAAACGAAGAATTGTCGGGAATTTCCTCAAGCAACCCGGTCACTTTCAGATCCACCGAACCATTGAACGTAATACTTCGACCGATCGGATTTTCTTCTCCAAAGTATCTCGCCGCCGCAGGAGCTGTCATCACCACTGAGCGCGGTTCGCAGAGTGCTGTTGCAGAGTTTCCCTCAGCCAGACGAAAGCTGAACACTGAAAGAACCGATGGATCGGCGAACCATATCGACTCGCCGCCGGTTCTTTCACCCGTGGTTAGAGTGTGGCCCCTCTCCACCATTCGCACATAATCTTCAACCTCGGGGACATTTTCCTTGATCAGTGGGGCGAGGGGTGCTTGCTGGGAGGGTATCACTTGCCGGCCGGTACTCAGTTCTTTTGTCAGAATCAGCAATCCGATGCGATCGCGCGATGCGTGCATCCGGTCAAAACTCAGTTCGTGATAAACGAACATGGCCAGCAGAGCGCTGCATGTCATCCCCACGGTCAGGCTGGCGATGCTCACCACCGAGAAGACTTTTTGTCGAGTGAGGGTCCTGAATATAACTGTCAAATAGTTCCTGAACATGTTGTTGTCCTCATAACGTATGTGATTCTTGAAGCCACCTGACTACTCATACTTCAACGCGTCCACCGGATTGGCGCGGGCGGCTCGAATGGCCTGGGTACTTACCGCCAGCACTGCAATTCCAATGGTTAATATGAATGTCAGCATGAAAAGCTCCCAGTCCAGGGCAATCCTATAGACAAATTTCTCAAGCCATTTGCTTAGCGCGTAGTAGGCAATCGGACATGCCACCAGATTGGCTATGGCAACAAGGAACACGAACTCCCGAGTAACTAATGACAAGATGCCGACAACTGATGAACCAAGAACCTTGCGGACACCGATCTCCTTCGTGCGCCGTTCCGCCGACGAAGCGACTAATCCAATAAGACCCAGGCAGGCCACGACAACCGCCAGATAACATGCTCCCCGGATCAGGAAGGCTTGATTGGCCTCGGAGCGATACAGACGACTCAGATCGTCCTTCAGATAGGATGCTTCGAAGGGGTGGAAAGGTGCCATTCTCAGCCACTCCTTCTCCATCGCGGCCAGCGTCGAGGCCATATTATCCGAGTCCACACGCACTAATAAGTATTCGCACTTCTTGGGATCAAGAATCATGACCAGGGGCTGCAGAGAACAGCGCAAGTAGCGGAAATGGAAATCTTGCGCTACCCCCACGACGTTCCCTTGATACCAGGGCGTTCCCTCACTCAATGGTCCGGAATACGCCTCGATCTGCTGGATATCGGCAGTATCCAGACCCAGGTAAGTCCGAGCCGACTCATTTACAAGAAAGCAGTTATCTTTACCTGCCTCCGAACCCTCTTCAAAATCTGCTCCCTGCACGATACCGATGCCAAGCGTTCTCAGATAGTCTTGATCCACCCACAGCGTGGGAACAGAACGCAGCTCGTTCCCACCCGTGATTCTATAGCTCAGACCATTGCAGTCGGATTCAGCTAGGGTCTTAGACACCGCCGCGACCGAAAGCACCCCGGGACAGCGTTTCAGTTCTTCTTTCAGAGTGGAGTATTTGGATTGGACTTCGGGGTAGTCCATACGCACGACAACAATATTGTCCGGGTCGAAGCCGAGGTCTTTCTCGATCAGAAGACTGTGCTGTCTGCTCACGACAAGTCCGGCACAGACCAGCACCGTAGCAGCGCAAAATTGCAGGACTACCAGAATCGCCCACATTCTGGAACGCGGATATCTGGCCATCCCGGCGCGGGCCATACCCGCAACGTCGGAGCCTGAAGAGAAGTGCAGCGCGGGATAAAGCCCACCCAGGACCCCCACTACAGGCGCCATCATAGTAACAGCCAGGAAAGTGAGCCAGTTGCCGGTATTAATAGCCATTGACTTGATGCCTGTCAGAGATGCCAGACCGGGCTGGAGGATTTCGACAAGCGTTATGGCAAGACACATCGCTGCAACCGCCAGCATCACCGATTCCCCGATGATCATGGCTGCGATACGCCCCCGATCCGCTCCGAGAACCCGTCGCAAACCGATGGTCCGCGCCTGACGCACCATTCGGGCCGTGGAGAGATTCGAATAGTTGATTACGGCGATAGCCAGCATTATCACGGCAATCGCCCCTAAGACATAGAGCCGCTCGACTGACGAGGTCCACGTCATATGGATGTTACGGATCGGTTCCAGTGAATAGGTGACGTTGGTGCCTTCGCGATTGCGGTGTTTTTCCGCTATTGATTTGAGTTGGGTCTCGACCGACTCGAACGACATTCCTTCCCGCACCTGCAAGTAGGTCGCTACTTGAGAGTCCCAGTGCTCTGTCCACCCACGCACTTTTTGCTCCAGGGTGCTAAATGACGCCAGAAAATCAAACTGCAGGTGGGAATTGGAGGGTATCTCGCGCAGGACTCCCGTTACCGTCAGTTCCATACTGTTTTCAAAAGTGATTGTTTTTCCAAGCGGAGACTCGTCACCGAAGTACTTGCCTGCCGCCTCCGGTGTAATCACAACCGTGTTGGGTTCCCGCAAGGCGGTTGCCGAATCCCCACTCAGAAGCGGAAAGGAAAATATGTCAAACATCTCGGCATCAGCAAAGAAGAAGCGTCCCTCCCGAAAACACTGACTCTTGTACCGCACCAGTCCCTCCCAGGGCGATACCCGCGTCCCCTGTTGGACCGAAGGCAGTTCCGCTCTTATCAGGGGCAACAGCGGTGTCCCGCTATAGGCGCGCCGTCGAGTGAACCCATCGACGTTATGCATGTGTTCGACTACCCGATATATGGAGTCGGCATTGGTATGGAAGGAATCAAAAGACAATTCGTGTTGGATGAACAGCAACAGGAATATGCAGCCAGTTAAGGCAACTGCCAAACCAACGATGTTGATCAGCGCGAAGTACTTGTTGCGGTACAGGTTGCGTACAGCAACGATGAGATGGTTCCTCAACATGATAATTTCGTCCCACTATTCATACCTTAACGCATCCACCGGATTGGCGCGCGCGGCTTTGAGCGACTGGTAACCTGCGGTAGCGAGCGCGAGGATTGCTGATAGAACACCTCCTATGCAGTAGGTCCCTACGCCGGGAGCGATCTTGAAAGCGAACTCCGAAAGGAAGCCATTCGTCAAAAAGAATGCCCCGGGCCAGGCAAACAGATTTGCGACTGCAATCAACAGCAGGAATTCCCGGGAGAACGTAATCATGATGCTCGGAATCGTTGCGCCAAGAACCTTGCGGATGCCAATCTCTTTTGTCTTCTGCTCCGCTGTATACGATACCAGACCCAGGATACCCAGACAAGCAATGCCGATGCTCACCACCGCCAGTACGCCAAACATCTTTGTCATTTCCCTGACTTCTTGGTAAGACGCTTGAATCTCATCTTCGAGAAACGAATATGTATAGTCTTGCGTATGAATCGTCCGGCGCCAGACCTGCTCGATCGCAGCAAGCGACGCGGGGATGTTGTCACCAATTAGCTTGACGTTGAGAACGGTGCAACTGTCGGGATTGAGCGTGATTACGGACATAGAGCGATACGCCCAGCCAATGCTTGCTCCATAGAAGTCCTTGACCACACCGATTACTTCGAACACCTTGTCCTTGCCGCGATAGAGCCGATAGCCGAGCGGGTTGGCTAGTCCTAACTCCTTGACCATTGACTCGTTGATCAGGATAGAGTGGTCAAGATCATCCGGCTGGTCTGAAGCAAAATTGCGCCCCTGCACGACTTGTAATCCGAACATGGAAACGAATTCGGGGTCACTAGAGAATTTCTTGGCTATGATCACATCCTCATCGCGACGATCCGGAGTGGGAAACAACGCCCAGCTCGACGTCTGGCGCGTGCCCAACACCGAGTTCGTGCGCACGGCGTTCGCCACGCCCGGTATGGCAGTGACCTGTTCCTTCATGAGGGCACAATTCCTGGCGGCATCATCTCCGCTGAATTGTAACACCAACACGTTGTCGCGATCGAAACCAACGTCGAACTGCGATACAAAGCGTGCCTGCTGGTAGATGACGACCGTAGTGACGATGAACACGATGGCCAGCCCGAACTGGAAGACTACCAGCCCGCGTCGAAGCCAGGAATTGGACGCGCGCATAAGAGTCTTGCCGCGAAGAACCGTCACCGGTTGGGACCGTGAAAGGTACAAAGCCGGATATAGTCCCGCGGCCAGACCGGTGAGAAACACGATGACAAGGGAGGTCGCCAGAGCCAGGGGGGATCCGAATATGCCGCTGAGTTCTTTGCCCGGTAGAAAAGCAGCCAGGCCTACACGAAATAGCTCGTAGAATGGTAACCCAAGTAGGAAGGCGAACAGAGCGAGCAGCGACGATTCGCTCAGGAATTGTCTGATTAGCTGACCCCTCTGAGCACCGAACGTCTTCCTTACGCCAACTTCTCTTGTTCTGTCAACCGATCGAGCGGTCGACAGATTAATGAAGTTGGCAATGGCCTGAATCAGAATGAACAAAGCGATAAATGACACCATGAAGACAATCTCGTACTCGCCTCCAGGATACAGCTCACCCCGGCTTTCTGTGAAATACGTGTCGAAGTAGATTTCTTTGAGCGGTCTGAGCCTGAACGAGTATAACCCCGCCAACTCAGGTCCGAGCCGTCTCTTGGCAAGATTATCTATTGAGGCTAAAACCCCAGCCGGGTCGGTATCCTTGTCAAGCAAAAGGTATGTGAGATCGGTGCCCAGTAGATCCCATCGGTCAACGGGCAAGTCAGCAACAGTTGCGCTGGAAGAATACGACGCGATGAAGTCACAGTAGACCTGCGTGTTGCGCGGCATGGTTTCAAACACACCGGCGATTTCCAATTCAAACCGATACTTCCGGTAATCCTCCTTGAGGGTGATGACTTGTCCGACTGGGTTCTGGTTCGGAAAGAGCACTCGTGCCGCGCTGTCGCTGACCATCACTTGTCCCGGCTGGGCCAGGATCACACGCGGATCACCCACACGCGTGGTGACATCGAACACGTCAAAGAACTCCGGTCGCGCGAATATCAGATTGCCCGTCGAGAAGTCCTCCCTGTTTACGACGGCTGTGATCTCTTTGAAGTGACGAAAGATCGCCGCTTGCTCCGCTCCGGGCACTTCCTCGAGGATCGCATCTCCAAGAGGGGCCATGACGCGGGCGTATGACGTGAGCGTGTCGCCATGAGTATAGGTGGCTTCTACTCGGTAAATTCGGTCGTGGTGCTTGTGACAGTCTTCCCAACTATGCTCGTAGACAACATAAGCCACCGCGGTCATGCAAAGAGCCAGCCCCAAAGCCAGGCTGGACACGTTGATAATGGTGTACGCCTTGCTTTTCATTAGGGCGCGAACGGCTGAGATGATGTAATTCTTGTACACGACGCTTCTCCTCAGTCGTTTCTATTCATACCTCAACGATTCCACTGGATTGGCGCGGGCGGCGCGAATGGCCTGATACCCGACTGACACCACCGCAATCAAGAGAGTCGCACTAGCGGCAAGCAGCAACGTCAGCCAGCCCACGTTTGTGCGGAACGCGAACTGCTCAAGCCATTTGTTTCCGGCCAGGTAAGCAACGGGCCAGGCTAGGAAAACTGCAATTGCCACGATCACGAGCGTCTCCTTTGTCAGAAGACGAATCACATTCCCTTCCGAGGCTCCCAACACTTTGCGAATCCCTATTTCCTTCGTGCGCAGCTGAGCGGTGTATGACGCCAGACCGAATAATCCCAGCGTCGCCACTACAATGCCGAGAACAGTAAATATCCCGAAAATAGTCCCCAGCCTGGTTTCAGCCCGGTACTGTCTATCGAAGTCCTGGTCAAGAAAGAAGAAATTGAGCAACTCACCCGGAAACAGATCGGCATACTTCTGCTTGACGAAGCCGACTACATCGTCGATCCTGCTCGCATCAATACTGAGCGTCAGGTAGCGGAAATCATCGCTCATGATAAACATCCCCATCGCCTCGACCGGCGTCTGCAAACCCTTGATGTGAAAATTCCGGGCAACCCCTACCACCGGACGGTTTCCCGCAAACAGGGCTTTCCCCGGCGCCTCGTCAAGTGATGGCCAGCCAAAGGCCGATACGGCTGCTTCGTTGAGGATTATGCCTTCGCACATTGCGCCCTGGCAATCCGGTCCAAAGCTCTCCCCGGCTACCAACTCAATCCCATATTCATCGATGAAATCGCGATCAACACCATACCAGTTGATCGTTTGGGTATTGGTGGCTTCCTCGCCGGTCGGAAAACAGCGCCACTGGTAGTTCCACCGACCGGGGACGCTGGTAGAGAAAGTCGCCCCTTTGACCAGGGAGTGGCTTTCAAACTCCTGCTTGATCGCCTCGTGACCGCTGTAGTTCACGGCCTCAGTGGGCATTTCAATTACCAACTTCTGGTCGAGCTTAAGTCCCAGAGCCTGACTGCGCATGTATTCCACCTGGCGGTATACTGTCAGCGACCCGACCACGAGAACAATGGCCATTACAAACTGAGTCACGACAACCACGCGGCGAAAGGCCTTGCCGCTATCTCCGCTCACTGTGGCACCCTTGAGAACCTTGACGGGACGAAAGGCCGACAACACAAACGCGGGATAAAGACCTGCCATTCCTCCCGTGATCATAACAATTGCCAGCATCCCCATCAGAGGTGCGCCCCATAGAAGATCGCCGAAAACGAACCTCGTCCCGGCCAGTTCGTTAAATGCCGGCAGTGCCAGATCAACCATAACCAGCCCCAGTGCCAGGGCAATGCCCGCTGTTATAATCATCTCGCCCAGGAATTGCCATATCAATTGGCCGCGCATCGCGCCGACAACTTTCCGCATGCCGACTTCGGCCGCTCGTCCCGCCGAACGTGCGGTGGCCAGATTCATGAAGTTGAGACTGGCAATCAGCAAAATCATAGCTCCGACCAGACCCAGAATCCAGACATACGTTACATTGCCGGGAGGCTCTGCCTCCCACCTAACGTTGGAGTTGAGGTGGATATCAGATACGGGTTGCAGAAACAGAAACGACCTCCGCCCCTGCTGCCGGAGTGTTTCACCGGCGTGTTCTTCAATCAGGCTGGCAATACGGGCTTCAAAGTCTGCCGGGTCTGCACCATCAGCCAGGCGGATGTACGTCTTGAAGTATCCGCCGTACCATGAGTGACGCCATGGCTCCTGATCAACAAGGTCAAACGTCGCCCACGAAATGATTATGCCGAACTTCAGGTGCGTGTTAGAAGGGGAATTCTCGACAACTGCAGTAACTTCATAGCGAGTGGTATCCATGAGGACTGTTTGCCCAACGGCGATTTCGTCACCGAAGAGCTGTTCGGCATACTCTCGTGTCAAAACCGCCGTCATGGGGCGCGTCAGGGCTTCGCGGGCGTCTCCCTGAACCACCGGCATGTGGAACATCGTAAGAAGATCATTGTCGGCGTACATGACGTTTTCCACATTAACAGCCTGCTCCCCTGCCCGCGCCGTGCTCGGTCGCAGCGGTTGAACCCTGAACAACTGCTCCACCTCGGGGTGATTCGCGCGCAGGTATCCCGCCACATTCTCAGAACACCCGGCAAGTCCTTCGAGATTCCCCTCCGGTCCAAGTTGAGTAGAGATACGATAGATTCGCTCGTACTCGGGATGATACCTGTCGTAACTAAGTTCATGCCACACATAGAGGAACACCAGCAGACTACACGCCATGCCGATAGCCAGGCCGATGATATTGATGGCTGAGTACCCCTTATGGCGAAGCACGTTTCTGATGGCCGTGACAAGGTAGTTCTTGAACATGTCGTTAACTCCAGGTTGTGATTACAGGCTTATGCGACGAGCGGCGCCAACTGTGTTTGTCGCTCGCGTTCGGTGCAACAGCTACACCCGCTGAGCCTGAGAAATATTCTCCGCCACCACGTGCCCGTCAAACAGGTGAATAATTCGATTGGCATACTCAGCGTAGCTCGGCGAGTGAGTCACCATTATGACCGTCGTGCCGGTTTCGTTGAGGTCGGTCAACATCTTCATGACTTCGTCACCGTGCGCCGAATCAAGATTGCCGGTCGGTTCGTCAGCCAGAATCAGTTTGGGTTTCGCCACCACCGCGCGCGCCACGGCTACACGCTGCTGCTGGCCGCCGGAAAGTTGCTGCGGGAAATGGTTCTTCCGCGGCATGATATTCATCTGCTCCAGCAACTCGTGCACCCGTGTCTTGCGTTCGGCGCTGGTTTTCTTGAGATACAAAAGAGGCAGCTCTACGTTCTCGTAGACGGTCAGTTCATCGATGAGATTGAAACTCTGGAACACGAAGCCGATGTTCTGCTTGCGCAGGTTGGCCCGCTGGCGTTCGGTGTACTTGGCGACTTCGTACTCCAGAAAGTGATACTCCCCACCGCTGGGATTGTCCAGCATTCCGAGCACGTTGAGAAGAGTGGACTTGCCGCAACCGGACGGTCCCATAATGGCGGCGAACTCACCTGGTTTGACCTCAATATTCACGTTATCAAGCGCGGTGGTTTCGACTTCATCGGTGCGGTAGAGCTTCTGCAGGCCTACGGTTCTAATCATGTTGCACTCCTAAGTATAGACCAATTTATCTTTGCCAAATCATCAGTAAGTTGTTCCATTTCAGATACGATGCCTGACCTGAATTGTTCAGTCACTGAGGACCAGCTTGTCAACGTCGCCGAAGTTCTCGTATGACGAAGTCACGACCCGGTCACCCGGCTGCAGACCCTCCAGCACTTCGAACATGCGCGGATTCTGCTGTCCGAGACGAATCTCGCGCTTGACCGCGTATTCGCCGGACTCGTCCAGAACATATGCCCATCGACCGCCGGTGGACTGGTAGAAACCGCCCCGAGGGAGCAACACGCACTCGGTGACGTCGCTCAGTTCAAGGCGCACGTGCGCGGTCTGGCCGCGCCGGATATCCTGTGGCACCTCGCCAAGGAACTCCATGTCGACTTCGAAACGCCCATCGCGAACTTCCGGGTACACCCGGATGATTGCCAACTCATAAGTCTTGCCGGCCAGATCAAACTCCCCTTTCAGACCAATCTGCACTCGCGTGATATAGTGTTCGTCGACCCCGGCCCGGACTTTGAACCCGTCGAGAATATCAACCTGTCCGAGCCGTTCGCCGCGCATCTTGGATTCACCGATCTCCGCATTGAGGGAAGTCAACTGTCCGGAGACCGGCGCGCGCAGGTAGAGATTCTCGAAGTTCTGCCTTACAATGCCGAGATTCGTCTGGATCCGCGCAACCGAGGCTTCAAGCGATTCTATCTGGAGCGAGCGGAACATCGAATCCTGCTTCTGTGACTCCAGAGTCAGTTCCTGCCGACGCGTGACATAATCGTATTGGTCGCGAGAATCATTGAATTGATCCTGGGAGATCAGTTGTTTTTCGTACAGCTTCTGATTCTGCTGAAAGGCACGCTCCGAGGTCTGTAGCTGGCGTTTCAGATCGAGCAGCTCGCCTTCCAGATTCAGCGCGTTTTGCTGCATGGCCAGTCGCGTGTTCCGAAGGTTGTTGCTCTGCTCGAAAAGCTGTGCTTCGCGGTTCATAATGTCGAGCAGCAAGGAAGCGTTGGACAGGTGAAGTATGGTGTCGTCCTTGTTGACAAAACTTCCGGCCTCTTTCAAGACCGCCTCCACCCGTCCACCTTCCATTGCGTCGAGATACACGGTCCTGATAGGCATCACGGTGCCGGTCAGAGGGATGTATACCTGAAAAGGACCACGCTCGACGGCAGAGATCGTTATTCGCTCCGTCTCGATATTGAGACGCGACTGGCTGTCGGTCGTCAACATAAGTGTTATCAGAATAATCACAGCCAGCACGCCGCCGCCAGACCACCAGACCTGGCGCTTCTGGTACCACTTGCGTTCTATCTTCTTATCCATACCCATAGTTTGTCACATTCCTCACTTCTAAGATCTCCGGGAGCAAAGACAATGCCGCAAAAGCAACCCGTTAAATGACAGCTGTTTAACTAAATCTGTTGATTCCCAAATGTCCGCTTGCGAAACATTGACTGTCCGCCAGCGTACACTTAACTTGGAGCGTGGATGTGGCGAAGAAACAGGGCAAGATTCTGGTTATAGACGACAACGAGGATATTCTCCTTGCCGCTCGACTTCTTCTGAGCCAGTACGTTGGCACTGTTCATACCGAGAATAACCCCCAGAATATTCCCTCGCTGCTTCGCAACAATGAATACGACGCCATCATGCTGGACATGAACTTCACACGTGATGTGTCAAGCGGTCACGAGGGGTTTCAGTGGCTGGGGCGGATTCTCGAAATTGACCCGTCGGCGGTAGTTGTACTGATTACTGCCTACGGCGATGTGGACACTGCTGTTCGTGCAATCAAAGAAGGCGCCGCCGATTTTGTTCTAAAGCCGTGGCATAACGAGAAACTCTGGGCTACGGTTTCGGCCGCCATGAATCTGCGGAAAACTCGTGTCGAAGCCAACGGGCTTCGGCAGCGCCAACGTCAGCTCAGCGCTGATCTCGATCAACCCTTCAGTGAGTTCATAGGTGTTTGCCCTGCCATGCAGCAGGTGTTTTCGGTTATCTCGAAAGTCGCTGCTACCGACGCCAGCGTGCTCATCCTGGGCGAGAACGGCACCGGCAAAGAACTGGTCGCGCGGGAGATTCACCGCCAGTCGCGGCGAGCTTCAGATGTCTTTATCAGTGTCGACGTTGGCGCAATCACCGAATCGTTGTTCGAGAGTGAGTTGTTCGGCCACGTGCGCGGGGCTTTCACGGACGCGCGTGAAGACCGCGCGGGGCGTCTTGAAGTGGCCAACGGCGGCACGTTGTTCCTTGATGAGATTGGCAATCTGCCCCTGTCGCTTCAAACCAAACTACTGAGCGTTCTGGAAAGTCGTCAGGTTATCCGAGTTGGCAGCAATGCGCCTCGGCCGATCGATGTCCGTCTCATTTCAGCCACCAATCTGCCGATTCACAAGAGAGCGTCAACAGGCGAGTTTAGACAGGATTTGCTCTATCGGATCAACACCGTTGAGATTCATCTGCCGCCTCTGCGCGAACGCCAAGCGGACATCCCTCCTCTCATTGAACACTTCCTCGAGCGTTTTCGGAAGAAATACAACAAGTCGGTAATGCTGGTCAGCCCGGCAGCCCTGCGCATGTTACAGCGGTACGGTTGGCCGGGCAACGTACGCGAGCTTCAACATGCGGTGGAACGAGCGGTCATCATGAGCGGATCGTCCTCTCTCGAAGTACAGGATTTCGCTCTTTCTTTTGAGACCGGCGCGGCGGCTACGATCGCGCTTGAAGAATTCAATCTCGATCAAGTCGAACGGGTCGTAATCGCGCGGGCGCTGGACAGACATCAGGGCAACATCAGCCAGACCGCGAGTGAACTGGGATTGACACGGGCGTCGCTCTATCGACGTATCCAGAAGTATGGTCTTTAGAAACTTCCGACTGGTCTGCACGATCCGGGCCGTTTTCCTGGCGGCCACCATGGCAGCGGGAGCTTATCTTCTTCTGGAGACGGAATTGGTGGCCACTGCGGTCATTGCAGGCGCGCTCGCCGTCATCCAGGTCTGGGCGCTGGTGCACTACGTCGACAAATCCAATCGAGACCTCGGCCGCTTCCTGCTGTCGGTGCGTTATTCCGATTTTACGTCGTCATTTCCCTCCGATGGCATGGGGGGCTCACGCCGCGAACTAAGAGAGGCATTTGAGAGCGTCCTTGCCGAGTTCCGAAAGACTCGAAGCGATAAGCAGGAGCAGTATCGGTATCTGCAAACAGTAGTTCAGCATGTGGGTATCGGGCTGCTGGCGTATGACTCGACCGGCAAGATCGATCTGCTTAATAACGCCGCCAAGCGGCTGCTGGGTATCTCCGCCGCGAGAAGCATTGATGATCTCGGCCGAGTCTCGCAGGAACTTGTTTCAAAACTGCATTCGTTGACCACCGGACAGAGAGAACTGCACAGAATAGAGCTGCCAGGTGAAACCCTGCAGCTCGTTCTAGCAGTCGCCGAGTTCAAACTCGGACAGCGTAGCATCAAGCTGGTGTCGTTCACGAACATTTCCAGCGAGCTTGCCGAACGTGAGATGGAAGCCTGGCAGCAACTGGTGAGAATCCTCACCCACGAGATCATGAACTCGATAACACCAATAGCATCACTGGCCACAACCTCGCGCCAGATGGTGGAAACAAGTGGACTGCTCAATGACACTGTTCAGAACGATTTGCACAGTGCCATCACAACGATAGAAAAACGCAGCCAAGGACTGCTGCACTTTGTGGATGCCTATCGTACTCTCACGCGAATCCCCAAACCGGCGTACAAGACTATCCGAGTCGCGGAACTGCTCGAAAGAGCCGCGCAGTTGACGGCCAGTCGACCTGAGGCCTGTAATGTGACCGTATCCGTTCTTTGCGATCCGCCAACTTTGGAATTGATCGCCGACCCTGACCTCGTCGAGCAGGTTCTTATCAACCTCACCACCAACGCTCTCCAGGCTCTGGCTGGGCGGGTCGACGGCCGTATCGAACTGACCTCCCACCTGAACGAGCGTGGCCGGGTGCTCATGGATGTGAAAGACAACGGTTCCGGTATTAGTCCGGAGGCGCTTGATTCAATTTTCGTGCCATTCTATACGACCAGGAAAGACGGGACCGGTATCGGGCTGAGTCTGTCGCGCCAGATCATGCGGTTGCACAAAGGCGATATTACGGCAGCTTCGCGAGTGGGCGAAGGCGCCACTTTTACCTTACGCTTTTGAGCGGGGAAACAGACAATCGCGGCCGTTTCGAACGCGGAGAGGCACAATTCCACTTGCCGGGATCAGTTGAAATAAAACTTGCTTTCACATTGATCGGAAGAATCCTATACTATTATGGTAGTCCTGATTAGAAGGGCGGTTGGCCTTGGATCAGGACGCGGCGTAAGCCAACGCCCCCGTAGCTCATGTGGATAGAGCATCTGCCTTCTAAGCAGAGGGTAACAGGTTCGAGTCCTGTCGGGGGTATTTAATCCCCAGCGACGTAACGACTTCCAGCGATTCCTTAAACCGAAAACCGAGGCTTGGAATGACCAAAAGGGCCTCTGACCGCAGGAGTCGTCATGGAAGATCACCTCAAGCGACTGTATAGAACAGTCGATGCATTCATGGTGGGGAAAAACTGGAAAA
>Ga0315276_10000002_pt1 | contig 155716 bp, 128 predicted proteins | sample YL17G05_0_MG_FD_204542 | JGI IMG/M metagenome (GOLD analysis project Ga0315276, IMG submission 204542) | Sediment microbial communities from Yellowstone Lake, YNP, Wyoming, USA - YL17G05_0 | ecosystem: Environmental > Aquatic > Freshwater > Lake > Sediment | place: USA: Wyoming | collected...
GCTATTTTGAAATCGCGGATGAGATGCAGAATAAGCGGGCTGTATAGCTTGGTTGGGGTGAGCAGCAACTCTCCCAGCTCATAATCGATGCCTGCAATCGGTTTTTTAAGATCAAGATTCTTTTCGCGTACAATTTTTCGAATTAATGAGTATCCGTTGGAATGAAAACCGCTTGACGAGATGCCCACGATCTTTTGATCGATCCTGACATCTGATCCGTCGATGATCTTAGAGCGCTCCACAACACCAACCGCAAATCCGGCCAGATCAAAATCATCGCCTTTGTAAAGGTCCGGCATCTCCGCAGTCTCGCCGCCAATCAATGCGCAGTTGATCTTTTTACAGGCGCCGGCAATGCCGTTGACGATCACCGCATGTTCCTCAGGTTTAAGGTGGCCGGTTGCAAAATAATCAAGGAAGAATAATGGCTCGGCGCCGCAGCAGGCAATATCGTTTACCGACATGGCTACCAAATCAATTCCAATCGTGTCATAGCGATTGAGTTCGATGGCAAACTTGAGTTTTGTGCCGACCCCGTCCGTGGAGGCGACAAGGACGGGCTCCTTGAATTTGGACTGGTCTAGGGCAAACAAGCCGCCGTAACCCCCGATATCTGTCAGCACACCCCGCCGATGCGTTTTTCGGATGAACGGTTTGATGAGATCAACAAACCGGTTGCCCGCATCGATATCGACACCGGCCTTTTTGTATTTGTCATTCATATGAACGAAGGCGGATAACATAATTTTAAAAAAAGGTCAAAGCTCAAGAGGCTGTTGAAAGTAACATTTCAGTGGGGGGTGGGAGCGTCGCGGTGACATGTCCGAGAGACACCCCGCCAATGCCATGATGGCTGATAACTCATCCCCAGGATTAAATTCAGTACGGCTTAGAAAGCCGCCTTGTGGATGGGCCCCGACCAAGCTCTACGATAAGACGCCGGCATGAGCGTTGGCGGGGAGGCGAAGGACGAAGTCACCGCGCCGCTCACATCCTCCACTGAAGGGTTACCTATTTACTTGTGATTTTATCGCTGATCTCTTAAATTACGGTCATGCCTATCGATAAGAGTATTGGGCGTTTGCCGCGGCGAGCACATCCGTTGATTCTCATTTCGAACGATGATGGTGTCCATTCAGAGGGGCTTCGTGTCCTTACACAGAAACTCAAACGAATCGGGAGGGTAGTTGTAGTTGCTCCAGATCAAGAGAGGAGTGCAGCCAGCCATGCGCTGACGCTTCATCGTCCTCTTCGAATCAAGAAAATCTCCAAAGATATATATGCGGTTGATGGAACGCCCACTGATTGCATCAATTTGGGGATTAACCAGATATTAAGACAAAGACCGGATATAATCGTGTCGGGGATCAATCATGGTCCCAATCTTGGTGATGACATGCATTATTCAGGAACGGTATCTGCTGCATTAGAAGGCGGAATCATGGGTGTTCCATCGATTGCCATTTCTGTTGTATCTCGCGAGAACTTCCACTTTGAATTTGCATCGGAATTTGCAGTGAAACTTGCAAAAAAAATCCTCTCTCATGGCTTACCAAAAGGCATTATACTTAACGTCAATGTTCCAAATCTTCCATCATCTGCTATTAGGGGATTTAAATTTACATCGCAAGGCAAGCGCAATTATGGAAACATCATTGTGGAGAAGCTCGATCCGCGTGGAAAAAAATATTTTTGGATCGGAGGAGAAGAAGTTGGCTTTGAGGATATTCCCAATACGGATTGCTGGGCTATTGCTAAGGGAAATGTGTCAATCACTCCCCTTAGAGTTGATATGACGGATAGGGCAGCGCTTAACGTACTTAAGAAGTGGAAACTATTTTAGTGGTTCTCCCCCTTTGTAAGGGGGAGTCAGAGGGGGTAGATAATGGTCTACCCCACCCGTCCTCCCCTTACAAAGGGGAGGAATAGGAATTTGATGATAAACGCAAAAACCCATGACCGTTACGAAGTTGCACGCCGCCGCATGGTGACGGAGCAATTGATTCCCGGCGGCATCAAAGACCAGCGTGTCCTTGAAGTTATGGGACGAATTCCTCGGCACCTTTTCGTTGACCGGGGAATTGTCGATCAGGCTTATGAAGACAGGCCCCTCGCAATCGGCATGGGGCAGACCATCTCACAGCCTCTCATGGTTGCGATCATGACTGAGGCTCTTTCACTTACGGGTACCGAGCGTGTTTTGGAGATTGGAACGGGATCGGGTTATCAGGCAGCAATCTTGTCGGAGCTGGCAAAAGAGGTCTTCACAATAGAAAGGATTGATTCGCTTTCAATCCGTGCACGGCAGGTTCTGCACAAACTACTCTATCAAAATATCCATTTTCGCATAGGCGATGGAACGAAGGGTTGGCCGGAAGAGGCGCCATTCGACGGGATTATGGTGACTGCAGCTTCCCCGGAAATTCAGAAGACGTTCCGCGATCAGTTAGCTGACGGGGGCCGGCTGGTTATTCCGGTCGGCGGCGAGTTTGTTCAGGAACTTGTGGTGGTGACGCGCAGAGGGGATTATTTTGAAACGAGGCAGGTTACAGGCTGCCGGTTTGTCAAACTTATAGGCGAGTATGGATGGAAGTGTGAATAAAACAAAGCTCAAAGCATGCCCTGAGCAACTTGCCCGCCGACGCTTTGTGGCGGGAAGTCGAAGGGCTCAAAGCTCAAAGGTCAAAAAATCCCCCCATCCCCCCTTTTTCAAAGGGGGGCGTAGGGGGGATTCCTTTCAGCTTTCAACCTTGAGCTTTCGGCTTTGTTGTTTCCTGCTTCTTGCTTCTTGCTTCTTGCTTCTTTTCGGCTGTGCCACATCGTACGACAAAAGAGGCCGTTACCATAAGGTGATGGGCAGTGAAACTATTTGGACGATTGCGCGCGCATATGGCGTCAAGGTACAGGACCTTGCCGAGCTAAATAATATCGAAGACCCTCATGACATTGAAGTGGGGATAAAGTTGTATATTCCAGAAAAGAAAAAGCGGGGCGGTTTTAAAAAGCTTCCCTTTGACAAGGTATTAACTGAAGAGGGGCAAACAAAGGTGCCGGACACTCACCGCCAGACAATGGAAGAAAACGCCGAAGAAGAAACCGCAATTAAAGTTGATCACGGACGATTTGCATGGCCTGTAAAAGGACCAATGATTTCTCCCTTCGGGATTCGAAATGGACGCCGCCACGATGGCATCGATTTGGATGCAAACCAGGGTGATCCCATCAAGGCGGCGGGAAAGGGAAAAGTCGTTTTTTCGGGTCAGATGAGGGGATACGGCAATCTGATCATAATACGCCATAAGGACGATTTTTTTACGGTCTATGCGCATAACAGCAAAAACATCGTCAAAAAGGGGGGCACAGTTACTCAAGGAGAATTGATTGCCAGAATTGGGCGGACGGGGCGTTCGACAGGGCCCCATCTTCATTTTGAAGTTCGAAATGGACAAACGGCAAGGAATCCCATATTTTTCCTGCCACATCGGGATGAGGATGCGAGGGGATTGGCTAAGCGGTAAAAATTGAGAGTAAAATTCTAAGCACTAAATCCTAAATTCTAAACAAATTCGAATATCAAAATTCGAATGTTCAAAACGATGGTTTGGAATTTTGGATTTGGAATTTAGGATTTGTTTAGGATTTCGATATTAGAATTTAGAATTTTATTTGGATTCTTATAAAATCAATGGTGAATGATTTATGGTAGGTTCGAAAAATAAGGGAGGCGATATGGAGTCATTGCTCAAGCGTCACATCAGGGATATTCCAGATTTTCCAAAGCCCGGTATCGTCTTTAAAGATATCACGCCGCTTTTGCAAAACCATGAGATCTTCAGCAGCATAATTGAGACGTTTATGAAACGATACGAGGCCGAGGGGATCCATGCTGTTGTTGGCATTGAATCCCGCGGTTTTCTCTTCGGAGCGCCTCTTGCACACCAGCTAAAGGCCGCATTCGTACCGATAAGAAAGAAGGGCAAGCTGCCGTACAGGACGGTTGATATCTCCTATGACCTTGAGTATGGATCCGCCACTATTGAGATGCATGAGGATGCCATTGAACGCGGTCAGCGTATAATAATTGTGGATGATTTGCTTGCAACCGGAGGTACGGCTGAGGCCGCCTGCAAACTCGTCGAGAAACAGGGCGGCAAGGTCGTTGAATGCGCGTTTGTCGTGGAACTTGCGTTCTTAAACGGGCGTGAAAAAATTAAAAATCCGGTTCATTCACTTGTTAAATACGAGTAGTGAACGGTTTACAAAATGAAATTCCAAATCACAAATCGAATCCTCTGAAAAAGTCATTGCGAGGCCCCGATCCGCCCGGCACGCCTTCGGCAAAGCCGTGGCGGACGGGAGGGGCCGCGGCAATCCCACGGGATTGCTTCGTTTCACTCGCAATGACACCAAGTGAGGACTTTTTCAGAGGTTTCAATTTGGAATTTGTTTGTGATTTGGTGCTTGGAATTTGGAATTTATTTTTTTGGGCTCGTAGCTCAGTGGATAGAGCACCTGCCTCCTAAGCAGGGGGTCGCGCGTTCGACTCGCGCCGGGCCCACAAAAAAAACGGAAGACAATAAATGATGGGCGTACCATGAAGGTTCCATTTTTCTCCAATACTGAAGATGGTACACACTGCTTTCAAGCCGCTCTCCGGATCGTGCTCGGACATTTTTGGCCCGACCGCGAATTCATGTATGAAGAATTAGACAAGATTACTGCAAAGGTCCCCGGAAAGTGGACATGGCCGACGGCTGCCATGATCTGGCTCATGGAGAATGGATTCGAATTGCACCTAGTGGAAGATTTCGATTACAAAGAATTTGCTCAAAGAGGCGAGCAATATATAATAGAAAAGTGCGGACCCGAGGTTGGCGAGGCACAGATAAAAAATAGCATCATTTCACGTGAGCAGGAATACGCTGCCAAGTTCGTAAAAATTGCACCTCTTGAACGTCGGATTCCGACATTCAAAGATATAAAGAATTACTTGAGTGATGGTTATCTAATTATTTGTAATATCAATGCATCCACCCTTTACAATCAGCCGGGTTATTCAGGCCATTTTGTTGTCATCTTCAGATACGGCTGGCGCACACTCACCATCCATGATCCGGGCCTTCCGCCCAGACCCTCATTGCATGTGAAAAAGAACGTTTTTGAAAAGGCGTGGGCTTATCCAACGGAGAGAGAGAAAAACCTGCTTGCCATACGGCTGCGGCAAAATCAAAAGTGACAACGGATTCTCGCACAGCGACCCGGCTTGCAACCAAATTCGCTTGATTTCAAAGCTGCAGAGGGGAGCGAGCAGAGAATGCGTTGCACTTTTGATAAAAAGTTTTTCTCATTGACTCATTTTTTTAGCAATGCTAAATTCCTTTGTGAAATCCGTGAATTAGAGTGTCTGTCTATTACAGTCGGTGAAACTGAAAGGTAAGGTGGGTTATGAATAAATCGGAACTCATCGATGCGGTATCTCAAAAGACAAAGATAACACGGAATCGCGCAGAGGAGGTCGTCAATCTTATTTTTGATTCTATGGTGGATGCCATGCTCAAGGGGGATCGTGTTGAAATCAGGGGTTTGGGTAGCTTTGTGGTGAAGGAATACGGCTCCTACATGGGCAGAAATCCCAAGACCGGAGAGTCAATACAGGTCAAACCAAAGAAGCTTCCATTTTTCAAGGTCGGCAAGGAATTGAAGGAACGTGTTGATCATGAGGAGGCGAAAGAAGAGCCTCAAACGCCTCCAGAGTCTTCCTCATAGTACCAGACTTTTAGACGTCCGCGCCTTATAGTTCGTGAAAACCAAGCCAGGGGAGAAAGGGTTTACTCCATGAAGAGTCACTCTGAACTCATCTTCTGGCTTGCCCTCAATAACATCCTTTATGCATCTCCGTTGATCGCCAAGAAGCTCTTGGAAATTTACAACTCGCCTAAAAATGTATTTCATGCGTTATCCGGCATGCCGATGACCGAAGGCGCCCTTCATTCAGTCAAGATATTTAAGGATTGGGACTTGTGTGAAAACGATCTCAAACGTTGCGAACGAGAAGGCATTAGCATCATCACATTCAACGATTCGCAATATCCGAAGCTACTCAAGGAAATTGCCGACCCGCCGTTGTTGCTCATGGTTAAAGGGGATCCTGAAATTTTGAGTGGCCCTTGTATATCAATTGTCGGTGCGCGAAAGGCAACGCCGCATGGAAAAGACATTGCCTTTGAGATCGCGCGCGACCTTGCAGGCCATGGCATTGTCGTAGTGAGTGGAATGGCTTACGGCATTGATGCGGCCGCACACGCTGGTGCGATTGAGACGGGAAGAACGATTGCTGTCTGGGGTTCAGGAATTGACCGCTGTTATCCGCTTCCATTTAAGGATTTGAGCGAGAAGATTGTTCGCTGCGGTTGCGTCGTGTCTGAATTTCCGCTGGGCACGCCTCCAAACGCATGGAATTTTCCGCAGAGGAATCGCATTATAAGCGGGCTATCTCTCGGCGTAATTGTAGTCGAGGCGGCTGCAAAGAGCGGTAGCCTGATCACATCAGGATTCGCGCTTGAACAGGGCCGTGAGGTATTTGCCGTACCCGGGCCGGCCTGTGGCACCATGTCTCAAGGAACGCACATGCTCTTAAGAAGCGGAGCAACGTTTGTCGAAAGGGCAGAGGATGTAATTGCTGCCGTAGCACCTCAGATGTCGTTTCCTTCTAAAAACTCTAGACATTTAACTCATGTTGATAGTAATGACCGGCCAATGCTTAATTGTATTTCTGGAGAGGGCAGTTCATTAGATGTGATTATCCGGCAAAGCGGCTTGCCGTCATCGGATGTCTTGAGGGAGCTTACTTTATTGACTCTTGAAGGGGCGGTTGAGGAATTGCCGGGAAAGCAATACCGGAGAAAGAAATAAAAAATCTAATTGCGGATTTCGGATTTCGAATTGCGGATTGAAAACAATCCGCAATCCACAATCCGCAATGTGAAATTAATCATATGGGTCAATCTCTTGTAATTGTCGAATCTCCCGCAAAGGCACGTACCATAAAAAAGTACCTGGGGCGCAGCTATCAGGTGCTGGCTTCCGTCGGCCATGTTAAGGATCTTCCGGAAAAGGAGCTGGGAGTCGATATCAAAAATAACTTTGCTCCCACCTACGTCGTCATACGCGGCAAACAGAAGATCCTGAAAAAAATCATAGATGAAGCCTCAAAGGTTGATGACGTTTATCTTGCCCCTGATCCTGATCGCGAAGGGGAGGCCATAGCGTGGCATATAGGTGACGAGATTTCAAAGAAGGCCAAAAAGACAAAAGTCCATCGCATCCTCTTCAATGAAATCACGGAAAAGGCGATAAAAGAGGCCATTGTTCATCCGCAATTACTTGATCAAAAGCTCTTCGAGGCGCAACAGGCAAGGCGCATCCTTGACCGATTAGTCGGCTATCAGATCAGTCCCATTTTGTGGAAAAAGGTGCGCCGCGGGCTTTCGGCCGGCAGGGTTCAATCGGTTGCTGTTAGGATCGTCTGCGAACGCGAGGCCGAAATTAATGCATTCGTCTCAAAGGAATACTGGTCAATAGTTGCACATCTTGAGGGTAAGAACCCGCCTCCATTTGAGGCAAAACTAGTCAAGATCAAGGGTGAGAATGTTGAAATTTCGAATGAGACAACCGCAAAGGGCATTTTAGATGAACTGGAAAAGCAGCCCTTTGTCCTCCAAAAAATTACAAAAAGCGAGCGCAAGAGAAATCCAACACCACCGTTTATAACAAGCAAGCTCCAGCAGGAAGCGGCAAGGAAGCTGGGTTTTACGGCCAAGAAGACCATGGCCTTGGCACAACATCTCTATGAGGGTGTTGAGATAGGAGAAGCGGGGCTTGTTGGTCTAATCACTTACATGAGAACCGATTCACCGCGCGTTTCGGATTCAGCCATAGAGGCGGTTCGCGCTTATATTTCAGAACGCTATGGTTCACCGTCGCTTCCTTCTGAGCCGGTGCGCTACAAGAGCAAACGCGGCGCTCAGGAAGCCCATGAGGCAATACGTCCCACATCACTTTCGTATCCGCCCGAGATTGTGGAGCCATATTTGGAAAGAGACGCACTAAGACTCTACGATCTTATCTGGAAGCGTTTTGTCGCATCACAAATGAATCCCGCCATATTTGATCAGACGGCATTCGACATCAATGCAGGCCCGTACATGCTGCGGGCAACCGGTCAGATCATGCGTTCTCCCGGTTTCATGGCGGTTTACATGGAAGGCGTCGACGAAGAGCAGGCAAAGGATGAGGAAGAAAATCCGACATTACCCGAACTTTCCGAGGGAGAGAAACTCAGGCTCTTAAGCCTCGATCCCAATCAGCACTTCACGCAACCGCCGCCGCGCTTTACCGAGGCGTCGCTTGTAAAGGCGTTGGAGGAATTGGGGATCGGCAGACCCTCAACATACGCCGCCATCCTTTCAACGATTCAGGATAAGGATTACGTCAAGAAAATTGAAGGCCGATTTTGGCCCACGGAACTTGGAAAACTGGTGAATGAACTCTTGGTCGGCAGTTTCCCGGCGATCATCGACGTCAAATTCACCGCACAGATGGAAGAGGAACTAGATGATGTGGAAGAGGGCAAGCGCACATGGATTGCAACCCTAAATGATTTCTACGGTCCATTCGAAAAGTCGCTTAAGGAAGCGGCGAAGAAGATGCGGGATGTCAAAAAACAGCAGGTTGTCACCGAATATAAGTGCGAGAACTGCGGCAGCCCCATGGTGATCAAATGGGGGAGACACGGCGAGTTTCTGGCATGCTCAAGATATCCGGAATGCAAGACGACAAGAGAATTTAAAAGAACGGAAGAAGGCGAGATCAAGCTCACCGAACAAAAGACAACTGAAGAGAAATGCGAAAACTGCGGCAGTCCGATGGTGGTGAGAAGAGGCCGATTCGGCGAATTCCTCGCCTGCTCACGCTATCCGGAATGCAAGACCACAAAGTCAATCGGCTTGGGTATAAAATGTCCGGATTGCGGCGGAGAACTGGTCGCTCGCCGTTCACGAAAAGGAAAGACGTTTTACAGCTGTTCGAATTATCCGAAATGCAAATTTGCATTGTGGAATAAACCCTATCCCGGGCCATGCCCCAAATGCGGTTTTGCCATCCTCACTGAAAAGTACGTCAAAAAAACAGGCGAGAACCTCGTCGCCTGTCCGCAAAAAGAGTGCGGCTATTCAGCGCCAAAAACGTAATCCAAGGTGTCGGACGCCTCGAATATAGATAGGTGAAAGACCCTTTATAGCCATATTTCTTATAAAGCCCAATATAACCAGTTTTATAAGAGGCGTCCGACGCCTTTTATGCCGCAATGCGCCTTGAAACGCCCCTCTTTCCCTGTAAATAAGCCCCAGTAATTATCCTAAAAAATCGCGCAACATTTTTATAGAGAGGCCGAAAAGGGTGTTGAATGGTTAGACGACTATTTACATTACTATTTATTGCATCCTTAAGCGCCTTCATTGCGGGACGTCTTTGCGCCGCCGAATGTGTGATTGGCAAGGGACCGATTCCAAACGGCATTGATGGATTCAAACGCGCCTTGAACGAGGCACAGAATGGCAGGTGCTTTTCGGATTCAGCCAGGTTCAGAAATCGTTACAATGAGTTTTTTCCCGGTGCAACAGAGTTTCAGGTAATAATGTGGGATCAATCCTCTGAGTTGTCGTTAGGCGAAGCCCTGCCCGAGATCACAGGTTATGGTGAAACTCCTCTGGTCATAATTGCAGATGCCAATGTCACGGTGAAGCTGACAGGCAATGGAGTTCAATCTGCCCTGATCCTCAAGGGCAACCGCATCATTATTGATCATCTAACTATTGAGGGATTTTCCGGGACCGGCGTTGTGATGGAAGGGGAACGCGACGTTGTTATTAGGAGCCGCATTATATCGAACGGCGAAAACGGAATTCTCATCACAGGCAAGGATAACCGCGTTTTTGACAGCGAGATTGCAAATAATGGCATCAACGGGGTCTTCATCGGGGGTTTGGGTTCGGGAAAGAGCTGCGGTAACGATATGCAATTTCAATACGGTCGCGGCACAGTTGTGGCTTCATGCGACATTCATGACAATGGGCAGGGTGTGTCGGGCGCGACATGCGCTGATTTGAGCAATCCCGACGGGATCGGCCCTTGCTTGTCGCTCAAACTCGAAGCACAGCGGTGCTTCGATCTTTTGCAGGAAGATCCCTCATGTGACGAACCCTCAGTTTCTTTGGATGACCCGTGCGGTTACTATTGGCATTCTCGCAAGCGCTGTCTTGATTTGTGGTCGAAGGCCGCTGTTTCTGACGGAATGTCAAAGGAAGATGTCATAACAACCGTTTTCAATGCCTATGCAGGCGCACAGGGCGGATCCGGGATTGTTGCAGATGCTTTAAACGTCAAAATTCTTTCATGGAAACCGTCGGGCGATGAGGTTGATGGAGGAGCCCTTTTTACCGGCCGTATTTATAATAATCGTTCAAAGGGAATTTATGTGAATACCCTCCCGTCGAGCGCACTTTGTCAGGATAACTCATCCCCATTTGATTTAACAAAACTTCAAACAACCTTGGTGTCAGAAATCTTTGTTGGCGATCTATTTGTGAGCCGCTTTGCTCTGCCCGTCATTACACAAATTGCTGCAAGTCAGGGTGCAAAAGAAATAACCGTTTCCGGAACAGTTAACATATCAAAGGAAGCATGGTATCCGTGGAATATCCGCACTATCAATGTATCCGCCCTTAAGGCGGAGATTTTTGTCAAAGACGGCGACGGCGGTGTTTTTGCGGGCAGGGGTCCGGTTGATTCATCCGGTCGCTTCACGGTGCACATAGCATATCCTGTTACGGTTAATGGCCGTGCCGTTGAAGAACCCGTCTTCATTGCGGCGCTTGTTGATGCCGAAAATGGAAATACATCGCCGTCGACGGGCAGCAGTTTTGCAAATCCGAGCGGTGACGACGATAATGACGGGTTGCCGAACGATGAGGAGGATCTAAATCACAATGGTCAGGTAGATTCCGGCGAAACGGATCCCATAAACCCCGATACGGATGGAGACGGCTTGACAGACGGCGAAGAAAAATTTCATACAGGAAGGGTTGAGGCACTAATCAATCAGAATTATCCGTTTGCTGAAATTGATCGTTTGAATCCGCTCAAGGCTGACTCTGACGGCGACTGCCTTCCTGATGGTCTTGAACTCGGTGTCTCTGAGAGTGACGCAAAACAGCTTTTGGACCGAATGCCCTCCAGACCCCATCTTGTCATTTCAGTCCAGTGTCAGGCAATTATGAAGGCGGGTTCCGTCACCGCCTTGGAAAATGCGATCAGGTTTGACGAAACGGCTCTGGCTTCATGGGACAACATTGCCATGCTCTTTGACGCGGACCCTGAAACGATCACAGATCCCAGTTCGTCTGATACTGATCGGGACGGCATGAAGGATGGAAATGAAGATTTTAATTTCAACGGAAGACGTGACAAAAATGAACAAAATGGTGGCACAGAAGGGTGGCTCGAAACAGATCCAGTGCTTGCGGATTCCGATGATGACGGAATCATCGACGGGGATGAGGGAGACAAAGATAATGACGGCAAGTTAGGTCCTAATGAGAGCGATCCCCATCTTGATGACACCGACGGCGACGGCGTTAAGGACGGCAAGGAGGTAAGAATCGGGACATACCCCAATGCCTGCGATTCCGATGACGATGGTTTGTCAGACGGAGTAGAGGTAGGAGCCATTAAACCTGCAACACCGGGTAGCAGCTGTCATGGTCTTGAGGCCGCAGGAACGAACTATAGAAATCCATATGCAATGGATCCGTTAAATCCGGATTCCGATGGCGACGGGTTACTTGACGGAGTTGAAGATGCCAACGGTAATGGATGGATAGAAGCCCAAGAAAGTGATCCGTCAATCCCTGACAGCGATGGTGACGGTCTGTCAGATGGAACCGAGGCACTCGGAGATTTTGATGGCGACAAGATCCCTGATTTTGACCTTAATCTCATAACCGCCGGTCCCAAGTGTTCTCCGCCGTCTGATATCGGTGACGTTGATTGTGACGGCATCCCAAATGCGACGGACGTGGACTCAGACGACGACGGCTGTCCTGATGCCGAAGAAGGCGGCTGGCGTGATCAGAATGCAAATGGCATTCCGGATGTCTATGACAATGAGTCAAAAAGCTGTGGCGGTGGCACAGGCGGCAGCTTTTCGATCGGGGGAGGCGGATCCACAGGTGAAGGCGGACAACAATCGGAGAGCCCCCCTGAGGGTGGTCGAAAACTCAAGACGCCTGCCTGGCTTTTGGATAAAACTGGAGGAGGGGTATGCTCACTTATAATTAATCCGGAAAACGATTCATTTAACTTATCATTTACCGCATTAATATTTATATTTTATCTATCCGTAATAGCATATCTTTTGAGATGCCGTTTCAAACATGCTGTCTCCAAAAAATAATCCCATAAAACTAATCGTCAATCAGGCCGATGAAACGATCCCCATAGATATTATACGACAATAATTCTATTGCTTTGCCTTTAGAAATTCTTGTACTATTTTGCCTTATTATTGGGGGAGGATGCCATGAAAGAATTGATACAAGAGTTTTCTACATATCTTGAGCATGAAAAACGCTCGTCAAATCACACCTTAAAGAATTATCTTGTTGATTTGACACAGTATTATGAGTTCCTCAATGGGCGTCGAAAGGAAGGTTCATGGAGAATTGATGAGATCGACCACATGTCGGTGAGAGAATATATAGGAACACTTTTTGGAAAGAAAAATCCTACTTCAATAGCGCGAAAGCTGTCGAGTCTTAGAAGCTTTTTTGATTTCTGTCTAAAGAAGGGCATGATAAAAACGAATCCGGCCAAGGAGGTTCCTGCACCAAAGATTCCCAAAAGGATTCCAAAATTTCTTACTGTGGACGAGGTATTCGCGCTGCTCGATTTGCCCGATACATCAGGGGTTCTTGGACGCCGTGACAAAGCGGTACTTGAATTACTATACGCCTCCGGCCTTCGTGTCAGCGAGCTTGTGGGGTTAAATGCCGGTGATATAAATCTCGAGGAAAGGACAGTTAGGGTATTGGGGAAGGGTCGCAAGGAGCGCATTGTACCGGTGGGGCAGAAGGCCTGCGAAGCGCTGCACCGATATATAGAACTTCGTCCTGCACTTGTAACAGAAGATAATGATCAAGAGGCTATTTTTATCAATCGACATGGCACAAGGCTTTCAACGCGGGCAATTGAAAGGCTGCTGATCAAATACCTGCGGCGAAGCGGCATCCAGAAGAGCGTTACCCCGCATGTGCTGCGTCACACATTTGCAACACACCTTTTGAATGCAGGGGCGGACATGCGCGGCATACAGGAACTTTTGGGGCATGCGAGTCTTTCCACCACACAGAAATATACGCACGTAGGTATTGAAAAGATGATGGAAGTATACGACAAGACTCATCCTAAAGCATAAAAAGCGACGGAACATGCTCTGCTCGCTCCCCTCTGCTCCTTGGGTACTCGAGCAGAGTTTTAATAATCCGGGTCGCCGTGCGAGCATGTCCCGTCGCTTTATTAGCGCTTTAGAATGAATTTTGATACAAAAAGGAGTGAAGATGTTTAACGCAACAACCATTCTATGTATTCGTAGAGACGGAGAAGTCGCAATCGCCGGTGACGGACAGGTGAGTTTCGGCAATACTGTGATAAAGAGCACCGCGAACAAGATCCGCACCATGGGCAACGGCAGGATCCTTGCGGGATTTGCCGGTTCCAGTGCCGATGCCTTCACACTCTTTGAAAAGTTCGAGGCAAAGCTGGAAGAGCATCGCGGCAATATTACGCGTGCGGCGGTGGAGCTTGCCAAGGATTGGCGCACGGACAAGATTTTAAGGCGCCTGGAAGCCATGATGATCGTTGCCGACAACGAAAAGACATTCACTATTTCCGGCACAGGGGATGTCTTGGAGCCAGACGATGATGTCGCCGCAATAGGATCGGGCGGGCCCTTCGCCCTTGCTGCGGCACGCGCCCTTATGCGCAAAACATCTTTGACGGCGCGTAATATAGCGGAAGAGTCCATGCGCATTGCCTCCGAGATTTGCGTCTTCACCAACGGCCGATTCACCATAGAGGAATTGAAAAAATGACCCTTTGACTCCCCCTTGATGTATTTCGGAGTCGCTCAGGGCAGGCCAACATCGTTAAAGCATTATAAAGGAATTTAGATAATGACCGCGAATTTTACCCCACGAGAGATTGTTTCTGAACTTGATCGTTTCATTATCGGTCAGAACAATGCCAAAAAGGCGGTTTCCATTGCGCTCAGAAATCGTTGGCGGCGCCAGCAGGTGGATCCCCATCTGCGCGATGAGATCATGCCTAAAAATATCATCATGATCGGGCCAACGGGCGTGGGCAAGACGGAGATTGCAAGGAGGCTCGCGAGACTTGCTCAGGCGCCCTTTATCAAGGTGGAGGCATCCAAGTTTACCGAAGTCGGTTATGTGGGCAAGGACGTCGAGTCCATAATTCGTGAACTGACCGATATCGCCGTGAAGATGGTCCGCGAAGAGGAAAAGCGTCGTGTTGAGGTGAGGGCGCAGGAAATAGCGGAAGACAAACTCATAGATCTTTTGCTGCCGCGGATGGGAAAAGAGTTTCCCGACGTGTCGGAGACTGATGAAATCCGGGATCGAATTCGAAAACTACTTCGCGAGGGAAAGCTGGACGGCAAAATGGTGGACCTTCAGGCGCAGCCAGGCAAGCCCATCATGCCTTCCATTGAAGTTGTCGCTGCGACAAGTTTGGAGGAGATGGGGGCCAATATCCGTGACATGTTTTCAAGTTTTCTGCCGAAGCAGCAGAAGAAAAAGCGCGTCAAGATCCCTGAAGCGCTCGAGATGCTTGTCGCTGAGGAAGCCTCAAGACTCATCGATATGGACGTGGTTATCAAGCAGGCCGTTGAGCGTGTCGAGCAAAACGGCATCGTTTTTTTAGACGAGATAGACAAGATTGCAAGTCGTGCAGGCGAGGCGCGATACGGCCCCGATGTCTCGCGTGAAGGGGTCCAGCGCGACATACTTCCTATTGTTGAGGGTTCAACTGTAACCACAAAGCACGGACTTGTGAAGACCGATCATATCCTGTTTATTGCTGCCGGTGCATTTCACGCGACAAAGCCTTCTGATTTAATCCCCGAGCTTCAGGGGCGATTTCCCATACGTGTTGAACTTGATTCCCTCGGCAAGGAAGAATTTTATCGGATATTGACTGAACCGGATAACTCTCTTACCAAACAATACGTCGCGATGATGAAGACGGAAGGTGTTGAACTCGAGTTCTCAGATGATGCCCTTCGGGAGATCTGCGGGGTCGCTGCCGAGGTGAACAAACAGATGGAAGACATCGGCGCCCGCCGTTTGCACACAGTAATGGAAAAGCTCTTGGAGGATATCTCGTTTACAGCGCCCGAAAAGGGTCACAAGAAGTTTATCGTCGATCGTGATTATGTCGTGAAAGCACTTTCGGAAATTGTGAAAAACAGGGATTTAAGCAGATATATACTTTAAAAACAAATTCTAAGCACTAATATCGAAATTCTAAACAAATTCGAATTTCCAAAATTCAAATGTTCAAAACATGATGCTTTGGATTTTGGTCATTTGAATTTAGGATTTGTTTAGGATTTAGATATTCGATATTAGGATTTTGAATTTAGGGAGGTTTTATGCCGCGCCATCTGCTTTCACTTTTCGATCTGACGGCCGAAGAGATTTTGCAGTTATTGGAACGCGGAGTCTGGTTGAAAAATCTTAACAGGTCGGGCAAGGAACATCATCCGCTAAATGGGAAAACACTTGCGATGGTCTTTGAAAAGTCATCTACACGCACGCGGGTTTCGTTTGAGGTTGCGATGTATCAGTTGGGTGGGCACGCGCTAAACATTACATCGCAGGCGTCTCAGCTCGGGCGCGGTGAGACATACGAGGATACGGCCGGTGTGCTGTCGCGCTATGTTGACGGGATCATGGTCCGCACCTTTGAACAGACGCGCATTGAAAAGATGGCGGCAACGTCACGGGTCCCTGTGATCAACGGGCTCACGGATTTGTATCATCCATGCCAGGTGCTTGCTGATTTGCTTACTGTCACGGAAAATAAGGGGTCGATTAAACCTTTACACATCTCCTATATCGGCGATGGCAATAATATGGCGAACACATGGATCACAGCCGCAATCATTTTGGGCTTCAGACTCACCATATCGACACCCAAGGGATACGAACCTGCAGCAATGGTTCTGGGCAAGGTCAAGTCAGGCGGTTATCCAAATATTAAAATCACCAATGATCCTGAAGAGGCCGCACGCAACGTCGATGTCATCAACACCGATACGTGGGTGAGCATGGGGCAGGAAGGGGCGGGGGAGAAGGATAAAAAAGCCCTTTTCAAACCCTATCAGGTGAACGAAAAGTTTTTGTCACTTGCAAAGGAGGATGCGATTGTCCTGCACTGCCTGCCTGCGCATAGAGGCGAAGAGATCACAGATCCGGTGATGGACGGGCCGCAATCAAGAATCTTTGATCAGGCGGAAAACAGATTGCATATACAAAAGGCGATACTTGAGAAATTTATGGCATGATGTCATTCTGAGGCGGGAGACGAAGAATGCCGGTATAAGCGGGATTCTTCACTTCGTTCAAAATGACAGAAGAGGTTCATATGGCCAATGTCATTGTAGTCGTCGGTGCTCAATGGGGTGATGAAGGCAAGGGCAGGATCATCGATCTTCTGACCCCTTCAGTAGACGCCGTGGTGCGTTTTCAGGGCGGTGCGAATGCCGGCCATACGGTTGTCATAGGTAGTGTAAAAACAATCCTGCATCTTGTGCCGTCTGGAGTGCTCCATGCCGATTGTCTTTGTATTATAGGTAATGGCGTTGTCCTCGACTCAGACGTATTAATTGACGAAATAGAAGGCTTACATAGTCAAGGTTATCTGAAAAATCCAAAGATGCTTGCAATCAGCAGAAATGCACACCTGGTGCTTCCATATCATCGCCAGATTGATCAACTCCGTGAAACTAAACTTGGCAGTGCCCGCATCGGGACGACCGGCCGTGGTATCGGACCGGTTTATGCGGATAAAGCTGCAAGACAAGGCATCAGATTTGGTGAAATGCTCGATCCAGACGTTTTCAGGAGACGACTTGAGCAGGTATTGCCCGAAAAAAATAAACTCATAGAACTCCTTGGGGGACATCCAATTGAAATAGATTCACTTTGTGCAGAGGCGGAAGATTGGAGAAAACGATTATCTCATCATGCTGCTGATACGGCATTGTTGCTGCATAAATACATAAGCCAGAATAAGAAGGTCCTTTTTGAAGGGGCACAGGGAACAGCGCTTGATATCGATCATGGCACATATCCTTATGTAACGTCTTCAAATACCGTCGCCGGAGAGGCTTGCTGCGGTGCCGGTGTGGGTCCGACCATGATTGATGATGTCTTGGGTATCGTAAAAGCATATACAACCCGTGTCGGAGAGGGGCCCTTTCCCACAGAAGACAAAGGCAAGGTTGGGGAACATCTCCAAAGTCGCGGCAAGGAGTTTGGCTCCACCACTGGTAGAAAGCGCCGCTGTGGATGGTTTGATGCAATGATTCTGAAACATGCAGGTCGTGTCAATGGACTTACGATGCTTGCCGTTACGAAACTCGATGTCTTAACGGGTATTGATCCTGTACGCATATGTACCGGATATAAACTCAACGGCAATGTTATTGATTATGTGCCTTCCTCGGAGGATGAATTGAAAAGATGCGAACCGATTTACGAGGATCTGGCCGGATGGAAAGAAGATATATCAAATATAAGGCGGTTCGATGACCTGCCCCAAACGACGAGGAAGTACATAAATCGTCTTCAGGAAATTGCCGCAATACCTATTGCAATTATTTCTGTTGGATACGAACGTGGTGCTCACATCATGCTTCGGGATCCGTTTGCATGAGATGGCGTATGGCTAATGGCGCATGATAGTAATCCATCGACCATAAACTATTCGCTATAAGCTATAGAGGCTGTTGAAAAACGATGGAAATTTAGTTTTCGAGCTTGTCGAGAAACTAAATTTCACTTGAAAATCAGTTATTTCTCGACTCGCTTCGCTCGCTCGAAAAATAATAACCGGTGTTTTTTAACAGTCTCTATACGCTATCCGCCATTTTTTAGAGCCCATGATTTGAGAGAAGTGCGCGGTTCAAGAGGATTTCACTGCTTTTCCCATCTGCTACGATTTTTCCATTATTCATCAGAATACATCTTGTCGTTGTCTTGAGGGCAAATTCGGGGTCATGCGTCGCAATGATGACGGTTTTTTGAGCTTCCCTGATGAATGAGGTTATTTCGCGCTGACGTTTGGGATCCAACATGGCAATCGGTTCATCAAAAACCAATATATCCGGTTCACATGCCAAAACGGCAGCGATTGAAACCCGCCTGCGCTCGCCAATACTTAGGTGATGCGCAGTTCTGTGCGAAGCGTGTTTCATGGCGACCTGATCGAGTGCGTCTTCTACAATCGAATTGATTATTTCTGTTTCAAATCCAAAATGCAACGGCCCAAACGCGACGTCATCTTTGACCGTAGGGCAGAAAAGCTGATCATTGGGATCCTGAAATATAATACCGACTTTACGTCTAATAAAAGAAAGAGTTTCTTCCTTAAGTTCGATTCCATCGATTAAAATTTTTCCGGTTCCACCTAAAATTCCATTGAGATGCAAAAGGAGTGTAGATTTACCTGCGCCGTTCGGGCCCACAAAAGCAACGTGCTCGCCCTTGGCAATTTCGAGCGATATGTCACGAAGGGCGTTGTGACCGTCTGGATATGAATATGAGAGATTTTTGATAGTGATATGCATTAATTACACCCCTTAGGGTCTACTGTGATATCCCCTTGAAAGCATCGCCTGATATACACGTTCAGACCGTTCTAAGCTCCTTATAAAAAAGGTGCCAAGCATCCATGATCTTCCCCTCCATGAAAGCCTTGACCTTTGACCAAACTCCCTGGATTTTCGGCCGCGATTTAACCGCTGAAATTCGTCAATTATTATATATATAAAACGATAATTAAACGACAATAGTGAATGTAATACATTAGGTAATTTAAACCACCTTAAAGTCTCCAATAGAATGGGAAAGGGTGTTGTGGATGTCAAAAGCGTCAAAAACATGATTGCAAGTGTTGAGCGTAACAGCAGATAAAAGAATGAATGCCACCATGGAATGCCCTGTGAATTGTATCCAAATACCATCCCGATACCCATCACTGCTACGAAGGGGATTGTAAGTGAGAGCCTTTCGATAAGGTGTTTAAATGGAAGGCGAGAGGCAAACCATGAAGAAAATGCCGCTGCAAAAAAGAGTGAAAAAACAAAAAAATTGCCCTTTGGTATGATAATCACCAGAACGATCGTAGTGAAGGCCACAATAACCTTTAAACGCGGGTTCAGCCGATGTATTGGGCTCTTGAGATTGCTGTATCTGTCTATAAATGAGTGATGCACGGGCCAATCATCTAACATGGCTGTCTTTACCAAGTCAATAAAGGTAAAGTATTGGGTATCCTGATTTCGAGCCATTTTTTCATTGAAAAAAGGGTCAGGAACCGGGAAGTTCTTAGGAGATGACAAGCCCAAGCATTTTAAAACACACAGAACATATTCTGCGCGCATTTGAAATCGAGCCGCGCCCGCTTGATCAGATGGTAGACGCTTATTATCGGCGGTACAAAAACCTTGGACCCAAGGAACGACAAATCATTTCCGACGCGGCCTTTGGAGTTATGCGATGGAAGAGACGTCTAGACGGCATCTTGTCCATTGCCGGTATTGACAAACCCGCGAATAAACAGCGCATCGCGGCCTGTCTTTTGTGGCAGGCAAAAGGAATGGATGTTTCTTTTCTGCAGGAGATTATTGGAAAAAAATTGGATTTCAATCCGCCGGAAAACAATTTTCCGGGAGGTATGGCTGCATATTGTTCATTCCCTGATGTCATTTTTGAACAACTTTTGGAGTGGAAAGGTAAGGAATGGGCGAAAAGGATGGCCTTGGCACTTAATGAAAAGGCGTATGTCGTCATTCGGACAAATCTTTTAAAAATTGATCGGGAAAGTTTGCAAGGAGAGCTATTTCAAAAGGGGGTCGGATCCACACCAACTATTTACTCTCCTTTTGGCCTGATTCTTTCTAAACGCATCAACTTGGCTTCACTTGCATCCTTTCGTAAAGGCCTTTTTGAAGTTCAGGACGAGGCAAGCCAGATTATTGGTCTCCTTGTGCATCCCCTAAGGAATGAAACTGTTCTGGACGTCTGTGCGGGGGGCGGAGGAAAGTCGCTTTTGCTTTCTATGTTAATGGGCGGGCGGGGCAGGGTTATTTCCTCTGATATCAACGCCAGAAAACTTGGCAATCTGAGACGTCGTGTGAGACAGATGGGATGCACCAATATTAACATCATTCCATCAGATGAGATCAGCCGGTTTCGTGGGCGTGCGGATGCGGTGCTTATAGACGCACCGTGCAGTGGTACAGGCACTCTAAGACGAAATCCTGATCTTAAATGGCGCCTCACAGAGGATCAATTAAGAGAGTGCATAAGCGTTCAGAAGGCCCTGCTTGAAAAATCGGCTTTTCTGGTCAAACCCAATGGACGATTGATATATGCTACATGCAGCGTTCTTCCTCGGGAAAATGAGGAAATTGTTGACTGGTTTACCCGACAATATCCTTGGAAGGTTGTAAGGGCTGATGAAATCCTAAAAATCCCCCAGACTGAAAAATTTGTCACTTCAGAGGGTTATTTCAAGACTAATCCATGCGAGGTTTTTATGGATGGTTTTTTCGGTTGTATTCTGAAAAGGGTATAAAAAACCGAGCTTTTGAGTTGGGCGGCCATAACCTCCGTTTCACAACCCCTGCTGCGGGGTATTAACTGTGGCTCTTTCCCTTCTCTAAGCTCGGCTAATTGTATTATAGCAAATTACAATCAAATCAGTCAAATTATTTTAAAAAGAATCATTAATCTCCTTAATAATTAAAGCATTACCTAGAAACGATTAATAAATTTTGTGAACAAAAAGGGAGACAAGACGCCTCCCTTTTTAAGTGTTTATAACGGTTGATTGCCAATTATTTAACTCTGAATTCAACCCTTCGATTCTTGGCCCTTCCTTCTTTGGTCTTATTGTCAGCGCGTGGCTCAGCTATTCCAAGGCCAAGAGTAGTTAGTCTTTTGGCATTAATGCCATTTTTGACGAAATGAGATTTGACTTTCTTTGCCCGCATAATCGAAAGTTTCTTATTGTACTTTTTGCTACCCAAATTATCTGTATAGCCCACTATCTCTGCTTTTGCGCCAGTATTCTTTTTTAGAACATCTGTGACATGAACGAGTGTTTCTTCATCCTTGGCACTTGCGTACTTCGTGCTGTCAAACTTGAAATGTATTGCAGCTTTTTTGACATCATCCAGTTCCGATGGTGCAGCAACTGGCTTTTCCTCCTCAAATGCTTTCTTTTCACGCACGGGTGAACGATAGGCAAGTTGAAGAAAGGCCCTGAAAGTAGGTGCACCAGATCCTCTTATAATTCCGGCCCCGCCGCCGCCGTCGACTGTAATACCACTATCGCCGAACGTATATTTAAGGCCTCCATCAGCTTCGAGGGGTGTTTCCTCTTTGTTCTTAAATAATTTAGCCAGCCTTGCCCTTCCTGTGACTTCTGCGGCCAATGATAAATTTTTTGTAATGCCGACAGATGTTCCCAATCCATATAACAGCTGGTGTGATTGTACGACATTGCTCAAAGTATACCTCTCGCGCGCCAACGCTCCTGCATTAAGGGCAATGTTCCAACGATCGAGAGGTTTCGCCTCAAACAATAATTTACCGCCTCCTGCAACACCGCCGTTACCCGCAAAATACTTTCCGCTACCTGTTGGAAGTTGAATGAAAGGCAATAACGCTAAACCAACATGATGCTTTTTTAATTCGAGCAGCTCGCTTTTGAGATTGATCTGAACATCGCCCATTGCCATTTTGTTTTGAGATGTAGACCCTGCAGTATTAGGATCAGTATAATTGAGCCACCATGCTATTGGCACATCAACACCGAACTGGAGCCATCTACCCACTAATCCAACCGCTCCGTGAACATCCTGCATTATTTCATGATCTATAATACCCCGCAATCTTTGTCCGTTCTGTACAAGCTGAAGAGGGTGGTATGAATAATTGCCCATAGTCCCAATGACCCATTGCCATTGATCAAGTGCCTCGGTTCCATAAACTGTGAAATACGGTCCTCCATCAACGGCAGGGTGGAACGAAGACGCTTCGAATCCCTTCGTCAATGCAGATCCCTTGGAGGCTGATAAGCCAAGAATACAAACGGATAGAAAGACTAAAATAAGCTTTTTTTGCATGAATCCCCCATTAAAATATTTCAGAATGGCATTTTATTGAAAATATATGCGATGTCAATAAGTTATGAATAAAAGATTCAATCGTTGACAGAATATAGGCGCTCTCTTAGATTGCACTACTATTTTTCAAACGAAGAAGTATTTTTATGAAAAAAATTTTCTCATATTTAAAACATCTTCTGCCTTGGTGCGTTGCTGCTCTGATATTTGTCTATCTTTTTCATCTTTGTCCGCCGTCTCAAGTCTGGCAGGCCTTGACATATGTCAACTTGCCTTCTTTTTCGGCATTCGCTGTATTTTATTTTGCGTATCTCCTTTTTGTTGACAGCTGGGCAATCCAAAAGGTGATATGCAAATTTTCTCATACCGTCAGCTTTCGTGACATAGTGATAGCCCGCGGCGTTACCTACCTTGTAATGATCATCAACTATCCGGCAAGTCAGGCTGCATTCGCCTATTATCTAAAACGACGTTACGGCATTCCCATCTTTCAGATACTCGGAATATTCATTTTTTTGATAATCATCGATTTATTTTGGATGATTATGCTTGCCTTCGCGGGGTCATTCTTTCAGGAGCATGTCATTGGTGGTGTCTCACTGGATAAGACGGTTCAAATGGTTGCCATAATTGCATTCGTATTTACTTTCATTTGGCTTTTTTTCTGGCGTCGGGCTGCGGAGAAAATTATCGGAAGACCAATTCGCATTAATATTTTTGAAAAGCTTCGCAGGCGACATGTTTTTCATATCTTCAATCAGGCGACGGTGGGGGATTATCTCCGTGTTTTTCTCATGCGTCTGCCCGTGCACTTCATGATTATCATATCGATGTATATTATACTTTTAACTTTTAATGCACATATTCCGTTTATCAAAGTTTTGGGAAATCTACCCATTATTTTTCTGGCAGGGACATTACCGATTACACCCGGCGGTTTGGGCACGGTAAATGTCCTATCGATGGAGCTTTTTAGCAAATACATTACAGGGTCAATTTTTGCCGAAGGCAAAATCACACCCAAGGACTTAATTTTGGCCAGCACGATCTTATGGGAGTTTTACAACTATGTGCTAAAAGTGCTCCTGGGTACAATCCTGCTCAATTTTGTATCCCGCAAGTATTTCAAGCCCACGCCGGATATTACAGAAGAAGTAGCCGAACACGAAGCTGCACACTTGGGTGGAAATTTTTAATCAGTTCAGAATGACATTGACAGCAGGTCAGAGATAACGCTACTTGAGATTCAATGCAACACGCGCCGTTTGTACATCTCCACCTCCATACATATTACAGCCTCCTAGATGGGGCCATCCCTATTGATGCCTTGGCTGCCTGTGCCAAGGAACTCAGGATGCCTGCCATTGCGATGACAGACCATGGTAATCTCTTTGGCGCTATTGAATTTTACGAGATTATTCAAAAGTATGGCATAAAGCCGCTTATTGGCTGCGAAGTCTATCTACTCTCAAAAGGCTCACATAAGGATCGACAAAGTAGGCAGGAAACGGCTCTGACACATCTTACTCTGCTTTGCAAAAACCGGATTGGATATAAAAATCTGTGCAGGCTTATTAGTGCAAGTTATTTGGAGGGATTCTATTATAAACCTCGGATAGATAAAGCATTATTAAGAGACAATAACGAGGGTTTAATCGCCTTGTCAGGTTGCTTGAAGGGAGAGATTTCTCAGGCATTAGTTGGTGATCGCTTAGAAGAGGCTCAATTGGCCGCGCGGGAATATGCATCGATTTTTACCAATAACCGTTTCTATCTTGAACTTCAGGACCAAGGTTTGCCGGATCAAAAGAAATTGAAATCCGGCCTGATTAATCTTGCAAAGGAATTTGGCCTGCCCATTGTTGCAACAAACGATGTTCATTTCTTGAAGAAGGAAGATGCTTCTGTCCAAGATGCGTTACTTTGCATCCAAACTGGCACAACGATCGCTGCAAAGGATCGTTTACGCCTTGAAAGTGATGAGTTTTACCTCAAATCTGCAGAAGAGATGACAAAACTCTTTTCTGATTGCCCTGAAGCCATATCAAACACCGTTGCCATTGCGGAACGATTGAATCTGGATTTTGATTTCAATAATTATCATTTTCCAAAATTTGTCCCGCCGGAAGAAAAAGACCTTGCCCAATATCTTGATGAAAAGGCCCGACTGGGCCTTGAGGAACGATGGCCCGCGATTAAATCCGCTTATAAGACTACAATCACGGACCTCCGCAATAACTATGAAAAACGCCTTTTAGAAGAGCTTGCCATTATCAAATCAATGGGGTTCGCAGGTTATTTTTTGATTGTTGCGGATTTCATCGGATTTGCGAAATCCAAAGGTATTCCCGTGGGCCCGGGACGAGGATCAGCGGCAGGCTCATTGGTCGCCTATTGTCTAAAAATCACGGACATCGATCCAATCGTTCATGGTCTTCTCTTTGAACGATTTTTAAATCCTGAGCGCATCAGCATGCCGGACATGGACATCGATTTCTGCATGCGCAGGCGCGACGAGGTTATCCGTTACGTCGCAGAAAAATATGGCAACGTCTCCCAGATCATAACATTTGGGAAGATGAAGGCGCGCGCTGTCGTGCGGGATGTGGGAAGGGTTATGGGTCTTGCATATGGTGACGTGGACCGGATTGCAAAGCTGATTCCGGCAACCCTTAATATGACGCTTGATCAGGCCCTTGAAATTGAACCAAAACTTAAGGAAGCCACAAAGACATCTCCCGATGTGAAGCGTTTGATAGAAATTGCCCGTTCGCTGGAAGGATTTCCACGTCACGCCTCGACACACGCAGCCGGAGTTGTGATCTCCGATCAGCCGCTGACAGAATTTTTGCCGCTTTATCTCGGCCAGCACGATGAAATTGTAACACAATATGACATGAAGGCCGTTGAAAAGGCCGGCCTCGTGAAATTTGATTTTCTTGGTCTCAAGACGTTGACTGTGATTGACGATGCCATCAGGCTGATTCAAAAACGCCATGGTCTTCAGTTGAAAATGGATGAGCTTCCATTGGATGATGGGCTGGTATTCACAAAACTTTCGGAAGGAGACACGGCCGGTGTATTCCAGCTTGAAAGTTCAGGCATGACGGCCCTTGTCACGCGCCTCAAACCTACAGCCTTTGCCGACATCGTGGCTCTCGTTGCCCTGTTTCGACCGGGCCCGTTGGGAAGCGGTATGGTGGACGACTTCATTGATCGCAAACACGGCCGCACACAGAACCGTTATGAGTTGCCTCAGATGGAACCCATTCTCAAAGATACCTACGGCGTTATTGTTTATCAAGAACAGGTGATGAGGATCGCAAATGAGCTTGCCGGATTTACACTTGGAGACGCTGATATACTAAGGCGCGCCATGGGTAAGAAGCGGCCCGAGGAGATGGCAAAGCAAAAAGAGCGGTTCATTATCGGCTGCACCGCAAACAAAATCTCAAAGGCGAAGGCGGAGCGGATATTCGATCTGATGGCGAAGTTTGCCGAGTATGGTTTCAACAAATCACACAGCGCAGCGTATGCCATGGTGTCTTATCAGACGGCATACCTCAAGGCTCACTTTCCAACCGAATTTATGGCTGCGCTTTTGACAAGTGAAAAAGACAACACGGACAAGATACTGCAATACATCGGCGACTGCAAAAGTCATTCAATCAAGATATTGCCGCCGGATGTCAATGAGAGCGATCTCGATTTCTCGGTTGTGGATGACAGTGTAATCCGCTTTGGCCTTGCAGCCGTAAAAAATGTCGGAGAGGCATCTATCGATTGCATTATTTCAGCCAGAGGGAGCGCCGGCCCATTCACATCACTTTTTGATTTTTGCGAGAGGGTGGATGCGCGTCGCGCCAACAAGCGCGTGCTTGAAAGTCTGATCAAGTGTGGGGCATTTGATTTTACCAAAAAGCCGCGAGCGGCCATGTTTGAGGCACTCGATCAGGCGATGGAACAGGCCGCGTCTCACCAACGGGACAGGCTAAGCGGACAGTCAAGGATATTTGATCTGATAAACGATGTGCAAGCAACACCGGCTGCGTTCCCGGATGTTCCCGAATGGCCCGAAAGACAACTGCTGGCCTTCGAAAAGGAGACCCTTGGTTTTTACATTACCGGCCATCCTCTGGCACAGTATGAATCTTTATTGCGACAATATGCAACAATCGACACGGCAGGTCTTGCAGAAGCAAAGGATAAGCAGGAGGTGCGACTTGGCGGTGTCTGTGCAAAGCTAAAGGAGATCACGACCAAGCGTGGCGATCGAATGGGATTTGTGACGCTGGAAGACCTTAAGGGCTCTGCGGAGGTGATTGTTTTTTCAGATTTGTACAGCGCGAGTCACCTGCTTATCAAAGGCGAAAAACCGTTTTTTGTTATAGGGCAGGCGGACACGGATGGTGAGACTGTGAAAATTATTGCGCGTCAGATCATGCCGGTTGAAGAGGTTCCTGAACAACTGACCAAAAGTGTGCATTTCATACTCCATGCGCCTGAGATAACGCCAAGGCACCTTCAGCAACTCAAGAGCGTGTTGGCGCGTTTCACCGGCAATTGTCCGGGATTTGTGCATCTTGTCTCGCCAAACAAGACCGAAACGGTGCTCGCCCTCCCTGACAATTTAAAGCTTTCACCGACATCGCAACTCGTCACCTCGGTCGAAAAGCTTTTTGGTCACAATGTGACAAGGTTTCAAAGCTGATAGTGCCACGCGGCGAGCCGCGTGGCAACCATCTCACCTCTCCCTTGATGGGAGAGGCAGGGTGAGGGTGACCGATTCCCCGCACCCTGACCCCGTAAAGGGGCGTGGCCCCATCGGGGCTTTACGCCCTCTCCCACAAGGGGAGAGGGGAAGTTTATTAATATGCAACAAAAGAGAATCATCAGATGGGGTTTGGGAAGGCCTGAAAGGGTGCTCCTTGTCGGCGTCAAGACGCGCCAGATGATAATGGGTCAAATGGAGAGTTCTCTCGACGAGCTTTCCGGATTAGTTGAAACTGCCGGGGGGGTTGTCATTGAAAGGGCGTATCAGGATGTAAAATCGCCTCAGCCTGCCACCTATATTGGAAGCGGCAAGGTGGAGGAAATTGCACGATTGATACCGGAAAAGTCAATCGATCTCGTTGCCGTTGATGAAGATTTATCACCCGTCCAAAACCGAAATCTTGAAAAAACTTGGGGCGTTCGCGTTGTAGATCGTACTGCAGTAATATTGGATATTTTTGCCATGCGCGCCAGGAGCCGTGAAGGAAAGATGCAGGTGGAACTCGCTCAGTGTGAATATCTGGCACCGCGTCTTGTGGGCCGAGGACTTATGCTTTCCCAGCAGACCGGACGTATCGGAACACGCGGACCCGGTGAGACACAGCTTGAATATGATCGCCGCCGCATCAGGGATCGAATAACGAGGCTTCGTCGCGCCATCGAACACGTGAGATCACATCGAAAGATACATCGCCTCAAGCGCGAGGCCGTTCCCATTCCAATCGTTGCAATCGTCGGATATACCAATGCGGGCAAATCAACACTGATGAACGCCCTGACAAAGGCAGGGGTGTTTGTTGAGGATAAGCTCTTTGCAACACTGGATCCAACGGTGAGGCGCCTTCGCCTTCCTTCCGGTCGCGAAGTTTTGCTTACCGACACGGTGGGATTCATCCGCCGCCTTCCTCATCAACTGGTGGCGGCCTTTAAAGCGACATTTGAGGAGATTGCCCATGCGGATCTCCTCATTGAAATGATCGACGTTGCAGAACCGGACGCCAAGCAGCAGGCGTTGGTAGTTGAAAAAGTCTTGATGGAGTTATCCATCAATCACAAACCGCGCATTGTCGCGCTCAATAAGTGTGACAAGACCGAACGTTTTTTTAATGATGCCAACGGAATTGCAGTCTCCGCATTGACGGGGGATGGGATTGAATCACTTATCGATCGCATGGATCGCCTCCTTCGAGAGGGATTTGCACGCATGAAGCTATATCTTCCGCACACGCGCGGCGACATACTTTCCACTATTTACCGCGTTGGACACGTTCATCGAACACGCCATTTCGGTAAAAGCGTTGTTGTTGACTGCGAACTTCCGGAAAAGTATGTAGGAAAGTTCAAAGGGTTTGAAACCCGCCCGCCTCGCCTTGTAAGCGCGAAAGGCGGGAATTGAACGTCCGCCACGGCTTTGTCGAAAGCATTTGGGCTGTGTGACATGCATTGCGGGCAAAAACTGATAACTTGTCTAAGGAGTAAAAATAAGATAAATTGAAAAGCGAAGATAACTGGAAACTAATTATGACTATTCCGAACATACTCACGATCATCCGATTGATCCTGACACCGTTTTTTATCGTTTCATTTATATTGGGGCTGCAGGTGTGGTCGATTCTCATCTTTAGTGTGGCAGGTTTTACGGATCTAATAGACGGAACGATTGCCCGGCTTCTCAAACAATATTCCGTAAAGGGGGCGTTTCTTGATCCTATGGCTGATAAGTTTCTTTTGGAATCATGCTTCATTTGCCTCTTTGCTTCAGGCATCATACCATGGTGGTTCTTTATTTTGGCCTTTGGGCGCGATTTGATGATTGTATGCGGCATTTTCTATTTGGAATATCATAAGGCCCCGCTGCCTTACAAAGCTACTATAGCCTCAAAAATTGCAACGATCTTTCAACTGGCGGTAGCAATCATGGGCCTGATCGTTTGGTGGCAGCCAAATATAACTGTCGGATATACTCCCCTCGCCAGCATTTTTTTTGGAATGCTAATTGTGACGACTTGTCTGGTAGTTGTGAGCGGTGCGCAGTATGTTTTCATCGGTCTTCATATTCTCAGGGAAAAGCACATAGTGGGTGAGGGCGCTTTGCGGTCATAGTGAGCCGACCAATTAAAGATCAGGGACAATAAACGTGTTCATACGAGACAGACGCTTCGTATTCTTAAAAGAATTTACCTTATATTTGTATGATTGAATGCACAGATCTTGGCACCATTCATTATCTTGGCGCCTGGCAAATACAGGAAAAGCTGCAAAAAAAGCGTGAGGAAGGTAAGATTCCCAACAGGATTCTTCTTCTGGAACACCTGCCGATATTCACGTTGGGCAAGCGTGATTGCGAAGCCGACATCATATCACCAGAACAGGTAATTGCCGCTGAAGGAATAGATGTTGTCAAAAGCAACCGCGGTGGCCGTGTAACCTATCATGGCCCTGGCCAGCTTGTTTGCTATTTTATTTGTGATATCGACGAGATGGTCAAGGCGTCGCGCAATGCCAAATTAGTAGGTGATTCTCCCGCTTGTAACATTAGAAAGAGTGGGGGATTTTCCGGCATCAAAAAATTCGTGTGGCTGATTGAAGAGATTTGCATTCGCGTTCTAACCGATTTTGGTATCGAAGGAATCCGAGATCCGCAGCATCCCGGCATCTGGGTGGCACGAAACAAGATCGCGGCAATTGGTCTTCATGTGACCCGGGGAATTTCACAACACGGTTTTTCACTCAATGTGAATTGCAACCTTTCACATTATCGACACATCATCCCGTGCGGGATTCACAACCGAGGCGTCACCTCGATAGAGAATATCCTTGGAAAAGCACCTAACATTAGTGAAGTCAAAAAGAGCGTTATCACCCATATCGGAAGGATTTTTTGCGTTAATGTAAATTCCGCGACCGATCAAGACCTTGGATAAGCCGTGTTATTTTGCCATTGGCTTTGCCATCGGCTCGGCCGGCTGAAACGTAAGCATTCCTTCCGGCTTCGTCTGCTCTGAATTGGTGGTGGGTTCTTCGTAAACTTCAATATAGTCCGCATTGGATTCGCTGTTAGGGAGCGAATGTAGATAGGATTGATAATCCTTCTGCTTAATGGCCCCCTCGCGGATATTATGTTCCAAAATTCTAAGATCGTAGATTTGTTCTTCCCTCTCTTTGGCCATCTTGAATCAACTCTCCTTTCTTTTTTTTCACCGCAGAAACGCTGAGGACTCAAAAAATAATTTAACTGTCCTTCTCTGTGTTTTCTGCGCCTCTGTGGTGAATTCTAAGTTTTTGTCGGTCCCTTTTCAATGTGCATTACAATCTTGCCGTCCTTGAATATCCTGACATCACCCGACGATTCAGAGATAACAAAGGCAACGGCGTTGGTCAAGGTGGTGATGCCTGCTGCAGCAATATGCCGGCTACCCAATCCGCGGGGCATTGCGGACTCATCTATCGCGGCTCCGAGATAACGTCCCGCCGCAAGGACCGTACCGTCATCAGCTATGACAAAAGCGCCATCCATGGCGGCAAATTCACGTATCGTTTCTTTGAGAGAGGGCAAAAGGATATTTCGCTCCTCTTCATCATATCCCTTGAACGGATTCATTATCATCTGCTTGCTCATCTGGAGGACTTTTTCGGCATCACCTAGAACAAAGATGGTTCCTATGGGTTTTCCCTCTCGCCCCTTGTCTGCAAGTTCAATGCTGAGGTTCAAGACGGTCTGAAACAGCTCCGGCTTGACTGCACCGGCAAGTTTAGTAATTCCCCGCCCTGTGATGATTTCAGATTCGCGCCCTGTATCGACGATATGAATCAGATCAAGCAGACCCAAATCAGCCTGACCCACGCAGAAGACGATCTTTGCACCTGCCTCGATAATATCCTGGGATAGAGCCAATGTTGTGGCGATTTTTATGAGTGCGATGCGGGTTAGATGGATCTTGGGCAGGCTGATGTGCGCCGTAGCCAACGCCGCAAGCGAATTTTTTCCCTCTTCGGTTGGCTCAAGTTTTCGTTTGCGGGAGAGAAGCACCAGATCAATTTTTTTACTGATCCGTTCATCCAGACGCAGGTCATCCAAAGGATCTGTATGGATCATCACGGCGTTGGCCTTGACATGGCTTGCCACTTTGAAGGCAGTTTTAATCATCAATGCATTTTCGGCTAGCATGGCAAAATTAGAAATACAGGATTTTTAGGCCGACATCAAGGAGTTTCGGGTTCACCCCGTTACAAATTTTACTTAACTCCCAAGTTAATACTGAGTATGGTCGTAGAGGATGCGCATTTTCAAATACGGGCTCATCAAAAATTTGTAACGGGGTGAATTGACGTTTAACCCTAAATGCGTTATCTTTCGTACGCTATGAAACGAATTCTTACCATATTGATCGTAACTCTTTGTTTGTTTGCTTCTGGAATACTCTTCTCGGCCATCAACCCAGAATCGCCGTTTCAGGTGATGTGGGATGACGCTCCCATTAAGGTTGAGGCCGGCAAGAAATTCAAGACCACAATAACCATCAGGGTGCCGCAGGACCACTTCATCTATGCAGACAAAACCGATGTTGATTTTGCGAGCCTGGAGGGAATCCGGATCGATGATATCAAATTTCCAAGACCGGAAACCCGCAAAGATCCGTACTTCGGCAAGACCATGGAGGTTTACCGAAATGATGTTGTCATAACAATCACGGGACACATTCCGGCAAATTTGGCCGGGGGCAAGCGTGAACTTATTGCCCTGCTGGATTTCCAGGGTTGTTCCCAAAAACTTTGTCTTAGGCCCGAAGAACAGGAAATTGTTTTTAACATAGATATCATACCCATTAAGGCAGGTGAAACGGAGCCAAAATCTCGTCAGGCCGCCAAAGAAGGGGTTCCTTCTTTGGTCTCCGAAACAGAGTCTATAAGATCGCTTCTGAAATCGCATGATTTTGGCGAGATTGCGAGCCGCGGACTCGCGTTCTCGATACTCATTGTCTTCATTGCAGGGATGCTTGTGTCCTTGACCCCGTGTATCTGGCCTGTCATCCCGATTGTACTGCTCACTATAGGCGTTGAAGCGCAGAAGAAGTGGTGGAAAAACATCGGTCTTGCGGTTGTTTTCGTGCTGGGGCTTGTCCTTACAAATGCAATCCTTGGAGTCTTAGCTGCACACTTTGGCAGGGCCGTTGGCTTCCTATTCCAGAGTCGTGTATTTCTGATCATGGTTGTGCTCTTTTTCGTTGCGATGAGTCTTTCAATGTTTGGTTTATTTGAATTCCATCCGTTTCGCGTCTTCCATGAAAAACTGCACAAGGTCGGCGGGAAGGGGTTCCGCGGCGCACTGCTCATGGGGATGGCCACAGGATTGATCGCGTCACCATGCGCAAGCCCGATTCTCGTTTCATTGCTTGGATATGTGACAATCAAGCAAAGTTATTTCATGGGTTTCTGGCTTCTCGCCGTTTTCGGTTTTGGCATGGGGCTTTTGTTCATCGTTATAAGTTCGGCATTCGGCATACTTGCAGACCGCTGGAAAAGGGCAAGATGGACGATCTGGGTTAAAAGATGTTTGGGCATCATGCTACTTATTCCGGCCACCTTTTATTTAAGGAGTGTTGTCAGATGGAACGGCGTCTTCCATCCGGGGATTGACGCTGGAAAACCAAGAGTGGAGTGGATCTTCTCCCACGAAGAGGCGCTCAAATTTGCCCGTCAATCCAAGATGCCCTTGATGGTTGAATTTTATGCAGACTGGTGTCCGCCCTGCCGGGCCCTTGAAACATCATTTTTCAAAAAGGATGACATCATCAAGCTTTCCTACCGGATGGTCCCTGTCAGAATTGACGCGACTGTTGCGACACCGGAGGCGAAGAAGGCAATTGCAAAATATCATGTCATAGGCTGGCCGGCTATTTATTTTCTCTCACCTGAAGGTGATGTCTATAAAGATTTGACCGTTATTTCTTACGATCCCAAGAAGATTGAGATGAGTATGTATGAGGCAATTGCGCGTGCAGAAGGCGGGCCGTTGTGAAACGCATACTTTTCCGACATGAGCGCAAGATAATTCAGGCATTTGCCGAGGTTTTAATCCCCCTCTCTACAGCCTCCCATCCGGAAGAAATGAGCCGTCTCCTTGATTCCATCGAGGACCTCTTCCGTTACACGCCGCGCGATATGGCCTACATCTATCGTGCATGTCTTTGGGTGTTGGAACTCGGCGCCTTTTTTTATTACGCAAAATTTAAATTAATGACGCAAATGGATGTCGCGCTTCGCGAGCGCTATGTAGCTGCATGGCATAACACGTGGTGGTCGACTAAAAGGATTGTAAAACGTTATGTCGAGGCCACCATTTTTGCAAACTATTATTCAATGCCGGACATTGCAAAGCGTGTGTGCGGTTACGATCCGAAATTCAAACCGCCGCTCAGCACACAAGACTTCCCGTCGGAAAATCTCATTCGAAATTTTCCCAACAAAAATATTCATGAGGATGTTGATGTCTGTGTAATAGGTACGGGCGCGGGCGGTGCTGTGGTTGCAAAAGAGCTTGCTCAAGCCGGACATTCGGTGGTCGTGCTGGAAGAGGGGGGGTATTTCACCGACTGCGATTTTGGCGCTGACACCGTCACAATGGTTAAAAAACTCTTTCGAAATGCAGGTGTAACAAACACATTCGGTTGGCCGACCATATACATTACACTTGGACGCTGCGTAGGAGGGGCAACACTGATCAACTCAGGCACATGCTTCCGTGCGCCTGATGCAGTCTTTGAGAAATGGGCAAGTAATTTTGGACTTGTAAATTGGGCGCCATCTCACATGAAAACGCATTATGATGAGGTGGAGCGGGCGATTTGTGTTGCCCCAACTGAAGAGAGGTTTCAGGGGAGATCGGGAGTTTTCTTCGAGAGGGGACTCAAAAAACTGGGTCATAAACTTATGCCGCTTATGCGTAATGTTCCCAACTGTTGCGGCAGCGGCGTCTGTTTTTTGGGCTGTCCAACGAACGCAAAGCTGTCTACTCAGCTAAGTTACGTCCCGCTTGCCCTAGAGGCCGGCGCGAGGGTATACACGCATTGTCGTGCCCAAAAGATTGTCCATAAACGAAGGCATGCAGTGGAGGTGGAAGGACAATTTCTAGACCTCGATAAGAAAGGTCCTCTCATCCATGTGAAAGCGAAAGTCATTGTAGTCGCGTGCGGCACGTTTCATACGCCCGTCCTTCTCAAGAAATCACACGTCCCCAACATCAGCGGTCAGATAGGTCATAATCTGACGCTTCATCCCACAGCCAAAGTCATAGCATTTTTTGATGAAGAGGTTCGTGGCTGGGAGGGGATTCCGCAGGGGTATTATTCAGATGCGCTTGCCGGTGATGGGATAATGTTAGTAGGCACGTTCCTTCCGCCTGCATTTACAGCGGGATCGTTTCTGCTAACCGGCAAGGCTCATCATGAGGCAATGGAACAATACAATCACTGGGCCCTATTCGGAATGCTTGTGTCTGATACAAGCCGCGGCATCGTCATAAGGGGTTTGAATGGCAACTCGATTGCGATTTATAATATTAACAGAACCGATCTTCCAAAATATCGTAAAGGCATAAAATTTCTTGCGGATACTTTTTTTGAGGCGGGTGCAAAAAAGATCCTTTTGCCGATCTTCACACTTCCTCAGATCACGCGGGAACAGGGGACCGCGCCGATTGAAAAATTGAGACTGCGCAACAAGGACCTCGATTTGCAGGCGTTTCATCCGCTGGGAACTTGTCGTATGGGCGCCGATCCAAGAGAGGCGGTTCTTGATCCGTTCGCGCGTGTTTACGGCCTTGATAATCTCTTTGTTGTCGACGGTTCAATTTTTCCCACATCGCTGGGTATTAATCCGATGCTCACGATCATGGCGGCGGCACATAAAATATCTGAACATATTCATCGTAATTTCATATAGATTGTTGACATATATAATGTAATACTTAATCTCGTGTCCGACACGTATCGGACACAGATGTTATGCGACGTTTGAAGGAGGTTCTAATATGAGATTTCGGTTTGTATGTATAATTGTATTTACTCTATTAATAACAATAGGAAGTGAGGCCATGGCATTAGAACTGACAAGCATTGCATTCAAAAATGGAAGTGGCATTCCGTCAAAGTATACCTGTGACGGCTCCGATGTTTCGCCGCCACTTAGCTGGAGTGGGGTGCCCGCCGGGACAAAGAGTCTGGCACTGATCGCCGATGATCCAGATGCGCCAATGGGCACATGGGTGCATTGGGTGGCGTGGAATATTCCGGCCAGTGTGACAAATCTCAAGGAAGGGCTCGAAAAGAGCGCTGCACTTGCCGATGGAACAAAGCAGGGCATATCCGATTTCAAGCGCCCGGGCTACGGTGGACCGTGCCCGCCATCAGGCACACATCGCTATATGTTTAAACTATATGCACTGGATGCAACACTTGACTTGGCGGAAAATACGACAAAGGCAAAGGTCGAAGCTGCCATGAAAGGCCACGTTTTAGGACAGGCGACATTGATGGGGACTTATAGTAGAGCAAGCTGATTTGGAATCACTGGTAGGACAGCCGTCTCGGCTGTCCTCATGTGTGACAGGCGAGACGCCTGTCCTACTGGTAGTGAAACGGGCAGGGGAGACTTAAGTCTTCCCTGCCCAGTGTTCATTTCAAAAGAGAAACACCCTCTTTTTTCTATGGGGGAACGGGAATAAGTTTTACGTTTGGAAGAGGAGGTAGAGGTTTTTCGGGACTCACTCCCAACTTCTTGCAGAGATTTGCCGCCCTTGTTTTTGTATAAGGATCTTTAGTCTTTGAATAGATGTCTCGAAGTGCCTCTACAGCCTTTTCCTTCGCATTTTTATCTCCACGCCATACGAGGACTTCTGCAGCCCAGAGGCGCAGGCCCTCATCCTTTTTGGTCTCAGCGAGTGTGATCATTGTCTTTATGCCCACAGACTTCATGTTTTCATCTCCGTAGTAGACAAGGCATTTTGCCGCATCATATCGTTCCTGCTCATCTTTTGGGCTTTCCGCAATCATTTTGAGCGTCTTAAAGCCCTCCTTTTTCTGCTCCTCATCGCCCTTGCGCACCAGATGTATTGCAGCGTGACATCGCACATACTCATTTTTCGCACTCGTCGCCAAATCAAAGAGATTTTTCAAAGCACTCTTTTTTAAAGCCGCATCCCTCTCATTTATGAGGACTTTCGCCGCATTGAGGCGCACAAATTCGCTCTTGGCGTTGCCCGCCAGATCGGAGAGATTTTTAAGGCCCTCATTCGCCGCCCATTTTCCCAAGTTGGAGAGAAGCTCCTTGGACGCCTCAAGACGTATATCTTCGTCCTGCGCACGGGCCGCGATATCAACGATATTTTTTATGTTGTCTTTCGTTATCTCGTATTTGTACGAAATAATGGCGTTGTAGGCGTCACGCCGTATCTGTTCATCATCGGCGCTTAATGTGAGTTTGGTGAGTACATCGAACCCTTTATTATTTGTAAATCTTGTTCGTCCGTCGGCAATAAGCAGTTCCGCTGCAATCATGCGACCAACTTCAGTCTTTCCATTTTCTGCAATATCGATGAGAATTTTCAGCCCCTTTTTCTTTGTCGCCATATCGCAGCCGTTTCTTGCCATCTCCGATGCCGCTTGCGCGCGCGCCATCTCTTCCTTGCCTGCCTCAGCCTTTGCAATTTGTTCTGCGGATACGCCGCATTTGCTCGCAACTTCAGCCTGAGCCAGCAAAAGGGGACGTTTGAATTTTGGAGAATAAGCGTTCATTAACCCGGGTGCGGCGCCGTATTGAATAAACACGTCTGTGCCGCTTTTTACTTCGGCTGGTGCCGCGCCCCTGAATAATGCATATGGTTCGCCGCCGGTTTCTAAATTTATTCCATACGTTCTAATTGGTGTGTTCATAAAATTACTCCATTGAATTATTTAATTTCATTTATTGTTTTTTTCTTTTGTACGGGCATATCCAATTTTATGCCAAGGCTTTCAAGTTCTCTACGCGCCCATTTGCGAACTTGTTTGTCTTTGGAATTCATTGCCAATGTGCGCAGTGTTTTGATTCCCTCGGTTTTTGCAGTTTCATTATCTGACGAAATAAGATACAGAGCCGCCTCGATACGAACTTCTCCAAACTCGGCCTCATTTGAAGCAGCACTGATAAGGTAATTTAAACCCTCTTTTTTTGCGGCCTCGTCACCAAACTTCATGAGGCCATGAGCCGATTTGAAACCGATGTTCTCATCGGACGCGCCTTTCATCAATTTGCGCAGAACATCGACGCCTATTTTCTTTTTTGCGCTATCCCCATAACGCAGTAGTCTAAAGGCTGCTCCATAACGTTCGTCATCTGATTTTGCGTTTGCTGCCAAATCGCTTAAGGCGTTCATTGCCTCGTTTTTTAAAGTCTCGTTTCCGTGATTAATTAGACGGTCAGCGGCTTTGAGTCGTATAATATCTTCTTCCCTTGCAACATTCGCCAATTCACTTAATATCTTTATCGCATCCTCCCTTGCAGATTCATCACCGGACTCAAGAATGAAGGAGGCCGCCTCGAAACGTGCTAATGCATCCTTGCCCTTTACCAATAAATCACGAAGTGCCTTTATGCCTTCTATCTTTGATGATTTATCTCCATAGCGCGCAACATAGACAGCTGCGTTGAGGCGTTCCAACTCAAATTTGCTGCTATCTGACGCAATTTTAAGTAGGATCGTTATTGCTTTCTGTTTCGTAGCCTCATTTCCAAACCTTGCAAGTACTATAGCTGCAGGGACGCGGATATCCTCGGTCATTTCAGTATCTGACGCCAACTCAAGCAACGCTTTTATGCCAATCTCTTTTATGGATTTGTCGGGATTTGACGCAAGGATCCTAGCCGCAGCGAGGATGGTATCATCTAATTTGGAATTTCTCACCAAATCGTGCAAAATCTTAACGCCTTTTTGTTGCGCGATTTTGTTTCCGTGTTTGATGAGGCGGAAAGCCCCATTTAAGCACTCCTCATCATTGTTCGTTGGAGTATCAAGCTTTTTGCAATCCGCACACGCCAGTAGAATAGGTGGTTTGAATGAAGAAGAATGAATGAGATGATTCATTTGACTTACCGCACCGGTGTAACTGGTAGTCCCATCTCCGTCATTGATCGCTTGAGTGACAGTCATTAAACCGGCGGACCCTGTTATCGGTGCACTTGCGATACCCAAATTTGTTCCATCGATTTTTCTAAATGCACACATTCTGACTCCCTGACGTCTGATGTACATAAAGCCTACATCTTCAGCCACTTAATCGGCAAGTCCAAAGAAAAGTTGCGGGTTTTTTTCTGAAAAATGCGACATCAAGAGGGGGCAAAATTAACGTGTTAGACCTCATAGTTATGGCCTCAATTGCTTATAAAGCCTCACTGGGCCTGTTTTATTGTAGGCGTCCGACGCCTTGTGGGTTATTATTGACACCTTCAAGATTGGCATGGTTAAAGGGCCGATATGGAAAAACTCATTCGCGAGTTGTTAATCAAATTAGGCGAAAACCCTGATCGTGAAGGACTCAAAGGAACGCCTGCAAGGATGACGGAATCGCTTGCCTTTTTGACAGAAGGGTACAAACAAGACCCCAGAAGGCTGATAGAGAACTCCGTTTATTCCGATAAGCACGAAGAGATGGTGCTTATAAAAGATATCCCCCTTTACAGCCTCTGCGAGCACCACATGCTTCCGTTCTTTGGTCATGCCCATGTCGCTTACATCCCAAACGAAAAAATAGTTGGTATCTCCAAGATTGCCCGCATGGTTGATCTCTTTGCGCGGCGCCTTCAGGTGCAGGAGCGGCTTACCAATGAAATTGCAAATACACTCATGGATGTCTTAAAGCCCAAAGGTGTTGCCTGCGTCATCGAGGCAGAGCACCTGTGCATGCAGATGCGCGGCGTTCAGAAGAGGGGAACGTCCATTATCACATCCGCCATGCTGGGGGCGTTCAGATCGCGTCCTGAAACTCGATCTGAATTTATGAATTTGATCAAATAATCGTTCAAATTTTCTCTCGGCGAGGAGGAGTTCAGAGCTGCGCCACTTCCTCCGGCTACTCGTCGTGAAAATATTGCTGGTTTCGATGCGAGTTAGGTGTCTTGCCGCTGTCAGCCCCTAACTCGCGAAACCAGTCAATATTTTAGCTCCTCATACGCCTGCGGTCGTAAGCGGCGCTAAATGCTCTGAACTACTCCTCGCCTACGAAAATTTGAATGAATTTCGGAAGCTGATGCTTGGCTTAAGTGGTGAAGGGGCCATTGCCCGAGAGACACTCCGCTAATGCCATGATGGTTGACAACTCATCCCCTTGACCAAATGCACTACGGAACTGAAGCCACCTTTTGGATGGGCCCCGACCAAACTAAACGATAAGATGCCATCATGAGCGTTAGCGGCATGGCGAAGGGCAGAAGGCCCCGAAAACACTTAAGCCGAGCATCAGCTGCCAAGTGAATAATCCTAATTCTCAAATTATCCGCTGGTATTTCTGGTAGTAAATCTGGCGGCCCATGGCCGTCCATTTTTGGGCGAAGAGGGTGGGGTAGGCCTCTGGTGACGCGTGCGAGAGTACCTCGGGAAAACAGGTCTCCAGCTGCGCGATGCCGCTCACGCAGTCTGCAACATCTTCGGCATAAGGCCGATAATCCGTGGCGATATTGAGGTTTCCATAGAATTTAAGGACATGGCGGCACTGATCCAGAAAATTCCGCGACAGGACACGGTTTTTCTCATGCCTCCTCTTGGGCCATGGATCGGGGAAATTGATGTAGATCGCATCCACTGAGTTTTCTACAAAGAAACGGGGAAGGGCGCAGCGTGCGTCATCCTGAATTATCGCAACATTCGTGAGCCCGCGATCCTGCACGCGCCTGATCAGTTTATCGACTCTCTTTCGCTTTATTTCAATGGCCGCCACCGTTGCATCCGGGTTTGTCTTTGCCAGATGAAACAAAAAATCCCCGCGCCCGGGACCGATCTCCACAACCACTTTTTCAACCAGCATCCTCAAGAGATCCGCCGGAAATACAAACGGCATTTTGTTCATATCATAGCGCGATACGCGCGAATATTGAATTGCGGCAGCCATATTGCGAGGATAACTACAGGATATTCGTGACTGTCAACTATAATGACTAATCTGGGCCAGGTCCATGACGCCTCTCATCGTAAACAGCACACCCATGATGCGGTAGTATTATTGAACATTTTCAAATCCCCCCTTGCCCCCCTTTTCTAAAGGGGGGTGGGGGGGATTTTTCTCTGTGTCTCTGTGGCTTTTTTGAGATATAGAAGCGTTCCGCCCACGACCATCGGCGCATTGAAGAGTAGGGCAAAGAAGGGGATCACAAAGCCGCTGCCAAGGCCAATTAGCGACCATTTATTTGTTTTTGCAAATGCAACGCGATCTTTAAATGGGAGGACCCGCCGTCCCATCGGCAGATCTGCAAATGTAAATCCCAAGTCCCACGCGCCGAAAAAGAATGTCGCGATCACGTAGAGCCCTCCGCCGATAACCGGAATAAAGCTCAGTATGAATAACACAATAGGTATCAAAATCAGGATGCCGGCCTTTATCGCCTCTATCCGGATCGTTCGCACAAGATCGCCAAGAAACTTTTTCCATGAAAACTCCGGTGGTTCTATCCCTGTAACCAGAATTTCTACGCGTTCAGAAAGCGCATCGTTAAACGGGGCGGCAATTATGAGTCCCAATGCATAAGAAATTATAAGCAGGATCATGAGGCTCAAAAGTATGATGAGCAACTGAAAGAGGGCGTTGAGGGTCCAGAGGAGCGCATTGAGGACGTGCAGATACCATGTGCCGGCGTTTTCGATGCCGATGTGTCCCAGATGCGCCGAAAGCCATCCGTAAACGGCACCATAATAATGAATGAAGACTGCGATCATCACACAGAACAAAATAAAATTGATAAGTGTTGGAACTATCGCCCATAACCACAGGCGAGGATTGGCGGCGAGAAAGCCGAAACCCCTGAACAGGCAGGCAAACCCTTTTATAAAATCCTTCGTCCTAGACATACCGCTTGCCATAGAGTAAATTAAAGCCAAAAGCAAACGACTTATGTTTGTTACGCGACGCAGAGTCAAGTGTCCGACACCTCTTAAATGTCGGACACTTGACTCTGCTATAAGACCCCCTAATGAATTCTAATAAACTTGATGAACTAATTGACCGATATCTCACGCATCTGCGCGTGGAGAGGCATTTGTCTGCGAAGACGGTGGAGGCCTATGCGCATGACCTGAAGTGTTTTTCCGGATTTGCACTGAAAAATGGCGCGTCTGCACCGGATGCGATTGCCGAGCAGCACGTCCTTTCCTTTCTTGTCTTTCTTCATCGTGAAAAGATCGGCAGCCGTAGTGTTGCGCGTTATCTTGCAGCGCTTCGCGGATTCTTCCGGTATCTGGTTATGGGAAAAGAGATACAAAAAAACCCGGCAGCGCAGATTGAATCCCCGGCCCGTTGGCAAAAACTCCCGAAATTTCTTACACTCGCCGATGTGGATTCTCTTTTGGCACAACCGGACAAAAACTGTGAACTGGGATTAAGAGACCATGCGATTATCCAGCTCATGTACGCCTCGGGGCTTCGAATCTCGGAGCTCGCAAACCTCACGCTCGAAAGACTCAACCTCCAGCAGGGCTTTGTGATCATCATGGGGAAGGGATCAAAGGAAAGGCTGGTTCCTGTTGGAAAGTTTGCCCTCGATGCGCTCAATGAGTATCTGAATCTTGCAAGGCCAAGGCTCATGAATGGCAAGATTGATGACCACGTCTTTGTTTCACACAGGGGAGAGGGGCTCTCCCGTCCAAGGCTTTGGGAGATCATCAAGGCTGCAGCAAAACGCTCCGGTATCAAAACCAATGTGACACCGCACATGCTGCGCCATTCGTTCGCTACGCATCTTTTGGAAAGAGGCGCCGATCTTCGAATCGTTCAAACTATGCTGGGACATTCCGATATTTCAACGACACAAATTTATACTCATGTTACAACCAAGCACCTTCAGGATCTGTATCGCAAGTTTCACCCGCGGGCATAATAAATTCTAAGCACGAAACCCTAAATTCTAAACAAATTCAAAATCCAAAATTCAAATGCTCAAAAATCTTGTTTTGAATTTTTGTCATTTGAATTTTGGATTTATTTCGGATTTCGATATTCGAATTTCGGATTTGCTTTTAGTTTATTTCTCTGATACGCCGCAGACATGCATCAGCACATATTGAACCTTATTTTTTTCTATCCCTTGTTTTTATTTTCTTTGAGCTGCCATGAGGCTGCACACGGCTGGATTGCGGACAAATTCGGCGATCCGACCGCGCGCCTTTTGGGGAGGGTGAGCCTTTCGCCTTTTCCCCACATGGACATCATTGGCACCGTTTTCCTGCCCGTATTCGGAATCCTAACAGGCGCGCCGATAATCGGATGGGGAAAACCCGTCCCTGTCAATCCCCTCCATTTTAAAAATATCCGGAAAGACAGCCTCTGGGTTGCGGCATCGGGGCCCGTGAGCAATTTTCTCTTGGCCTTATTTTTTGCCGGTTTGACGCGCTTGCTGGTTTATGCCATTCCTCAGATGCCGGAGAAAATGCTTGAAGCCGGCAGCTTCGTTTCCACGACCGTCGGCGCACTTTACACCATCGGTCAGATGGGCGTGATCCTAAACCTCATGCTCGCGGTTTTCAATCTGCTTCCGCTGCCGCCATTGGACGGGGGCACGGTTCTGCGCGGCCTCTTGCCTGAAACGAGCGTTAATGCCTTTGATCAATTCTCTCGGTATGGCTTGATCATCTTATTATTATTGTTTGTAAGCGGTCTATTGAGGTATATGTTTGTTCCGGTGATGATGATTGCATCTTATTTATTGCCGTGATGGCAATTTCCCCTCCTTTGTAAGGAGGGGTTAGGGGAGGTAGAACATTAGCTGACAGCCAACGATCTACCCCACCCAACCTCCCCTTACAAAGGGGAGGAATATTTATACAAATTATGAAACAACGAGTCGTCAGCGGCATAAGGCCAACAGGAAAACTCCACTGGGGTCACTATTTTGGCGTCATTCAAAACTGGGTGACGCTGCAGGATAAATACGACTGTTTCTATTTCATTGCCGACTGGCATGCGTTGACCAGCGAATATGCAAATGTGTCTATCATAGCCCCATCCGTCACCGAAATTCTGGCCGATCTCTTTGCGTCGGGCATCGATCCCGCAAAATCGGTCGTTTTCATACAATCTCACGTGCCTCAACATGCCGAACTGCATCTGTTGCTATCAATGATATCTCCGCTCGGCTGGTTAGAGCGCGTCCCGAGTTATAAGGACATGCAGCAGCAACTTTCAGATCGCGATCTGTCGACGCACGGTTTTCTGGGTTATCCTGTTCTTCAGGCCGCAGACATCATTATATATAAAGCGGCAAAGGTGCCGGTCGGCGAGGATCAGGTTGCACACATCGAGCTTGCCCGTGAACTCGTGCGGCGCTTTCACTTCCTGATGAAAAAGGATATCTTTGCTGAGCCGCAACCGCTTCTAACCAAAACACCACGGATTCCCGGGACGGACGGGCGCAAAATGAGCAAGAGTTTTAGCAATGCCATCTTTCTTTCAGATGACGAAAAGACGATGAAGGAAAAAATGATGCAGACGATAACGGATCCGGCACGCAAATACCGGACCGATCCGGGTAATCCGGAAGTGTGCAATATTTTTGCCTATCACAAATTGTTTACACCGCCGGAGAAGGTGAAGGATATTGATCGCGATTGTCGGGCGGCGGCCATCGGCTGCGTGGAGTGCAAAAAGCTGTGCATTGCAAATGCCATTGAGTATTGGAAGCCGTTTCAGGAAAAACGCGCTCAATGGGTGGCAAAACCGGCCCAACTTCTAAAAGTCGCTGAAGATGGATCCAAGAGGGCGCGTATTGAAGCTCTAAAGATGATGGAAAAGGTCAGGGAGGCGATGGGACTTAATTACCGTTACTAGTAACTCGTTACTCGTGACTTGTTAAGATCTTAAGAAATCGGGTCACGAGTCACCAGTCACGAGTCACGAAAAATATGGATGCCATTTCCACAAATTCAGAATACCGTGTAAACGTCGAGGTCTTCGAAGGCCCTCTTGATCTTTTGCTCTACCTGATAAAGAAAAATGACCTCTCGATTGCCGACATCCCCATTGCATTCATCCTTGAAGAGTACATCAAGTACCTCGACTCTCTCAAGGAGATGAATATCGATCTCGCGGGCGAATTCCTCCTCATGGCCGCAGAATTGGCTTACATCAAGTCGCGCATGCTACTGCCTGAGGATGGCAAATTAGAAGAGGAAGAAGAGGACCCACGCGCAGACCTTGCCAACCGGCTCCTTGAATATCAGCGATACAAAGAGGCGGCCAAGGCACTGGCGGAACGATCAATTCTTTACAGGGATGTCTTCGTCTCTTTGCATCCCAAACAAGAGGACGTGCGACGGGAAAATGCGACGCAGGGGATGATCGAGGCGGATATCTATGAACTTGTGGATGCGTTTGCACATATCCTCATACGTCTCCCCAAGGAACGCTATCACGATGTCGCTGTTGACCGAATCAGTGTCAATGAGCGGATTATGGAGCTTGTAGATCGCATAAAGAAGGATATGACGCTGCGTATTAACGACCTGTTAGACAAACCCCTGACGCGCTATAACGTGGTTGTCACCTTTTTGGCTCTCCTCGAAATGGCAAGGCTAAAGATGATCAAACTTTTTCAATCTGAAAAGGAAAGCCAGCTTATCATTCGTGGCGCCATGGAAGAGGTCGGCAGTGAGGAAATGTTGCGCCTCGTGAAATCTGATGTGACATATGGTGATGAAATGCAGGCTAAGAATGAGAATCCCCCCCGGGGGGGATTCAATGGAGGAGAATGATGGAAGTTCAAGAACTCAAGGCCATTGTGGAGGCATTGATCTTTGTCTCTGAAGAACCCATCTCCGAACGCCAAATATTTGATGTGCTCAAGGAAGACGGTGTCACACAAGAGCAGCTTTCTTCGGCCATCGAAGAAATCAGGCAGGAAGCAAACGCCAATTCCGGCAAGGGCGTTCAACTTACTGAAATAGCGTGTGGATTTCAGTTTCGCACGAAAGAGTCATGCGCATCGTGGATTCAAAAACTAAATATACCGAAACCGGTAAAACTCTCTCAGGCCTCTCTTGAAACACTGGCCATCATTGCGTACCGTCAGCCGATTGTCCGCTCTGAGATTGAGCAGATCCGCGGTGTCGATGTTGGCGCCACATTAAAAACACTGCTCGAGCGTAATCTGATAAGGATCATAGGCCGAAAAGATGAACCAGGCCAGCCGCTGATATACGGCACAAGCAGGGAGTTCCTCGAAATCTTCAACCTCAAGAATCTACACGATCTTCCAACGCTGGCTGATATCGAAGAGCTGGCGCGAAGTCGTGTGGAGACTCAGACACCGCCACAGCTCTCTCTTATAGAAGCAAAAAGTGATGAAGAGCCGACCGAAATCATCCGAAATGAAGAAGAGGAGGAGGAAGAAGAAGAGGAGACTGAAATCATAAGGCACGAGGAAGAGGAAGAAGAAGACGCGGCGGCGCTTGAACGTCTGGAACACGGACTCAAGGAATTGCGTCGACTGGAACGCGATGTTTTTCCTAAACCAGTCACACCACAGGAGGGTGGGAATGCACAAGATGAGCAATCAGCCCTATTCAGCAACGAGGCAAACGCCACGCAAACAAGTTTCCCAGACGGCGCAGCGGATGCGCCTGCAGAAACTGATTGCGCTGGCAACGACCCTGTCAAGACGGGCGGCTGAAGATGCCATTAAAAGAGGGGAAGTAACCGTTAATGGTGCAGTCGTGACTAAGATGGGCACTGTCATAGATTCGGCTGTGGACAAGATTTGTCTTAAGGAAAGGCCTCTTCGCATTCCTCGGGACAAGGTCTATCTCGCTTTTTACAAGCCCCGCAAAGTACTTGTTACAAGGCGAGATCCTCATGGCAGGGCCACCATCTGGAATTTCCTTGATCAATGGAAGACGAAACTCAATGCGATTGGACGTCTTGATTACGATTCGGAAGGCCTTTTGATTCTGACCAATGACGGTTCAATGATTAATGCGCTTACACACCCCTCCCATGAAATAATAAAGACGTATTTTGTAAAAGTTCACGGGGTGCCATCAACTAAGGCATTATCTCAACTTAAAGAGGGTGTGAATCTCTCTGATGGAAAAACGCTCCCTGCACAACTGAAAGTCGTCAAGACAACCGGAAAAAACACATGGCTCGAAATCAGCATCCGTGAGGGTCGCAACCGTCAGATACGCAGGATGTGTGAGGCAGTTGGTCATCCGGTTTTGAAATTAAAGCGGATTGCCATCGGCCCGATTAATCTGCGCGCTATGAAGCCGGGGCAGTCAAAGATTCTGTCACAAAAGGAGATACATAATTTGCACTTATTCGCCAAACAAACTGCTAAGTATGGACCTTTAACCGATGAATGGACGTTACTGTAAGGCGGTTTTTAGAGGTACCCTATGGATCTTTCCGGCATCAGACATATCCTGGAACAAATAGAGAATGGCAGCTTGAAGGTCGATGAAGCGTTAAATAAGCTGCGTCATCTTCCTTTTGCCGACTTTGATATTTCCAAGCACGACAGCCATCGTTGTCTTCGAAATGAGTTTTCCGAGGTCATCCTCTGCGAGGGAAAAGATCCAATCCATCTCATTAAGATTGTCGATTCACTTGCAGAACATGGCCACAATGTCTTTGGAACTCGTGCAAATCCTGAAACCGCGAAATTGGTTGTCGATCATTTCGCAAAGTCAGGCAGCTCGAAGGTTGACTATGATCCTATAAGCCGGACATTTCACATCATCAATCGTCAAATAACACCTGTTCGCAACGGCTTGGCTATTGTCTGCGCAGGCACGGCCGATCTGCCTGTTGCCGAAGAAGCGAGAAGAACGGCAGAGTACTTCGGTTTTGAAGCGCAGCGCTTCTACGACGTCGGTGTCGCCGGCCTGCATCGCCTCATTTCCTGTCTTGACGATCTCAAGAACGCCGATTGCGCAATTGTGGTTGCGGGAATGGAAGGGGCGCTCCCAAGTGTCGTAGGCGGTCTTGTCGCATGTCCCATCGTTGCATGTCCCACAAGCGTCGGTTACGGCGCCAACCTGAAGGGATTTACTGCGCTTCTTGCCATGCTCAACAGTTGCTCGGAAGGCATTAGTGTAGTTAATATTGATAACGGGTTCGGGGCGGCTTGCGCGGCTATAAGAATATTGAGAAAACTGTATAGAACGTAAAAATTCGAAGCACTAAATTCGAAATTCGAAACAAATTCAAATGTCCTAAATTCAAATTTTCAAAACAATAGAGTTTTGAATTTTGGTCATTTGAATTTTGGATTTGTTTCGGATTTCGATATTCGGATTTCGAATTTACTCGAGATATGCTTAGATCAATTGTAATTCTGATCTTCATGAACTTCGTCTGGTCCGGCTCATACGTGGCCGCCAAACTGGGTCTCGAGACGATGCCGCCGCTTTCCCTCGTCTTCTGGCGGATGGGTGTCTCGGCAGTACTTCTGCTCGGATGGATTATCATTAAAAAGATACCGCTGAGATTAAGAAAAAAGGACGTTTTGCTCATTATTGCGCTGGGCAGCGTGACCGCCGGAGCGCACATACTTTGGGTAACCGGCCTAAGCTATAGTCATGCATCCGATGCATCGCTTTTGTATGCGTTTGAACCGATCTGGACGATCATTTTGGCATCCCTTATCCTTAAAGAACCCTTCCGTCCTGCCATGGCAGTAGGCCTGGGGCTCGCCTTCATAGGCCTTGTAATCCTCTCAAATATCTCATTTTTAACTATCGGCTCTCTCTTTGCCGGATCGGTTGCCTTAGGAAACATCCTGATCGTCTGCGGCCTCTTTTGCGAGAGTCTCTTTTCAATCATTGCCAAGCCACTTTCATCGCGTCAGTCGCCGATCGTTGTCATCGCCCTTGCGCTTGTCGTGACTGAAATCTTGCTTTCAGTACCCATGATGCTGACCAAGGGCTTCATGATTCCAAAGACGGCACATGAATTAGGATCTGTTTTTTATCTTTCTATTCCATGCACTGTTGTCGGCTATGTGCTCTGGGTAAAACTGATGCGGAATCTGCAGGTCAACGTAATGCTCTACACCGTTTTTATCCAGCCGGTTGTCGGCCCGCTCATTGCAATGATAACAATCGGTGAAATTCTTGATCAGCGTCTATTCAACGGCGCCATCTTCATTTTTGCGGGCGTCTTCACTGCTATTACATCGCATGTGCTTTCATACCGAGCAGAAGCCTCTATACTTGCATCTCCTGTCATTTCAACTGATAGTGATTAGTCACTTCATTTATCACTCAAAATATTTTTTAAAATGTCCAATACATTTTCATAATTTTATAAAATTATTTTAAAATTAGTTTGACTATGATTTCATAATTTCGTAAAATCAAACCAGAGATAAACAAAAACGCTTTTCAAAGGAGGAAGAGATGCCGAAAAAGAAAAAAGCAGCGAAGAAGAAAAAGAAGGTCGCTAAGAAGAGAAGATAGCAGGTGATGTATTAAGTGCGAAAGGCCCGGCGTTTGCCGGGCCTTTTGTTTTGTAGTTTTTTTGTAGTTTTTTCTTGTGCGGCAAAAGAGAGTATGTTAGCCCCGTTACAAATTTCACTCAAGCTCAATTCCTAAAGAGGGCTCTTCATGGAGGCAAGTATACTTTATGTAAAAAGTTAGATGAAATTTGTAACGGGGTTAGCTTGCGCGAAATTATTGAGAATGAATATTCTGCCGCAAAGACACAAAGGAAGACCTCTTAAATTCTTTGTGTCTCGGCGGTTAATGAAAAAGGAGGAAAATGAAGTGATAGGATACGTTCCAACACAAGTATTTTTTGCGAAGGGCGTGGGTGTTCACCGCGAGAAATTGCAGAGCTTTGAGCTTGCACTTCGTCGTGCCGGCATTGCCCAATTCAATTTAGTTCGCGTATCCAGCATTTTCCCGCCGGGATGCAAACTAGTGCCTTTGGCAAGGGGTGTGGTACAACTGAGACCCGGACAGGTGGTTCACTGCGTGCTTTCAGACAATGCAACCAACGAACCTCATCGTCTTGTGGCGGCATCCGTCGGCCTTTCTATACCTAAGAACTCAGAGTATTATGGGTATATTTCAGAGCATCACAGCTTCGGCCAGACAGACCAGCAGGCCGGTGATTATGCCGAAGATCTGTCGGCGGAAATGCTAGCCACCATTCTGGGCGTCAAATTTGATCCTGAAAAGTCGTGGAATGAACGAAAAGGGCAGTGGACGATCAGCAAAGAAATCGTCAAGACGATGAACATTACACAATCAGCGATCGGCGACAAGCATGGCAACTGGACCACTGTCGTTGCAGGCGCAATTTTCGTTCCGTAATAAAGAGCGTTGAAGTGTTTAAGTGTAGAAGTTACAAACCTTATCGACTTAAACACTTCTACACTCCTACACTTCAACACTATAAAATGCCATCCACCTATTTTGACCTCCCAGATAAGCTTTCACAATATGAAACGGCACATGTTGCCATCCTGCCCGTACCTCTCGATCTTACCACAAGCTACATGAAGGGTACGGGCCTTGCGCCGGAGGCAATTCTAGAAGCCTCGGCACAGGTTGAACTCTATGACGAAGAATTGGAAACGGAAACCTGCGATGTTGGCATCGCTTCACTTGCCCCACTCGAGATCCAAGGTCTTTCGCTTGAAAAGGCATTAAAAAAAATCGGACCGGCAATATCGCTCATCATAAAAGATGGAAAACTTCCCATAATGATCGGCGGGGAGCACAGCATAACGCCCCCCGCAGTTAAAACCGTTGCGGCCGTGTATCAAAATCTTACCGTGGTGCAATTCGATGCCCATGCAGATTTAAGGGAAGAATATGACGGTACGAAGTGGTCCCATGCCTGCGCTATGGCCCGTGTTCTGGAAATTTGTCCTGCGGTGCAAATCGGAATAAGAAACCTCTCTTTGCCCGAGGCAAAACGCGTCTCGACAGAAAAACTACCTGTTTTTTTTTCGCACAGGATACACAGCGACAAGAATTGGGCCCAAAATGCAATTGATGCGGTGAAGACGGATAACGTTTATGTTACCGTGGATGTGGATGTCTTCGATTCATCCATTCTTCCAGATACAGGAACCCCCGAACCCGGCGGGCTCAATTGGTATGACGTGACCGGATTTTTAAGTACATTGTCGGAGAGGAAAAATATTGTCGCCTTCGATTTTGTGGAGCTGTGTCCGCAAAAGGGCCACCATGCCTCGGATTTCCTTGTAGCAAAATTGATTTATAAGTGTATTGGGTATTGGGCGAAAAAACTCGAATCAAGAAGCAAGAAACAGGAAGCATGAAAGACGAATGATTTTATCGTGCCTCATGTTTCATGCTTCATGTTTCACTGAATAAGAGCAGGCACAGCATGGGTCTTCGTAATGTACATCATCCGGTTGGCCTCACCCAGAAGCCTTGTGGCAATCTTCCATTCAGGTTCCTCAAGCTCCATTCCGCTTTCCATAAGGAGAAAGGCAAATTTTTCTCCATTTACTGCTTCATTGATGACGTCAAGACACATCTCTTTGAGCAATGGATCCATAATTCCCCCGTTAGTGGATCCACTAGGATCGGGGCGGTCAACCTCGGTCCCAGAGGAGATGCTTTTAAATTCTTTAAAAAGCCTATTCTTTTTAAAGGGTTAATGAACTAATTATGTTAAATTAAGCATATATTATTAATAAATAATAATAAGTCAAGCATATAAGTTGTAATATTATATGAGATTAGATAAATTTCTTATCCTTTATATATCTGTCTGCGTGATGACATTTCTCGCCTGTTTACCTGCACGCGCATTTGACATCGAAAAAGACGTGATTGAATACAAACTTGATAATGGCATGCGCTGGCTGCTTGTTGTCCGTCATCGGGCACCTGTCTTCTCCGGCATTGTTTTGATCAGGACAGGCGGGGCAGATGAAGAGCCGGGAAAAACAGGGCTTGCTCATGTCTTTGAGCACATTGCCTTCAAAGGGACGAGCAAGCTCGGCACAAAGGATTTTGCAAAGGAAAAGCCGATCCTCGATGAAATCGAGCGTGTCGGCGAAGCGATGACCAAGGCGCAGCAAAGAGGTGATACGCAAAGCGCAAAGGATCTTGAGAAAAAACTCAAGGAACTTTCAGATAAGGCCGTCGAATATCAGATAAAAAATGAGGTTTGGGAGGTGATGGTCCAAAACGGCGCTTCCGACCTCAATGCCTATACAAGCAAGGATGCCACGGCCTTTCACGCCAGTATGCCGATCAACCGCCTAGAGCTTTGGATGGATGTCATCTCGCAGATAATCAACGACCCGGCCTACCGCGAGTTCTATACTGAGCGAAATGTTATTCTGGAAGAGCGCCGCTCCGGCGTGGATAATGATCCTGACGGGAAGATGGCAGAGCTCCTTGTTGAAACCGCATTTGAAAAAGGACCCTACCACTGGCCTGTCATTGGAGAGGCCAAAGACATTGCAGGACTTACAATCGCCGATGCAAGGGCATTTCATGCGCGTCACTATGTCGCCGGAAACATGGTTGGTGTTCTTGTGGGTGATTTTCGTGTTCATGATGCAAAGCGTTTAATCAGGAAATATTTTTCAACTGTTCCACCGTCAGATATAGCTCAAGTTGGAAATCCGATTGAAAACAGGGGAGGGGGAACGAAAAAGTTCAGCTTTGATGCCGAACCCGCGGCCATCGTCGCCTATCACAAACCAACACTTCCAAATCCCGATGAATTCGTCTTCGATGTAATCGAAGTGTTGCTTTGCGATGGACCCACAAGCCGGCTTGAAAAACGTTTTATATATGATGAGAAAATTGCGCGGGACATTTATTGCAGCGACAATTATCCCGGATCACGCTTGAATAACCTCTTGCTCGTCTGGGCTGAACCAAATCGTCCGCATGGCGCCCGGGAGCTTGCCTCCAAAATTATGGATGAGATGAATCGTCTGAAAACGGAGCCTGCATCAGAGGAGGAGATTTCTCGTGTGCGTTCAAAGGTTACGGCAGGCATCCTCTTTTCCCTTGAGAAAAATTTTGGCCTTGCACTTTCGCTTGCGGAATTTGAGGCGGTCATCGGCGACTGGCGTCTTATTGCCAAATATCCAAAATTCATTGAACAAATAACGGCAGATGACGTCATGCGCGCTGCAAAACAATATTTCACAAAAGAGAACGTGACTGAGATATTGAGATTGAAGAAATAGACGAAGTAAAATCCCCCCATCCCCCCTTTTGCAAAGGGGGGGCGAGGGGGAATTTTATTGGCCATTAGGGTAGGGGAGGCTTCAGCCTCCCCCAAAATGGCGCAACTTAAGTCATCCTTACTCCTTGGTGAAAAAAATGAGGCAAATAACATTTTCCAGTATTATTATTGTAATCCTTTTTCTCTATTCTTCTGCAAACGCCGTTACACCAGAAATAGGACGTCTTGAACAGATCCCCACGCCCCCCTTCTCCGAGCCGCACGTAACAACGGGCGTACTAAAAAACGGCATGCGATACTATTTTATTGAAGACCATCAGCTCCCGTTCATTCATATAAACGTCATCGCAAAAGTCGGGAGCATATACGAATCATCTGATAAGGTGGGGCTTGCAAGTCTTCTGGGCATACTTTTGCGCACGGGAGGCACAAAGGAGCTAACGCCCGAAGAAATCGACCGCGCGTTTGACAACATGGCCGCCGAGGTCGGCGTCTCCATCGGAACCGAAATGGCCGATGCCGGCATCAAGGTTTTATCCAAAGATACGCAAAAGGCCATTCCACTCTTTTTTGACCTCCTTTTCAAACCGCGTTTTGACGCAAAGCGAATCGATTTGGGAAAGATCAAGATCATAGAGGCCTTAAAGAGGGAAGAGGACTATCCCGATCAGGTCGCGACAAGAGAATTCAGAAAACTCGTGTATGGTGAAAACAGCCCGTGGGCAAGAAGGCCCACAAATGAGTCCGTCATGGGGCTTAGCGTCGATGATCTCACGAAATTTCATGAGCGCTATTTTGTCCCTTCCAATATGATCGTCGCAGCGGCAGGGGATTTTGACATACCCTCTCTGCTTGCATCGATGGGCAAGATTACAGATTCGATTTCTAATCATACGGTCGAATTTCCACAAGTTGTGCCTGTTGAGCTCAAGTTTCCAAAGCAGGAAAAACGCATCGAACGACCGCTGACGCAATCGTATATCGAAATTGGTCATCTGGGCATCAAGCGACACAATCCCGACAAATACGCCCTTGAGATCATGGATGTGATCCTTGGCGCCCCCATCTTCAAGAGCCGCCTGATGGAGGACATCCGGAGCAACCGCGGCCTTGCCTATAGTGTTGCAAGCGATTTCGGATGGGGAACCGACTACGGACTATTCAATGTGAGCGCGGCGACAAAGATTCAAAGCACGGATGAGGTAATAGAGCTCATCCGTGGGCATCTAAAAAGACTCTCAGAGAAGGGCGATGTGACGCCAACAGAGCTTAAGTTCGCAAAAAAGTCTGTCTTGAACCGCCTGATTTTTGAATTTGACAATGCGTTTAAAATCGTTTCCTCACGCGCGCGCTATCATTTCTACGGCTATCCGGATAATTACTGGCACATCTATCGGAGCCAGATCGAAAAGGTTACCATCGATGATGTCCGCCGTGTTGCCCGCAAATACCTGCATCCTGACGGCTTATCCCTTGTGGTTGTTGGTCAGTCCTCAAAGTAGGTTTGTAAATTGACTCCCTTGTCTTTTCCAAATGAAGCATATATGGTGGCGATATGATTGAGAAACGGCTAGAAGATCTGTTTTGCAAGTCCATTAAGAAGTGCATAAAGGATGGCCTCTTCGAGTTAGACCCAATTCCCGAGATCGAATTTGAGGCACCGAAGCGAAAGGAACATGGGGATCTGGCTACGAATATTGCACTTATCGTCGCATCACGGGCAAAGAAGAAACCCCATGACATCGCCAGTTTAATAGTTAAACATTTACCTCAGGAAAAGAAATTGATTAAACAAGTATCCATTGCAGGACCAGGATTTATTAACATATTTGTAGAAACTACTTTATATATTGAACAGCTTCGCGAAATTTATACAGCAGGCGAGAAATATGGTGAGCTAACCATTGGCTCCGGCAAGAGACTTCAGGTGGAGTTCGTTAGCGCCAATCCAACAGGGCCTTTGCATATCGGCCATGGCAGGGGTGCTGTTTATGGAGATGTCCTTGGCAACATCATGAAGACAGCGGGCTACGATGTTACCAAGGAATATTATGTAAATGATGCGGGCGGGCAGATAAGGACGCTTGGCCGTTCAATTTATCTTCGTTTCCTTGAAACCGAGGGCAAGACCGTTAGTTATCCGCAGGAGTGCTATCAGGGCGAATACATTATCGGGCTTGCGCGCGAGCTTTCGTCTAATTCTCGGGCAAAGTTACTTGCCATGTCAGAAGAGGATGCAATGGATTTTTGCGGCGAATACGCAGCCACAAAAATCCTTGAAGATATAAAGCAGGATCTGGCCGAGACAGGCGTCATCCATGACCTATATTTCCATGAAAACCGCCTCCATACGGATGCAGCCATCGATCGCGCCGTTCAGGGGCTAAAAAATCATGGTTATATCGAAGATCGTGAAGGCGCAGTCTGGTTTAAATCAACCGCGTTTGGCGACGACAAGGACCGCGTCTTGAAAAAGAGTGACGGTGCACTGACCTACTTTGCCGCCGATATCGCCTATCACAAGAACAAATTTGACCGTGGGTTTGATCGTGTCATCGATATCTGGGGTGCGGACCATGCGGGTTATGTGGGCCGCATGAAGGCCGCGGTGGAGGCGATGGGATACCCCAAAGAGAGCTACGATGTGGTTTTGATCCAGTTGGTGAACCTCATGAGGGGTGGAGAGCTCGTCTCAATGTCCACACGTTCCGCAACATACGAGACGCTGGAGGACGTGAGAAAAGAGGTCGGCAGGGACGTCTGCCGCTACTTTTTCCTCATGCGCTCGCATAATGCACAGCTTGATTTCGATCTTGAGCTTGCAAAGAAGGAGACGCCTGAAAATCCTGTATTCTATATCCAATATGCCCATGCACGTATCGCAAGCGTCTTTCGAAAGGCGGCGGAACAGAAAATCCTGCCGAATTTCAAAAAAGTTGATCTATCGCTGCTTGATCTTCCTGAGGAGATGACTATCGCAAGGATTCTGGGCGAATATCCACACATCATTCACGACTGCGCCGCGAGCCTGGAACCGCATAAACTGGCCTTTTATCTGATGGGACTTACAGGCGCATTTCAGGCCTATTACAGCAAAGGCAAGTCCGATTCGAGATATCGCATTATTTCAGATGATCTGGCGCTAACCACCTCAAAGCTCTTCCTCTTGAAAAATTGCCAGATTGTGCTACAAAATGCGTTGAAGGTTTTAGGAATTACAGCACCTGATAAGATGAGTAGAGAAATTGAGGACTGAAAATTTATGTCGATTCCTCCCCTTTGTAAGGGGAGGTTAGGTGGGGTAGACATCCGATATACCCTCCCCAACCCTCCCTTACAAAGGGAGGGGGGTATTTTAAAATGCCTGAATATATAAGACATCGGTCTAATTCGAGCCCCAATGCTCCTGAAGACAGCGAAGGGTTTTTCTGCCGTTTCACTTTTGGACAATTCTTCGCGCTGCTTGTCCTTGAAGTCTTCACGCTCTTTTTTGTCTTTTATCTGGGCGCCCGCTATGGCCCTGAATTTTTGGGGTTCTCAAAGAAAGGGCCTGTTATCGTGGGAGATGCCAACCAGAAGGAGGCTTCAAAGGTAACAACAACCAGCGACCCTGAAGTTGCAGCAATGGCCAAAGACCTTGTCGAAAAGGCAAAAACACCTGAGCTCAAGGAGCGCCTGGCCGAAATGCTCAAACGTGCGCCTGAGGGAAGGGCTACTCCACCTGCGGATGTCGGACGTTTCGAAGGCGCACAACCCTTACCGAACATGACAAGCACCGCCGAACAAAAGTTCGGCCCTCAAGTTGTTACTATACCAAATGCGGCACCGCAAAACAGGGCTGCTCAAAATATGCCCCCGCCCCCGGAGACAGAAGAGCCTCCGGCATCAGTCCCGGCAGAACAGACAAAGCCATCATCCCAGTCCGGCTCAATGCCGATGAGACAGGCACAGCCTCCGGCGGAAGTTGAAAAAGGGGCAGTACGCATAAAATCCGCCGAAAATGCAAAATACTCTTTGCAGATCGGTTCATATCAACAGATGGCGGAGGCCAACACAGCTGTTGAGCGCTGGAAGGGGAAGGGCTACTCGGCCTTTCTCATGATTGCAGATATACCCGACAGGGGCAGATGGTACCGTGTCCGTCTTGGCGGTTTCGCCTCGAGGGAAGAAGCGCAAAAATACAAAAAGGAATTTGAATCTCAGGAGGCAACGCAGGCCATCGTCGTGATGAATGAACAATAAAAAATGAACTCAGATCTTTCAAAAAAACGAAGAAAAAGTGTATTTCGCGAATATCTCGAGGCCCTTATTACTGCGGGGCTCATCGCACTCGTTATTCGCGCCTTTGTCATCGAAGCATTCAAGATCCCGTCTGCTTCAATGATCCCCACGCTTTCAATCGGCGATCATATCTTTGTGAACAAGTTTGTCTATGGAATGCGCATTCCATTCACGTCAATCAGGTATTTCGAATTCCGCGAGCCAAAGCGCGGCGAGGTGATTGTCTTTGTTTATCCGGTTGATAAGAGCAAAGACTTCATCAAGCGGGTAGTGGGGGTTCCCGGTGACCATATCCATATCGGTGGGACGGATGTGGAGGTCAATGGACATTCTCTGCCGCACGATCAGGTTGATGTAACAGAAGATCCGGCAGACAAGCGCATCCTTCGCATCAATGGCGGATCGATCGCAAAAATTCCATTTGTTCCGAACTACACGGATTTTGATTTTTATGAAGAGGAGACTAACGGGATCAAGCACCTCATTCAGTATGAAAAAAATATATTTCGCCCGATCATTGACATTGATGTCCCCCCCGGCAGTTACTTTGTGATGGGGGATAACCGCGATAACAGCGCCGATAGCCGCGAGTGGGGTTTTGTGCCCATGGGCAATATCAAAGGCAAGGCGATGTTTGTGTGGCTCTCCCTGGATAAAGATCAGGGGGGTATCAGGTGGCGTGAATTTGGAAGATGGGTGCGTTAAGACAGTTCTCGACTCGCCCACCATAAAAAATGGCGGGCTCGCTGGAATAATATTCTTCGAGCGAGGCTTTAGCCGAGTCGAGAAGGAGATTTTTGTTGTTGACTGTGCAGATAACACTGTATAAACGCAGGTCAAACTTTAGTATTATATAGGTAAAAAAATGACCAAAGGCACACAACTTTTAAGCTCAAAGGAAATGGACGCCGCGCTTTTGAAGATGGCAAAAGAGATCGTGCGCGACAGTACGGAAGGGGTGGCGCTTGTCGGCATCCGCACGCGCGGTGTGCCGCTTGCTGAATATCTGGCAAAAAAGATCGAAAAGATTCAGGGCAAACCTATCGAGTTGGGATCGCTCGACATCAATCTCTATCGCGATGATCTCTCTGAAGTCAGCGAACAACCCGTTGTCCGGCCAACTGAACTGCCTTTCAGCATCACGGGCAAGGGGATTATCCTCGTGGATGACGTGCTTTATACAGGCCGTACGATCAGGGCCGCAATGGATGCACTCATTGATTTCGGCAGGCCGCGTTTCATCAAGCTCGCTGTTATGGTCGATCGGGGCTGGCGCGAATTCCCCATCCAGCCCGATTACGTGGGCAGGGGCATCAAAACGACGCAAAACCAGAATGTGAAGGTAATGCTGGCGCCAATCGACGGCGAGGATGCCGTCTTTATAAGGGAACACAAGTAACTCGTAAGATCGCGATATCGGGAGATCGTGAGGTCGCTATTGTTTTAAACCGGCGATCTCACGATCACGCGATCTTACGATCTCACGACCATATGAAACTCTCAACACCTCATATATTATCTATAAACGATCTTTCAAAGAAGGATATATTAACAATCCTTCAAACGGCCGATTCATTCAGGGAAATCTCGGAGCGTCCCATCAAGAAGGTGCCGACCCTGCGCGGCAAGACGGTCGTAAACTGCTTCTTTGAAGACAGCACGCGCACACGTCTGTCTTTCGAAATTGCGGAAAAGCGCTTGTCGGCCGACACCGTCAACATATCCAAATCCGGCTCTGCGATGCAAAAAGGAGAGAATCTGCTCGATACGATGAAGAATATCGAGGCGATGAGGCCCGACATCGTTGTTATCCGCCATTTCATCTCCGGCGCACCGATGATGGTGGCGCAGGCGATCAAGGCCCACGTCATCAACGCGGGTGACGGCATGCACGAACATCCAACTCAGGCGCTTCTGGATCTCATGACGATCAAGGAAGTTAAAGGTCGCATGCAGGGGCTTAAGGTCGGCATCGTCGGCGACATTGCGCATTCGCGGGTTGCCAGATCGGACATGCTGCTCTTCAGAAAAATGGGAATTAAGGTATTTGTGAGCGGCCCGCATACCCTCATGCCACTTGGTGTTGAGGAGTTCGGCGTCGAAGTTTGCCGTGATATCCGCGATGTACTTGCTGAGCTTGATGTCTTGATCCTGCTTCGCATTCAGCAGGAAAGGGCTGATGAAAATCTCTTCCCCAATCTCCGTGAATATGCGCGTCACTTTGGAATTAACAATGATGCGCTCAAGGGTGCGCGCGATGATCTGACAATCATGCATCCGGGGCCCGTGAACCGCGGTGTGGAAATTTCACCCGAGGTTGCCGACGGTCCGCGATCGGTTATCCTGGATCAGGTGACAAACGGTGTCGCCGTGCGCATGGCGCTTTTGTATCTGCTGCTTGGAGATGGCGGAAGTGAGGGTTGAGTCATTGCGAGCGAAGCGAAGCAATCTCCCATGGAAAAACAGTTTTATGTTTGTATAATGAAGTATGAGATTGCTTCGGAGCTAACGCTCCTCGCAATGACAGATCGAGAAAACAAATGACTTCACTCTTTATCACAAATGGCCGCGTGATCGATCCCGCAAAGAAGATCGATGCCGTTATGAACGTCTTCGTCGAGAACGGGAAGATTTCGGCGCTTACCTCATCCAAAAAGATTCCGGAAGGCGCCGAGATCATCGACGCCAGGGGGGCCGTTGTCGCGCCGGGTTTTATCGATCTGCACTGCCATCTGCGCGAGCCGGGTGAAGAATATAAGGAAGATATCGAAAGCGGAAGCCGCGCTGCGGCAGCAGGCGGATTCACAACCGTTTGCTGCATGCCGAACACAAAACCCGTAAATGATTGCACTGCGGTGACTGAGTATATCATGAAACGGGCACGAGAGGTCTCTTGTGTGAAAATCCTTCCGGTTGGCGCCATCAGCCGGGATCTCAAGGGCGAGGGCCTCTCCGATATCGGCGACTTGGCAAAGGCCGGCGCTGTCGCATTGTCGGATGACGGTCGTCCTGTGATGAACGCAAATCTCATGCGTCGTGCGATGGAGTACGCAAGTTCTTTCAACCTTTTCATCATTTCCCACGCCGAAGATCTCAACCTGCGGGGCAGGGGGGTGATGAACGAAGGCGTTGTTTCAACAGAATTGGGTCTTAGGGGTATTCCTTCGGCAACTGAAGAATCGATGATAGCAAGAGACATCCTCCTTTGCGGCCTCACAAAGAATCGCCTGCATATCGCTCATGTCTCTACGGCCGGCAGTGTGGAAATGGTCCGTCAAGCCAAGAAACTAAAGCTCCCGGTGACCTGCGAAGTGACGCCGCATCATTTGACACTCACCGAACATGCAGTCCACGGCTATGACCCCAATACAAAGGTCAACCCGCCTCTTCGTTCGGAAAATGACCGCAAGGAGCTGATTACGGGGCTGTCTGATGGAACGATCGATGCCATCGCAACCGATCATGCGCCCCACGACATCACTGAGAAAGAGAAGGGATTTGAAGAGTCCGCCTTCGGCATGATCGGATTTGAGACGGCCCTGCCGCTTTGCTTGAAGCTTGTTCATGACAAGAAGGTCACAATGAAAAAGATGATCGAGGCGCTTGCCGCCCGTCCTGCACAGATTTTAAACCTCAAAAAGAAGGGGAGTCTTGCGACCGGAAATGATGCCGATATCGTGATCTTCAAACCAGATGAACCTGTGACGATCCGCACTTCAACGTTTAAGTCCAAGAGCCGCAACACGCCCTTCGATGGCTGGCACCTCCGCGGAAAGGTCCTGTATACGATCGCCGGCGGCAATATTGTTTTTAGAGCATGAATATTCCCCTCCTTTGTAAGCCTGCCCTGAGCAGCGTCGAAGAGGAGGGGTTAGGGGAGGTAGACAGGTCATTCAAATCCTAAATCCAAATATCTAAATCCTAAACAAATTCAAAATCCAAAATTTCGAAATCCAAAACGCATTGTTTGGAACATTTGAATTTTTGTAATTTGAATTTGTTTAGAATTTAGGATTTTGTGCTTAGGATTTAAAATGTTCTACTCCGCCTCTCCTCCCCTTACAAAGGGGAGGCAAGTTGTCATGAAAAAAACTCAAGTTCGAGAAATAGCCCCCGTTGACCCCCTTGCGCGCTATCTGCAGGAGGTTCATGCCTATCCAGTTCTATCCGTTGAAGAGGAGAGGGAGCTTGCAAGGCGGTATCACGAAAACAGTGATATCGAAGCGGCAAAGAAACTTGTGATCACCCACCTCCGGCTGGTCGTTAAGATCGCCATGGAGTATCGCAGCGCCTATCACAATATCCTTGATCTGATACAAGAAGGAAACGTTGGCCTGCTCCACGCGGTAAAACACTTTGAACCCGATAAAGGCGCAAGACTTGCCCATTATGCCTCATGGTGGATAAGGTCGTATATCTTAAAATACATCCTCGATAACTTTCGTCTGATCAAGATCGGGACGACAAAGACTCAGCGCAAACTTTTTTATAATCTGATGCAGGAGAAGCAAAAGATAGAGGCCATGGGGTACCATGCAACGCCTGAAGTCCTCTCAAAGAAGCTGGGGGTAAGGGAGAAGGACATCGAGGAGATGCAAAGGCGCCTGACGCAGCCGGAATACGCCCTAGAGGCGCCTGTAGGGATGAAAGGTGAAGGCCATGAGGCCCTTTTGCAGGACTTCATAGCCGATAATCAAGTGCCCATGGATGAAAAATTGGCTGAAGAACAGACCAAAGATATTCTTAAAGAAAAGCTCTCCGAGTTTTCCAAGACCCTCAATGAAAGGGATCTCAAAATCTTCAAGGACCGCCTGCTCTCAGAGCTGCCAGTCACACTGCAGGACATCGCAGACGAATACGGCATCACAAAAGAGCGCGTGCGCCAGATCGAAGAACGCATCATCTCCCGCCTCAAGGCCTTCTTCAAGGAGAAGGGGATAGAAGTAGAGGCAATGCAACTCTGAAATGAAAAACGCCGGATCCATTTGGATCCGGCGCTGTTTTTACACATTGCAAATTCTTGATATACGAAATATTAACGTGGTCCTCCAATTATCGTATGGGCACCAGGTGGATGGGTCTTCGCCAGCCATGTTTCCAGTGTCGGACAATCCTTGCCTTCGGTGGGTAATATGTCTTGCCAACTATGCGCTGGCCAAAAATAAGGATTAGGTTGCTCGCGTGTGCCGCCGCCTATGCAAAAGAGGTAGTCTGGAGCCTCCGCATAGTACCGATCGCACTGGTTTTTTTCAATATATGTCTGATTTCCGGGTTTTATGACAACCACCTCCAGCTTGTCGGGACACCACCAACTATGCCTTAATCCGCCTCCATCCATCCTGAACTGTCTTTGTATCGCATCGGTGCCATAGATGTAACCATCAAAGAGAACCTTTCTTGGAGTACATTCATTAGGCCACACAATACTCCTCGTAAACCGATACTTTTCATCCGACCAGTGAAAACGGGGGGAGGCAATATCGAAATTATCAATGAGAAACTTTGTGAGTTCAGGAACAACGGCCTCCCTGTCTTTATTGAAGGACAGCAGGGTCGTGTTAAAACAAGTGTTATCATTGTCTTCCGTATTGCCGGCAGTTCGAACGTTGGCATTGGGATTTCTCGATGCCCATGCGCATACAGCAACATCATTCGGCGAAAAAACGGCAAAGTTGTATGGTTTATTCTTTACGAGCGATATCTGTATGCACGGATTCTCATAAACGGTAATTGTCTGTCGTCCCGTTTTGCCCTTAAATGTTGCCTCGACATCAGCTTCGACCTTCAATCCCGCAATGATCCATCGGTCTCCATCGCCCATATTGGTGATTTTGATATATTTCAGATCTTCGAAGTTGATATCCTGCTTTGGAGTGCCTTGCGGATATGCAACAAAATTTCCGCTAAATGAATACCTGTTGATCTGGCCCTTATCATAGGGATTTGCACCGGATTGGGGAATGAGTTCAAACTCCTTGCATGCAGTATAACTCTCATCTTTACAAAATGCCCATATAATCTGTTTTTTTCCATGCTTGGCTAAATCATAGTTTGCAGTAGCTATAGTAATAAAGGCATCATACAATTTGCTGACCTGTGGCGACAGCAAGAGGTTTCCTAGATGGCTGATTAATGTTTTTCGTTCATTGATGAGTTTGCCGATATTGCTCACATCGATGGTCGGAGTGCCCGATGGTTTCAGTGGTGTCAGACCTGTGATAGGTCCTATAGGTTTGAATGGTTGTTCCGGTTGTTCCGGTTGTTCCGGTTCTTGTGCCTTTTGGAGCTCATCAATCTTCGCCGTGAGCTCCGCAATCTGCGCATTCAATGCGTCAATCTGTGCCTGCTGTTCTGGCGTGAGGGCAGGCGTGACCGGCGTTTCCTCACCCAGCTCCGGTATTTCTTTAGACACCTCTGCATAACGTTCGCATCCGAGAAGAACGAGGGACAAACTCAATGCCCCAACAATGGCAAACATTCCAAGTTTCCAAATCTTCATAAAAACCTCCTGTTTTTATATTTAATCACCACTAATCAATTTAGCAATTATCGTGCCGACTATAGCAGGAATAGTGTAAATGTCACAACTCATTGAAAATTCGTGCGTTTATAATCTCGGACCTCTTTAAAATGACGTATTGGTCCGGCAAAATTCTCATTATGAGAATCACAATTGTTGCGGATTTATAGCATAGTTTGCCCCAGATAGACAGTAGAAATTTTTAGCGGATGTTATTCGTCGGTTGTTTTTTGGGGGGGTGTTGATTTGGCGGGATTGGGCAACCTGTCACATATCTTCTTGTCAAATGTAAGCATGCAAAGATTGGCAAGAGCCGCAAGGTGATTCGGTCGCGCCGCGATCGTTCGTTCAAAATAACGGATCGCGTCCTTCCACTTTCCGCGTTCCAAGTAATAAACACCAAGGCCAAAGAGCACGATGGCATTGTTGGGTGAAACAGCTTCTGCGCAGCGAAGCAATGTGTTACTGGTCGTCGCAAGCTTTATATCCTTCCCGTGTTTTTTCATGCTGCGATTGAACTGATAAATGGAAAAGAGATCCGCTGCAGTTCCGACATAGTATTCCTTGTAAGGCGATTGCTTTTGGACATCGTTCAATTGGAAGTCGGCAAAATACCGGTTGCCAGTCACGTTGTCCACAATCATGATGGCACCGTGCGGCGCATCGTTTCTTTTCTCATCTTGTTGCTGCGGGATTTCCAGAGGATACATTGTCAGCCCAAGCAGGCGGCCGGTTCCATAATAAACCGTCTGAAATTCGCTGCATCGCACATAGCCTCTGTCAATCGCCTGAAGGATATTAGCCTCTCTATCACCATGAGCCCTGTATTCAAGGCCCAGTCCGCCCTCTGACTTCGGTGCGCGGAGCGCATGGAGCAGGGCATTTGCCTTGGCGAAGACAGGGTTTTCATTCGGGTAAAGTTTTGCATCATTCTCTGCCTTTGCGATAAGCTTTTTAAATCTCTGCTGTACGTCCGGCGGCTTCCATGGGATATCACTTTGGCATTTTTGTCTGAAAAGTTTGGCAGCAGAATTGGAGAAGGGGGGCGGCAAATCTTTTTCAAGATATAATTGATAAACTTCGGCTGGTTCAGACTTGTCAATGAATCTCGTTTTATAAGGCATTGCACCCGAATGAGTGTAATCTATATCAGATTGGCCGTGAACAAAACTCGAATATGTACGTTTGAGTCCAATTGATATGGTTTCGCACAACTCCGCCGCAATCGGATCTCGCGCTTTTAATGTCTGGCACTTCAATGTCATATGATCTTCTTGTTTTAAAGAGGCTTATTGATTTTGTCCCAGCTTTGCGGAACGACGAAGCAATCCCATGACTTATCCGCTTTATCAACCCTCTTCCATGTGCCAATTATTTGTCGATCCTTTTAGAATAAAGTTGCTAAAAAAACACATTTAGCCATCCCATTATTTCTCAATCCACACAAATTTGTGTTTTCGCTTATTGATTTTTTTGTGATTTCCTAATAAAGGAAGATCGGGTTTCAAAGAGGTGAGGGTATTTGGACTCGGATTGCTATTTCTGGTTTTATATTATGGGCACCTCTAAAAACCTCTTTTTTTACTCTTCGAGCGAGTCCGCCAAAGGCGGACGAGTCGAGAAGCAAAGGAAATTTTATCTTCTCGACAAGCATGTCCCGAGCGAAGTCGAGGGGCCCGAAGAATAAAACTTCCCAGTTTTTAGAGGTTCCCTTATGTCTGGTGTGGGAGGTGTCTGGGACTTCGACGTTGAACACATCCCACACCAGACATAATATATCTTATACGACGTTATACATATTTCTGACCGAGGGTCTTAATGCAAACCTATCAATACGAATTAATGGATCTAACCAAAAAGGCTCCACCTTTAACCACTCCTGAGGAATCAAAGAACCTTCACGAGTCAATCTCCACTGCTGTCTCCTATCTCCTTTCTCTTCAGAAAAACGAAGGCCATTGGTGGTTCACTCTTGAAGCAAACGAATCAATCGGCGCTGAATTCATTTTCCTCCAGCATTATCTCAATAAGGCAGAGCCCGATATCGTTCGTGGTATCGCAAACCGAATACGTGATGTTCAGCGCGAGGACAACACATGGTCCTTATATAAAGATGGCCCGCCCGATCTCTCCACCACTATTGAATGTTATTTTGCCTTAAAACTCACCGGCTGGGACACAAATTCTTATTCTATGCGGAAGGCTCGGGAGTTCATCCTCAGTAAAGGCGGCATTGTAAAAAGCCGTGTATTTACAAAAATCCACCTTGCCCTGTTCGGCATTGTCCCGTGGTCGGCATGTCCTGCGATGCCGCCTGAGCTAATCTTTCTTCCTAGCTGGTTTCCGGTAAATATTTATGAATTCTCAAGCTGGGCGCGCGCCAGTATTGTACCATTGCTTATTATCATGTCAAAAAAGCCGGTTTTCAGACTTCCCAAAACATCTGGTCTGGAGGAGCTCTTTTGCGAAGAGCCATCGAAACGTGACTATTCATTCAAGTTGAATGCAAAAAACATTTTCTCTTGGGGCAACTTTTTCATCTTGTTCGACAAATTGTTGAAGTTTTATGAAAAATCACCTTTAAAACCCTTTCGTAACAAAGCGATTTTGCGTTGTTCTGAGTGGGCTTGGGATCATGTCAAAAGGACTGAAGATATCTATCCGGCGCTTGCATATGCTATTTTGGCTTTCAAGGCGCTGGGATATGCCAATGATGCGCCACAAATCAAAAAACCGCTCGATTCTCTCAAATCATTCCAACAACATTATGATTTTACAGGACCTGTGTCGGACACAAATCCACAAATTGGTGTCGGACACAAACATTATACGACGTTGGATGTGCCTGCACTTCCTGAACCAACAGTAAACACTCGCGACCTCACGACCTCACGATCTAGCGATCTCACGAGAATTCATCAGCAATGCTGCATCTCCCCGGTGTGGGACACGCCTTGGACCTTGATGGCGCTCCTTGAGGCAGGCGTCCCTGCTGACACCCCTGCCCTTGTCAAATCCGGAAGATGGCTAATTTCCAAGCAGATAACTAATTTTAAAGGTGATTGGGCAATAAAGAATCCCAATTCGCAACCCGGCGGATGGGCGTTTGAATTCAGGAATGATTGCTTTCCAGATGTTGATGACACAATCGAAGTTATCTCTGTCCTGCAAAGACTTGCAATTCCCTCTCAGGAAAGGGAGGAATCAATTAGCAGGGGTCTTGCCTGGCTTTTATCCATGCAAAATAATGACGGCGGCTGGGGTGCATTTGACAAGAACCAAACATTAGAACTGGTCAATAAAATACCCTTCTCTGACCACGGCGCATGTCTTGATCCATCATCCCCCGACATTACCGGCAGGATGATAGAGCTGCTTGCAAGTCGCGGTATGACACTAAATGATCCGCCCATTTCCCGCGCTTTAGATTATCTTATTAAGACTCAGGAACCTTTCGGCGGTTGGTTTGGTCGCTGGGGAATCAATTACATTTACGGAACGTGGTGTGTACTTACAGGGCTTGCGGAGCTGGGATGGCATCCCGCCGGAGAAGCTGTCAAGAAAGCCGTTCGCTGGCTCAAGCAGATCCAAAATGAGGATGGTGGTTTTGGCGAATCCCCCGAAAGCTATTCCTTGAAAACGTACGTCAGATGGAAGGAAAGCGTGCCTTCGCAGACTGCATGGGGTCTCATGGGCTTGATATCCGGTGGTGAGGCCGGTTCCGAGCAGGCGCGCCGTGCAGCGCTCTTTCTTGTCAAGTGCCTGAATGTTAATGGTTCATGGGACGAACAGGCCTACACCGGAACGGGATTTCCCGGGCATTTTTATATCCGCTATCACGGATATCGACATTTTTTCCCGCTGCTTGCACTGGCAAGATATAAACGACAAATCTAAAAATTCATTACTGGCGGTGAATCTTATTTTTCACACCTTGTCTTTAGATGTTTGAGCATCAAGGGTACAAGGGATGTTATGTGCTTTTCAATGAGTGATTTGGGCACCCATGCGCTGGCGATTATTTCAACCGAATAGGTAACCTCCGTCTGTTTGCCTTCGAGTGTTTCAAAATGCCATGACCCACTATTGCGCTTCATAAAGTCGCCTTTGACAAGGGACCATGAAATTTTTTGGGGAGCAATATCAAACTTGAGGGTAAAATTTATTGTCTTGATCAGATGAATTCCAAAGCAAACCTCGGCCTCTTTCTTCGTCTGCCTGAGGACCTCAATGTTGCTGACTTCCGGAAAAAATTTGGGATAAGATTCAAAATCTAATACAACCTCACGAATCTTCTCAGCTGGGGCATCAATCAGAATGGATTTGGTCGCAGTAATCATGGAAACGGTCCTTTATTTTGAATTGCTGCCGACGTGGAGAAATATCTTTCCATCCGGCATGGTGTAATATGGTTTCCTTTTGAAATCGTGAATCGCCTCTATATAACGAATTGTCCCCGTTTCGGAACGCATCACGACCGAGTGAGTCTTCGCCCCGCCGCCGTAGAATACGACTCCTTTTAGAAAATCTCCGTGTGTCACGCCCGTAGCGGCAAACAAGACATTGCCTTTCGCCATTTCGTCTATTTTGTATATATGATCAAGGTCTTTGATGCCCATCTTTTTTGCGCGTTCTTTTTCTTCATCATTTCTCCAGACAAGGCGCCCCTGCATATCGCCCCCCATGGCCCGCAGGGCTGCCGCGGCAAGAACCCCCTCTGGTGCCCCCCCTATCCCCAAAAGCACATCCACACCACGATCCTCATGACATGTGGCAATAGCAGCCGAAACGTCACCGTCGTCAATCAAACGGATGCGTGCCCCCGCCTCGCGAACTTCGCGGATCAACTCTTCATGTCGCGGCCGATTCAAAATAATAGCTGTCAGGTCAGTGATGTTGCAATTCTTCGCCTCGGCTATAGCTATGAGGTTTTGTGTGGCGGTCCTTTTTAGATCGATTACGCCTTTTGCCCTCGGCCCCACCGCAATCTTTGCCATATAGGTGTCCGGCGCATGAAGGAAATTCCCCTTTTCGGCGATTGCGATCACGGCAAGGGCATTTTCCTTGCCGCGGGCGCATGTGGTTGTCCCCTCCAGCGGATCGAGCGCGATATCCAGTTCAAGCCCCTCTCCGGTTCCCACCTCTTCTCCAATATATAGCATCGGGGCTTCGTCACGTTCCCCTTCTCCTATAACGACGCGTCCCTTGAACCGCATTGAGTTAAGAGCGGTCCGCATCGCCTCAACGGCGACATGATCGGCAATCGTTTCGTTGCCGCGGCCCATGAGACGTGCGCTGGCCAAGGCAGCTGCCTCCGTAACCCGGACCATTTCAAGGGCTAAGTTTCTATCCATAGGACCTCCAAATGATGCGACCATTGACTATGGACTATTGACCAAAGCCTTTTGAGGTCAACGGCCCAGAGGCAGTTGAAAAACTGTTAGAATTTAGTCTTCGAGCTTTTCGAGCTTGTCGAGAAGCTAAATTCTCTTTACTTCTCAACTCGCTTCGCTCGCTCGAAGAATAAAATCTGACTTTTCCACCAGTCTCTCCATGGTCAATTGTCAATGGTCATTTTCTCAGTATTTCATGAGCCATATACGAACTCCTCACAAAAGGGTCGCAAAACATATGCTTAATACCAATTTCTTCACCAATCAATTGATATTTTTTGAATTGATCTGGATAAATGTATTCTGCAACAGGAATTGCGCCTTTTGAAGGTCTTAAATACTGGCCAATTGTAATGATATCGCAGCCGGCTTCTTTTAGATTACGAAGGGTAGCTGTAACCTCTTCCTCAGATTCTCCCAATCCAACCATAAGGCCTGATTTGATGAGTTCCCCTCCTTTGTAAGCATGCCCCGAGCTTTGTCGAGGGGGAGGGGTTAGGGGAGGTAGATCGAGGTCTACCCCCTCTGACTCCCCCTTACAAAGGGGGAGAAAGGTTCTCGCTACCCTCAGCACCTCAAGCGACCGCCGATAAGATGCCTTATTACGTACCATTGGTGTTAATCGCTCCACCGTCTCCACATTATGGTTGAAGATATGCGGATGGGCATCACAGACAATTTTAATAAATTTTTCGTTCCCATTAAAGTCAGGCGTCAAAACCTCGATTGTGGTCTTAGGACATCTCTTTCTGATTTCGGTTATGGTTTCGGCAAAATGGGCAGCGCCGCCATCAGCAAGATCGTCACGTGTGACAGATGTAATAACTGCATGTGCAAGCCCCATGTCCTGAACCTGCTTTGCAATACGCCGCGGTTCATCTTGATCAAGAGGCTTTGGTGCGCCATTTTTTACAGCACAAAACCCACAGTGGCGCGTGCAAATGTTACCCATAATCATGAAGGTTGCTGTTCTGCGCGAAAAACATTCGCCAAGATTGGGACACTTGGCCTCTTCGCAAACGGTATGAAGGCCGCGTTGCCGCATCGCACGCTTCATTGCATGCACATGAGTGCTAGTCGATATTTTTTTTTGAAGCCAAACTGGAAGTCTCATCATATCAAATCCTAAATCCTAATATCGAAATCCTAAACAAATTCAAATCACCAAAATTCAAATGTTCAAAACTAATTGTTTTGAATTTTGTTATTTGAATTTTGAATTTTTTTAGAATTTAGTATTTCGTGTTTAGGATTTTTCATTCAGCTTACCGAAGCCAGATCGAGCTTTCCGGCCCATCTCAGCAAAAGCACTTTGCGAAACATCTGGTGTTCGGGTGATACAAAACCGGGATCCTGCTCAACAATCTTAAATGCGGTCTCACGCGCCTGTGAGAGGATACGCACATCCCTTGCAAGGTTTGCAACGCGAAAAGGCGGCAAGCCCGACTGACGAGTTCCGATAAATTCGCCGGGTCCGCGAAGAGCCAGATCCTCTTCGGCAATTCTGAAGCCGTCAGTCGTCTCCACCATGACAGCCAGTCGCTTTCTCGCATCCTCCGAGCGCCTGTAATCGGCCATTAAAATGCAATATGACTGATGGGTACTTCGCCCCACCCTGCCTCTCAACTGATGAAGCTGTGAAAGACCAAACCGTTCAGCGTGCTCGATCACCATGACTGATGCATTTGGAACATCCACGCCGACCTCAACAACGGATGTAGCAACTAAAATATGGATTTTGCCTGCCTTAAAATCGCTCATGATCGATTCTTTAAGATCGCCGCTCATTCTCCCGTGCAGAAGAGCCACTTTAAACTCCGGTTCAAAGACCAAGGCAAGTTCCCTGCTCATATCAGTGGCATTCTTCAAATCCATTTTTTCACTCTCCTCGATCAACGGATAGACGACATAAATCTGACGGCCGCGCACAAGTTCAGAGCGCATGCCCTGATATAACTTTTCGCGCTGATGCTCCTCATAGAGCCGCGTTATAATCGGTCGGCGGCCCGGCGGCAACTCGTCGATGACAGAGACATCCAGATCGCCATAGAGGGTCATCGCAAGGGTTCTTGGAATTGGTGTTGCCGTCATAATCAGGACATCGGGCCTTCTTTCACCCTTTTTTTGGATAGCGGCGCGCTGAAGGACGCCGAAACGATGTTGCTCATCAACTACGATAAATCCCAGCTTCCTGAATGCAACATTCTCCTGAATGAGCGCGTGCGTACCTACCACAAGAGGAATCTCGCCGCTTAAGAGACCGGAATAAATTGAATTGCGTTCACAGCCTTTGACATTGCTTGTCAGCAGGTAATGGGAAATCCCCATTGGTTGTAAAAGTTTTGTAATCGTTTCAAAATGCTGCTCAGCCAGGATCTCTGTGGGGGCCATGATAGCCGCCTGATAGCCCGCTCCGATCGCCTGAAGGGCAGCTGCAAGCGCGACAACAGTCTTCCCACTCCCCACATCACCCTGAAGAAGTCTATTCATTGGCAGGGGTTTTGCCATGTCGCTGCGAATTTCCTCGATCACCCGCTTTTGGGCGGATGTAAGCCCAAACGGGAGAGAACTGATAAATCGGTTATAACCTTCCTCTTTTCTTTGAAAAACAATACCCGCTTCTGTTGTTGCACGCTTGCGACGCAAAGCCATGCCCAGTTCTAGGAAAAAAAACTCGTCAAAGATGAGGGTTCGATGCGCCTTTGACCTGCCGAGATTGAGTAGATTTACGTCGGTGTCCATCGATGGGAAATGAAGTTCCTGAAGGCATCCCCACGGATCGGCCAGCCCGAATTCCTCCACCATGGCGTCGGGAAAAACCGGTTCTATGAATTGATTGAAACTATCCCAAGCGTTACGCACAATCTTGCGCATCGTCTTCTGATAAAGGCCCTCTGTTAAGGGATAAACCGGAATGACCTTGGCATAGGTTTCGCCGCTTCCTTCCGTCAAAGTCTCGACATCGGGATGGATAAATTGCAAAGTCATCTGAAACTCGGAGACTTCGCCCGAAAGAAGGATTTTGGAACCGATGCGAAACTTCTGTTCGCAGTATCGTTGGTTAAAATTGAACCACTTTGCCGATACCCGCCCTGTCTCATCCTCGACTATGATCTCATAAATTCTCTTCCGCCTCTTGCCCAGGAAAGAAACGCCGCTTGCGGCAATTGTCCCAATGACCGTGCGTTCCCTGCCGGGGGCGAGTTCCGAAATTGGCAAAATCTGCCGGCGGTCGATGTAACGAATCGGAATGACGGATAGCAGATCATTGACTGTAAAAATACCCATTCGGGCCAATTTTGCCGCAATGGCTGGTCCCACTCCCTTGACAAACTGGACAGGCGTTGCAAGCGGATGACGATTCATACTTCTATAACCCCTACACTCATAATAAAAAACCGGGGGAGGATCGCTCCCCCGGGTTTTTATACGGTTACATGCGACCGTGCAAACAACTATTCGACTACCGTAAACTCAGTGCGGCGGTTCCTTGCTCGACCCTGAGTGGTATTATTATCCGCTATCGGCCGCGATTCGCCATAGCCCACGGCCATCATCCGATCCGGCGCAATTCCCTTGCCGATAAGATAATCACGCACAGCATTGGCGCGACGCTCAGACAGCGCCTGATTATATGCATCAGAACCTATCCAGTCTGTATGACCTTCAACCCTTACGCGGCGGATCTGAGGATTGATCTGTAGCAGATACGCAACATCATCCAGTATAGGATATGAAATCGGCCTGATTGTGGATTTGTTAAATTCAAAGTGGATCTTCTGCGTAATGACAATTTTTTCCTCGGCTACAACCTCAACCTCGGCTGGAGGAGGCGGTGGTATTTCAACAATGTTCTGTTTGTTGTAATTCAATCCAACGAAAACACGGACATCGGGCGAACCTACCCCGGTATCCAGGCCGCGACCGCCGCCAAACGTCAGACCAAAACCTTTGGCCGTCTTTTGGGGGGTAAAACGCCCGGCGATAATAAACTCAGCCGGGTTTTGAAGCTGGTTCTTGAAAAACCCTTTGAGCACATGTTCGGAATATACTTCCCCTAAAACAGCCCATGAGTTGTTGATACGAACATTTGCACCCAAGCCAAGTTCAAGCGTATCATCGATAACGGCATCGGGGGTATTCACATCATATTGAGTTTCCTGATAATTTCGATAGCCCGCGTTGAAGGAAAGAAAGACGCGATTTTTAATATCCGCGTCAAACACGACCTTTCCGCCGGGCGACCACATGCCGTTTCCAAGAAAATATCTGCTCGATCCAAGAGGAAGGTACACGAACGGAACCACGGCAAGGCCAATATGGTATTTATCGATATCCAGAATTTTGAATTTCATCTCTACACGCGGATCACCCATTTTTAGCATTTTATTTTCTTTTGCAACCGCTGCGGCTCGCTGCGCGGGATTATAGAACGTCTCCCACCAAGCAAGGGGAAAATTGAAACCCGTTTCAAACCAGTCAGTCCAGCCTATCGCCGCCTGGAAATCAGTTATCAGAAGTTCATCGACAATACCGCGGCGACGGTTACCCGATGGGTCGGCATATTCAAGGGGATGATAGGCAAGATTGGTGTACATGCCGGCGTTAAATTGCCACTGATACAGGCCACGCGATTGATGAACTGTGATGTATTTGCCGCCATCGCTTGTAGGATTAAAATTGATGACGTCCGCTGTCTTCGGCTTGGCCATGACAGGTACGGCCCAGATGACTACCGCTAAAACAATGAGCAGTTTTTTCATACCCCCTCCAGAGTATTGTAATAACTGGTTTTTTAAGCATTTTATGGATAATATCCGGAAAGTCAATTCATTTTGAAATAATATTATAAAAAAGAAAAGACCCGCTTTTTAAAAAAACGGGTCTTTATTGAAGCATACTTTGATTGAGTGCCTATCTGTTGCCTTTCCTAAAGCGTACGAACATGACCCCACTTCCAACCATCAATGCAATAAATATCATTGTCACAAGAGATGCTGCATCAGGGGGAAGAGCTGTCACATCGCACTTACAACCTCCCCCACCCATGCCAGCCTCCATTGGAGGACCGCCGGCAAAGGCAACAGATGTGAAATCATAAGATGGCGTCTCACCCTGCCTGGCCACTTTGGTTTGCACAAGGGCAAAACCGTAGTTTTGATATGCCGGTAATTGAAGCTTTTCGAAAAACTGCGCGGGGCATACTCCATTTTGACACATACTTCCGTTTTCCTTGGCCAACGTCAGGACCTTATTGGGATCAATTTTCGCATATGAATTTTCGTCCTTAAAAGCTTCCGAATCTTCCGGACAGACAGCGGTCCAAGAACAATATAGCGGCTGAGGCCGGACATGAATATTGTGGTTCGCACCACTTTGCTCTCCCACAGCCTTGCTCATATTTCCGGCTATAATCTGCCATCGGATAACGTTATTCAACTGATAGGAATTGTTAGGAAGCACATCGATGCTTGTTACAAGATCAATTCCCGCCGGCTGGGCAGCGGAAAGTGACGGTTCAACAGATGCCACATAGGATACGGCCGAACTTAATTGTGGCGTCAGTGTCATCCCCTTCCTGCCAATCGAACTGGAAACATCGGCACTAACCGGCATAAGGATCATGGGGTTGGTAATCAAGTTGGCCTTCGTCGGCAATTCAGTCGTCTTCGTAAAATCCACAGGCTTTGTGCCGCCGAGTTGGATCAAGGCCGCCTGTCCAATGTTACCAACAAGGTCCGGATTAACGGATTCACTAAGCAATTCGGAAGAAGAAACCTCGGGTGCTGCACCGCCCGGCTCCCAGATCTGCATCTTCATGACACCATATTCTGCCTCGCAGAAGATATCGTTGCTTCCAATGTCTCCTCCACCGGCCTTGATTGCATCCCTGAGCGCCTGATTCCATTTGGCCATCTTGACGATAGCCGCATCGCTTGAGCCGCCAGAACACCTTGTGGCGACGAATTTATTGCTCGGCATAGTGCAATCTGTTGGCGTACATGGACATTGGCATTCGCCGCCCGAGGGACATGGATCGTCAGGATCGCCGCCCGGCCCGGGGGGCGTTGGTGGCGGAATTAGAGCAGGAGTAGTTTTTAATATCACTGTCAATTCTTTTTTACCCGGCATGACCTGCCCGCGCGGAAGACGGAACTTGCCGAGACCTGAAACTTCATTGGCCATTGCATCTTCGATGAACAAACCCTTCACTTTATCAAATATGCCGCTTATCGGATTAGAAGGTGCAGTCGGTTGAGTTTTTGGCAGAAGCGGTGGTTTAATCGGTTTTAACGGTATTGTGGGTATTAGAGGTTTAATTGGCGCCGCCGGCTGCTCCGGAGCCACGGCTTCATCGTCAAGTTCAACTATAGGTATGAGCATTTTAAGAAACATTCCGGGGAGAGACTCGGGGTCTATGGAATCCAATGCATCTACAAACGTGGGGGCATCCTCTTCGCTCAAGACGCCAAAGTCTGCCATGAATTGTACGGTCCTTTTAATTTGATCAGCGGTCATAACCGTTGGTTTAATCAGTTCCGCAGTCGTGACCGTTGGCTTGATTGGTTCTATCGCCGGCTGTTTAATCAGCGTCGGCGCTTGAACCGGTTCTGTGGCTAGAGTGGGTGATTCACTAACTCCCGTTGTTTTTGGCGGCACTATAATTTTAGGTATTTGTTGTAATGTTGGAAGCTGTCTCATTTGTGTTTGCACAGGCCGCAAATCATCCATATATGCAATGTATGGCGCCTTGGAGTCATAGACCTTGTCAGTCCTCTCAGCAAATTCACTCCTGCCGCTATCAGATGAACCGCTATCATTACCTTGGTTGTCGACAAAAAGTTCGTTCTTTTGCCTGAATAGGCTTGGCCATTGACTGCATTGATTATCCACACGACCACACATTACAGGATACAGGGCTCTGGCGTTAGGATCAGCGCAATATTGTTTGCAGACGTTACGGCACGGATTATCACAACAGTCGATCAAAGGCCCCGCTCCCGCTACTGGTTCATTACACGTTTCAGAGTCCACGTTTCCACCGAACGGCTCCGCAATGAGCCCTCCTGGACGATGTTGTGAATAAGGGGGAATATCCTGCTTGACACACCTCATTGGGAGTATGTCCCCCGCCAGTGTTCGCCACTTATGATTACTTGTAATGTCATAAATCAGTGACCACAAAAGCTCAGGCACACTTTCAACAACAAAATCACGTGGCTTGTTAAAATCCGGACCAAACTGCGGGCACCCAAACAATGGCAGCATCAATGGGAATCCCATAGCGGCCCCGATATTTCCATTGGCATCGACATCCAACGCCCCAACTCCGGCTATACCAGTAAATTTGGGGCTGTTCTCGGCCACATATTTAAGATACTTCCCGTCGTCTCCGCCCTCAGGGCCATATTTTGCCGTTCCATATCCAACCCGGATCAAGCGGGGAGATTGACCGGTAAGATCCGCCACACCTATTTTATTTTTATAAAGATAGGCATAAGCACTGAATTGTTTATTGGAAGACGTCGAAGTGGAAGTCTCCATGGGATTTAGATTGCCGGCAATGATATCGTCATAACCATCCTTATCGAAGTCATAAACCGCCACCGCAGCGATTTGTCTTTTGGGATCATCGGAGGCCATTCCGCGCAGTTCTATTTTATTTGTGTCAAATACGCACTTTCCGCCGTTCTCCTTTCCCAAATAGACTGTCACCACGTCAGAAAACATCACGTCGCTTGTTTCGCTTTTGCGGAAACGCACTGTGTCACCGTCATGATTGTCAAAGTACGGTGTATTGTTGTCATCGAGCGTATCTTTTGTAGCAACGGCATGTTGTCCACGCCACGTCAGGACAATGTCACCGCAGTTATCGTTGTTGAAATTACCTGTTCTCACTTCATAAGGGGCAAAGCCCGCTTCCGGAGGTTCAACGACGTAGGGTTCTCCGAGGAAAAAGCCCGTGTCATCGATTCTGGAAATACTGATATATTTTCGGCGTATTTGAGTGATTTCATTTTGGATGGGATCTATTTTATAAATGTAGTATTTCTTGTCCGAAGCCGGATCGCCTGATGCAGCAATAATGGATTGTTTTTCCAAACCTCCGATTGAGTCATTCAACACCGCCGAGTGAAACACACCCGGACCAATAAGCGCCGCAAAGACCGGTTCAAACGCCTCATTAGGATTGTCAGTGGGATTATGAAGATTATCCACCAGTGGAGTAAAAGACGGATCATTGGTCCACGGCTGTACTTTTTCCCAAAAGGTGACATAAGAAACAATACTGTGCGGCAGGAAGACATCCCCGGGAGATCCGGAGGTCGGGATGGGATTAACATTTTGCCCCGTTCCCAGCTGATCACGCCACTTATTCGGCAAGCAATAACCGTCATCTTTGCGGATACAACCGTCAATGTCGCCAAGAGTTGCCTGATTCACTACGGCAATGCCGCTATGAGAGTTGCCCTGAGAATCAACGGCTTGAATCGGTTGCACGTCGACAGGATTGAAATTGAGGCTTAGCAATAACTTCCGGAAAAATTCGCCAACGCTTTCCTGCCTGGTAGTGACATCTTTAAAATCCAACTTATTCAAATGCAGTGATGAATATCCGGCAAGACGCATCCTGCCGGTCGTATCGTCCTTTCGGAAAAAGACGAGGGGAGAGATGTGCCGCGCAAAAAGATTGTACAATTTTGGCGGAACCGGGTCGGCCTTTGCAACCAACGTATTTCCTGTGGTATTAATCAGTGAAGTTTTCACCCACTTCTCAACAAAGACAGGATCATAAGCTGCGCTGACAAGTCCGCCCTTTTTTCCCGCCTGCGTAACATCGGCAATTCCATAAGTGTATACATGTTTATAAGGCTCATCGAGATTTAGTATGCCCGCAAGATAAGGAGCGCCGTCAGGTTCAATCGTCATCGAGAACCACTTCCACGCAAAATAACGATCGCTCATGAGCGTTGCCGGATAGGTTTTATCCGTATATGGGGTCAAAGTTTCCTGCGCATCACCGATAATTCCTTCAACAAGAGGATCTGAATCCAATAGTTGCTGAAATTCCCCTGACGATGATTTTCTAATATCCGCAACTTCAAATTGCCTATCAGTTTGATTTGAGTATTTTGGTATATAAGAAGGATATTTGCGGTTGTCGCATTCGAAAACGAATTCGAAATTAGTCGTAGTACTTGTTGGAAGGGCACTTGGTCTCCTAATTATTTTTGGAAAATTGTCCCACTTCCAGGCTGCAGGGCAAAAACCTTGTACTGGTTGCGGGTCTATCGGACCGTTCGGAAGTTCTGATTCAGCCAGCATATCATCGAGCATGCCCCCGACGGTACCCGGCGGAGCAATTGGCTTGACAATATGTTCAGGAAGCAAGCCCGGGGTTGCCGCCATATCGTCAATATTAACGGAACTTCCATCAGGTAGCGTCACAGTATTTGAGCCGAAATTTTGATCAGTTGCAGGCGGTGATGGATGTGTAAAGAATTTTACAGACGTCGCATCGGACTTGGTCTTCAAAACACCCGCACCTCCGACTTGATTTGCATCAGAAGCGATCGGTACCGGTGCAGAGAAGTCTTGAGCAATCACATTGGCTCCAACTAAAACAATTGAAGAAGCCAATATCGCTGCGCAGACATAACCAAATTTTTTCATACTACACCTCTCTTTCTTTTACCGTATAAAAAGTATTGCAAACAAAGTGCCAGCCTGATTTTGAACCGATTTGTTTAAATTTGGAGTAATGATTTTGAGATGACAATTTCTTATTAATGGATGGAATTGGTTTAAAATCAAAGTGTTCCATGGAAACTCGCATAATTATTGGGTTTGAGAACTACAAACCATCTCGATCATTCTTTATCATTATGAGCGGCTTTATTGATGTCCCACTGTCAAAAAGGTAACACATTACAGCTAATCTTTCGAGCGTATTATCAGCATCTCCCGTAATTTATCGGTTTTCTCAAATATCAAAGTTGCTTTTTCAATATAAAACATCATTCCTGAGTTATAAATTCAGGATGTTCTAATTTAATATACGGTCCAATTATATCTAAAATACGAGGACCTACACCCTTCACTTCAAGTAATTCTTGAAGATATTTAATAGGCCCGTGATAGATTCGAAAATCATCGATCCTTTGAGCAAGAGACGGTCCAATGCGAGGGATGGCCACAAGTTCCTCTGTCGTCGCTTTATTGATATTTACCGGTCCGTTTATGAGAAACCTCTGTTCGGGGGAGGAAAAGACCTGAGACCTTAGACCTAAAACATCGGTATTTACAGATTTGACCGAGTGAGAAACTGATGCGCCACTTTCAATGTTTTGCAAAAAGAGATGCAAAAAAACTGCAAGAATTGTCACAGCTAGCAAGAATACTGACCCTATGATTGTTTGCCTCAACATTTTTTTACCATTAAGGTCTAAGGTCTAATTTAAACGCCTCATGCAGTGTACGTACTGCAAGCTCGGCGTATTTCATATCGATGACGATTGAAACCTTGATCTCTGATGTTCCTATCATCTGTATCGCGATCCCTTCTCTGGCCAAGGCATCAAACATTGTATGAGCAATGCCCGCGTGGCTGCGCATCCCAACGCCAACAACCGATATCTTGGCAATATCACCGGCCGCTTCAACTTTCCCTGCGTCAACCTGCCTTGCAACTACTTCGGCAAGGGCTATTGCACGCTTCAAATCTTCCTTGGGCACCGTGAAGGTCAAATCCGTATGACCATCCGCAGAGACATTCTGCAGAATCATGTCGACATTAATCCCGGCCTTCGCGATCGGCTCGAATATCCTTGCGGTGATTCCAACCTTGTCGGGGACGCGCCTAATTGCAACTTTAGCCTCGTTCAAATTACAGGTAATGCCGGAAACAAGCGTGTCTTCCATTATCTCCTCCTCGGGCACAACCCACGTCCCATCGTTATCGTGAAACGATGACCTCACATGGATGGGTACGCGATACTTAGCTGCAATCTCCACGGCCCTCGTGTGAAGGACCTTGGCACCGGTATCGGCAAGCTCCAGCATCTCTTCATAGGAAATGCGGGAAAGTTTTTTCGATTTTTCACAAATGCCCGGATCAGCAGTGAAGACGCCATCCACATCCGTGAAAATATCGCATGTTTGAGCATCAAGTGCCGCGGCGATTGCCACTGCGCTGATATCGCTTCCTCCGCGCCCTATTGTTGTGATTGCGCCATCTTCCGTGACACCCTGAAAACCGGCAACAATGGGAATTTTATTATCATTGATGATATTCAGAAGCCGTGTTGTATCGATACGACGTATGCGCGCCCTGCCGTGATTGTTATCAGTGACTATCGAGACCTGATGTGCGAGCAAGGGCTCTGCTTTTATGCCAAGCTCTTCAAGCGCAACTGCCATGAGCGACACGGAGACTTGTTCACCTGTTGCAACAAGCAGATCCTGATGCCTTGGATCGGGATCGATACTTGTATCTCGAGAGAGCTTGATCAGGCGGTCGGTCTCACCTGCCATGGCAGACAAAACTACCACAACTTTGTTTCCTTCCGCCTTTGTGGCGGCGACACGTTGTGCCACGGCCTTTATTTTTTCAGGGGTGGCTACCGAGGTGCCGCCATATTTTTGAATGATGAGAGCCATGTAATAATTTGATCACCATCACCCTCCTTTGTAAGGAGGGGTGTTTATTTCCGATATGCCTTATGTATCGCCTGCCCCACAGCGTCCAACGCTGCCTCTGCAAACACCTCGGATAACGTCGGATGCGCGTGGATTGTTGCCCCAATGTCATTGGCTGTCAAGCGGTGTTTGATGGCAGCTGTCGCCTCGGCAACCAGTAAAGTTGCATCCTTCCCGAAGAAGTGGGCGCCCAGGATAGCACCCTTTTCATCTACATGGACAACGGCCATTCCATCTGTCTCACCATCACAGCGGGCCTTGCCGGACGCCGCATAGGGGAAACGACCGGTCTTATATGATATCTTGCGGCTGGTTAGCTCCTCGGCGGTCAGTCCTACGCCTGCAATTTCCGGTATGGTAAAGATAGGCGATGGAATTGCTCTATAATCAAGAGGATGCCCATTGCCAAACATCTGCTCTACGCAGGAGACCCCCTCAGCAGATGCAACATGTGCAAGCATTGTCCCCCCGATCACATCACCGATGGCAAATACGTTTGGGATGCTAGTTTCGAATTTTTCGTTGACGCTGATGGCGCCTCGCTCGGTTAACGCAAATCCCCCCCTGCCCCCCTTTACTAAAGGGGGGGTGGGGAGATTTATTTCAAAGGGTGGATTCGGTTTTCTGCCGACACAGACCAATACACGATCAACTGTCTTCTCTGAACCGTTGCTCAGGCGCACCAAAACCTGCTCGCCTTTGACTTGTGTTGCTTCAACTGTCGTGTCGGTTGAAATTTCAATACCGCGATCCTTGAAGGATCTTGCAAGAAGTCTTGAGATGGCTTTTTCTACTGGTGGAAGTATGGACGGTGTTGCCTCGATCACCGTAATCTTCGATCCAAAGGCGGAGAACAGGGAGGCAAACTCGCAGCCGATGGCCCCGCCGCCAATTATGAGAATGGATTTTGGCACTTCCTGCCATTCAAGAACTTCATCGCTCGATACGATGAATCTGCCGTCGATCTTTATATTGGGCGGCACCCACCAAGTGGAACCGGTCGCAATAAGAATTTTTTTTACATCGACCGAAGAGCCGTCAACGGTAATCTTTGCCGAATCAGTAAACGTTGCGCTTCCTTTTATTAATTGAACCCCGCTTGATTTCAACAATTGTTCGACTCCGCCCCTCAATTCCAAGACGATTTTATCTTTGCGGGACTGAGCTGCCTTCAGACTTGAAACCTGTTCCACTCCTTTGTAAGCATGTCCCGAGCTTTGTCGAGGGAGAGGGGTCAGGGGAGGTAGATCTACCCCACCTCTCCTCCCCTTACAAAGGGGAGGAATATCGATTCCGAAGTTTAGAGCATTGTTACAGGTTATCATTGCGTGTGCCGATGCAATAAGCGCCTTGGTTGGGATGCATCCCCGGTTCAGGCACGTTCCGCCGACGTAATCTTTCTCGATCAGCGCCACTTTGGCCCCAAGTTTCGCAGCACGAAGCGCCGCTACGTATCCGCCCGGGCCCGCACCAATAATTGCAAGATCGTAGCTCATTTTTTCTCCTGACAATAAAATTCCAAGTCCCAAATCCCAAATGCCAAATAAATTCCAAACTCCAAATTCCAATGACCAAAACGCATAAATCGGGTTTGGAATTTTGGAAATTGGAATTTGGTGCTTATTTGGAATTTGGGATTTGGTAATTGGAATTTCATTTTGTTCTTTTTATAGTTATCGCTCTATGTGTTTCATCGACGATCTCAAACTTGATATGTATCATTCTCTCCGGCAATGTGCCGGGAAAACGATCGGCCCACTCGATAACGGTAATTCCTTTGCCGTCGAAATATTCTTCCAGCCCTAAGTCATCGAGTTCCGAAACGTTATGAAGGCGATAAAAGTCGAAATGATATAAAGGCAGCCGTCCTTTGTATTCATTAAGCAAAATAAATGACGGCGATCTCACATAGCCGTTTTCAGAGACACCCAGTCCACGCGCCAGTCCCTGAACAAACTGTGTCTTGCCGCTGCCAAGCTCTCCTTCAAGTGCCACGATATCGCCGGCATTCAGATTGGAAGCGAGGCGCTCTGCTAAAAGCTTTGTCTGCTCTGCCGAGTTGGTCACAATTTTATTTGGATGTTGTCTCATTTTTTGGCTTATTCACCGCAGAGACACAGAGGACACAGAGAAAAATTATAGTTTTGTTGTCCTCTGTGTACTCTGTGTCTCTGTGGTTTAGGTTTTAATTACCGATCGCATTGCCTCGGGAAAACATTTAATCACATCTGATGCCACAACACCGCGCTCGCCAAACTGTTTTGCCGCAATGTCACCTGCAAGCCCATGCAGATAAACTGCTGCAACCGCAGCCATAGTCGGGTTCATTTCCTGTGAGACAAATCCGGCAATAATACCGGTTAGCGCGTCTCCCATACCGGCTGATGCCATTGCGGGATTTCCTGTCGGATTGATGAAGGCGCTTCCGTCCGGAGATGCCACAATCGTTTGATGCCCCTTAAGCACAACATGCACACGACGTGAGGTTGCCAGTTTGACGGCAGATGGCATCCTCTCTTCGATTTTTTTGCCTTGTCCCGTCAGCCTTTCCATCTCGCCCGGGTGGGGCGTCAGGATTGTCGTCGTCGGCCGATAATCAAGTGCATGAATATTTTGAGCAAGTACATTCAAGCCATCGGCATCAATGACAAGCGGCAAACGAACGCGCCTTATGAGCTCCATAACAAATGCGCGCGTATCATCATGTGTCCCAATGGCCGGACCAAGAGCTACAACGGTTTTATCCTTGATGACATTGAGCGCGTCGGCAACGCCATCGGGATGAAAGTGTCCCCTCCCCCTGTCAGGTATGGAAACCGCCATGATCTCCGGATAACGCGCATCGAATTTTGTGAATGCCTTATCAGGAAGGGCGTAGGTCACAAGACCGGAGCCCGCACGAAGGGCTGCCATGCCGGTTAAATATCCCGCCCCCAATTTCCCTTCTGAGCCCGCAAAGACAACAACATGCCCAAAATCACCCTTGTGGCTTTTTGCATCTCTGGGTTTTAGCTGATCACAAAAGAGCGACGGATCAATAAGGTGCATCTTCGTGTCAACGCGACCGATAGCTTCCGCCGGTATTCCGATATCCGCTATCTCCACGTCATGGGCATAGTCGGGCCCTTGACCGGTGAAAAGACCCTGTTTCGGAAGACCGAAGGTGACGGTCCATCTCGCGCGGATAGCGCCCCCAAGCGGCATACCTGTATCGGACGAAAGCCCTGAAGGGATGTCTGCCGCCACGACAGGCATCTTTAGTGAGTTTATGAAATCAATGATGTCCCGATACGGACTTTTGACCTCTGAACTAAGACCCGTTCCAAGCAGGGCATCGACAATGCAAGCACACCTTGCAATGGCGATAGAATGAGTCTTCAGATCTGTGGTGTCTTTGATATAAATAAATGTCGGGGTTAAAAGCGCAAGACGCTCCCAATTGGCGCGTGAATCCGGTGAAAGTTCAACGGCGGTGGATGTCAGAAAAATAATGACTTCATAGCCGCGTTCTATCAAAAGTCTGGCCGTGACCAGCCCGTCTCCGCCGTTATTACCCCGGCCAACAAGAACGGCAATCGTGCCACGGGAAGCAGTGAAATGCCGGCAGATAAAATCCGCCAAGGCCTTTCCCGCCCGTTCCATGAGACCCAGTGAGGGAATGCCAAATTCGTCGATCGCGGTGCGATCCAACTTACGCATCTGGTCGGCGGTAACAAGCTTCATAATTTTGTGAGATCGTGGGGTCGTGAGATCGTGAGATCGTTTTGTCTGATTTCCGGCAATATCCTTTATTCGCGATCTTACGATCTCACGATTCCAGGATGACATTCGCGATTCCATAATTGCCATCGTGGGAAAGCATGACGTGGATATTCCGGATCTCCATCTTTTCCGCTTCTCGTTTGACTGCCCCTGACAGATTGATTACGGGCCGGCGGTCCTTCTCACCCACTTCGATCTCCCTGTAGTCAATCCTTTCTGCGCCCTTCGGAAAAAGTGCCTTGATAAATGCCTCCTTGGCTGCAAAACGCGTTGCAAACCGCTGGGCCGGATTTTTCTTATTGTTGCAGTAACGGATTTCGGTGTCCGTAAAAATACGGCGAAGAAATCGGTCCTGCCAGCGAACCACAATCCTCTCAATCCTTCGCACATCGACAATGTCCACACCAATTCCTAAGATCATAAACTCCCCTCCTTTGTAAGGAGGGGATGGGGAAGGTAGATCTACCCCTCCTAACCTCCCCTTACAAAGGGGAGGGATTCTATCATCTTTCATCTCAAGGCAGCAAATCCTTCATCTCTCTCACCGCTTTTTCCAAACCTACAAAAATCGCGCGCGCGACAATGGAGTGGCCGATATTTAACTCCTCAATTTCCGGTACGGCGCGCACAAAAATTTTTGTATTTTCATAATGAAGGCCGTGTCCGGCTGCAACCTTTAGTTTTCTGTCCTTTGCAAGGATAGCCGTCCGCCTTATGCGCTCAAGCTCATGTTCGATTGATGTAACGCTTGTCCTGAGTGCGTAGGGCCCCGTATGAAATTCCACAGCAGAAACGCGAAGCTCATGAGCCGCCCTCACCTGTTCTTCATCCGGCTCGATAAATAAGCTGACATTAATTTGGGCCTTCTTTAATCTTTCAACCCGGGGGGCAACCGACTGAAATTCGCGTGCGAGATCGAGTCCGCTTTCGGTGGTTTGTTCCTGTCTTTTTTCCGGAACGATGGTAACGGATGCCGGCGAAATTTTTATGGCAATTGCAACAATTTCATCCACCGCAGCCATTTCAAGATTCAACGGGAGATCTATATTTTTTTTGAGTACGATTAAATCCTTATCTTGTATGTGTCTTCGGTCTTCACGCAGATGAACGGTGATCTGATCGGCGCCACCGGCTTTTGCAAGCCTAGCAGCCTCAAGGATATCAGGGTAAGGAGTCTTTCGTGCCTGACGCAGAGAAGCGACATGGTCTATGTTAACGCCCAAGCGAATCATAATAAAAATTGCGGAATGCGGATTGTCGATTGCGAATTTTTTAATCCGAAATCCGCAATTCGAAATCCGCAATTAATTTTATCCCAAATTTGTCGATATGAGCCCGGCCAGATTCGATGCCATCTCCCTTATGCGATCCTGATTCTCTCCTTCTATCATGATGCGCGCAATATTTTCAGTACCCGAGTAGCGCAGCACAAGTCTGCCGTGCTTTCCAAGTTCCCGCTCGCATCTGGATATCGCCTTGCTAATCTCAGGAATGACAGAAAAATCGCGCTTTTCACGAACCTCGACATTAATGAGAAGCTGGGGGAAAGGCGACAGGATATCCTTGAGTTCCGACAAACGCCTTCCCTCCTGAATCATGATCGCAAGAACCTGCAGAGCGCCCAGGATGCCGTCTCCCGTTGTATTGTAATCAAGGAAGATGAGGTGTCCAGACTGTTCTCCACCCAGATTGTACTGGCCGTCTTTCATTGCCTGAATGACATAACGATCCCCGACGGATGTCCTAACTACCTGAATACCGCGCTTTTGCATCGTGTAATCCAGGGCAAGATTGCTCATGACCGTGGCAACAAGAGTGTTTCTCTTTAAAGAGCCATTTCGGTTCCATCGGTCGGCACAGATGGCCATCAGGACATCACCATCGACAATAGCGCCCTTTTCATCGCACATTATTACACGGTCCGCATCACCGTCTAGTGCAATACCGCAATCAGCGCCGGTTTGCCTCACAACTTCCTGAAGCCGTTCCGTATGCAATGAACCGCAGTTTTCGTTGATGTTCGATCCGTTTGGTGTAACACCGATTCCGATCACGCGTGCGCCAAGCTCTTCAAACACGGCCGGGGCGACCCTGTAACCGGCCCCATTGGCACAGTCGACAACTATGGTAAAACCATCCAGGAGATAACGCACCGGAAACGTATTTTTTAAAAACTGTATATAGCGTCCGCCGGCATCGTCTATCCTTATTGCCTTGCCTATTGCGTTGCCGATCGGCCGCTGTAAATCCGTCATCCCCGAAAGGATCATTTCCTCCATCTTTATTTCATATTCATCGGGGAGTTTAAAACCGTCTCTGTCAAAAAATTTGATGCCGTTGTCCTCGAATTTATTATGCGACGCTGAAATCACAACACCTGCATCGGCGCGCATACTTCGTGTGATGAAGGCTATTGCAGGGGTTGGAAGAGGTCCAACCAAACAGACATCGGCCCCCATCGAGCAGACGCCGGACGCCAATGCAGTCTCGAGCATATAGCCGGATAATCTTGTGTCCTTTCCAACAACAATTCGATGACGATGCGCACCATTGCGAAATACTGCGGCAATGGCACGTCCAAGATTCAAGGCCATCTCGGAATCCATGGGAGATTGATTCGCCCTCCCCCTCACCCCATCCGTCCCAAATATTTTCTTTTCCCCGCTGTTCACGACTACCCCCTAATTAAAAATTGCAGGGCATATACAGGAATTCCGCTGAGAAATCAACAATATTCAGGGCTCATTGGGTTCTCAGTTAACAATTGAACCATTGATAGATATCGTTTTGTCGCTCCGACATCATGCACACGAAATATCGAAGCGCCATTTTGATATGATACAGAAAGGGTTGCAAGTGATGCTTCAAGTCGTTTATCTATTGTTAAGCCCAACATACCGCCAATAAAGGATTTTTTAGATGTTCCTATGAGTATCGGCTTGCCGAGTCTCTTCAATTTTGCAAGTTCTTTTATAATGGTGATGTTATCTTCGGCAGTTTTTCCGAATCCTACGCCGGGATCTATGATGATTTTCTTGGTATCAATTCCACAGCCTTCGGCGCGGCCGATTGCGTCTGACAAAAACGCAATGATCTCACCCATAAGATCATCATAGACGGGATTTTCCTGCATGGTCTTGGGTGTGCCTTTCATATGCATGAGGCAAATAGACACATTTTGTGCGGCCGCCACTTGAAACATATCGGAATCGAATCTGCAGGCGCTGATATCATTGATCATGTTCGCACCGGCATCAATTGCCATTTTAGCAACTTTAGCCTTTGTTGTATCAATTGAGATTGGAACGTCGCTTTGTCGTCTGATAGCGGAAATAACAGGAATCACGCGCCTCTCTTCTTCTTCAAGTGAAACCGGATCTGAACGGGGCCGGCTGGATTCGCCGCCCAAATCGATAATATCCGCCCCCTCTTCCGCCATCTTGAGCGCATGACCGACTGCGGCATTCGCATCCAGAAACGCCCCGCCATCGGAAAAGGAATCCGGTGTTACGTTTAATATACCCATAATTGTCGGTTTGGCGGGATAAACGATATGTGTTCCGATTGTGAGCATTATATTTCAGTCTTTAAGTGCAGAAGTGTTGAAGTGTAGAAGCTTGAAAGTGATTACAAATGACTTAAACACTTCTGCACTTCTGCACTGCAACACTTTTTTATGCCTTTGAAGGCTCGACCTTTGGTATTCCTTGCGTGGCTTCCTTCAGGCGCATCGTCTCGATGGATATTGTATCGAAGGCTTCCTGAGGCATCATGCGTCGTTTGAGCGGCTCTAATCTCTCGCCGTGCATGATCCTGCCAATCTGATCGCCATCCAGCGATTCGCGATCAAGTAATGCCTCCGCCAGTGTATGAAGCGTTGAAATATTGTCACTTAAGAGTTTCTTGGCCCGCTCGTAATTTTCAAGGACGAGTCTTTTGACTTCAGCATCTATCTCCCGCGCCGTATCCTCGCTATAATCTGCATGTTGCGTTATCTCACGGCCCAAGAATATCTGCTCCTCCTTTTTGCCAAAGGCCAAGGGCCCCATCTTCTCGCTCATCCCCCACTCGCAGACCATCTTTCGCGCAAGTTCAGTCGCCCTCTCGATATCATTGCCGGCACCGGTTGTAGGCTGACTGAAGACAAGCTCCTCGGCAGCCCGCCCTCCCATCAAAATGGCAATGTTGTTTTCACAAAAACGCTTGTTCTGCGTGTAACGGTCATCAATCGGCAGCTGCTGAGTGACACCCATGGCTGCACCACGCGGGATGATTGTCACTTTATGGATCGGGTCCGTTCCGGGAATCAGCTTGGCCACCATTGTGTGTCCGGCTTCATGATAGGCCGTGTTGCGGCGCTCTTCTTCGCTTATGATCATGCTCTTGCGCTCCGTCCCCATGAGCACTTTGTCCTTGGCCAGTTCCAAATCGGTCATGTCTATTGTGGTTTTATTGTATCGTGCCGCAAGCAGTGCCGCCTCATTGACCACATTTTCGAGATCAGCGCCCGAAAAGCCCGGTGTCCCGCGCGCGATTGTTTCCAATGATACATTGGGGTCCAGTGGTTTGTTTGCCGCATGGACCCTTAAAATGGCCTCTCGTCCCTTCACATCAGGTCTTGGTACGATAACCCGTCTGTCAAATCTGCCCGGTCTTAAAAGCGCAGGATCAAGGACATCAGGACGGTTTGTCGCCGCCATGATGATCACTCCCTCATTGGATTCAAAACCGTCCATTTCAACCAAGAGCTGGTTTAGTGTCTGTTCGCGTTCGTCATGTCCACCACCCAGGCCCGCTCCCCGATGCCTACCCACTGCATCGATTTCGTCTATGAAGATGATGCACGGCGCATTTTTTTTGCCTTGTTCAAAGAGGTCACGCACACGCGCGGCACCAACTCCAACAAACATTTCGACAAAATCCGATCCGCTTATGGAATAAAAAGGAACGCCGGCCTCCCCTGCAACTGCCCTTGCAAGCAGAGTCTTGCCCGTTCCGGGGGCGCCCATGAGCAGCACGCCCTTTGGAATCCTTCCTCCCAGTTTGGTAAACTTTTTTGGTTCACGCAGAAAGGCAATGATTTCTTGAAGCTCCTCTTTTGCCTCTTCGACTCCGGCGACATCCTTGAAGGTCATTTTTTTCTGGTTTTCCGTCAAAAGCCTTGCCTTACTGCGTCCGAAGGAGAGCGCTTTTCCACCGCCAACCTGTATCTGGCGCATGGACAGGAAAAAGAAGACAAACAAAAGAAGCATTGGAAGCCACGATAAAAGCATCTGCTGCCAGAACGGTGTCTCTTTCTTCTTTTTGTAATCGACCTTGGCATCTGTCTTTGCCAGATATTCAAACGCCTTTTCACTGTTCAAAGGGCCGATGGTCTCAAACACCGCGCCATCACGGTATCCGCTCTTGAATTTTCCACTATACTCCTCATCCTGAATAGTCACGTTTTCGACCTGATTTTGCTCCACGGCGGTCAAAAAATCGCTGAAACTAACCTTCTGGGGGGCGATCGTCGGCTGGCTCATAAAGTGTAGAATAGAGAGGACCAAAAGGATGATCATGAGCCATAAGGCTACCGTCTTGTGAGCTTGACGTAAGTTATTGGAATTACCCTTCTTTTTAATAGGCATCTCTTACCTCTAATTTTACAATGAATTGTATTGTCCTATCGATAGGATAAACAAAGAATCATTGCAATTCAAGAAGCATATAACGAAGTCTTATCCATTGACAAGTAAGATAAAGTTGCGTGTATTTTAGGCTTGGTTCAAGGAGGATCATATGAACATATTGGCTTTATCTTGTGAAGATTCAAAAATCAGCAAAGCCATTAAAGTCTCCCTGGCAGGCCTCGCCTTTGCCATAATCATTGGGCTTTCAGCGTTAGTTCGAATCCCCATTCCGGGCACTCCGATACCCGCAACGCTCCAGACATTTGCACTACTTACTGGTGCAGGACTGCTTAGCCGCTTTGCTGCAGTTCAGATGATTTTTTGGTATCTCATCCTGGGATTAGTTGGTGCACCGTTTTTTGCCGGCGGCAGCGGTCTAAATCATATCCTTGGCCCGAGCGGCGGTTATCTAATTGGATTTGCGCTTGCATCCGTAATCATAGGTTTCTTCGATAATAAAAAGATACGCGGTCCATCAAGGCTTCTAATTTATCTTTGCGCCACGATCATGATATACCCGCCGGGGCTCATACAACTCAAATATGTGACTGGTGCAGATTGGAATCAGGTCATCACGATGGGGCTTGTTCCATTTGTCATCTTTGATGTGATTAAAGCCATATCGGCTTTTACATGTGTTAGCTTAGCACGGAAGATTCACTAGAAAAAAAGGCGGCTTACATCGCAGGCCTTTGCCCTTCGCCATGCCGCTCATGCTCATGATGGCGCCTTATCGTAGAGTTTGGTCGGGGCCCATCCACAAGGTAGCTTTTTTTCCGTAGTTGATTATTCCAGGGGATCAGTTGTCAGCCATCATGGCATGACCGGCCTGTCTCTCGGGCATGGCCTGCGATGTAAGCCGCCTTTTTTCAATAAATCTTTATTACTTCTCCAGCTTGGAAATATTTCTTAGAACCGTCTTTTGTTTCAATCTCAATCGCTCCATCATTTTTAAAGGAAGTCACGCAACCTTCAACCTCCTCATTTCCCACAACCAGACATATTTTTTTACCAATCAGTATCTGTTTGGAACGCCACTCTTTGAATATCGAGGAGAATCCTTCTCCTAAGAAGGATTCATAAAGATCATCAAAATATGAAAGCAGCGGTTGAAGCAGTGATTGAGGTCTTGTTTGAACGCAAGTTTCATGAAAGATAGATGTGGCCGGAATATCAATCTTTTCGAGTGCTTCTTGTCTTTGATTTATGTTTATGCCAACGCTTGCAATGACAAACGAGGTCATGTCTCCCTCAATTGATGATGTCGACAATATGCCGGCAATTTTTTTCCCGTCTACAATGACATCATTTGGCCATTTGATAAGTGCATTAATTTTATAATCGGCAAGCAGCTTTGTTACCGCGAGTGAAAGTAGTGGAGTCATGAGCTTTGCGTCATCGGGATCCATCGGACGTTTTATGACGATGGAGACAAGCAGCGAATCTCCCTTTTCAGAAATCCACTTACGATCGAAACGCCCTATCCCTTCTGTTTGAAAATCCGCGGTGATAACAGTCCCATCATCAAGGCTTATGGCCTTTTCAATGGCGTACTTGTGCGTCGACGCAATGCTTTCAAAATTAATGTAATGATGTTTCATATTTAATATTCAAAACCTAAGACTTGGGGATTGCAGGAGCAGGCTTTAAGCCCTTCGGCGTGCCGCCAACGCTCATGCTGGCTTAAGTATCGTAGAGCGTGGTCGGGGCCCATCCATAAGGTAGCTTTTGCGCCGTATTGAATTTTATCCTGGGGATCAGTTATCAGCCATCATGGCATTGGCGTCCCGCCTCTCGGGCAATGCCTGCTCCCGCAATCCCCAAGTCTTAAACTATTTTATTTAGCAAATTTTCGTAGGGGAGGATGTGTTTGGAGCATTTAGCGCCGGTTACGACCGCAGGCGTATGAGGAGTGAAAATATCGACTGATTTTGCGAGTTAGGGGCTGACAGCGGCAAGACACTTAACTCGCTTAAAATCAGCGATATTTTCGCGACGAATAGCCGGAGGGAGTGGCGCAGCTCCAAACACATTTTCCCCGAAAGAAAATTTGCAATATTTTGCCTAAACCGCGATTAAACGTTGTTTCAGATTTTCGAGTTCTGTCTTCAGTTCCTTTGGAAGCTTGTCGCCAAATATTTCGTAATATTTTTCGATATCGGCGACTTCCTTTTTCCATTCCTCAACATCGACGGTCAACAACCGATCCAAAACTTCTTTGCTTACTTCCAATCCTTTTACGTCCAATGCATCCGAGGTAGGCAATAAACCGATTGGTGTCTTTTGTGCTTTGCCGACACCATCTACACGTTCGCAGACCCATTTTAGCACACGTGAGTTTTCACCGTATCCGGGCCAGAGCCATCTTTGAGCCGCATCTTTGCGGAACCAGTTGACGAAAAATATTTTCGGCAATTTATTGGGTTTTGTGCGACTAGCCATTGATAACCAGTGTGAAAAATAGTCTCCCATGTGGTAACCGCAGAATGGAAGCATTGCAAACGGGTCGCGACGCAGCACGCCCGCCTGCCCCAATGCAGCCGTTGTCGTCTCCGAACCCGCCACTGAGCCCATGAATACCCCGTGCTCCCAGGAAAATGCTTCAGTCACTAGTGGAATTGTACTTTCCCTTCTACCGCCGAACAAAAATGCAGAAATTGGCACGCCTTCGGGATTTTCCCAATCAGGATCGATCACCGGGCACTGCGAAGCCGGCGCGGTAAACCGCGCGTTTGGATGGGCTGCATTGCGACCACAGCCGGGTGTCCATTCTTTGCCATCCCAATCAATTAATATGGAAGGCGGCTCTATCCCAATACCCTCCCACCAAACATCGTCATCCGGATTCAATGCGACGTTTGTGAAAAACGTGTTTTTTTGAATAGTCGCCATGGCATTTGGATTGGACTCACTTGATGTTCCCGGTGCCACTCCAAAGAAACCATATTCGGGATTCATCGCATAGAGCCGCCCATCTTTTCCGATCCGAATCCACGCAATGTCATCGCCAACGCAACTTAACTGCCAACCGGGCAGCGTAGGCGTCATCATCGCAAGGTTTGTCTTGCCGCAGGCGCTGGGGAACGCTGCCGCGATATAATATTTTTTCTTGGCCGGTGATGTGAGGCTTAGAATAAGCATGTGCTCCGCCATCCATCCTTCACGGCGGGCAATGTTAGATGCAATTCGCAAGGCAAGACACTTTTTTCCAAGGAGCGCATTTCCACCGTAACCGGAACCGTAGGACCAGATCATGTTTTCTTCGGGAAAATGCGCGATGTACTTTTGTTTTGGATCAGGTTCGCACGGCCAAGAGACATCTTTTTGGCCGGGCTTCAAGGGCGCACCAACAGAATGCAGACAAGGCACGAAATCACCGTTCTCACCCAGTGTATCCAAAACCTTTTTTCCCATGCGTGTCATGATCTGCATGTTGCATACTACGTAAGGCGAATCCGTCACCTCAATTCCAATCTTCGCAATCGGGGAACCCAATGGCCCCATGGAGAATGGAATGACATACATCGTCCTGCCTTCCATGCAGCCGCGGTATAATTCGGTCAATTTGGCCTTCATCTCTACAGGATCCGCCCAATTGTTTGTGGGTCCAGCGTCCTCGGGTCGGCGCGAACAGATGTATGTCCTGTCTTCAATGCGAGCCACGTCGCTTGGATGGGAACGGACCAGAAAACATCCGGGCCTTAATTTCTTATTCAATCTGATATAAGTCCCGGCGGCAACAGCCGTTTCACACAGCCTTTGGTATTCGGCCTCCGTACCATCACACCAGTGGACGTCTTTGGGACAACATAGAGAAACTAGCTCTTTTATCCACTTTATGAGCTTTACATTCCTATTGTGCATTTGTGACATAAATTTGTTCTCATCCGCAAATTGAATAAATATCTGTCTTTTAGGGGATTAATTCGATTTTATATCTCTTCGATGGCAATAAGCGGTTGATTTTTGGAAACCGGGTATCCGTCTTTCACGAGAAACTCTACAATTTTGCACGCCCTTGGAGCCTTGATCTCGTTAAACAATTTCATTGCCTCAACAACGCACACCGGATCGCCGTACTTCACCACGTCTCCCACCTTGACAAAAGGAGCCCTGCCCGGCCCCAAGGTCGAATAGAAAATACCCACTAACGGCGCATTGATGGTCTGAGAAGCATCTTTAACCGTTATCTTTTTGGGGAAAGCCTCGGGCAATTCCGATTTCGTTTTTTCTATTTTATTTTTTTTAAGCGTTTCGGATGACTCACAATCAATTTTTTCAGCCACAATATTGTCCACTGAATTCGTGCCATTTGTGCGCAAAGTAACTTGCATATCACCTTTACGGATGGAAATTTCATCGATTGCAATGCTTTTTACTGATGAGAGAATATCTTTGATATTATCATAATCGCTCGCTGAAAGTAATTGATCAGGGGAGGCCCCATTTTGATTTGGAGCTAATTTGGGTTCCGGCGCCTGCAGTGAGGCAGCTTTTTTCGTCTCGGCATCGGCCGGAATCTCAGGCCTTTGATCTTGAGGCAAGGCCCGCCATTTGAAGTATTCAAGCGCCGGTTCCGGCAGAACGCAGTAAGAAATAATATCCTCTTCGCATTCAATCAATTTCGGATCAACACCCTCGGTTGCATGAGGCAGCATAGCCGGAATATCATCGGCTGGGCGATGCTCGATGGCTTTTTCTCCACCCAAAATCATCTTGATGAGTTTCTTATCGATCGGTGCAGGCGGGCGGCCGTACATGCCTTTCACATAGTTTTTTACTTCGTTCGGAATGATCTTGTATCTCTCACCCGAGATGATGTTCATGACCGCCTGTGCACCAACAATCTGGCTTGTAGGTGTCACAAGCGGCGGCCATCCAAGATCTTTGCGAATCCGCGTCACTTCCTTGAGCACTTCCGGCAATTTTTCCAGAGCGTTTTGCGTCTCAAGCTGAGATCTGAAGTTGGAAATCATGCCTCCCGGTATCTGATGAATGAGGATTGCCGGATCAATCACCGGCTGAAAAGCTGAGCTTTGCCTTCGCTTGGGTGCGAGATCCAAAAAGTAATCTGCAACCTTTTCAAGTGCTTCGAAATTGAGATCTGCTGAATAATGAGTCTCGCTGAAAATCGCTGCAAGCGTTTCCACCGGCGGCTGTGAGGAAAAACCGGCCACGGATGATATTGCACAATCGATGGCGCCGGCGCCGGCCCGCACACCTTCCACATAAGCGGAGTTAGCCATCCCGCTTGATGCATGACAGTGCATCTGGACATGCAAACCGGTTTCCTTAATAAGGGCGCTGACCAACTTCTCAGCCTGAAGGGGCGAGAGAATACCCGCCATATCTTTAATGCAGATGGAATCGATACCAATTGCCATCTGTTCCTTGGCGTACTCGACATATTTACTAATCGTGTGTACCGGGCTTATTGTGTAACACAAAGTCCCCTGTGCATGGCCGCCGTATTTTTTGACCGCCTTGACAGCGGCCTCCAAATTGCGCGTGTCGTTTAAGGCATCGAAGACACGAAAGATATCAATGCCGTATTCACAGGCCAGTGCCACAAAACGGTCCACCACATCATCGGCATAATTACGGTAGCCCACGAGGTTTTGCCCCCGCAGAAGCATCTGTAGAGGCGTATTTGTAACCTTTGCCTTAATTTGACGCAATCGCTCCCATGGATTTTCGCGCAAAAAACGCAGACACACATCAAAAGTGGCGCCTCCCCATACTTCAAGGGAGTAGTAACCGACCTTATCAATCACATCGATGATATTTAGAATATCATCCGTCCGTATGCGCGTTGCCCAGAGTGATTGGTGGGCGTCACGCAAGGTCGTGTCCGTAATGTGCAGAGGAATTTTATGAAGTTTTTCCTCTTCTTTTTCTTTTCTGTAAATGTCGACCATCATTTTTTTCCTTTAGAGTCACAGATAGAGTTACAGATTGAATTTTCCCATGGACGAAAATTTTTCAAAACGGTTCGATAGTAGCTCTGATATGGGTTGCGCTGACAATCTTTTCAGGTGTCTAACCAGCGCCAATTTGATTTGCGTTGCTGCCGCCGTATAATCCTTATGGGCCCCGCCCAGTGGTTCATGGATAATTTCATCTATGACACCCAGTTCCTTAAGGGAATGCGCGTCTAACTTTAGGGCCTTTGCCGCCTGTGGAGCAAAGGCCGCATCACGCCAGAGGATTGAAGCACAGCCTTCGGGCGAGATCACTGAATAAATAGCATAAGAAAGCATAAGAACAACATCACCAACTGCGATGCCAAGCGCTCCTCCGCTGCCGCCCTCCCCGCTAATCACTGCGATGAATGGTGTGCGCAAACGCGACATCTCAAGCAGATTTTTAGCGATTGCTTCGGCCTGCCCGCGTTCTTCAGCATCAAGCCCGGGATATGCGCCTGCAGTATCGACAAAGCTTATGACCGGAAGGCCGTATTTTTCGGCCAGCTTCATTAAACGCAGCGCCTTTCGATAACCTTCAGGTCTTGCCATTCCAAAATTGCGCTTGAGGTTTTCATCAACATTCTTGCCTTTGTTGTGGCCAATGAGCATGACTTTGGTATTTTCAATAGTGGCAAAACCGCCGATTAACGCCTGATCATCTCCAAAATGCCTGTCACCATGCATCTCAATAAAATCAGAAAATATCAGTGAAATGTAATCCTGTAAAACCGGGCGTTGGGGATGGCGAGCGATCTGAACAGTTTGTATGGGTGTGAGGTTTGAATATATTTTCTCCATGCGTTTGCAGCACAGGGCTTCGAGCCTTGCAATTTGCGCCGAGACTTCATCAATGTTTCTTGCAGGTTGGTTTTTCAGCTGTTCAATCGCGCTTTGCAGTTCCAGAATCGGTTTTTCAAATTCAAATTCTTGCAACATCATAATTTGTCTCCAAGATCGTCATTGCGAGGAGCCTTAAGCGACGAAGCAATCCCGTGGAACTGTCACTTACTGGGATTGCTTCGCGGAGCCTGTCCTGAGCCGTTCGCCCATTCGACTAAGCTCAGGGCGAACGGTCGAAGGACTCGCAATGACACCACGTGTCGCATAAGACAAAATCCTGCTCAGTACATTTTTCAAATCCTTGCGATCCACAATTGCGTCAATAAAACCGTGCTCGAGCAAGTATTCAGAAGTTTGAAAATCATCAGGAAGTTTTTGCTTTATCGTCTGTTCTATGACGCGTCGTCCTGCAAATCCTATCAATGCACCCGGCTCCGCAAGATGGACATCACCGACCATTGCAAAACTTGCTGATACACCGCCTGTCGTTGGATCAGTTAAGACAGAAATATAAGGAATCTTTTGCTCATTCAAACGCGCAAGCCCCGCACAGGTCTTTGCCATCTGCATAAGCGAAAGTGTTCCTTCATGCATGCGGGCGCCGCCCGATGCGGTGAAAATTATATACGGCAGTTTGTTGTCATGGGCATGGTTTGCCGCACGCAGAATCTTTTCACCTGTTCCGCTGCCCAAACTCCCCCCAAGGAATCTGAAATCCATTACTGCTATCACAACAGGAATGCCTTCAATTTTGCCCGTGCCTATAATTACCGCTTCATTGAGTTTCGTCTTTGTCCGCACTTCACGCACCTTTGATTCATAGCTGCCTTTCGAATCCACGAATTTGAGCGGGTCTGCGGGTGATATAGTTCCAAACAACTCCTTGAATGTTCCTTTGTCTAAAATAATATCCAGCCTTTCGTGTGCAGTCAATTTGCCGTGATAATTGCATTTTGGACAGACACTCAAATTGCCGAGAAAATCTTTTTTGAAAACGTGCGAGAAACACTTCTGGCATCTGGTCCAGATTTCCTCTTTCAGGTTTTTCCTCTCTCCGCCGGATTTTTCAAACCATGACATAGGTATTTTCCCTTTAAAAAAATACTCGCAACTGTTTTTTAACGGCCTAGAGGATCAAAAAAAGCACTTCATAATATTTAGGATGGCGTTTCATATCATGCGACGCCATCAAAATCCAGCGGAATTACATAGAGTTTGACGCAATGAGTCATGAAATATTATTTCTTAAAACAAAAAAAAAGAGGGGAAGAAAAAATTCTCAACCCCTCATTTGCGTCTCAAAGAAATAAGCTGTTATATTCCTTCTCCGAATATCTTTGGCCTGTCTTTCTCAATATGCAGTATCTCCCTGTTTCTCCCCATTTTTTCAAGTGTAATCCTTGCCATATTGGCAAGTACCGGAGCGGGACCAATCTCGATTACCCTATCCACCCCCTCATCTCCCAACAGGAATTCCTGAGTTTTGATCCACTGAACCGGCGAGGCAAACTGGTAAGCAAGAAGTTCTATGAATAACTTGTGCGCCACCTCTTTTGAGTCGAAAACTCCGTTTTCCAGAACATCTTTGAGCACGGGGCTTTGAGTGTTGTTGTATACTCGCTCAATATAATCACGGGAAAGCGTGAACGGACATCCATTTAAATTGGGTATATATCTTCCTTCCAGATCCCTATAATCCAATTCCTCCGACATTATACCTTCTAAGGTCTTTCTGAATACATCAACTCCCGGTCTCAAAGCTACTGAATGAAACGGCACGTCTATACCCGGCAGCTCAAGGTAACTCTTTTTCTTCATACCAACCTTTTCGCCCTGCTCATTTAGGAATTTTTTCAACTGCTCCAAGAGCGGTATTTCACCGGTAATCGCATATTGCTCGTCTCTGATGTTAAAGTTCACGATTTGGAGTACGCCGTTTGACTGCTTGGCTATTGAATCCACGACATTTGCCAGATCGCCATCAGTCAGACCAATAATATTGGGTCTCACGACGATCATGCGATACGGTGAATTCCCCTTCTCATCGCGCGGCACATAATTTTGCATCGTCAGGCCGCGATGATATGTAATCTTTATCATCTTTTCTAACGGCACTATTGCAGAAATGGCGGCATATTCACCCAATGAATGGCCTGCAAAAAGAGCATTATCATCATGAAGATTTCTTTCTTTGAGTTCTGCAGTAGAGGCCAATGCAAGGGTTACAATCGCGACTTGTGTGAACTGCGTGAGATTGAGGACCCCCTCAGGATGTGACATCATATTGCCATTCACTGAGATCGATTTTGGATTATCTCTCACAATTTCAAGGAGAGAAAAACCCAACTCCTTTCGACAAAGCGCATCCGCCCTATCCCAAACATCTTTTGCACCAGCAGATCTCTCATATCCTGTCATGCCCATGCCTTGCTTTTGAGAGCCCTGGCCTGTAAATATATAAGCTGTTTTCATGTCTAACCTCCTTATTTAACAATTCCTCCCCTTTGTAAGGGGAGGTCAGGTGGGGTAGATAACATTATCTACCTCCCCTACCCCCTCCTTACAAAAGAGGGGGATGACATCGTTACGGCCGCTGCAACAAATTTGCCGTGGTGCGATAAACTCAGATCCAACCCGTCAACCGGATGACCTCTTGAAAAAATCACGGGGGTGCCTGATCCGTGCTTGCTCAAAGATTTCACGATTTCAAAATCACCATCATAAATTTGTGAAATAAGTCTTTTTGCCAAATCTCTGACATCATGAGATTCATCGTTGACCGCTGAATTGATTGTGTTTCCGATTGAAAAAAGGATTAGAGAATCTCTTTTACTGTAAGGCCTCTGAGATGATCTGGTATCGCCGATATGTATTGCTTTATGCAAAGGAGCTAAAGACTCCTTGACCCTTTTTTCATTGGCGCTTATTCCAAGACCCAGACAATGAACATAACCTTGCTTGTAATCCCAGCGAACCGGAAAAAAGTGATTCTCAAAGTTAACGAAACCGGACAACCCACTTAGCGGCTGGCCTTGAGCATTAAAAGCGTCGCATTGAACAGAGAATTTTTTGGGCGAAAAGATAACTTCTTTTTTCAACTTCAGAGCAATTTTAAATGCCGTTTCTTTTGCCGCCCATATTGACCAAAGAACCCTATTTGGCTTCGCTGCACTATTTATGCATGCGAGTTCGTGAGAATCGAACACGCGAGACATAAAAGATTTGTTCTCTGCCTTGTCTTTAGTTTCAGGCAGCGTTAAATCGACTATGTCATTGCCAACAAACACTTGATTACATGACCTTTGCTATAACTGTGTTGACGGCGTCACCGAGTGTTCGGATCTTATTCGCGCTTTCATCGTCGATTTCGACGCCAAACTCATCTTCGAATGCAAGGATGATGTCTACAAAGCGCGCAGAATTGACGCCCAAATCTTCCAGTATCCGGGATTCATTTGTAGCTGTCTCCAGCAATTTTACGTCTTTGACGTAGGGTGTGACAATTTTAATTGCCTTGCTGAACACTTCTTTCTGATCCATATGTTCCTCTCCTTATAAAACCCTGCGTTGTGAACTTTGAAAAGAAGAAGATTTACTTTATTAAAGTGGGGGTTGTCAATACAGTTTCACGTTTTTTATGAAAATATTCAACCGGTTATGACGCACTGAATAAAATTATCAACCCCTACTCGTCCCACCTCTTGAAAATCACGCATCCGTTGACGTCGCCGAAACCAAAACTTGCCTTCGCAATAATTTTGAACTCACGATCAATGGTCTTATGAGAAATGCTTTCCGCAAAGCGTTCAAGCTGGGGATGCAGATCCTCACAGTTTAAGGAACCATGCACGAACCCTCGGCTCAATTGTAAAATAGAAGCAACACACTCTATTCCGCCTGCTGCACCAAGTCCGTGTCCTACGAGCGATTTTGTCGCGTTAATCAATGGAAATTTCTCGGGACGGCATTCCAAGGCCCTCTGCCAGTTATTGATTTCGATGGGATCGGCCATTGTGGCGGTCAGATGACCATTTATCACGTCTATTTGATCGGGTCTGATCCCGGCACAGCCTATGGCCTCACGTATGCAACGTATGACGCCTTCCGGATTCGGCGCAGTCATCGTGCCGCCGTTTCTCTGACCGCCGCAGTTCACATGGCCGCCCAGAACTTCAGCGTATATCCTTGCGCCCCTTGCTTTGGCACTCTCCATATTTTCGAGCATAAGGAATCCCGCACCAGATGACGGGACAAAGCCCGCCGCGGACGCGCTCATGGGACGGGATGCCTTTTCCGGAGTGTCGTTATACTTGCTGGAGAGAACCCTCATCGAATCAAAACCTGCCCAGCTATAGTGTGACGAGCCTTCTGACCCACCCGCCAGCATCCTTTTTGCGCGGCCCTCCCTTATTTGTAAATAGGCATTCACGACTGATTCCGTCCCCGTTGTGCAGGCGCTGCTGTTTGTGGTGACCTGACCGCCAAGGCCAAGGCAGCCGCCGATCCAAGCGCTGGGAGAACTTGCCATTACCTGTTCGGCAATTGTACTTCCCATACGCCTCACCTTGCCCGCGTTTACCATCGGAACAAGTTTTTCACCTGCCGTGTCCATTCCCCCAATGCCGGTGCCAATCACGGCCCCCGTATCCCAATAAATTTCGGACTCAAAAGGTTTCGTGAACGGAAGGCCGGCATCTTTCCAACAGTCTATCGCCGCAATGCCCGCATAAATCATATTGCTGTTCATTCCCAAAAGGGATTCCTGTGAAAAATAGGCGTTCTTTAAATCATCGGCTTTTTCAGGAATACCGCCGACACAACAACCAAAGCCCAGGTCTTTGAGCATCTGATAAAAGCGAATTCCGGATCGTCCCTCACGAAGCGCCTTTTCATATTCCTCAAGGCCGTGAGCGTTGGCCGATAAGATTCCCAGACCTGTAACAACTATTCTTGTCATAATTTTACCCCCATCCCGGATAAGGTGCCTCTCGCAATCGGTGTTCCATCTTCAAATATCATTTCAACCTTGGTACGAAGTTTCATTCTTCTCCAGAATATTTTATCTCCACGAATGATTACTGTTTGACCCGGCAAAACGCCTTTTAAAAACTCCAGTTCTGCATCTACGAATAAGCTTGTGTATTTTCTTACCTCATCAGGTGATAATTCCTGTGATAGAAGATATATACCCAGACCCACAACGCCCACTTGTCCCATGGATTCCACAAGAATCACGCCGGGAGTAATCGGGTTTCCCGGAAAATGGCCTTTATAAAAAAATTCATCTTCCCGAAATGTGTACTTTCCAACAATCCGGTTTTCATCAAGTTCTAAGATTCGGTCAATAAACCGAAATGGTCTTTGTTGTGGAATTAGGCTGAGAACCTGCTCCGGTGTTAAGACTTTTTTTTCATTCATACGTTCCTCCAAATTACGTTTTAGAAATAATTTACCCTCCGGACATTACAGCTTTAGCTACCAACGTGCCGTCTTCAAGCCTCATTTCAGATTTATACCAAAATCTCTTCATTTTCCATCTAAGCTGTTCCCCCTTCACAACAACGGTTTGATCCGGCGGAACGGCTCTGAAAAAGTTTGCTTTTGCATTTGTAAAAAAGGGCATCAACCTCCGGACATTTTCCATCGAATGCCCTCTCAAAAGTAAATGCATAAAATAGGAGGCAGAAATGATTTGAGCCATTGTTTCAATTAAGATGACTCCCGGTGTTATTGGATTATCCGGGAAATGACCCCGATAAAAAAGCTCATCTTTACGAAACGTGTATTTCCCAATGACATGTTTCTCGTCGACCTCCATAATTTCATCAACAAACCTGAACGGTTTTTGCTGAGGAATCAGAGCAAGAATTTGTTCCGGTGTAACATTCACTGTCATATAGTTCCTTTTACGACTGCATCGTCAAACCGCCGCAAACCGGTATCGTTTGACCAGTGATATATTTTGCCTCATCGGAGGCTAAAAACAAAGCAGCATTGGCAACGTCTTCAACTGTGCCCATTTTGCCGAACGGGACAAGCTTCTTAACCTGTTCTTTTACTTCATCGGGCAATTTATCGGTCATCGCAGTCTCGATAAAACCGGGAGCTAACGCATTCACATTAATATTGTAATTTGCCAATTCACGCGCCATCACTTTAGTGAGCGCTATGACTGCCGCCTTTGACGCGGCGTAATTTGCCTGACCTACATTGCCAAACATGCCGGAGACTGATGCAATATTGATGATCTTACCGGAATTCTGTCTCATCATTTTCGTGGCCGCCATCTGCGATACGAGAAATGTACCTTTTAAGTTTATATTTAACACCGAATCCCAATCCTCTTCTTTCATGCGGACAAAGAGCCCGTCTTTTGCAATCCCGGCATTATTAACGACAACATCAACTGACCCAAATTTTTCTTTCGTCTCCGCTATGAGTTTTTTCACATCTTCTTTTTTTGTAACGTCACAAGCAATGGATATGGCTTGTGGGCCTAATTCTCTTGCCGTTTTTTCTGCCAACTCTTTATTGATATCTGAGATCACTACTTTTGCGCCGGCCTCGATGAACTTCTTTGCTATTTCTTTGCCAATGCCCTGGGCCGAACCGGTGATGATCACTGATTTACCTTCTAAATTGAACATACATGCCTCCCTAATATTTTGTCATTCTGGGCACTAGCGAAGAATCCCAAGGACCTCATGGGATCCTTCGCATTGCTCAGGATGACATTCGTCACCTTTTTATCTGCCCGCCAACAGAATTTGCGGAGCGATGCGGATAATCCGGATAACTAATTCCTCTGAATACCCCCGCCTTAGCGTCTTTCACCGTGTATATTAATTCACCGTCAACAAGAACACGCCCGTCTCCAACGACGAGAGTCGAATTTTTAGCAGGGAGCTCAATATATCGGCGTATATCCACTTCATATCTCACAAGACGATTATGAGGGCGAATCTGTCCAAAAAATTCTATATCTTTTGCACCAAGCGCCCTGCCTGTACCCTTTGCTCCGCGGATCACCTGATAAAAGCCAATGAGTTGCCATATTGCATCCACACCCAAACAACCGGGTTGCACCGGATCAGAGCGAAAATGGCACTGAAAAAACCACTGATCAAGATATACGTCCTGCTCCGCCACAATAGAGCCTTTAGAACCATGATGGCTGATATCGACAATGCGATCGAACATCAACATCGGAGGTGCCGGTAACAATCCCATGCCCCCTTCTGGCGGGTCGTCAACCAATGTCCCCCAAGCGACGGCCAGCAGCTCCAATTTTGAAAATTCTTTCTTTTTTAAAAATTCTTCGTATTTCATTATTCTCCTCTCACTTTCAACAAAAGGCCGCTCCAAGATAATCCCGCCCCCACGACGGCAACTGCAATTTCATCTCCGTGTTTAAATTTATCCCAATTCATTGAGAGAACACCCGGAGCACCAGCACACCCACAATTGCCGAATTCATCAACATTATAAAGATGCCGCAACGGATCGATATTACAACGTTTGCGAACAGCTTCGAGCATCAGGAAATTAGCCTGATGTCCGATAAAATACATATTTTCCGGATCACCTTTGAGTTTTTTTCGCAGCAATTTTACCGTTGCTTCCGTTTTCCTTATTGCAAATGACTGCACTGCAGGCCCATCCTGAAAGATATATCCGCATTTCTGAGCGCCGACTTTATTCCAGCCCACCGGATCATTTTCTATCACACTGAAATCAACTGTCATTTTAGAAGGCACACGCGGAGAGACAATCATGGCCGCGCTGCAGTCGCCGAAGAGGACAGCCGTTTTTCTGTCATTATAATCGACCGCGCGGGTTACATTGTCCACGACCACTACGAGAACATAGTCAGGAAGAGTTTCCGGCCGCATCGACATTAGATTGTGGATTTGATAATTGAAGGTCGGACAAGCTGAGTTCACGTCAAAGGAAGGAACGGCAATGCCCAATTCACTGGCGACCATGCATGCCATGGAGGGAGTCACATATTGCGGTATACTGCTGCCGCCAATGACCATTCCGATATCCGATGTCGTGAGACCGGCACGCTCAAGCGCCATTTTTGCCGCACCTGCTCCGGTCTGTCCGTCGGTATATCGGGAAACTTTGTTCGCCTCTTCCTGGTTTGAATTGTGCGTTTCTTTTATGTAAGACAAAGGCAGGACCGTGCGACGGCGCTTTATACCAATTCGCTCCATGATCCACTGATCGGTCGTATCGATATTCAGGCTTTCGAAAAAAGCGTTATCGATTACGTTCTCCGGATGGAAATGACCCATTCCGTGGATGTATAACATCGGTTCTCCTTTTGTGACCATGGACTATTGACCATTGACTATTGACTTAAAACCCAAGGTTCATGGTCCATAGTCCATGGTCAATGGTCAGAATTCCAACCGGTTACCGCTTATCGCATACTGCCTATTCATCTCGACTCTCGGTAGCATGTCGTTTATGAACTTGCGTGCCACCTTTATCTTGCCGAACTTGTCGCCTACTTTCTCCGCCTGTCGCAGAAATTCATAGGAGACATACACATCTATCGCCATGTCGCATATTTTTCTGGCAACAAGATCCCAATAATCCGCGTGTTTCGTGTTCACAAATTCAACTGCTTCATTGAACAGCTTGTGTGCATTTCTTGCCCTTTCAAGAAGCGGTTTCAATTCATTGTTCGTGATAGGCTGCATCGCCAATTGGTTTAGCAGGTCATTAAGTCCGCCCCTGAGTATCCTCGTAATTGCCCATGCGATCTGAATCTGCGACGTCCCCTCATAAATATTTGTTATCCTTGCGTCTCTGTAATATCTTTCAACAGGATAATCAGTCGTAAAGCCGTTGCCGCCGTGGATCTGGATGGCGTCGCTCGCAACTTTATTGCAAATCTCTGCTGCGTAATACTTGGCGAGTGGCGTGAGGATATCAACGAGCCTTGAGTATTTTCTTGCATCTTTTAATCCCTTCGCCTTGGCCCCCTCTTCCAAATCCACTACCTGACCAGCGCCGTAAAGAAGGGTTCTCGCAGCCTCAGTAGAAACGCGCATATCTGCGAGCATCTCGGCGACTTGAGGAAAAATTATTATCTTTTGACCGAACTGCTCCCGCTCATTTGCATATTTTCTCGCCGCGACCAAGGCTGCCTCGCAAATGCCGACCGCTTGAGCTGCCACAGCAAGCCTTGCTTCCTTCATGAGCCACATGCCGTAACTTGTTAAACCCATTCCGCGTTCACCTATCAAATAGGCGGGTGCGTTATTAAAATTAACTTCACATGTGGGTGAACCGTGAATTCCCAATTTGGATTCAATCCTTCTAACTGTTACTCCCTCGCCCTTTTCGGCAAGGAACATGCTAATTCCCCTTGGGCCCGCTGCGGTGGCGGGGTCCTCGCTCCGCGCCAGAGTCACGAGAACTTCACCGCAACCAAAGGTGATAAATCGCTTTGTCCCATTTAGTCTCCAATGTCCGGTCTTGGAGTCTTGAATAGCCTTCGTCTGTATTGCACCCAACTCGCTGCCCGCGTCAGCTTCCGTTAAAAGCATTGCCGATATCGCCTCCCCGGCTGCAATCTTGCTCAGATACTTGTCTTTCAATGCCTCCGAGCCAAATTTTTCAATTGTTTCGCCAACGCCCTGCAGGCCAAAGAAATTCATAAGTGATGCATCCGTGCGCGAAATAATTTCGATCGCCGCGGAATAGAACGTTTTTGGAAATCCCAAACCGCCATATTTTCTCGAAATCGTAATGCCTGTGAGCTGCGCCTCTTTTAAATCCCTGATATTGTTTTTGAGACCTTCGGGGAATTTGACAACACCATTCTCACAGGTGCAGCCTTCCTTGTCTATTTCTTCGGCCCTTGGCGCTATGCGATTCGCAGCAAGCTCGCCAACCGGGTCCTTGAGCATATCGATATATGTTTCGATGGCCTCATTCACGCTACCGTAAGGGCATTCCTCCGAGACGAAGTTTTCCTTGAGTTCAAGGATCGATTTCCAATCCACCATCTTTTCCATGTGGAACTTCAGATCATCGTTATCCAGATAAAAATTTTCAGGCATGATGCCTCCTTGCTTCGTTAGATCGTAGGGTCGTGAGATTGCGAGATCGTTCATGCGAATCAAGCGATCTCACGATCTCGCTATCTTACGATCTAACGAGTAATAAGCTTCGTCAACTTCGGAACCACTACATTTAAATCACCGACTATGTTGTAATTTGCAATCCTGAAGATAGGAGCGGATGGATCCGTGTTGATTGCTATTACGGTCCTGGCATCCATCATACCAACCCTATGCTGAACCGCGCCGCTTACTCCACAAGCTATGTACAAATCAGGCTTGACCGTTGTCCCAGTCTGACCAATCTGCCTGTCATGGGATGCCCAACCCGCATCCACAACCGGTCTTGTTGCGCCGATTTCGCCGCCGATTGCCGTAGCAAGGTCTTCGATGAGCTTGAAGTTATTGCGCGATCCCACTCCCGCCCCCGCCGTCACAATGATCTTTGCCGCTTTTAGATTTACAGTCTTCTTGGCAATCTCGCGATTGATTACCTTTGACACAAGATCATTTTCATTGAGCACGACATCGAGATTCACGACCTCTGCACTTCTCTTGTCTTCTTTTACGTCGGCAATGCCATCTTTGAGTGTTGCAACGACCCTGCTTTCATTTTGCGGCGTGAAATTTGTGAGAACCTTGCCATCGAACTCAAGGCGTTTCAGGGTTAGTGCATTCGCACGATAATCTGCTTTTTTACAATCTAAGATGCATGCAGCCTTGATTTCCGATGAAACAGTTGCAGCAAAGTCATTTCCCAGTGTCGATGCAGGAAAGAAAATAAATTTTGGTGACAGCTTGTTTATAAGATCCGCAAGAACCTTCTTATAAGGGGTGGCCAAATAATTCTTAAGTCTTGCGTCATCGGCAACAAAGATCGTATCGGGACCATAACACGCAAGTTTTTCAGGAACGCTCGCTATGTTTGAGCCGATGACCACGCAACAGAGCTTTGAGCCGCTTTTGTCGGCCAACTCCCGCCCCTTTGTGAGACACTGCAAACCAACATCGGTGATCTCATTTTCAAGGAGTTCAATATAAACTAGGATATCTGACATATTTTCTCCTCTACTTCCCCCTCCTTTGTAAGCCTGCCCTGAGCAGCGTCGAAGGGGAGGGGTTAGGGGAGGTAGATCGTTGTCTACCTTCCCTCACCCTCCCTTACAAAGGGATGGATTACTTCATCACCTCACTTAACATCCCCTTGAGTGCCGATTCATCTTCGGGGGCTATGTTTTTTGACTCGACTGTCCTTTGCTTAACTGCTTCATAGCGTGATATGCATGTTGTCTTGAATGAAGACAGATCCTCTATTCCCAATTCTTTTGCAGTCCATGTTGGAACTGGGACTTTTTTCTGTTTTAATTTCAATACGGCCTTTGCGCTTCTGGGGGTCCTTGGGTCATCCTTGAGCAGCGCCACTCCCGCAATGATTGCAGCCGGGAGCTTCGTTTCAACAATTTCGTATCCCATTTCCACTGCGCGCTTGCATTTGATCCGTCCCTCACTAATTTCTTCAAGGCTATCAACATATGATACATGGTCTATGCCAATGAGGTTTGCAACTTCCGCTCCCAAAAGGGAATTTTCACCCTCAACTACATTTACTCCTGACAGCACAAGGTCATAGCTGCCTATTTTTTTAATGGCTTGAAATAGCAGGGACGCCGCGGCGGCTGTATCAAGATCTTTGAAATTTGGTTCATCAATCCTTGCAACCTCATCGACACCTCTGTAAAGACATTCACGCAGGACATCAATGTTTCTGGGCCCACCGATGGCGAGTGCAGTTACCTTTCCGCCGTGTTTGTCCTTGATTTGCAATGCAATCTCAAGGGCGTTTAAATCCTCTGGTTCAAATCTGGTTTGAAGCGCACCATCTTTGAGTTTTCCATTTTCTTCGAGGACTTGGTTTGCCAAATCCCTCGTGTCCCAGACCTCACGAACAATGACGATGCAGTTGTAGGGCATTGAATCCTCCATACTAGTATTGGCTCAGGTGGCAGCTCCGTAGCGGGGACATATCCCCGCTACGGAGCTGCCACCTGAGCCTCTATGTCAAACAATTTATCCGAATCTATATTTCACACCCATCCCACCGTCCGGCAATTTCCAATCTATAGCATTCTGCGGACATGTCTTCAGACAAGTTCCGCATTCAAGACAATTCTCATGCGCAACCATCACAGATGTTTTGTTATTAGGGTCATCTTTATATGTCTTTGCCGGACAGATATAGGTACATACCCTTGTCTCACACTTTTTGCATATTTCATCATTCACCTTGATGTGCGGTTTGTCGGCATCCGTCTCATATTTTGTCCTGTAGAGCTTGTCTTCCAGAGACAATTTAAAGATTTCGTCTTTCACTTTATCACCTTTATCCTTCGAGCGCGTCCAGCCGCTTCGGCTGGATGAGCCGAGAAGACAGCAATCGTTCTCGACTTCGCTATCGCTCCGCTCGAACAATATAATTCAACATAACGCCTTTGCACGAATTACATCTCTCACAAACTCAAATTTTGGCAATCCTTTAAGAAAACCCCTAATTGCCCTTTTTTGTATCTGTGATTTTGATTCGTCGCAAACCGTGAAGTAGTCGATCATCAATTGAGCCACCTTTTTGGGATATAACGAAAACAAATTGGGCGTACCCTCAAGCACCTGAGAAACCTTTCTATATTTTTTCAGATCCTTTAATATCGTTCCCGCCTTCAGTTTCTTTTCGTATTCAGCCAGGGTTTGTCTCGAAAAGTCCCCTTTTTTCTTTGCGATTATGGCTGTCTCGCCCGCACATCTCCCGGATTCCATCGCATGATTGGTCCCCTCTTTGTAGAGGGACATATTCACAAAACCCGCCGCGTCTCCGACAATCATCAGTCCGTTTCCAAAAAGTTCGCAAACGGCATCAAAACCGCCTTCAGGAATGAGATGCGCGGAATACTCCAAAAGCTCGCCACCTGCTATATACGGCTTAACCCTTGGATTGCTTTTGAATTTGTCTAAAATGTCATTTGGATTCAATTTGGAATGTGTTAATGACTCGGCCCTTGCCGCAAAACCGACATGAATGCTCTCTTTTCCGGTGTAGATAAAACCCCCGCCAACTACTCTGTCAAAAGGGCTGCCGAAGAAATCAAGGGCGGCGCCCTCATTTTCGGCAAGGCCAAACCGGTCCTCGATCTTTTCTTTTGAAAGCGAGATTATCTCTTTTACTCCAACGGCATATTCTTGTTTGATATTTCCCGTTTTAAGTCCAAGAGTTTTCGAGGCCTTTTGCGTGACAAGTGCATTTGCGCCCTCGGCAAGAATGACGACATCAGAATAGAATTCTTCATCTCCCCTAATCTTTACTCCGACAACCTTTTTCTCCCCATTTAAAGTTTCATAAATCAAATCGTCCACAACCGTGGCTTCCAGCAGGTTTGCACCAGTCTGTTCCACCTGAGTTGAAAACCATTTGTCGAACTGCGCCCTGTGAACAATGTATGTGTTGTTAAATGGCGGAGATGACCAAGTTTCAGAGCCAAAGTTTATCGAAAAATACTCATGTTCTCCCAAAAAGCTTAAAGTTCTTTTCGAAACGGGGCGTTCGATCGGGGCCTTCTCGTAAAAATTGGGTATGAGCTTGTTCAAAGCCGTTCCATAAAGCAAGCCGCCAACGTTCTTTGAGCCCGAGTATTCACCCCTCTCAACAACAATTACCTCGAGCCCTTCCTTTGCCATTGTGTATGCTGCGGCTAGACCTGCTGGTCCGGCGCCAATTACAATTGCGTCGACTTTCACCTTTTCTTGCATTGAATAAAACCTCAATTGATTTGATGATTTTATGCGATATGGAGGGCATTTTTATACAAAAATATGGTGCAATGGCAAGAAAATATAAATTATTTTGACGTTTTTATTTCAAGTATTAGCGCACCGCGTAATCGCCATTTTACAATGGTTTGAGCCGGATCGCCCAAATAATAATTTGCGCACTGCGTTAGATGCAGCTGTCAAATTCGCCTGTTTTTAGAAATGGGGCAAGGGATGAGGCTTTTTTGAGAATTTTTGAATTGAAAGAATATCCTTAACTCGAATAAATTCCGCTTTCCCGGGCAACATGTAACGCCCTTTAGGTTTATTTCCAGCCGATACGGCGTCCATGTGTTCGATCTGATCTGAATTCAAATCCGTGCGGTCCCCATGAATTTCTTCGTAAGCCATTATCAGGACACGACGACGTATGGCGGTGGGCAGATTCAAAAAATAAAGCCGATCCCAACAGACCATTTGTCTTCCTTTTCTGAAATATTCGCGTGTAAATTCATATGCAACCGCATCTACGGCACTTTCATAGTCCCGCAAGATGAACGCAGCATCTGAAAGCGATTCCTTCACGCGGGGATTGAGTTTTTCAAGCATTGGAATGACTTGATGCCTGACAGAATTGCGCGTATAAATCAGCTTTTGATTTGTTTCATCGTCGGCAAATAATATTTTCCTTTCATTTGCGTAATTTTCAATCTCATTTCGGCTAAACAAAAGCAATGGCCGTATGATCTTGGGTGGACTGCCGGAAATCAAATTCATCCCCGAAAGCCCTCTTATGCCGCTTCCGCGTATAAGATGCATAAGCACGGTTTCTGCCTGATCATCCTGATTGTGGGCGGTCGCGATGCAATCCGCGTTGATTTTTGAAGCGATGCGCCTGAAAAAATCGTATCGGAAACGCCTTGCAGCGTCCTGTATATTGACGCACCGCGGTTTTTTCCATTTGGCTACATGAAAATTAAGGCATGCTTTCTCTGCAGCCCTGCACACAAGCAACTCATCGGCATCGGACGCCTCTTTCCTGAGACCATGATTAACATGGGCAACAGTGAGATTTAAGCGCCATGTTTTTGAAAGCCGGCGGAAAAGATCCAGCAATACCATCGAGTCAATCCCGCCTGACACTGCCACGACTATTTTGTCGCTCTTTCTGAGAAGATGGTGTTCAATTATTTTTTTTTCAAATCTTTTAAGCATAAAATTAGCCGCAGACGCGCGTATTTTCGCGAGAAATATTATCTATTTGAACATTGCAAGATACTTCTTTGCGGTCTCGGCATAGTGATCGGCAAAGGTTTTAAGATGCACAAGCTCCTCTTCCCTAAGTTCACGTGTCACCTTTGCCGGAAAACCAATTACCAATGATCGCGGCGGAATTTTTGTGCCCTCTGTTACAAGCGCCCCCGCCCCGATAATAACGTCGTCTCCAACAACCACGTCGTTCATCAATATGGCCCCCATTCCTATCAGAACGCGGTTGCCGATGGTACAACCATGGACTATTGCGCGATGACCAATTGTTACCTCATCTCCTATCGTACTTTGCAGATTATCCGTATGAATGATGCTTAAGTCCTGGATATTGGTCCGTTTGCCTATGATAATTTTGTTAATATCTCCTCGGATAACCGCCCCGAACCAAACACTGGATTCGGCCCCGATTTTCACTTCACCGATCACGTTTGCCGTGGGGGCTATAAATGCCTTCTTGCTTATCTTTGGAACCTTGCCTTCCAGGATCGTTATCATATGAGCACCCATTGTCTGCGAACTATAACTGCAAGTTTTGTTGCTATCCATATTCCGATGACGGATCCAACTGCGTCCGCCATGAGATCAAATACTGAAAATTCACGCCCGGTGACATAGAGCTGATGAATTTCATCACTTAGACCATACAGCACGCAGATGAGAAGAGCTACTATACCGATCGAACTGCGGTTTTTAAGTCCCGTTGCGCGCAATAACCACAAAACAAGGCCGCCGAAACCAATGTACAGCAACACGTGGCAAACCTTATCTGACAAAGGAAAGCTGGGCACACCGGTCCATGTCCTCGATGACAGATAAAAAATAAGGCCTGCGTATGCTAGTGTTATGAACCAGCGGATAATCTTCATATTTCGTCAGATCGCGAGATCGTGAGATCGTGAGATCGAAAGATCGCACGGAGAATCATTTTGCGATCTCACTATCTCGCGATCCCACGATCTCACGAGCTACATCCTATATTTTCCAAAATCCTCAGGTGAAAGATTCTCAAGAATTTCTGTCCACTTTTGCTTTCGTGATTGTTCGTCCGTGCCCTCTTTGGAAAGATCTATCTTTCGCGATTTCTCAATGACCTTTTTGGCGACGAAAATCGGCGCCTTCGTACGAAGCGCCACGGCAATTGCGTCTGACGGCCTTGCATCCAACTCCAGCCGTTTTCCATCGTGAATTATTTCTATGCGGGCATAGAAGGTGTTGTCGGCAAGATCATAAACAACAACTCTATTCACTGTGGCTTCAACAACGCCCAAGATGTTCTTGAGCAGATCATGCGTCATAGGCCGCGAGAGCTGAATGTGTTCAAGTTCAGTAGCAATGGCGGACGCTTCGATCAAACCAATCCAGATCGGGAGCGCGCTCTTCTCCTCAAGATCCTTGAGTATAATAATCGGCATACTGGTAAACGGATCTATTGTTAGCCCCGTTACTTTCATCTGGATATAAACCTGATCTGTTTTCTTTTCATGGGTTGTTGTCATGAATAATCTCCCCTTCCAGAGAATTAGCAAGAGCCCTCCGCACCCGGATGCGGACTATAGATCCAAGCAGGTTTATATTTCCAGCAAAATTTACAATGCGGTTGTCTGCAAGACGTCCCATTAGACGCCCCGTATTCTTGCGATCATAACCGGTAACCAGGAGTTCCCGGATTTGTCCCACAAGCGCCTCGTTCTTGGCACATGTAATTTTCCGTTGTGTGGATAATACGCGTTCAAGACGAGCCTCTTTTACATCAACGGGGACACTATCGTCAAACTCAATAGCAGCCTTTGTGCCGGGGCGCTGTGAGTATTTAAAGGCAAATATCGAATCAAATTGAACCTGTTTTAAAAGATCGATTGTTTCTTCGAATTGCGTTTCTGTCTCTCCGGGAAAGCCCGCAATGAAATCCGATGTGATGGAGATGCCCGATCTCACCTCACGGAGTAATTTTACGATTTCCAAATACCCCTCACGCGTATAGCCGCGTCGCATTTTCTTTAAGACCTCATTGCATCCGGATTGAACGGGTAAATGTATATGCGGACAGAGTTTTGGATTTTCTGCAAATTCACGGATGAGTTCCTCATCCACATCCCTTGGATTCGGGCTTGTAAAACGGATACGGAGGATATCCGTCTCATCTGCAAGCCTTTTGATTAGTCCGGTTAATCCCCTCTTACCCCCCTTTTCCAAAGGGGGGGTGGGTGGATTATATGATGTCACGTTTTGACCCAGAAGCGTAACTTCTTTTAACCCCGCCCTAACCAATTTTCTTACTTCATCTATAATATCATCTGCCGCGCGACTCACTTCTTTGCCTCGCACAGACGGCACGATGCAGTAAGTGCAAGAGCAATTGCATCCCTTTGTAACAGTTACAAAGGCACATCCGGACTCAACCTTGTCAGGAACGTCATTCAAGAAGTTGTATTCATCTGGTGTATTTATAAGATCTAGAGCTACTGCCAGTCTTTCAAATCCCCCCTCACCCCCACCCTCCCCCTCAAGGGTGGGTGGAGATCCGATATCTCCCTCTCCCTTGATGGGAGAGGGTCGGGGTGAGGATGATCTAATTTTTCTTATTAAATTTGGAAGTTTGTTTATCTGATCCGGCCCGAAAACCATATCGATGTGAGGATATCTCTCCGCGAGCTTTATGCCGTCCTGTTGAGCCACACAGCCACAAACACCGATTAATGTTTGAGGACGACATTTCTTAAAAATGGCTGAACGCCCTATTTCACTTATTGCCTTGTGATATGCCTTTTCACGGATCGTGCACGTGTTAAATAGAATTAAATCCGCCTTCTCCGGTGCATCAACGGTTTCGTATCCCAGGCGATGAAGGAGAAGATTCATCTTTTGCGAATCATGCTCGTTCATCTGACAGCCATAAGTCTTGATGAAACAGCGTTTTAAATTTACATATTTCGCCGGCATTTTACGCCAATCTTCCGTGTCCGGAATTTATCGGAAAAATAAGAGAGAGTAGATATCATTCAGCAACTTAAAATGCCTCTCTAATGCAGCATGTCTATAATCTGATGAAATCTCTCAGCTTGCAACATGAATACTTCCAATCTTGATTGCATAATCTGAGGAAAGGCATTGCCGTCCGTCTCGATGTGCAAAAAAGGCAGGCTGGATACTTCTTCAGGATATTTTTTCCCTTTTTGATCCTTCTCACTTTTCATCTTGCCGGTTACACTCATTTCCTTGCTTAAAATCGATTCCGCAATCCTTGACGGCATACAAGCAAAAGGACCAATGGAAATAACTCCGCAAGAGTGGTCCATTATTTCTCTTAATGACGAGCCTACCGTTAGGATTCCTTCTCCCAACAAATCTTCGGAAATCAAATGTTTTGCATGGTCCATGGTTTTTTTAACATCAATGAGATCGCTATGAATCAAGCCGGATTTTGACATTATTTTTTTAATTTTCTTTTCGAACATTACTTGCCAATGATTGGAGATCAGGGTGGAAATTTTGTTGCCAAACGATATTTTCCTCCCACCCAGCCCTTTGTAAATATGGTAATTACAATAATGAACGTATTCACATACCGGGACGCACTTTACTACAAAACCCCTCTCCGAAAGCTTCGAAATCAGATCCACCCTCGAAAATTCCTCTCGTCTCACATAGATTTCGCCCACAAGTGAAACGATCTTGGCATGTTCGATAGGCTCCTTTATTTTTATTTGAGAAAGCGGCACTGCCGAACGCTTCAACTGATCCAATACCAGCCTTATCGGCCCCTTTTCAATTGCCGCGTTAATCTTGTTCCATTCCGCGTCCAATATTTTTAATGAACCTTCTTTATCAACGGCCAGAGCCATTATTGCATGTTCAATATCATGCATTAGGTCTGCGATCATAAATGCAACGTAGGTCCTCTTTTGAAATTTGCGACCCAACCCAAGATAGACATCTTCGTCCGAGAGGGTTAATACCCCAACGTCCTTAAGTTTCAGGGTCTCAATTATATCGTTAAATTTAGTTGTATATTGACCAAGCCGGCATGGACCGCATCCGGTAGGCACAAAGAACAGCATTTTCCTGTTATTGTCTCTGTGTTCTCTTTCATATTCTATCATGGAACCGGCCAGTATAATGAAGGGTAAACATTCTTTACAATTAGTGTAGCTTCTGCCGAACTTCAAAGTTTTCATAGTGGGGATAGGAAGGGCAACTGCATGAATTCCCACCGATCTGAAAGCTGCCGCCAACCCCTGCGTAGTATATCGTCCCGCAGAAGGGACAAGCACTTCCACCTCTTTCGATGCCAAATCAAATGTTCTCCCTGCAGAATCAACAACAGATATTTTTTCGTTTTCTTGTACGACTTTCAGAGGTTTGACTTCGAAATTTGCCGGACTGATCTGGCCCATCTTATTTAGTTCGATATAATTTTTGATGATATCCAAAGCCGCATCGATTCTTGTGTCAATCCCAACATCGGCCGTATGGCTGTCCAATTCCAGTGTCAGAGACGGCTTTGTTCCCATGATTTTTCTAAAATAATCAATTATAAAAGAATCGGGACCGCATGAAAAATTTGTGATGAAGGTTCCAAATAACTGGTTATTTGTTTTAATGAATCGGGCACTTCTTATGATTTGTTGTCCGGCGTACCAATACATATTTTCATATGTTTCCATGTCTTCACTTGGCAGGAAGTCGTGGGGAATTACGGTGATCCCTTTTGAAGCAAACTTGTGGGGGATTCCCATGTTGGCCTCTTCCACAAAGGCGTTGTACGCCCGACCAAAAAGGACTATGGCAATTTTATTCCTGTCCTTTTGAAGCTCCTCTAATGCCCTTTTTCCCCATTCTTTGAACTCACGCGACATCTCCTCCTGCTGCTTGGCGGCAAATTTATAGGCAGCCGTCGCTTCGTCTCTGGTCCTGCCAAGCTGTTTTGCAACATCGACGAACACATTTATGATTTCTTTTTCATCGCTTGCGAAATTGATGACGGGGTTTAGGATTACAGGTAACTTATCGTCCTGGAAAGTGGTCTTCAGATAATAATTTTCGGCCTGCGCGAACACGCAGACCTTCTTGTAGTTTTGCACGTCCGTATTGTTCAGTTCCAAGACATGGGGCATGAAAATGTAGTCCGGTTTTTTATTTATCAGATCCTGAAAGAAGCCGTGAGCTATTTCAGCCGGGAAGCAAAACGCCGATCTTAATTTGTCGATGCCTTCTTTTTCGATCTTGTCAGATAAAATGACCCTGAATCCTAATTTTGTGAAAAAGTTATAATATAAAGGATACAAGATGGGTGTTAAAAAGCTCTTTGAGATTCCAATCGTCTTCCCATCGCCCTGAGGCAGGGAGACATACTTTTTAAAAACCAGTTCCTGCCTGATTTTTACGTAATCATTTATTTGAGGGTCTGTTTTTATATTCAGCCTCTGATTGTAATACTTGCTGCAGGCGCCCCCGAAAGGATATTTATCACCGTCAATTTCAATCACTGCAATCTGGCATTTTCTATCGCACTTCTCGGATCCGCCGGCGCAGACGAATCCTTTTCCATATTTAAAATTGCGGTTTATTAAGTCATCAAGATTAAACTCTTGTTCTTTCATGAGGCCTAAATTTATCCTGTTTTTTATTTCCAGTGCGATACCAAACGCCCCCATAAGCCCCGGCTCAGGCGGTACAATTATTTCTTTGTTGATTATAGTGGACATTGCTACCGGCACTGCATTGTTATAGCAAACACCGCCTTGCATAAACACCTTGGTCCCGATCGGCCTATTCCCTTTCACCTTGTTAACATAATTCATGCAGATGGAATAAACCAATCCGCCCACAATATCCTCTTTTGATATTCCTTCATGAAGCGCATTTTTAATATCACTCTGTATGAAAGCCGCGCACTGCTCATTGAAATTGGGCGGCATTTTTGCCTTCAACGCGATATTCCCTATCTCCCGATAATCGATATTGAGGGTCTCTTTGGCAGATTCTTCCAAAAATGAACCGGTACCGGCTGAACACGCCTCATTCATGGCATAATCGCTTGGTACACCGTTGGTTAAATAGGTGTATTTTGAATCCTGCCCGCCGATTTCAAATATAGTGTCGACATCCTTATCGAAATAAGCGGAGGCGGTTGCATGGGCGATGATCTCATTAACGATTCCGTTTGTTAACGCATGCAATCCCGCAATGTGTCTGCCGGAACCTGTAACCCCCAAACCGATAATTCTGATATCGGCATTTATTTGTCTTTTGAGTTCTTTATAACATTCAATTGAGGCGGTGACCGGCGCACCATTCGTCCTTAAATAGACCGAGGCAACAACGGCATTGTCATTGGTCCGAATTACGACCGCTTTTGTTGTCGTTGATCCAACATCAAGCCCTATAACGCATATATCGCCGCCTTTTGCCGTGTCCTTGCCCATTGATTTAAATGTAACCTTCGATTCGGCATCGGCTAACGGCTCCAAGAAGGAAAAATGAGACGCCTTTTCCTTGAAGATGTCCTTTTTGGAAAGTCTCGCTCCCTTTTCTTGGCCGATTAAACTCGCCCCGAGCGCCTCAAAATAAATTGCTTCTTTGGGAATAAATGTGTTCGGATATTCTTCACTCAAAAACCTTACAACACTGTCGTTCTGACAGACTCCGCCAATGGCCAAGAGGTTGCGGGGTTTTTGCTTGGACAATAGTTCGGTGATTTTCTGGGCGATCATCTTGCAGAGGCCTGCAACGACCTCTCCTTGCGGAGTTCCTTTATTCAAGGCGTGCGTACAGTCACTCTTGCAAAAGACACTGCATCTACCGGATACAAAGTAAGGGTTTTTTTCTTTGGCTAATGATGTCGCTTCTCCAATGTCCAAATTCATCCTGCCGATTTGTTGCAGAAAGAACTCTCCCGTTCCCGAAGCGCATTTATTTCCCGTGATTACATTTATGATCTCTCCCTTTTGATTGAGATAATATACGAGAAAATTCTCGCTTCCCAAACTTGCAATCGCATCATACTTGCCCGTAAAGTTTAAAAATCTAAACGCCTCTTCAACGGCCTCCGGTTCAGAGACAGAAAAGGATTTCAACAGATTTCTGAACTTTCTTCCGGTGGTAACAACGTAAGAATCGGAATGATCTGATTTGTGAAAGTATTCGGTAATAGCGAGCTTGGGATTGCCGCTATGGTTTACACACTCAGCTGAAATGACCTCAATTCCCTCTCTTGTTTTTTGAGTTTTGACAAAAGATATGGTTGCAGCGCCGATACAAATGCCTAATGATTTATTCACCATTGCCTTATACCTTTCACCAGCGGTAGCGCGTACATTTTGTGCGCGGCTGGGTTATGTCCGGCCCCAGTTTAAAGCGCAACGAATGAAGAAGTGCAAGGACTTCTGCAGCCCTCCCCATTATTCTCGTCTTTAAGTTGGGAGAACCGAAACATTCTTTGTAATCATTTTCAACTTCGGCCACCAAGTTGCGTTCCGCCTCATTATGCGCAAAGCGGCGCATTGTCGGCAATAAAAGTGACCAGTATAAAAGTCTTTCTTTCAATTTTTTGCGTCTTAAGGCAAGCAGCGGATCCGATTCCTTACCCTCGAGATAACGGTAACCTTTGAACATGGTTTGCGTAAAACGAATAATAGACGCACCGAGTCTGTCGTATTCGCGTTTAAACGCCTCTTCCAGCCAGAAATACAACTCATCCCGCGAAAGATGCGGATGCCGCCAGTTTATGTACTTTTGCCCGTGCCATTCTTCATAGGGCAGATCAAAATCGATTAGTCCCTGCGCTTTTTTTTCTTCATAAAGGCGTGTTACCGGCATGGGTATAAAGAGCATAAACTGCGAGAAATCGGGTTCGAGCGAGATCAAATATTCTATGTCTTCCTCCACAGTTTTCCTGTCATGATGGTCTAAGCCAATAATGCCTGAAGACAAAACCGCAATACCCGCCTTTCGCAGATCCGTTATCATCTTCGGTATATCAATTGATTTTGTCTTATTGAAGATGTCTCTCTTGGATTCCACACCTATCCAAACAAGGTCGATTCCCAGACGCAGCATATTATCGATCCCGAATTCCTGAATGGCATTGGCACTGGCAAAGATGGAGAAGAGATAAAATACCTTTTCCCGTTCCATGGCAGCAAGGAGGCCCATGGACTTTTCCTTATGCCTTAAAAAATTCTCGTCCATAATGAAAAACTCGTCGGTTTTTAACTCGGAAGACATGCGACGGCAGACATCAAAAAGTTCCTCTCCGCTATTGATAAAGGGTATATAGCTCTTGCCGAAAAAATGGCTGGTGCAGCAAAAGCTGCATCCCATAATGCAACCGACGCCCGGGATTAGCACGCCTGTGTAACAAGGCAGTGGAATACCGTATATCCGTCTGCGCATAGTTACATGAAGCGAGGGGTGAAAAACGGGACGGCTTGGATCTTCCCTTGCATATTCACGAAGCCACCTGATGCCTTCTCCTCGCGCCACATAATCACAGTCAATGATGCGCTCGATCCCCTCGATGGCCGTGCCATAGCCGCCGATGGCTATCTTGGCCCGAGGTGCGTGCCGACGCACCAATTCGGCCATCCTCTTCGCCTTGGAAACATTCATTGCGATGAAAGAAATGCCGACCAAGTCGTATGCGTGCGTCTTTAATTCTTTGATGAATCGCTTTTCACTTGGGAAGTCCAGCACCGTCACCGGACTACACACGTTTGCAGCCATGAAGTGAAGGCCGAAAGATTCATGATGAAAACGCAAAGATGCGATGCCCTGGGCCCTCGTCACCTGATTGTGATAGAGCTCCATGATGTTTTCTTTGCGGCCATAGGCATCGTTGACGCCGTAGGGGCCAAATACACTGGAGAGCAATGTGCGTTTTTTATTCATCATGTTGAGTGAAATATAAATCCTTACCAATGATAACGCGTGCAACGAGTACGCGGTTGAGTAATGTCCTGCCTAAACTTTAGGCGCAAATAATAAAGAAGTGCAAGGGCCTTGACCACCCTCCCCATTATTCTCGTCTTTAAGTTGGGCGGACCGAAACATTCCTTGTATTCCTTTTCAACTTCGGCCACCAAATTGCGCTCCGCCTCGTTGTGCGCAAAACGGCGCATTGTCGGGAGCAAGATGCGATATAAAAGACACCTTTCCTTCATCTTTTTGCGCCTCAAGGCAAGCAGCGGATCCGATTCCTTGCCCTCAAGATAGCGGTAACCATTGAGCATTGTCTGTGCCATCCTAATAATCGATGCGCCGAGTCTGTCGTACTCGCGTTTAAATGCCTCTTTGAGCCAGAAATACAACTCATCCCGCGAAAGATGCGGATGACGCCAATTGATGTACTTTTGCCCGTGCCATTCTTCGTAGGGCAGATCAAAATCGATAAGTCCCTGCGACTTTTTTTCCTCGTAAAGTCCTGTTACCGGCAGTGCCATGCAAGGCGCAAATTGCGAGAAATCAGGCCTAAGCGAGATTATGTAATCAATTTCCTCTTCCACTGTTTTCTTGTCATGATGATCGAGTCCAAGAATCACAGATGTCAAGACGCCGATGCCCGCATTTCGCAGTTCCTTTATCATCTTCGGTATATCAACCGATTTTGTCTTATGGAAAATGGGCCTTTTGGATTCCACACCAATCCACACGCCATCGATCCCAAGTCGCAGCATATTATCAATGCCGAATGCCGCAATGACATCCGTGCTGGAAAAGATGGTAAATGTAAAAAATCTCTTTTCACGTTCCATGGCAGAAAGGAGTTCCAGGGCCCTCTTTTTCTGTATGAAAAAATTTTCATCCATAATAAAAAATTGATCCGTGTTCAACTCTTTGGAAATGCGGCAGCATATGTTAAAGAGCTCTTCCCCGCCTTCATAAAAAGAAAGATAGCTCTTGCCGAAAAAATGACTGGTGGAGCAGAAGGGGCAGGCGTACGGACAACCCACACCGGGCACAATAAAACCCGTCTCACCATGTAAGGGTATGCCGTATATGCGTTTACGCGTGACCGCCCGAAGTGTCGGGTGAAAAATAGGCCGGTTGGTGTCTTCTCCAAGATATTCGCGCAACCAGCGGATGCCTTCCCCGCGCACGACATAATCACAGTCTATAATATGCTCAATGCCCTCAATTGCCGTCCCAAAGCCGCCGATCACTATCTCCGCTTTAGGCGCATATTTGCGTGTCAGCTCCGCCATCCTTTTGGCCTTGGACACATTGGCCACAATAAAGGAGATCCCAACCAAGTCATAATCATTTGACTTTAATTCCTTAATGAACCGCTTCTCGCTCGGAAAATCCAGTACAGTGACAGGACAATTGACATTTTCAGCTATAAAGTAGAGCCCGTAGGATTCGTGATGATATCGCCAGGATGCGATCCCCTGAGCCCTCGTCACCTGATTATGAAAGAGCTCCATGGGATTCTCTTTGCGGCCATAGGCATCGTTCACTCCGTAGGGACCAAATACGCCGGAGAGTAATACGCGTCTTTTATTTGCCGGTCTGTGTAACATATAAATCACTACCTATGATAACGCGTACAACGGGTACGCGGTTGAGTAATGTCCGGCCTGAATCTTAGGCGCAAAGAATAAAGAAGCGCGAGGGCCTCGGCCGCCCTCCCCATTATTCTCGTCTTTAAGTCCGGCGGACCGAAACATTCCTTGTATTCCTTTTCAACTTCGGCCACCAAATTGCGCTCCGCCTCGTTGTGCGCAAAACGGCGCATTGTCGGGAGCAAGATGCGATATAAAAGACACCTTTCCTTCATCTTTTTGCGCCTCAAGGCAAGCAGCGGATCCGATTCTTTTCCTTCAAGATATCGGTAACCATTGAGCATTGTCCGTGTAAAACGAATAACTGATGCGCCGAGTCTGTCGTACTCGCGCTTGAACGCCTCTTCCAGCCAGAAAAACAACTCATCCCGCGAAAGATGCGGATGACGCCAGTTTATGTACTTTTGCCCGTGCCAGTCTTCGAAGGGCAGATCAAAATCGATGAGTCCCTGCGCCTTTTTTTCCTCGTAAAGTCGCGTTACCGGCAGTGCCAGGTAAGGCGCAAATTGCGAGAAATCCGGTTCAAGCGAGATGAAATATTCAATTTCTTCCTCTACAGTTTTTCTGTCATGATAATCGAGTCCGATAATTCCTGAAGACAAAACTGAAATGCCGGCATTTCGCAGATCCGCTATCATCTTCGGTATATCAATTGATTTTGTCTTATAGAAAATGGCTTTTTTGGACTCAACACCCATCCACACGCCATCGATCCCAAGCCGCAGCATATTATCGATGCCGAATTCATGAACGGCGAGAGGATCAGAAAAGATGCTAAAGAGATAAGATGTCCTCTCGCGTTCCATTGCGGCAATGAGTTCAAATGCCATGTCCCTGTGCCTTAGAAAATTCTCATCCACAATGAAAAAACTGCCAATTTTTAAATCCGCTGATATACGACGGCATATGGAAAACAGCTCCTCTCCACTCCTGACAAAGGGTATATAGCTCCTGCCGAAAAAATGGCTGGTGCAGCAAAAGCTGCATCCGATAATGCAACCGACACCCGTTATAATCGCAGCTGTGTCACAGGGAAGTGGAATACCGTATATGCGCCTGCGCATGGATGCATGAAGCGATGGATGAAAAATGGGACGGCCCGGATCTTCCCCCGCATATTCACGAAGCCACCTGATGCCTTCACCGCGCACCACATAATCACAATCAATGATGCGCTCGATCCCCTCGATGGCCGTGCCGTAGCCGCCGATGGCTATCTTAGCCTCTGGTGCGTGCCGACGCACCAATTCGGCCATCCTCTTCGCTTTTAAATAGTTCGCAATAATAAAAGAAATGCCGACCAAGTCGTAGGCGTGCGTCTTTAGCTCTTTGATGAATCGCTTTTCACTTGGGAAGTCCAGAACAGTCACCGGACACTCCACGTTTGCCGCAAGAAGGTGGAGGCCGTATGATTCGTGATGGAAACGAAGAGAAGCGATGCCTTGGGCCCTCGTCACCTGATTATGAAAGAGCTCCATGGGATTCTCTTTGCGGCCATAGGCATCGTTGACGCCGTAGGGACCAAATACGCTGGAGAGTAATATGCGCTTTTTTCTGTTACCCTTGAGTATCAACCCGCCGAATATAGCGGCAATAGCGATGTTTACCTTCACATCAGCAGCGCCATTGCATGGACTCAGTGATTGACGCCCACATTCCTCCCTCTCGTAACCGGCAGGATATCGATTATACTGTGAATCGAAGGCAACGTATGGATTTAGACGAGCAACCTGAGCGGAGGCATTCGCTACAGGCAAATGCATCAAAAGAAATGATGTTATAAGTAAAAATATTTTTTCCTTCATATAACATCCCTGTATTAATGAAGTATATTATAATACACACCATAATTATATTATGCAATTATCGGGCCAAGGGGGATTTTTGGGATGAATGAGATGAGTTATAACTTATTATTATTTATGGGGAAAATAGCGCCTAGAAATGATGCAAAGCGATGGGTGTCACAATGATGACAGTCTTTAGTTTGTGTCACAATTATGACGTATTTTTATACTCATGTCATAATTTTGACAGAATAATCACATCATTTTTTTTAATGTGGTAGCGCGTACATGTGGTGCGCGGCTGGGACACCTGCTCCATGGTTTTTTATCGTGCCGTCTTTCGCACGGAAATCATAAGGGATTTATTACGATACCGATTGGTACAGTTCCACGAATTTATTATTTAGCAAAATGATGAGAAATTTTTTCAGGCGGTCTTCGGCGGGATCTGCGCCGTTGCCGAACTTTTCTCTCATCGCAGAGGCGATGGAGGCAAAAGTCGTCTTTCCGTCGCAACACCTCCAGACAAAACTTCCCATCTCATCCAAGCTCACACGGATGTATGGTCTTCGAAGCCTTGGCTGAAGCCATTTTGCCAAAAGACCCTTTCGGAATCTCGGAATAAGAAGGACGGCCCCGTCCTCCGGGCCGTCCTCCCATTCGATCTTCCGTTCGATAATAACATCAGACCATGGCGGAAGGCGGTGCTGGTTCATCTGGTCTCCCTGCATTCTTCAAAGGATATCTCACTAATATCCATGCAATCAGAGCAAATAGAAAGAGGCTTACAATAAAAGTCGGCTCTTCAAAAACAGCCGGCATGCTTATATGAAAGAAGGCAAGCGACGCGAGTATCAGACCCAAAAGCGCCTCGCCTGCAATGAGACCTGCCGCCAGAAGGACGCCGTTGTTTTCGACACGGATCTTCTGGGCATCGTTATGTTTGCGGCGCTTGCTGATCATTCCGACAATGCCCTTGATCATACCGCCGACGAAGATCGTTGATGTGGTTTCAAACGGCAGATACATTCCCACCGAAACAAGCATCGGGCTCTTCACCTGCGTGCAGATCATCGCGACAGCCATGAGCATGCCGACAACCACAAGAGGCCAGGCCATCTGGCCTTCCACTATTCCCTTCGCGAGCATCGCCATGAGGCCGGCCTGAGGTGCAGGAAGCGCCTTGCCGCCGAACCCCTGCCCGCCCGAATTGATGTCACCCTGATGGAGGATAAGCAGCGGGAAAAACATTATAAGCGAAGCGAAGATTGCGCTGATGATATTGGAGGTCTGCATCTTCCAAGGCGTGCCGCCGAGGATGTATCCTACCTTCAGATCCTGAAGCATCTCGCCGGCAACAGCCGCAGTAACGCAGATGACCGCCGCGACACCAAGAACCGCTGATACCCCCTGTTGTCCCTTCGCGCCGAGGATGACCATGAGGATTGCGGCAACAATCAACGTTGAAATGGTCAGCCCGCTGACCGGGTTATTTGACGATCCGATCATACCTACCAGATAGCCGGAGACGGCGGAGAAGAAGAAGCCTGCCAGCAGCATGACGACTGCCGCGACCGTTGCCGCCACAGGATCTCCGCACATATGATAATAAAGGAATCCCATGCCGATTGCGACGACGAGAATGCCAATCAACACCCATTTGAAGTGCATATCCTTTTCAAGCCGGCTCTGCTCAACGCCCGAGAGCGCCGCCTTCTTGACATCTGTGACAGATCTTGTCAGGCCGCCGACCAGATTCTTGCGCATGCGGTACAAGGTATAGCATGCCGATACCAGCATGCCTCCGATGGCGATAGGACGGACGATAAATTTCCATGCAGAGTAGGAAAGGGCAACCCAGCTCACCGGTTGTCCCTGTTGCACAACGAGGGGTTCAAGCTGCGGGCCGATAAAATAGAGAATCAGCGGCACAAACAATCCCCACGCAAGCAAGCCGCCGGAGAAGTTTAAGGCCGCGAGTCTCGGACCGATAATATAGCCGACGCCAATGTAGGCGGGGCTGACGGCCGGTGTGGTAATCAATGCGCCTCCACCGGTACCGATACGCGTATAAAGTTCGCCCTTTCCGGAAAGAAGGTTGACACCGTTCTTGGCAAATACAATGAAGCGCTCCCATGAAGCGGCGAAGAGCTTTAGCGCCGAGGCCAGCTGGACAGCGGCGCCAAAGAGGACAGCGCCAAAGAGGTATTTTGCACCCGTTCCACCGCTACGACCGGCCTTATGAATCTCGCCTGCCGCAACCGATTCGGGATAAGGCAGTTCTGTATCCTCAACCATGACGCGCCTGATCAGTGTGATAAAGAAGATACCGAGGATTCCGCCGACGATCATGATTGCGGTGGCTTCCAAATAGTGTTTCCTGCCGCCGAATTCCGGCCAGACGCCTGCGAGGACAAAGGCGGGAATCGTGAAAATCGCCCCGGCAGCTATGGATTCGCCGACAGAGCCCGTGGTACGGGCGATATTCTCTTCAAGAATTGATCCTTTGAAGAGTCGCAAAAAGGCCATGCCGATCACCGCAGCCGGATAAGTGGCCGCGATGGTCATGCCTGCCTTGAGGCCAAGGTAGGCATTGGCCGCCCCTAGCACCACTGACATGATGATACCGAGAATCAGTGCGCGCAGCGTGAATTCCCGAAGATCTGTTTTCTCCGGCACATAAGGAACGTGTTTGGTTTTTTCCATTGGGATCCCCCTTACTTATGAAAACAATCCCCTCCTTTGTAAGCATGCCCCGAGCTTTGTCGAGGGGGAGGGGTTAGGAGAGGTAGATATCTACCCCACCCTCGCCCTCCCCTTACAAAGGGGAGGGGAAAAATCAGTCAAACCGCACTCCATGCCTTTCAAGATAAGGAACAGCATAGCCCTTGACCGGCATCGAACGATGGAACTGAACAATAACCCATTGATTGGCCCTTCTCTCCAAAACAGCTGTGAATCGGAGGGGCAATGTTGTTCTTTTTGTTCCCGACAGAAAATCGCCGGTGAGCTCCTCCGCATACCATGCGACATTGCCGTCACGGGAGAATCTGATCAATGGCTGACTGCGCACCCAGTTGACCTCGCGAAACGCGCCGAACTGTTTTTCGGTCACGTTTCTGATTGTGGTCCAACCTTTCCAGAATTCCCCCTCATCGGTACCGATGCCAAGGGCGTCGTTATCCTGCGCAAGGACCTTACCTAAAGCATCGATGTCCCTTTTTGCATACGCTTCCAGATAACGATCGACTACATCGCTCACCCCCTTGATGTCCTGTATTGCCATAAAACCTCCTTGTAAAACAGTTGAATGTTAAAAAACGAAAGTTTAAAGAACTTAAATTTTGAAGGCAAAAACTTAGACACGCCACTCATAAAAGGCAAGGGAATAATTGACATTATTCTATTAAAATTCTAAGCACGAAATTCTAAATTGAATCCTTTGAAAAAGTGCTAGATTTTATCTTCTCGACAGGCTCGAAGAATAAAAAGTAGTTTTTCAAAGGTTTCAACTTAGTATTTCTTTCAAAATAAGGGGGAAAACATGGAACCAGCGCAGACGAAAATCACGAAGAACACCGCGCAGCCTTATGTCCCGGCAGAGACAACGATGGCTGAATTGACATTCAAGGCCCTCTTCCTTGGCCTTGTTCTTGCCGTCATACTCGGAGCGGCCAACGCCTATCTCGGCCTTAAGGCCGGCATGACGATCTCGGCCTCCTTTCCCGCCGCCGTCATCGCAATTGCGGCGTTCCGCCTGCCTTTTTTCAAAGGCACGGTCCTTGAGCAAAACATCACGCGCACCACGGCAGCAGTCGGCGAAGCAATGGCCGCTGCGGCAATATTCATTATTCCCGCATTTGTTTTGGTCAGTATCGATGGACAACGCCTGTGGACGACATTTCGTTACTGGGAGACCTCCCTTATCATGCTCGTGGGTGGAATACTCGGTGTCCTTTTCATTATATTGCTTCGCAGAACATTGTGTGTGGATGCCAATCTGCCGTTCCCTGAAGGAAATGCCTGTTATGAAATTGTAAAGGCCGGACAAAAGGGTCAAAGTGGAGCATCTTTCGTGTTTGGCGCCATGGGATTGGGCGTTCTAATCGAACTTCTCAAGAATTCGAGCGGTTTTACCATTTTTCAGGAATGCAAGGAGTTCTTTTATCAATTTCCCAGATCCGTTGTGCATCACTTCAATGTCTCAAAAAAGCCCTTGGGAGACATCTTCCATGAGGGAGGAATAGCGATAAAGACACCGCTTGCTTCGCCGGCGCTCATGAGTGTCGGTTACATCATCGGAGCTAAATACTCCGCCATCAGCTTCGCGGGGGGCGTTCTCGCCTGGCTTGTGTTCATACCACTTGTCCTCTTTCTCAACCCCAATCTCATGGCACAACTGTCATCCGGCAGCGTTTCTGTCTCATGGCAGGACCTTGCATACTCCTGCTGGTACAATCTGGTCCGCCCCTTCGCCGTCGGATCCATGCTTGTCGGCGCATTTTACACACTTTACGGAATGCGCGGCTCGCTCATCTCCGCAATCAAGGGGGTTTTTTCAAAGCATGAACACATTGCAGGCCAGGCAGGCCGTCTTGAACGCGATCTGAACCTCAAGGCGATCATCATTTTTGCTGTCCTTCTTCTGATTCCGATGGGATTTATTTATTATCATTTCTGCGGCAGTGCCGTAGGCGCTGTCGCTTCAGCAATCATACTTGCCATAACGGGATTCGTGTTCGCCGCCGTTGGGGGTTGGCTTGTCGGAATCGTAGGCAATTCGAATCAGCCGCTTTCAGGCCTCACACTGGCGGCACTCATTGTTGCAGCGCTTCTCATGCTTCTTATCGGTCTTAAGGGAATCGCCGGCGTTGCAGCAGTCTTGGGTATTGCTGCTGTCGTCTGTGCCGCTGCTGCAATGTCAGGTGATATTATCCAGGATCTCAAGGTCGGGCAGCTCATAGGCGGCACGCCGTGGAAGATGGAGTTTGCGGGCATCATCTCCGTTATTGTGATGGCCTTCGTATTGGTCTTCCCGCTTGTGATTCTCCATGAGGGAAACATCATGGCCGGAGGAATCGGCATTGGAGATGCGAAACTGCCTGCGCCGCAGGCGGGTCTTATGGCACAACTTGCCACCGGAATCATGGGCGGTCAGATGCCATGGGGTCTTATATTTATGGGCATGTGCTTTACGCTCGCGCTCATTTTAATCGAGGCCCCTTCCCCGATGCTCATCGCCGTGGGCATGTACCTTCCCTTCGAGACAACATTCGCCATTTTTATCGGCGGCGTCTTCAAGTGGATTTGTGACAAACTGGTGGTTAAGAAAAATCTTTCAGACAGAGACCGCGAGGCCAGCGAAAACCGCGGCATTCTCATTGCATCCGGTTTTATTGCCGGCGAAGCAGTCACCGGTGTCTTGCTTGCGGCATTAGTACTTTTGGGGATTCCCTCGATTACCCAGTGGCTTACTGGCAAGGAAGAATTGGCAATCTTGGGGCAGGCTGGGGATTGGTTGTCGCTCTTGGTCTTTGCCGTTGTTGGCGTGGCGCTCATCGCAATGCCGCTGAGAAAGGCAAGACAGTAAATTCACCGCAGAAAATAAACAGATTTTAGCGGTTTTAAAAATCTTTTTCTATCTTTAACTCTTTGATGAGGCGTTCCACTTCCTCTTCGTAGGTGGGCTCGTTGAAGATGTCTTCAGCTTCATCATCATAACCGAAGTTTTCCTCAATATATTTGTCGAAATGAGGCGAGCGCAGGTCTTTTTTGATCACCTCCATGTAGCGGTCAGGATACTTGCGGCAGACACTTTGAATATATGCATTCAGGTTCTTTGCAGCCCGTCTCTTCTCGGTGCTTTTGATGTTTTTCCAGTTTTTGAGATAATGGAGGCGACAATAACCGGCTGTCGTGGCGGCGTTGTGACAATCAGATTCTTTGCAGATTTTGATCCGGGCCATATCGATTTGCAAGCTAACAGCGGAGTTGAGAGTAGTCAAGAAAAAGCAAGAAAAGATATTGTCTCATTAATTGTGTAAAATTGAAGCTTGGTAGTAGGAAGCGATGCGACACCCTTGCTCGCTCGCCTCACCACCCTCTAAATCTAGTGGAGTTGGATACGATCCGGCTCGCTGTGCCAGGGTCTCGCATCGCTTCCACATACTTGGGCAATGATTTCAACTTTGCCTAGAAAAGCCGCAATCATTTCTTTTTCAAATTTACACAATCAATGAAGGAAACCTAGGTTGTTCCTTGAGCTTTGAGCTTCTTCGCATCCTCAATGGCTTCATGGAACTTCTGCTTGCGCTCCCGAGACGCCTCCCTCTCCACTTCGATCTCTTCCCACAAAGTACGGCTCATGGCTTCAGAGGTCTTCTTTCTGAGATATCGCCGCTCGCGCATATAATTGAAAACGAGAAGCGCCAGCGCTAAAATACTTAAGAGTCCCGCAATCCAATACCAGATCATAGTTATTTCTCCGACACCAAGAAAATCAAATGCCATTCTTTGTGTCTTGGTGTTTTAACAGTCAATAATTTTATCATGATGCTGCTTTTGTAATTGCTTCACGTATCTGTCTTAGTCGTTCTCGCGAGGTAATCTTTTCGCCCTTCGCGTCACGAATATAAAATACATCAATAACGCGATCAATGTAAGTGGTAATTTTAGCCCGTTCTATTGTGCAGCCGAGATCAAAAAATGTTCTTGAGATATCATAAAGAAGCCCCTGACGATCATGTGTTATGACATCCACCACCGTTTCGCGAGGCGCCACGTCATTGTCAATTTCGATACTTGTGTCCTGCGGCGCGCGTTTTGGCGTCAAGAGGCGTTTTTTACTCTGCCGCTTAATCATTCCATGTACGTCCAGATTGTCTGCAATGGCCTGCTCAAGCTGCCTTGTAATCACCCTCCATCTTGCTTCATCAGAAATGGGATGCCCTGCGATGTCCGTAACCCAGAGAAGATCAAGAACCGTGCCGTTTGGTAAGGTGTAGAGCTGGGCATCGATGATGTTTACCCCGTTAAGCGAGAGGGCGCCGGCAATTTTGGCAAAAAGACCCGGGGCATCACGCGTAACAACCGCAAGTTCTGAAAAACCCTTTTCGGAGATTTGACGGACATCATTCACAATGGCGTGCCCTGAAAGTTTTCCCGCCATCGTGAGATGGGATGCGATGGCTTCGGGCGTCAAGTGCATGAGATAACGATCCGGCATCGAGGCAAAGAAGACGCTCAGTTCTCCTCTGGTGACGATATCACCCATCAACTTCAAAACTGCTTCGAGTTTGTTCGAAATCATCCGCTGTCTTGATGATATTTCTTTACCCCCCCTCATATACAAGAGCGTGTTAAGATACAACTCCGCCAAAAGCCCGCCCTTCCACTCGCTCCAGATGTGCGGCCCCATGGAACGGACATCTGCAAAGGCCAGAAGATAAAGCATGGCCAGCTTCTCGGGAGTCTCCACAGTCTGAGCTAGACGTTCGATAAGGCTTGGATCTTTGGTGTCGCGACGGTAAGAAAGCGTGGGGATGAGAAGATGAGAATGTATTAGAAACGACACCGTCTCCTGATCCTCTCTGGAAAAACCTAATCGTCCGGCGATAATCCCGCCAAGTGTTGCGCCGATCTCAGCATGACCCTTTCCGCGCCCCTTCCCCACATCGTGCAGGAGTGTCGAAAGCGTCAGGACATGAATGCGTTTCACGCTCTTGAGTGCCTTGGCAGGCGTTGGAAAGGCGTTGTGGCCCGCTTTCGTCATGAGATTCCCCAGTTCGCGCACGGCATGCAGTACATGTTCATCGGTGGTATAGAAATGATATCCATCATGCTGAATCTGGTGCACGAGAGGTCCCATCTCAGGAAACCAGTGGGTAAGACAGCGGCATTCATGCATGTCGTTCAAGACACGGTTGAGGAACACAGGTCTTGAAAGCATCTTGGTCCACAACCGGTTGGTCGTCTCGTCTTGAGGCGCATCAGATGCCATCGCATCTGTATGCCGCATGATCAGTTCTTTTGTCTTTGCATCGAGTGTGATGTTTCTTCTGTGAGCAATTGCAAAAATATTCAGGATCGACGAAGCCCCCTGTGCTATTCTCTCTGCAGATGCGAAGAGTTTGTCGCCCACCTGATATACACCATCTGCAAGCCTGCTCCTTGTCAGGAATCGCACGAACCATGAAGACGGCAAAACCGTGTCAATCACCTGCTCAATGGCCCTCTGACATTGTAAATGAATCATTGAGGCATGGCGGTAATAGACCTGCATGAATTGCTCTGCCACGCCGGACAACGGACCTTCGCTAAACCCCAGAGCGCCGGCAATTGATTCCTGCTGTGCAAATCCCAGCCGGTCATTCTTTTCTTCCAAAAGATGAAGAGCGTGTCTAATGCGCCACAGAAAAGCGACCCCCTGCATCAATTCATTAATACCCTTTTCGGAAAGCCCGGTACGGGAAAGAACGAAAGCCCCGTCCTCTTGAGGAAATGAGGCTTTGGCTATCCATAAAAGGGTGTGATAATCACGCAGGCCCCCTTCTCCCTCCTTCACATTGGGTTCAAGAAGATAAACGGAATCGCCGTAACGTTTCAGACGATTTTCATGTTCAGCGATCTTTGCATGGATAAATTGTCTTAACCTTTCTTTGTCGGCAAACTGCCTCCTGATAAAGTCGAAAAAACGAGAGGCTTCGATTTCATCACCGGCAACAAGCCTCGCATCGAGCATTGCGGTCTTTGTGCGCAGATCGCTCTCTCCGACCGTTTGGCAATCCGCCAATGTGCGCGTGGCGCCGCTGACATCGACACCGTTGTCCCAGAGGGGATAAAGTATGGCGTCGGTCACCTCGCGGATGTATTCGTCTTCGCCGCCTTCATAAAGAAACAGAAGATCGATATCTGAGAATAGCCCCATCTCCCTACGGCCGTAACCTCCCTGTGCAAGGATAGCTGCCCGCCGCCCGTCGGAAAAACGGGAAGCAAACTTCATTTCCGCAATTGAAAAAAGCGATCCGATCAATCCATCGATTAAACGTGTTCGCCCCCTGTTGATCTCAAGGGCGTCGCATTTTAGCTCATGAGCAGTCAAAAACCAGTGGCGACCCTCTGCGAGGATCAACTTAACGCCTGATTTCGGATCATTGCGAAGCAATTCGGGCGTTACGGCGGGAATCTGCGGCAGTGGGACAAAATCATTATTAAACATGACCGTTTTCTAACACAGCTTGAGAGGACATGGCAAGAATGGACTCAGAGCATGGCAGGATGAGATTTTCCTGTTTTGACATATTGGCCAACGCCGTCTCCAATTGCGTCTGCAAGATGCTCCTGATAGGCGGGGTTGTTCAAACGCTTTTCCTCAATAGGATTGGAAATGAACGACATTTCGATCAGAATGCCCGGACATTTTGCGCCGACCAGGACATAAAAAAGCGCAGAACGCACTTTATGATCTTTCAAATCCTTATAGTCTCGTGAAAGCGTGAGGATCATCGTTTTATGAACATCCTGAGCAAAGAGACGCGATTCCTCGGTGTTGTAATTCTGAAACAAGGTCAAAAGAATCTGGTCCACCTCGTTTTGCGGTTTTGACGCCGCTTTGTTCTCCCTTAAGGCCAATCGCTTGGCCGCCTCATCGCTCGCATTGTTGAGATAGTAGGTCTCAATCCCTGAAATCTTGCGATTCTTGTTTGCATTGGCATGAATGGAGACGAACAAATCCGCTTTTTTCGAATTTGCGTAGGCATTTCTTTTTTCAAGCGGCAGGTCACGGTCGTCCGTCCGTGTCAAATATACATTTGCAGAGAGCTTTTGTTCCAAGACCTTGACAAGCTTTTTTGCAACCCTGAGTGTAACCGTCTTTTCCTCTATGCCATGGGGTCCAATGGCACCTGTATCCTTGCCGCCGTGCCCGGGGTCTATTACAATGCGCAAGGGCTTTTTTGCATTGCCATGCGCTGAGACTTCTTTTGCCTCTTCCTTTTTTATATCAACATCGGGCCTTGCCGGTGGTTTGTTTCCCTTTGGAAAAAACCGAATAATCATCTTTTCCTTTTTCTGCACGATATCGTATGCAACACCGTCATTTAGTTCAAAATGAACGATAAGCTCGCCTGAAAAAACTCCTTGTTTGACACGGATTGAACTGAGATATGGAGAAGATATCTCATCGATATCCGAAAATTCCTCGCTCTTCTTTGTCCGCGGAAATTCTAGTGTTAAACGTGCCTGCGTCTTTGTCCTTTTGCCAAACTCCACAAATTTTCTTGTAAAAGGTATCTGCCGATCCAGTTCGATCGTTGCGACCGTTGCATCCGGTTCTACATTGACGTCTATTCTCAAAAGCCTTGTTAATCTGAATTTATCGTCGTCATTTTGTGCCGGCTTCGGTTTTTTTTCATCAGTGATGCTCTGTTTTACATCCTTTTTTGCACCCTCACTTAGATCTTTTATTTCAACGCCGGTCCTCTTGCCCAACATTTCCAAAGACGCCTCCGCCTTTGTCACCATATCGCCATTTGGATAACGGCTCAGTATTGCCTCAAAGGCCTTCCGCGCACGGTCATCATCCCTCAACGGGTCATGACGAAGAAGGCCAATTTGATAAAGGGAGTCATCGGCAAGGGCGCTGTTGGAATATCCTCTGACAACCGTGTTATAAAGATGAACGGCCTCCTCTGCGAAAGCGATGTTCTTTGTCTGCCAATAAAGTTCACGATTGAGTCTCGCTGCGCTATAAAGAGCCTCGGCGGCCTTGGGATCTTCCGGAAATTGGCGCGCGACGTCCCTAAAGGCGGAAATGCATCGCTGCCAAGTTTTGGTATCCGCGGCCTTTTGCTTCTTTGACTGGATATCCTGATAACAGGCCTGAGCCTTTTTGTAAGATTCCTCCGCCGTTGCCGCAACGGCCGCATTATTCACAAAGATGAAAAGAAATATGGGAATCACTATTCGTTTCATGGTGGCGGATTTTAACATGAGTTAATCAGGCAGGCAAGGCAAGAAAAGCTGAGGTTATTATATTTTCTGCTTCAATTCATGCAAAATATTCAGGGCTTCAATCGGCGTGAGTGTCGAGGTATCAAGCGTTTCCAGCCTCTCTGCAATTTCATGATTCAAGGGTTGCGAAAAGAGCTGGAGCTGGCTTATGCCTGAAACCGCCTCCCCTGCGTGGGATGCCAGGCGCGGCTTGCCGATTTCATCGAGCTCGCCTGCCTCAAGGTTTCTTAAAACCTCGTGCGACCGCTCAATGACAGATTGGGGAAGACCTGCCAGTTTTGCCACCTGGATTCCATAGCTTCGCGATGTCCCGCCCGGAACAAGTTTTCGCAAAAAGATCACCTCACCATTCCATTCCTTGACCGCTATGTTAAAATTCTTTATCCCCTCTTTGGTCAGCGCAAGCTCCGTCAGTTCGTGGTAATGGGTCGCAAAGAGAGTCCTGGCGCGGACACGGTCATGCAAATCTTCAACAACGGCCCACGCGATGGAAAGCCCGTCGAATGTCGAAGTTCCCCTCCCTATCTCGTCTATCACGACAAGACTTCGCTCACTGGCTTCTTTGAGAATGGTTGCCGCCTCGCGCATTTCCACCATGAATGTGGATTGTCCCAGAGCCAGCGCGTCCGAGGCGCCGATCCGCGTGAAAATCCGATCGACGATGCCAATCGTTGCCTCCTTGGCCGGCACAAAAGAGCCCATCTGCGCCAGCAGGACAATGATCGCCGTCTGCCGCATGACAGTCGATTTTCCCGCCATGTTGGGACCCGTGATGATAAGAAGCCGGTTTGCCCCGTCATCAAGGAAGACATCATTGGGGACAAAACGTTCAATGGGATTTATTCGCTCAATAATGGGATGCCGCCCCTCTACAATGTTGATTTCGCGCCCGTCTGTGAGTTTTGGTCTTGCGTATCGGTATTCACCTGCAATCGTCGCAAAGGACGTCAGCACATCGATTACGGCCAGCGCATCGGCGGTCTTTCGAATCCCGTCTGCATAAGCTGCGATTTCCTCTCGCACCTTGCAGAATATGTCGTACTCGAGAACGCGGATCTTGTCCTCCGCCGCCAGCACCTTGTCTTCAAAGTCCTTGAGTTCCGGTGTAATGTAACGCTCGGCACCAACGAGGGTTTGTTTGCGTATAAAATCTGCGGGCACCTTGTCTTTGTGCGCGTTTGTCACCTCGATGTAATATCCAAAAACCTTGTTATACTTCACCTTGAGCGAATTAATGCCGGTACGGAGGCGTTCTCGCGCCTCAATCCCTGCTATTGCATCCTTGCCGCCGCTTGAAATCGACCGCAGTTCATCAAGCTCGGGATTTACGCCCTGTTTGATGCAACCGCCGTCGCGAATATTGAGCGGAGGTTCGTCCATTATGGTTTTTTCAATTTGAGTCGTGACATCGATCAGTGGATCAAGTGAAAGTGTTACATTATTCAACAGACTGTCTGAGTTGTCATTGCAAGGAGCTTTGGCGACGAAGCAATCTCCTGAGATCGCCACGTCGCCCATAGGGCTCCTCGCGATGACATTTTTTATCGCCTCAATAATCAACGGAATTATCTTGAGAGATTCTTTCAGCGCTATTAGATCGCGTGCAGACGCCCTTCCCATGGCGATGCGAGCACCTATGCGTTCCAGATCATATACACGCTTCAAAAGTGGCGGGAGGTCTCGAACAAGGCTCGTTTTCAAGATGATCTCGACTGCGTTGAGTCGCGATTCAATCACTCTGACATCCATGAGTGGATAGAGCATCCATTCCTTGAGTTTTCTCGCCCCCATCGCTGTGGATGTGCGATCAAGGAGCGCAAGAAGTGATCCCTTCAAATCCCCATCCATTATCGTGGCAAAGAGCTCAAGATTGCGTTTCGTCGCCTCATCGAGACGCATCGTCTTGGATGCATGAGAGGTTTCAATTCGCCTTATATGGCGCGGCTCGCCCTTTTGCGTCTCTTTTATGTAAAACCAGATGGCTCCGGCGCAACGTGCTGCGACAGGACGAGACCCGGCAAGATCCGAAGCACCCTCAAGTTTCATGATCGAATCCGGCGCAAAGTGCGTGTCTTCAATAGAAGTGAATAGCGGTTCAAAATTGGGGCGACTGATTCGCGACTGAAATTTCTGATCCTTCGCAAGCGATTTTGGTATCAAGATCTCGCGCGGTTCCAGACGCGCAACTTCTTCGAGCAACAGTTCCAGCGTGTCAAACTTCGATGCGCTGAAATGGCCGGTGGAGACATCGGCGATGGCGAGGCCGTATGAAATCCTCTCCCCTCCTTTGTAAGCATGGGTTAGGGGAGGCAGATCAGACATACCCCACCCCGTTCCTCCCCTTACAAAGGGGAGGGATGTTGTAATCGCAGCTAGAAAATTATGGCTTGTCGCGCGAATCGCCTCGCCATCATCAATGATGATCCCAGGTGTTATTACACGGGTGACTTCCCGTCTGACAACTCCCTTGGCGGTCCTTGGATCCTCCACCTGATCGCAGATGGCCACTTTTTTGCCGCAGGATATGAGTCTTGCGATATAGGGTTCAACTGAATGATAAGGTACGCCGCATAAAGGTACGGGATTTGGATTGTTTTTATTCCTTGACGTTAAAGTAATATCTAACAGTTTGGATGCTATCACTGCGTCTTCATAGAACATTTCATAAAAATCGCCGATCCTGTAGAGAAGGATTGAATCATTATATTGCTCCTTGATCCGCAGGTACTGTTTGACCATCGGTGTGATGGAGTCATTGCCCATGGGAGGCTGGCTAACATGAAACGAGCAAAAAAGGCAAGCAAACTGGTGTCGGACACCAGACATTATACGACATTTGAATGTCGAACTTGTGGCATCATTTTATCAAATGGTGTATTTAATACATAATCGACACGAATTATTGTTTCTATGTCGGACATGGAAATTATGAAACACGGCGATGAACCAACAGCTGTCTTGGCATTAAAGTCTCATGTCAAATCAGTTGATTTCCCGGAGTCACTGGTCAACGGCCTCTCTAAACGTTTTCCAAACGTTAAGTTTCGTATCGTCTCTTTTCACCCCCAGCAGGTTGACCACCTATCCGAAGCGGAGATTCTTTACACATACACAATAACCCCCGCACTTCTTGGGGCTGCCCCAAAGCTTAAGTGGTTTCACTCGGTGGTCACGGGCCCGGATACATACACATTTCCAGAACTGATAAATCGCAACATCATCGTAACATCGCCGCGCGGCATCTATGCCGTCCCGATAGCAGAAACGGCTCTGGGTCTTATGCTGTCACTCACCCGCAAGATCCAAGACAGCATTTTGTTACAAACGAAAAGATGCTGGGCCGCCATTGATATTTACAATTCTTTCCCTCCGGCAGGCGAACTCTATGAATCGACAATCGTAATTTTCGGACAGGGCGGTATCGGAACGGCGCTGGCACAGCGTTGCCACGCCCTCGGCATGCGCGTGATCGGCGTTGTTCCCACACCCCGCCTCAAACCCGATTTCGTCGATGAATTGATTCTGCCAAATAATCTGGGCGATGTGCTCAAAATCGCCGATTTTGTCGCCCTTGCATGCCCGCTGACAGGGCAAACGAAAGGATTGATAGGTCGTCGCGAACTCGGTCTCATGAAAAAAACCGCTTACCTCATTAACATCGCCCGCGGCGAACTTGTAGACGAAACGGCATTGGTAAAGGCCCTAAAGAGCGGCACAATCGGGGGGGCGGCATGCGACGTCTTTACAACCGAACCGCTTCCGGCTGATCACCCTTTTTATACCACCCCGAACATGATCGTTATGCCGCACGTTTCCGGCTGGAGCGCCCGCTTCTGGGAACGTGCCGTAGAACGATTTGCGACAAACCTTGAATTGTATCTCAACAGAAAACCGCTTATTGGCGAAGTTGATTTTAATCGGGGTTATTAATAAAAAATTATGACTCTAAAAATTGCCCTCGTTCAGGTATCGGACATTGATCGGTTATATGAGGTCTTTTATCAATCTTCCGGGCTGTCGTCATTCAGAGACGACAGGCAATTAAAGGAAAAGTTTGTAGAGACCTTCAAGTCTACAAAAAAACCGCTTAATTCCCCGTACCCGTTAGGCATACTTACCCTATCGGCATACGCACGCAAAATATTTAAGAATAAAATTGAGTTTTACATCATTGACATGCTTCAGAAGCGTTATTCCTCAGATGATGTAATGCAGGTCTTGGATAAGATATGTCCTGATATAGTCGGGTTGAGTACATTTTCTGCCTTTTCCAAAACGCTCCACACCTTGGCCTCCTCCATTAAGGCGCGCGATTCAAGATGCAAAGTCATTGCGGGTGGAGCCTACTGCAGCGCATCTGCCATGCGTGCAGCATCCGATCCCAATATTGATTGCATAGTCTATGGGGAGGGTGAAGAAACATTTGTGGAAATTCTGCAAAGAACACTTGTGAATAAGCCTCTCGTTGGAATATCTCAAACTGCCCATCTTTCTGGTAAAGGGGTGGTCATTAACAGGCCCCGCCCTTTGATCCAAGATATTGATTCACTTCCTTATCCAGCCGTCGACCTGATAGATTTGCCCGGTTACTGGGGCCATATATCTCCGCTGGGAAAGGCCGGCCCGTGGATGATACTTTTTAATTCCCGCGGTTGTCCGTATCACTGCATCTATTGCCACTGCATTTTTGGAAAAAAGGCGCGTTTCATGTCTCCAAAGAGAACCGTTAATGAAATCAATTTTTATCATAAACAATACAATATTTCTGAATTTCATGTCTGGGATGATATCTTTAATCTAAACGTAAACCGCGGAATAGAATTAAGTCGGCTCATATCAGGAAAGAAGAAAGATTGGCGGTTTTTATTCCTGGGGGGACTAAGAGCGGATATAATGCAAAAACATCTCCTTGATTGCATGATCAAGGCGGGCTGCTGCTATATCTGCTATGCGATAGAATCGGCCTCGCCCCGGATACAAAAATTAATACAAAAGAATCTAAAACTTGATAAGGCGGCGAAGGCCATAAATTTTACCGCTGATGAGGGCGTCTGGGTCAATACGTATAATATGCTGGGTTTTCCGACCGAGACTAAAGAAGAGATGGAGCATACCATTAATTACAACCGCAGCCTTAAGCACCATTCAGTAAGATTGTTCAAGGTCATTCCTCAAGAAGGGACCGGCTTGTATGAAATGGTTGTTTCAAAGAGGAAGACAGGCAATGCCGAAACCGGTTTTTACATGGATTATGATCAACTATATAGTGGCGACGTTTCAAAGGAGGAATTTGACGAACTGATTAGCGACGGTTTGATGAAATTCTATCTTGATGAAGGACGTATCAGACGAATCACTGAAATGAAATCCCCGACACTTTCGGAAAACGAGATTAAACGAATGTATGTTGTGGAGATATTGAATACCCTGATGCGTTGCGGCATCAAAGACATCTCTGAATTGTCAGAGGCTATACAACCCTTGGTCAGGCGCCTTTTGGCTCAAGTCACCCTGCCTCCTGTGAAATAAGCTATGCAAACACACTGACAAACCGGGTTTTTAGCTATTTTTCACCACTCCCTTAATCAATGCCACAGTAGGGACAATCCGGACGGCGGATTTTGGTCATTTCATACTGGTTAAAGACCACGGCGCTTTTCATTTGAAAGAGTAATAGTTTATTTCGCAAGTTTGTGCCGATACCAACCAGATATTTTATTGTCTCCATTGCCTGAAGTGCACCCGCTACTCCTGCAGCAGCGCCGACGATAGGATTGGGGCCTTGGGAAGGAAGGACACTGTCTTCCGTCGCGGGTATCAGACCTTCCTGCATCGCCTTGATCGCAGCGTCCGAATGAGCAATAAAACATTCCATGCATGGCGTAGCAGGCGGCTCCATGAATGTCACAAAACCGCCCATGTAGACGCCGCCGGCCCAGGCAACAGGGATCCGATTCTCAAAGGAAAAACGGTTTACCAACTTCATTGCAAGACGGTCTTTACGTTCGTCAGCCGCGCAACAAATAATATTACAATCAGCGGCCAATTCCTTGACGTTGTCAGCGTTAAGATAGTTGGGATATGCGATTATTTTGATGTCTGAATTAAAACGTGTGAGGGTTGTTTTTGCCGAACGCGCCTTGTTTATTCCAATCCTATTTTCGTCATGAATAATCTGACGGTTAAGATTATCCAGATTGACTTTATCACCGTCACAAACCTTAATCGTGCCGACGCCTCCTGCTGCCAGGTAATATAAAAGTGATGATCCGGAACCTCCGGCTCCAACCACCAAAACAGTTGAGTCCTTTAATTTCAGCTGACCTGTTTTTCCGTTCCACTCCCCGATTAACATGTTTCGCGAATAACGCATTCGCTCATGCGCCGTTAATTTGCTACAGACGGCGTCTTTTGTCCGTTTTCCACGGCGATTTTTTTCAACGGGCATGAAGGCACCTCACAAATATTTCAGGAATTTGGATACGCCGCGGTACGGATTTTCTCTGCCGCCGACTACTTTGGAGACGATTTTTGCAAGCGCCTTCTTATTTTTTGCACTCTCTATTATCTTTTGTCCCATCGCTTCGCGGCACATATCAAGAAATTCGGCGGTTCGGATTTCTTTTTGGCGTTTTAAATGCCGTTTATCCGTTGAAACAAAATCCTGATGATTATTTATGCTCTCATATAGTTTCGTGATCCCGTCTCCCGTAAGCGCCTTTGTCATTATGACCGGCGCTTTCCATGCATTTTCTTTTTCCCCCAATTCAACGGAGGCAACGAGCCACTGCACCATCTGATCGGCTCCCGCCCTGTCTGCCTTGTTCACCACAAATATGTCTGCGATCTCCGTCAACCCTGCCTTCATTGTCTGAATGGTGTCACCTGCCTCCGGCACAAGTATCACTATCGTAGTGTCGGCAAGTTCCATGATATCTAGCTCGGTCTGCCCTACACCAACCGTCTCTATGATTATCCAGTCAAAGCCTGCGGCATCGAGGCAATATGTGATGTCACGGGTCGCACATGAAAGACCCCCGTGCGAACCTCGGCTGCCCAGAGACCTGATAAACACGCCCGGATCGGTGGCATGCCTTTGCATTCTGATTCGATCACCAAGGACTGCCCCGCCTGTAAAAGGGCTGGAGGGATCTATGGCAACAATCCCGACCCTTTTTCCTTCCTTTCTTATAAGGGCCGCAAGATGGTCAACAATGGTGGATTTACCCGCGCCCGGCGGACCTGTGATCCCGATTATGACAGCTCCCTTCCTCGCATCGTAGATTTCTGTCATTAATTTCAAGGCGTTAGGCGATCTGGATTCAATCTGTGTGATAAGGCGAGAAAAAGTTCTGATATCGCCTTTAAGGGCATTTTTGAGCATCCTAAAGCTCCTTTATTTCCCGCACCTATTTATCTGATTTTACTGGGTTTATCAAGAAATTTGACCGACACGCAACTTTGGCCTCCTGCTCAACCGATAATAGGGATGAGGGAAAAATAAAAGGAGAAAAAACAGTGATAGGAATAATTGGAATTTTGGGATGTATGATGGCAATCGCGGCAGGCGCCATGGTGGCAAGTGCCTGTGTTTCCATTGGCACAAGTATCTACGGCGCTCACAAGGCCGACGAACAGGCCGACAAGATGGATGAGGTTAATAAGAAGAATGAAGACCGCACAAAGGTTCAGGAGAGAATTTCAAGGGAACAAAATGCAAAGTCAATCAGAAAGGCCGCACAGATGGCGGTGACAGGCACAATGATCGATGACTTCGCGACAAAACGTACCAAATACAAGACGGATGAAGCGCGCAGGGATTTGCGCAGGACTGAAGGCCCTTCGCACAATCCGCGGCCGGTCAGGAATTTCGGAACGCCGGCAGTCAGCAACACGATAAAAACTTAAAATTAATAAGGAGGAATTATGTTATCAGCAGGGCAAGTGCCAACACCATCCGGACAAACGGGACCTTATACTCCGGTATTACAAGCGCCGCAACCCCGTGGCCAGGTCATCCCGATGAGTCCGGTGGGTGGAACTATTTTCAATCTCACAGGTAAGGTGGACGACCAGACTATTAAAGATCAGCTCAAAAACCAGTCAAATTTGCAGTGGGGCGGCCTGGCTGCAAATTCCATTCAGGGCATGTTTGATTCTGCAGCGCAGATGTATTTTCTATCCAAGCAGGGTGAGGTGGTCGGAAGTTATTACGATTACATGGGCAAAGTAGCCGACAACGGCATGACAGTTGCCTTGAGACAGGCTGCGGTTCAGGAAAAAGGCATGGAATACTCAAAGATCATGATGGAAGAGAAGCTCAGCAATGATAGAAAATTGGCAGATATTAATCGCAACCTGCAGATCAGGCTTGCCAAGATCGGAGAACAGGGAAAGACGGATCGCGCAGGGATATATGCGGCAAACAACGCATTCAGAGCAAATTATTTCAACGGCTCACCCTTCTCTCTATCGTAACTTGTGAGTGGTGAGTAGAACATAATAAGGAGAATGATATGATTTCAGCAGGGCAAGTGGGGGCATTTCCAGTAAGCGTCGCAGGTGGCACAAACCCAACGGGAATGGGTCCGGTACAAACACCCAGTCCATTATTTTCAGCTGGCACCTGTACGTGGGCAGGCATGGGCGCGGCCGCAGTGGCCTCAATGGCCAGCTCAATATGCGGGATGATCTCGACAGACATCCTGGCCGACGCACAAAAACGGCAATGGGATAGTCAAGGCAGGATCGCAGATACTCAGATGAACATGGCCCTTGACCAGCTCAACGCCAAGGAAAAATCGATGCAGCTCACCGTAGAGTTGACCAGAGACGTCAGGAACAAGGCATCTGTGGAGCGTGCCGCCGTTGAGGCCCAGTACAAAGAGGTCAAGGCGCAGCTGGCCGAGGAAAAGAAAACACGCGAAGCCACCAAGGTTGATCTCAAACGTCTTGATAGAATATTTGCCAGAAACGATCGCTTCTATGGCAAGCCCGTTTCGTCTGCAAAACCGGCATTCATGTATGCGTAATTGAAATTGATTTTAGTCAGACGGCCCGCCGATATTTTTGCGGGCCGTTTTTGTTTTCAAAGATGAATGGAATCCTTTGAAAAAGTCCTCAATTGATGTCATTGCGATTGAAACCCCATAATACGGGGAGAGAGCGAAGCAATTCCAAATCCCCCCTTGCCCCCCTTTGACAAAGGGGGGGTATGGGGGGATTTTACGGGATTGCCGCGGCCTCTTCGGGGCCTTGCAATGACTTTTTCAGAGGATTCGATTTCGGACTAACGACTTAGGACATCGGACTAAATTGACTGAGCAGAGGATGCCGCATCGCATCCTAATCACCAATCTCAACCTTACAAAATTGATAACACGTTACCCTTATTAACAAAATCGTTGCTGAACCGCAAAAATAGAGTTAAAAATATCATATGCCGCTTCAACTCGGTTATTTTGCAGTCATGGAGTATCTCTGGGAAACCTTGGAGAAGACCCCGGACGGCAAGGCCATACGCTACACATTGACGGACATCGAGATGCTCTGGAGAATGGGGTTTGTTGACACCCGGGAGTATTCCCTTGAACGATGGATGCTGGTCTTTGAACCATTCAAGCAGGCGGACGGGACATTTCTTTTAGAGAAGGATGCATTTTTTGCCCTCGATCAATATCGCTATAAAGGCGAGGTTCATATTCCCTTTGATGCGATGAGAATCAATGAAGGGCTTTACACAGACGAGGGGCTACAGGAACTTCTTGATGCATCAATTGCCCCGTCATGTTCGTTGCCGCCCGATCAGCTCAAGGCATACTTTACTGAGCTTAAGAATCTGTTCCGCACGCCGGAGGGGCTCATCAAGATTGTCTTTGAGGCCAAGCAAAAGATAAAGGAGCTAATAGACAAGAACCCGTCTCCCCTCAGGAACCTTGAACTCCTCTTTGACCAGATGATTGCTCAGGGTGCCTACAAGGAACTTGAGCAGAAAGTCGAAGGCGCTGAGGCGGAAAGGGTTACCGCACAGGCTGCTATCGAGGCCTCTTCATTTTCAGCAATTCCGACAACAAAGACGGAATCAGCAGCGAGGATGCTCAAGACGGTTGAAAAGGCAAAAAGAAAGGCTCACGCCCTTCAAGCTGAAGAGACAGGCGTTTCACTCAAGAAGATTCGCCGCTCGCGGAAGGGTTTGAGGGGTTAACTGATTGGGATCGCTCCTCCATCTGGCGAATAGCCGATAATTCGCGCTCAAGCTCCCTGATCCTCTTATTCTTTGCCCTTATCTCAAAAGTCTTAAACATCGACGGCAAGGCCTCCAATAAAGCGATGGCCACCATTCCTGCGCAGAAGGAAAACAGCAGGACAAAACCCAGCGGTATCGGCACCGACTGCAATGCCATCAAATAAGGTATGTCGAATTTGAAAACGAGATTGTAGCCAAAGGTTACTTCGTCCAAATTGCAATAAATGAAGTTGAGAAGAACGAAAAACAGAAATGCCATAATTACGGCATAGACCAAACGTTTCATGATTTATCCCCCTGAAATAATGACAAATGAAAAAACATTGAAAGCGAAAAATGCAAAGTGCAAAACTCAAAACCAAAATTCAAAATTAAAAAGTTTTGAGTTTTAAATTTTGGTTTTGAGCTTTTCGCTTTGCGTTTTTAGCTGTCTTTTCATTTGATTTTTTTGAATCCCCCAATCAGCCTGTCATAAGTATTCAAGAGATATTCCGGCATTGAGCGGGTCTCGCTCATCACCGGAAGAAAATTTGTATCGCCTACCCAGCGCGGCACAACATGCAAATGGACATGATCTAACACCCCTGCCCCGCCTGCCCTTCCCAGATTGATGCCACAGTTAAAGCCTTCGGCTTCGATCGCCTGCGCCATAATTTCAACCGCCTCCCCTGCAAGCACCATTATCTCTTCGTGTTCTGCCCCCTCGAGTTCTTTTAATGTCGCAACGTGCCGGTAGGGCGCGATGAGCACATGCCCGTTGTTGTATGGAAATCGGTTCATCACAATGAAGGATTTTTTTCCGCGATAGAGGATTAACCGCTCGCGGTCGTCACCGGGCATGGCCAGTTCACAGAAGATACATCCCCCCTTCTGACGCTTGAGGTCTTCGATGAACTGCATCCGCCAGGGTGCCCAGAGGTTATCCATGATTTACCATCTCGCGAAGTTCACGCCCGGCCTTGAAGAACGGCACGCGACGCTCACCCACATCGACCGATGTGCCGGTTTTCGGGTTGCGTCCAAGACGAGGTTTGCGCACACGCACCTCGAAGCTGCCGAAGCCACGGATCTCAATCCTGTCGCTCTTCACAAGGGCATCGGTCATGCCGTCAAAGATCGTGTTGACGATGATCTCAACATCCCGCGCTGCCAGATTTGGCAACTTCTTTCCCACCGCTTCGATAAGGTCGCTCTTGTTCAAATTCCCCTCCTTTTTTCGTGATTCGGAATCCGGTACCCGAAACCCGTATCACAGATCCCAGATTCCGGGTCCCGGGTACCGGGTCCCGTTTAATATCCCCAATACAAAAGCACTGGCTCCTCAAATTTTCGTTTTCCTTCAAGCGCTGAGAATTTGAGATGCGATATTGCGCTCTCAATAACGTCCTCAAGCCACCAGCGGCGCTCTTTGTATTTCTCAACTACATTTGGCTCCCCCTCGATATGCGCAAGCTCGCCTGCCAGTTTCACAGCATCATCATAACCGCCCAACTGATCAACCAGCCCCAGCGCATTAGCTTCTTCACCACTATAGATGCGGCCGTCTGCAATTTTTTCAACCTTCTCAGGTTCTATCCCGCGACTTGTGCTCACCACTTCTTTGAACTGACGATGGATATCGAAGAGCATTTTTTCAAGTATCGAACGTTCTTCCGGAGTCAGGGGCCTGTCAGGAGATGCGATGTCCTTGAACTTTCCGCTCTTGAGTGTCTCATGCCTTATCTTTGCCCAGCGCATGAGGTCCCCTATCTCCACATGGTCAACCCTGACACCTATGCTTCCGGTTATCGTGCCCGGGTTTGCAATGATCTTAGTCGCACCGCAGGCAACATAGTAGCCGCCGGATGTTGCTATTGAGCCCATCGAGGAAACGACCGGTTTTTTTAGAGCAAGCCGCTTGATGGAGTTAAAGATCTCCTGCGATGCCGCGACGCTCCCGCCCGGCGATTCAATTCTTACAATAACAGCCTTGATTGAATCGTCTTTCCGATATTCATCGAGTTCCTTTATCTTATCAAGAGGTTCAAAAATCCCGCCCTCGATGGTGACAAGCCCAACTTCGTCTTTGGCAAAGATATTCCTTTCCGGGGATGACGCCAGATAAATCAACATCCCAAAAAGAAAGGATCCCCCCAAGAGGACTAAAAGCACAAGGATAACAATCAATGATTTGGGCCGCATTTCTATTTAATTCTTCGAGCGACCCCCCAATTTCATATGGGCGGTAGAGTCGGGAATGTGTTTCCCAAATCCGCTCGAACAGTATTTAACGTATTATTTTAAAAAATTCTAGGCCTTGACAGCTAGTATAAACTTTCTCTCACGCATCATCGTCTTTTTCACAACAACGGTAACGCTGTCTCCCTCTTTGAGTGTCTCCGGATATTCCTTAGCCGGAATAAGCCCCTCGATTCCCTCTTCAATGCGTATCACCGCGCCTGCCGTATTTATTTGCGCGACACTACCCTCCACCTGCTTTCCTTCAGTATAGTCGGCCATGATGCGACTCCAAGGGTCATCAAAGAGCTGTTTCACGCCAAGTGAGAACCGTTCATTTTCCGGATCCACATGCAATACGACCGCTTCCAGATCATCGTTCTTTTTCACAAACTCCGAAGGGTGCCCAAAGTTTTGCACCCATGCCAGATCTGAAATATGAACCAGACCGTCAATTTCACCGCCCACATCCATAAAGACGCCAAAATCGGCAATATTCTTGATCTGACCCTTCACCTTGCTGCCGATAGGATACTTCTTTTCCAAGTTTTCCCAAGGGTTGGGTTCAATCTGTTTGAGCCCCAGCGAGATACGCTTGTTTTCTTTGTCAATATCCAAAACGATCGCATCGACCGTATCGCCGACAGAGACGATCTTTGATGGGTGCTTGATCTTCTTCGTCCAGCTCATCTCGGAGATGTGGATCAGGCCTTCCACCCCGTCCCCTATTTCCACAAAGGCACCGAAGTCAGCGAGGTTTGTAATTTTCCCTTTCACGCGTGAACCCACAGGATACTTCTCTTCAACATGACTCCATGGATCGGGTGTCAGCTGCTTCAAACCGAGGGAAACTTTTTGCGTCTCCGGATCAAATTTCAAAACAACGACGCGTATCTCGTCTCCGACTTCGAACATCTCTGACGGATGATTGACCCTGCCCCACGACATATCCGTAACATGGAGCAGACCATCGATGCCGCCCAGATCAACGAAGACTCCATAGTCGGTGACGTTTTTCACCACACCGTTGAAGACCTGTCCTTCTTGGAGGTTTAAAAGCGTTGCCTCCTTCAAGGTTGCGCGCTCTTTCTCGAGCAGTATCTTGCGTGACAGAACGACGTTTCCACGACGCTTGTTGAGCTTGATGATCTTGAACTTATATGCCTTGCCGACGTACTTATCGAGGCTCTTTGCGGGGCGGAAATCAACCTGAGAACCGGGCAGAAATGCGCGGACACCGATATCCACTGCGAGCCCGCCCTTCACCTTGCTTAACACCATACCCTCAATAATGCCGTCTTTCTCAGCAACCTCCTCGAGGCGGTCCCAGGTGCGCATCGAGTCGGCCCTCTCCTTTGAAAGGATCATGAGGCCGTCTTCATTTTCTATTGTTTCCAGAAAGACATCGATTTCATCGCCCGGTGCGGCCTTGATCTCGCCCATCGGCGTTTTGAATTCCTGTATAGGTATCCGGCCCTCCGATTTGAAACCAATGTCAACAACCACGTAATCGCGGTTGATGCGGACTACCTTGCCCTTTACGATCTCGCCCTCTTTCAGGACAAGCTTCTTGGAGCTTTCCTCGAAAAGACGAGCGAATTCGGTCTGTTTTTGTTCGGACGTTGGAATGATGTGAACTGGACTCATGCGTTAAAATCCTCCTTTTTCTTCAATAAAAGCCTAATCGCCAAGACACTAACGAAACTAATTCAAAAAAATTTCACAATTTCTTGGTGTCTTAGCGTCTTTATGACAAATTATTCTTTAATATCAAAGCGCTGGCGACCTTAATCGTGTTTTACACGTCTTGTCAAAGGAAAACTTTTGTTTTTGAAGAGAATTTTAAAAATCGGCTGCAAAGGCACAGGGATATAGAGAATTCGTGAAATATGCCTCAGAGATTCAAAGACACAGGGAAAAACTATGTCAGCGGTTTTTTCAGAGAAGAAGTTTTACTCCTTCGGCCAAACTTCTTGGCACTTCGCTCTAAAAGTTCCGGGATGGTGGATATGGGTTGTTCGTTTGGCATTTTCATCTCAGGGGCGCGCATAAATTCACATTTGCATGGATTTTTTTCGTTGAACCTTAGCTATGGTTCGGTCACAAATCCATCTAACCAGCGGGGTCTTGTTCAACATGTAGGAAACTTTGTTCATGAAACCCGGGATGACTAAAAATTTATTGGACGTGACGCCATTGAGTATGGCGACTGCAACATCTTGAGCGCTCATGACTAGAGCCATAGCGTTGATTTTGCTCGTTTCGATAGGGCGCATTTTCATCTCTTCTTCAAGCATGGGGGTGGCCGTATCCGGTGGAAATACCACCGACACACCGATTCCAAATGGTTTTAGTTCCTGACGCATGACCTCTGAGAGACCATGCACTGCAAATTTTGATGGTGTGTATGCGGAATAACCAAATGTCCCAATGTAACCTGCCGCAGACGAAATGTTAACTATATGACCTTTCCGATTCGACATCATAACGGGCAGGACCGCCATAACGGGATAGAGTGTGCCAAAATAGTTTATGTCCATTATTTGCCTAAAGGATTCCAACGAAAGTTTTTCGATGTGATCGGTTAGGACAATACCGGCGGAATTAACCAGCAAATCAGGTGCGCGCTGAGATTTGACGAGAACATCTATAATAGATGCTATTTTTTCGTATTGAGTTACATCGGCTGCAAAGGCATCTATTACCTGATCCTTATTTAGACATACCGATTTAATTTCATCCTTGGCTTCCTCTAACCGTTGCTGATTTCTGGCTACAATGGCCACGTTGACCCCGTGTTGAGCCAAGAGCTTGGCCGTAGCCTTACCAATGCCGCTAGAACCGCCGGTCACGACTGCATTTTGAAACTCAAGCCTCTTCATATGTAATCGCTCTGGTTCTTCGTCTAGACATCAAATGTAGCTAATATTCCTACTACCTGGCCGACCGGTGGGGCTGCAGTGAATATATAAGCCCTTGAATTATGTCTGATGTGGAAAATGATTTCCTTGGTGCTGGCTGTAAAACCTCCAATTGCCCCGGCAAACTTGCACTTTTCTTTTAGTCCCATATGAGACCTCCTCATATAACCGATTATTTGGCTTTTGATCCTAAATTATTTGGATGACTAAAACAAGTTTCTTCAATAGAAATATACTGCTCCCCATGACTCATGGAAGGCGATGTTTGATGTTATAAATGATGGATACTTGTAATTTGGATGAATAAGGTCGCGTCATTCTTCGAATGGGTCCCGGAAGCGCGTCGCCTCGCCCACCCGCTTCGCGGGTACCCGGGCTCGCTCAGAACCCTCGTCAAAAAATTATTCTTATTTGAACTGGGATTGATTTACGTAGTGGATTACTTTGACATGATATCTCCTGCGAGGTTCAAACACTTCCCCCTATTAAACAAAAACGACCCCAAATGGAGTCGTGTTTGTGGGAGCGGGAGAAGGGGTTCGAACCCTCGACAACCACGTTGGCAACGTGGAGCTCTACCACTGAGCTACTCCCGCTTAGAATGAGTTATGTTATCGGCGAACAAAGTGAGCCTTTAACATTACTCATTCTTGCCCCGCGTTAGCGGTGCTAAAGAATGTCCGACACATGATGTGAGACACTCTTTCTTGCCAGCTTTTTGCCTTACGCCCTATGCCTCAAGCATTAAATTATGTCAAGATGGCCTCATGAGGACCTTAAAAAAACCGATAACGTAGTGCAGGCCCGATGCAATGGACAATATCAAGGCCGGCCAGAGTAGAACCCACGCAATGAGGCGCCACTCCACACCCCAAAAAGGATAGTGCAAAAGAAGGCCTATGGTCGCAATAGAAGTGAATGCCGATTTGTATTTTCCCCAGTGTGATGCTTCAATTACAATGCCGCCTTCAGCCGCAATTCCCCTCAGCGCCGTAATCGTTACCTCGCGTATGAAGAAAATCGCAACAATCCAAGCCGGAATTCGGCCCAGCGGAATTAGCATGATCATCGCTGTCAAGAAGAGTATCTTATCAGCCAGTGGGTCCAGAAATGTTCCATAGTTGCTGATGAGATGATAGCGGCGCGCGAGATAACCATCAACAACATCCAGTGCCATGGCTGTGCTGAAAATGACAGCTGAAGTAAAAGAGAATATTCGATTCAGTTCAATGTGTGATGCCTTATTATCGATAAATAGTATAATTACGAGCAGAAATGGGACAACAAGGAGTCGGCCGAATGTAATGGAATTCGGAAGGTTCCAGAATTTTTCCCTTCTATCCTGATTCATTAGATTGCCTTTTAGATTCTCACCTTGTGTTTGTCAAAGAGATTGTCGGTATGGGCGAGAAAGGCCGGAAAAGCGAGAAAGGCAAGCAAGGAGAGAAAGGACTTGGCTTTCTCGCTTTACTCACTTGACTCGCTTCGCTACCCATATATTGTACGCTGATATGGAAATCAAAAGTGATTATCTTGTTATCGGAAGCGGTATCGCAGGACTTACCTTTGCCCTTCAGGCGGCGGAAAACGGAACCGTCGCGATGGTAACCAAGCGTGAACGCAATGAATCGGCAACCTACTACGCACAGGGCGGTATTGCCGCCGTCGTTTCGGAGGCGGATTCATTTGAGGATCATGTTCGAGATACGCTCGCTGCCGGAGACGGTCTCTGTCACGAAGATGTTGTTCGTTCTGTGGTGATGGAAGGACCGGAGCAGATCAGGCAGCTCATGGACTGGGGCGTTCATTTCACAAAAGGCGAGCGCTGGCCCTTTGATCTCACCAAGGAGGGAGGACACAGCCACAGACGAGTCCTTCATGCCGGCGACTTCACAGGACGGGAGATAGAACAAGCGCTTCTCACCGCCGTAAAGGCACATCCCAATATAAAAATTTATGAATACCACATCGCCATTGATCTCATCACGAGCCACAAGCTGGGATCTAAGAAATCCGAACCTAATCGCTGCTTCGGCGCTTATGTGCTTGATATTAACGGAAGATCAATTTCAACATTTGCCGCGCGTGTTGTTGTTTTGGCATCCGGCGGCGCCGGCAAGGTTTATCTATACACGAGCAATCCCGATATCGCATCAGGAGACGGGATTGCGATGGCTTACCGCGCTCAAGCCTCCGTTGCGAATCTCGAGTTTGTTCAGTTCCATCCAACCTGTCTTTATCATCCAAAGGCCAAATCTTTTTTGATCTCAGAGGCTGTTCGCGGCGAAGGCGGTATCTTAAGACTGCTAAACGGCGAACCATTCATGAAGCGCTATGATCCGCGGGGCGATCTGGCAACACGGGACGTGGTGGCACGCGCCATCGATTTCGAACTTAAAAAGCGCGGCGACGAACACGTTTTGCTGGATATCACGCAGAAGCCGGCCCAGCTCATCAAAGATCGTTTTCCAAATATCTATGCGACATGCCTGTCATTGGGCATCGACATAACAAAGGAACCCATCCCGATCGTTCCTGCCGCGCACTATTTTTGTGGAGGTGTTGTCACCGATCGCGACGGTCACACCGACATCCGGGGTTTGTATGCCATCGGCGAAGTTGCATGCACGGGACTTCACGGTGCAAATCGTCTGGCGTCAAACTCCCTGCTTGAGGCGGTCGTCTTCGCAACGCGCGGAGCCAACGCCTCAAAGGATGAATTGAAGTCTCTTGCGTCACCTATTCCACCCATCCCCGCATGGGATCCGCGGGGTGCCACTGACAGTGACGAAGAGGTGGTGATCACCCAGAACTGGGATGAGATCCGCCACATGATGTGGAATTACGTGGGCATCGTGCGTTCAACAAAGCGTCTCATGCGCGCAAAAAAGAGGATCGACATTCTCTTGGATGAAATTAAGGAATATTACTGGAATTTCACGGTGACAAACAATTTGGTCGAACTTCGCAACATCGCCCTTGTCGCAGGCCTCGTCATAGAATCGGCATTATCCCGCAACGAAAGCCGCGGCCTGCATTATACGATTGATTATCCCCGCAAAGACGATGCGAACTTCAGACGTGATACGATATTAAGACTTTAATCTTTCGCCCTTCGTTTTGTGCCTTCCGTTTGTTTCGTAATTTGAGCTTCGCTACTTGGATGTGAAAGGTTCCACACAAGATTCGACTGGCCGACAATACTTTGAAGGGTTAGCTGGATTAAATTCCCAATCTCTACTTTTGGAAAAATGACACGGTAGGCCTTAGACCACCGGTTGATGTGGTGAAACATGATCTTTTCGTACGGCGTGATCGATATCTGTTCGACGGCAATCGGATGCACCACTTCCCCCTGCCCCGTTGTCATGAAAATTTTCCAGAAGCTGTCAGGGTCGAGCGAAAACTTTTTGTAATCCTTTTTCGTGTAGAAACTTACAAAGAATTCCCACTGTTTACCTTGCCGGTACTGCTCCTCTTCGAACCACTTGGCGCTCTCGAGCGGGCCCATATGGTTGATTTTTGCGTGCTTCTTGTCGAATGATCTTCGAAAATCATCACTGAAAAAAGTTGCAAACCAGATCACCTTTGCGTCCCACGTCTCCGCATCATAAGCCTGTCCGCGGTGGCTGTTTTTTCTCAGTTCCCAGGTATACGTGTCGACGGCGGCATATGACCTGGGAACGGCAATCGTCAGAAAGGCAATAATCAAAAAGGGAAAGGCAATAATTCGCATACGTTCTCCTTCGCAACATGATGATTCTCTCTCATGCCGACTGAATGCCTCATTTCCTCCAACCAACGCTCAATGTCGCCAAAGACGCGCTCCTGCTCCACATCATTTGTGAGGTCATGAAGTGAGCCTTCATAGACATGAAGGCGCTTTGCCGCTGACGGGAGTCTTAAGAAAAACTGCTTTGTCCCCTCAGGAGATGCAATTCGATCTTCGTTTCCGTGCAACATGAGCGCAGGTATTTGAATGCGCGAGGCCATCGCCATGATGAGCTGCGTATTTTCCAGCCATTCTCTCTTCAATCGAAGAGAAATCTTACGATTGATCAGAAGATCATTTTTGAATGCCGTGACCGCATCCTGATGGCCCACAACATCAGAGGGATCCACATAGGTGTTGACACGCAGCTTTGGAAAGAATTTCTCAACGCGGTCAAAGAGCTTAAGCTTCCATGCAGGTATACTAATGAGGGAAACGATTGATGCCGAAATTGCGACCAGACCGTCCACCTTTCCGGGATGAGATCCCCCCCACGAAACAGCATGCCAGGCGGGAACAAGCAGATTGATAATGAGTTGGCTGCCAAATCCAAGCCCAATGGGAAAGATGGGCGTTCCCGCAGGGACCTGCGCTCTTGAAAAATGGATAAATGTTGAAAGGTCGCGCACGAAGTCTCCGAACTGATCCGCGTCCCCCCTTCTCCCTTCACTTTTGCCGTGGCCGCGCTGATCGTAGAGGGCAACTGCATATTTGCGCTCTACAAAATAACGGAGAAACAATTGATGACGATTGCTGTGGCCGCCCAGATCATGAACGAAGACGAGCAGTGCCTTGGGAGAATCCGGGATCCAGTGCTGATAATAAAGGTTTAACCCGTCATCTGTCTTGAAATACTTTAGTGATGCGTTGATGGCCATGTATAGAGGGCTTTTTAGCGGATGAAAGAGGGCTTTGCAACCGTGAAATAACAATAACGAAGAACGCAAAGCGTAAAGCGAAAAAATTAAAACTATAGCTCAAAATTTAAAACCTTAAACATTTTGGATTTTGAGTTTTGGTTTTGCGCTTTGCGCTTTGAATTTTTCGCTATTTTGAATCTCACGATTTCATAAATTCTTCAAGCAGCTCACGCTGGCGCTTGGAGAGTTTTTTGGGGATTTTGACGACAAACTGGGCGATCAGATCGCCCTTGTGTCGCCGGTGAA